>JADGMW010000589.1_pt1 | contig 13595 bp, 13 predicted proteins | sample 8641801 | NCBI WGS metagenome assembly JADGMW01 (sample SAMN16272018, study PRJNA661076) | feces metagenome | isolation source: fecal sample from diarrhoea affected cattle A | host: Bos taurus | place: South Africa: Lokaleng Village, Mahikeng | collected 2019-09
CCTCATCCCGCTCGGGATGAGGCAGATCAGCAGGATCGCCATCAGGATGCGCGGGTCCAGCTGCCACTCGCCGACCGCGTCCTTGATCCCCTGCGTGACACCGGCGTGCACGAAGAACCTCGAGAAGATCACCGAGCCGAAGATGATGAAGAACACCATCGACGTCGTCGCGGCGGTGTCCAGCAGCGAATCGCGGATCTGGAGCCCCAGGCCCTTCGCCCCGAGCTTGCGCCGCTCGATGACGAGGATGATCACGGAGATCACCGCTCCGAACGCCGCGGACTCGGTCGGGGTGAACAGGCCGGAGAAGATGCCGCCGATGATCACGGTGGCCAGCACCACGACATAGACGACCCCGCGCCAGGGGAGGTTCCGCCAGTCCTTCGTCTTCGCGCTGAGCCCGATGCTCATCGTCAGCGTGCCGGTGTCGGTGCGCCGCGTGTTGCCCTCGGCCTGCGCGCGCGCCCGAGTCTCCCGCTGCAGCGACTCGTAGGAGGCGATGAAGTTCAGATCCTCCGGCTTGCGCAGCTTGTCCACGCCCACCCGGCGCGCCCCGATGGCCATGATGTACACGACGTAGCCGAGGAAGGAGATGGCCACGGGGATGAGGCCGGCCACGAGCATGGGCGCCACCGACGTGTTGGTGATGACGGCGTAGATGACGATGAACGTGCTCGGCGGGATCAGGATGCCCACGGTGCCGGCGACGGCGACCATGCCGGTGGCCAGGCCCGCGGGGTACCCGTGGCGCCGCATCTCGGGCACCGCCAGCTTGGACATCGTCGCGACCTTCGCGATCGACGAGCCCGACACCGCGGAGAACCCGGCCGCCGCGATCACCGTCGCCACCCCGAGGCCTCCGGGCAGGCGCCGCGTGAAGTAGGCGGCGATCTCCAGGGCGTACTCGGCGATGCGCGCCCGCACGGCGAAGAGGCCGACGAGCATGAACATCGGGATGATCGTGAGGGTGAAGCTGTAGGAGTTCTGGAAGGTCTCGTTGACCATCACGGAGACGGCGACGGTGGGCGATTTGACCATCATCAGCCCGAGGGCGCCGGAGATGCCCAGCGCGAAGCCGATCGGCACGCGGATGGCCAGGAGGAGGAACATCAGCGCGAGCGTGAGCCAGATGGCGACGGTGGAATCGATCATCGCGCGCCTCCGTCCGATCCGTGTGCCGGGGTCTGGTCGATCTGCTGTTCGTGCTCGGCCAGGCTCGCCGCGCGCAGCGCGTCGCGGTCGCTGAGGGCGGTGGGGTCGCTCGGCGGGGCGTCGTCGAACTGCATGACGTCGTCGTAGGGTCGCCGGCCGAGAATCGACCGCACCAGGTTGAGGATCACGACCAGGAAGAAGGGGATCAGTGCGGCGGCGAAGACCCAGCGCCACGGCCACAGCGGGGCGAGGCCGACGCCGTCGACGACGGTCTCGGGAACCGGCCACGTGCGGGTGATCGCGCGGTCCACCGACGCCCAGAGCAGCCACAGGAGGTAGCCGCTGGCGAGGGACCAGATGACGATGTCCAGGACGCGGTTCGCCTTCGGCCCGAGCCGTTCGGTGACGACCTGCACGGAGACCTGCTCGCCGCGCACGGTGGTCCACGCCATGCCCGAGAACGTCGCGGTCACGAGCAGCCCGCTCACGAGGTTGGTCACATCGAACGGATCGCCCAGCCATCTGGCGACCACCGAGCCCACGAAGGCGGCGACGATGCCCAGTGTCGCCAGTGTCGCGATCATGGCCGAGACGGCAGCCACCCAGATCACGGCGTTCTCCACGACGCGGATCGGGTCGTCCTTCAAACCGGGTGCACTCACCTTCGAGCCCTCCTCGTCACCAGGAGATGTCCCCTGGCTTCACGGAGGCTGACGGTACACGAACGGTGCACGCGTCGCGACGGTTCCGGGAAGGTCCGCATCAGCGCGTCAACCACGCCGTCGCCGCTTCCTTGAACGTGCGGGACGAGACCGCGCTCGTGTGCGAGCGCCCCGCGACCGGCACGAAGTCCGCGCCGACGGCGCGGGCGAGCGCCTCCCCGCCGGCGGCGACGATGTCACGGTCGCCGTTGACGATGCACATCGGCGCGGCGGGCGCGGGGTCCGCGGGGAGGATGGCGGCCGCGTCCCTGCCGACTCCTTCCACGACGTCCAGGAGCACCGCGACGTCATTGCCCGGCACGAGGGATACCTGCTGAACGAGAGCCGCGGTCGGGCCGTGGAGGATCGGGGTGCCGCGGAAAACAGCGGCGCGCGCGGCCTCCAGGTCGATGTCGGCGAGCGGGGACGTGGGTCCGAAACCGCCGAGGACGAGCCGCCGGATCCGTCGCGGCTGCGCCAAGGCGAGCGTCCATCCCAGGCGCGAACCGAGCGAATAGCCGAGATACCCGACCTCCTCGGCACCGACGGCATCCAGCACGGCGACGAGGTCGGACACGAGCAGGTCCACGCGGTAGTTGCCGGGTCCGACCGGCCGGGCACTGCTGCCGTGACCGCGCAGGTCGACGGCGATCCCGCGGAGGCCGGCGCGGGCGAGCGCGGTTTCCCACCCAGTTCGTCGCCAATTCTGTGCACCATTCGACGCGAATCCATGCACGACGAGAACAGGCCGGCCGTCCGCGGAGCCGATCTCCTCCCACGAGATGGCCGCGCCCCCCGACAGAACCGTCGGCATCAGTCGTCCTCGGGCGGGCGCAGCTTGACGCGCTTGATCGGCACGTCAGCGTCGACGGCGGGGATCCGCCCCACGATCCCGGCGCTCTCCTCCGGCACGTCGAAGGTGATCAGCGCGTCCCCCACCCGCACCGTTTCGCCCTCCTCCGCGCCGAGGCGGGAGACGACGCCGGACGTGGGCGAGGGGAGCTCCACGGCCGATTTCGTCGTCTCCACCTCGACCAGGACGTCGTTGCGCTCGACGAGATCGCCGATCCCGACGTGCCACTGGAGGATGACCGCATCCTCCAGACCCTCGCCGAGGTCGGGAAGCGGGAAGGACAGTTCAGCCACGTCGGTACTCCAGTACTCGCTGCATCCCCAGCAGGATGCGATGGACACTCGGGATCTGCTCGTCCTCGAGGGCGCCGGAGGGGGTCGGTACGTCGTAGCCGGTCACGCGCTGCACCGGCGCGCGCAGCGTGTCGAAGAGCCGCTCCGAGATGCGCGTGGCGACCTCGGCGCCGAGGCCTCCCGTGCGGGCCGCTTCATGCACGACCACCGCCCGTCGGGTGCGACCGACCGACTCCACGATGGTCGCCGTGTCGATGGGGGAGAGCCAGCGCAGGTCGACGACCTCCGCCTCCACGCCGTCCTCCGCGGCGATCTCGGCCGCTTTCAGCGACCGATCGACCATCGCGCCCCAGCTGAGGATCGTCACGTGCCTGCCGGGACGGACGATCCTCGCTCCCTCAGCGCCTCCGGAGTTCCCGAAGTCGACCGGCCCCTTCTGCCAGTACCGCGACTTCGGTTCGAGGAAGATCACCGGGTCGGGACAGCGGATCGAGGCCCGAAGCAGGTGGTAGGCGTCGTGCGCGCCTGCGGGACTGACCACTTTCAGGCCCGCGACGTGCGCCCAGAACGCCTCCGTGCTCTCGCCGTGCAGCTCGGGGGCCCGAATGCCGCCGTAGCTGGGGACGCGCAGCGTGATCGGCATGGGCAGCCGTCCCCGGCTGCGGTAGCGGTAGCGGGCGACCTGGGAGACGATCTGGTCGAACGCGGGATAGGCGAAGCCGTCGAACTGCACCTCGGGGACCGGCCGGAACCCGGCGATCGCCAGGCCCACCGCGGTGCCCAGGATGGCCGATTCGGCCAGCGGAGTGTCGAAGACGCGGACCGACCCGAAGCGGGCCTGCAGGCCATCGGTGACGCGGAACACGCCACCGAGCACGCCGACGTCCTCCCCGAAGACCAGGACGCGCGGATCGGCGTCCAGCTCGTCCGCGAGCGCGCGATTGAGGGCCTGCTGCACGGAGAGGGTCTCCACGGTGGAACCTGCGCCGTCCGGGGCGGGCCGCATGGTGGTGGTCATGCGCGGGTGCTCTCTTCCCATGCGGCGCGCTGCTCGAGGAGATCCTCGGTGAGCTCCTCGTAGACGTCGGTGAAGAGCTCCTCGCCGCCACGGGGCGGGAGCGTGGTCAGGTGGAGGCGGATGCCTTCGAGCCACCGGGCGGCTTCGGCGTCGACCTCGGCGACGTCGGACTCGTCGATCACCCCCCGCTCCAGGACGCTGCGGCGGTAGCGGATCACGGGGTCGTCGCCGCCGTCGCGGCGCTCGTCGTCCAGGGTGCGGTACCGGCCGGGGTCGTCGGAGGTCGCGTGCGGCCCCCGGCGGTAGATCTTCGACTCGATGAGCGTCGGCCCGCCCCCGTGCCGGGCACGCTCCACCGCGTCGGTCACCGCTGCCCGCACGGCGAGGAGGTCGTTGCCGTCGACGGCGAGCCCCGGGAAGCCGTAGCCGGCGGCTCGCGCGGCGATGGAGCCGCCGGCGACCTGCTGGGAGACGGGGACGGAGATCGCCCACTGGTTGTTGGTGACGAGGAAGACCACGGGGAGCTTCCACACGCCGGCGAAGTTCATCGCCTCGTGCGTGTCGCCCTGGCTGGTGCCGCCGTCGCCGATGCAGGCGAGGGCGACGCCGTCGCGTCCGTCGATCCTCTGACCCAGCGCCCATCCGACCGCGTGCGGGCCGTTGGAGCCGACCACCGCCTGGATGGGGGTGACGTGGGCTGCGACCGGGTCGAACGATCCGCCGTTCCAGTCGCCGTTGTGGTTGGCGAGGTAGGCCGGCATGTCCACCCCCAGGGCCAGGGCGAGACCCAGTTCGCGGTACATCGGGAAGACGAAGTCGCGGTCGGTGTCGATGGCCGCCGCCGCTCCCACCTGCGTGGCCTCGTGACCGATCGAGGGCGGGAAACCGGGGATGATCCCCTGGCGGTGCCAGCGGACGAGCTCGACGTCGAGCGCGCGCGCCCGCACGACGAAGCGGTACATCTCCCGCTCCTGCTCGCGGGTGGGTTCGGTCACGGCGGTCCCCTCACTGTTCGGACGACGATGGATCTGTGGGCGGAGCGCCGGGGAGCCAGCGCGTCAGCGCCGACGGATGCCGAGCGAACTCGCTCCGCGACGCGGCGGCGAACACCTCCTGCGCATAGGGGAACAGGCCCGAGCGGAACTGCACGCCACCCAGGAGCTCGGCGATGTTGCGCTGCACCTCCACGAGGCCGCCGAGCGGCATCCCGCCGGCGTCGTCGTCGTGGGCGAGCGCCTTGGTCAGCCCCTGCCGGAGCGTCGCGCCGTCGGCAAGGCCGCCGTAGAGGATCGCCTGGGCGGCGTCCGGATCGAGGCCGAGGCGTTCGATGAGCCAGGCCGTCTCGGCCGCGGCGACGAAGTTGATCGAGACCAGGAAGTTGTTGATGAGCTTCAGGGCCAGGCCGCGGCCGGGCCCGCCGAGGTGCGCGATCCGCGCGGTGTACGCCTGCGCGATGGGGCGCAGCTGCTCCACCCCGGCCGCATCGCCCCCCACCGCGCACACGAGGGTTCCCGCGGCAGCGCCCATCGGCCCGCCCGAGACGGGCGCATCGAGGTAGGACGCGCCCCGCTCGGCGAAGGCGACGGCCACGCGCTCCGCCACGTGCGGGGCGTAGGTCCCGTGGTCGGCGAAGAGCTGGCCGGCCCTGGCGTGGGGGAGGAGGCCTTCGAGGTACACCTCTTCGATCGCCGCGCCGTCCAGGAGGCATCCGAGGACCACGTCCTGGGCGGCGACCTCCGCGAGATTCCGGGCGGGCACGGCGCCCGCCTCGAGCACGGGTGCCAGCTTCGCCGGGGACCGGGCCCACACCGTCACCTCGTGCCCGGCGGCGAGGAGGTTGCGGACCATCGGCGCGCCCATCGCGCCCACGCCGGTGAAGCCGATCCGCGTCATGACGAGGCCTCCCGTTCGCGGAGGTCCTCGTCGACGAGGAAGTCGAAATCGCAGCCCTCGTCGGGCTGGAGCGCGTGCCGGGCGTACAGACTGCCCCAGCCGCGCCGCGGCGGCGCGACGCCTCCCGTGACCGGCACGCGGGCGGCGAGCTCTTCGGCGGGCACGAGGAGGTCGAGCCGGCCCGCGTGCGTGTCCAGTTCGATCTCGTCGCCGTCCCGCACCAGCGCCAGGGGCCCGCCGACGGCGGCCTCCGGGGAGACGTGCAGGACGACGCTGCCGCTGGAGGTTCCGCTCATGCGCGCATCCGTCACCCGGAGCATGTCCGTGACCCCCGCCCGCACGAGCTTCGCGGGGATCGGCACGTGTCCCACCTCCGGGATGCCCGGCCCGCCCTGTACCCCGACCCCGCGCAGGACCAGCACCGAGTCGGCGTCGACGTCGAGGTCGTCGCGGTCGATCCTGGACCACATGTCGGCGACGCCGTCGAAGACGACCGCCCTGCCACGATGCCGGCGCGCGCTCGCCGCGGCGCCGGCGAGCTTCATCACGGCGCCGCCGGGCGCGAGCGACCCCCGCAGCACGCTGATCCCGCCGTCGGGCGTGAGCGGCTCGGCGGCATCGGCGATCGGGCCATCGAGCGACGCGGGTGCCAGACCGTCGAACACCTCGCCCCACGTGCGGCCGTCCGCGGTGGCCACGTGCTCGTGCAGCAGATGGCGGATCCGCGCCGCGACCGCCGGGATGCCGCCCGCGGCCTCGAGGTCGCTGAGGAGGGCCGTGCCGTTCGGTTTGACGTCGGTGATGAACGGCGTCGACCTCGACCACTCGCGAAGCCGCTCGTGTCCGATGCGCAGTCCGGCCCTGCCCGCGAGAGCCTCCAGGTGGATGAGCGCGTTCGTCGAGCCGCCCAGGGCGCACGTGACGCGCACCGCGTTCTCCAGCGACTCCATCGTGATCCGGGAGCGGGGCCGGACGCCGCGTGCGACGACGTCGACGATGAGCCGGCCGCTCTCCGCGGCGATGGCGTCGCGCTCGGGCGCGGCCGCGGGTGCCAGCGCCGAGCCGGGCAGGGCGAAGCCGAGCAGCTCGCCGATCGCCGCCATGGTCGTCGCCGTGCCCATCACGTTGCACGTGCCGGGGCCGGAGTGGATGACGCCCTCGAACGCGGCCCAGTCCTCGTCGCTGAGGGCGCCCACGCGGCGCTGGTCGATGACGTCCCACTGGGCGTCGACGGTCGTCGGCTCGCCCTGCCAGCACGCGACCGGCCGCGGGCCGGCGGTGACCAGCACCGCCGGCGTGCCGGCGCTGATGGCGCCCATGAGCACGCCGGGGACGGTCTTGTCGCATCCGCCCAGCAGCACGACGCCGTCGATCGGCGACGCGAGGATCGTCTCCTCGACGTCCATCGCGAGCAGGTTGCGCAGGTACATCGAGGAGGGGCGGCTGAACGGCTCGCTGATCGAGATGGTGGGGAATTCCAGCGCGAGCCCGCCGGCAGCTTCCACGCCCCGCTTGACGGCCGCGGCGAGGTCGCGGAAGCCCGAGTTGCACGGGTTCAGCTCGCTCCAGCTCGTGCAGATGCCGATGACCGGATGGCGCCGGACCTGCTCGGCGGTGTAGCCCTCCGCGCGCAGGAACGCGCGGTGCACCATGCCGTCGGCGCCCGGGTCGCCGAAGATCCGCCCGTCCAGCCGGTGTATGTGCTCCTGCGACATCCTCGTCCTCTCCCCGTTCACCCGCCGGCGGGATCACGCACCCTTGGAATCGCCGTCGATGGGGAACGCCTGGCCGCTGATCGAGCGCGCCGCATCCGAGGTGAGGAACGCGATCAGTTCCGCGACCTCCTCCGCGGTCACGAAGCGCTTGACGGACTGATTGGCCAGCGCCGCCTCCCGCTCCTGCGCGAGCGTCCGCCCGCTCGTGCGCGCCCGCCCGGCGAGGACCTCCTCCATGCGGCCGCCGGCGACAGCGCCGGGGAGCACGGCGTTGACGGTGACATCGGCGGAGCCGAGCTCGAGGGCCAGGGTCTTGGCGAATCCGACCAGGCCCCACTTGCTGGTGGCGTAGGCGAGCCGCTGCGGGTACCCGACGCGGCCGGCGAGCGACGACATCACGACGATGGCACCGCGTCCGGATTCCGTGATGGCGGGGACGGCGGCCTGGGTGATCCAGAACGTGCCGTCGAGATTGACCGCCAGAACGCGCCGCCAGTCGGCTGCCGAGATGTCCTCGATCGGCGCGGTGGGCCCGCCGATGCCGACGTTGTCGACGAGGACGTCGAGACCGCCCATGGCCGAGACGGCTTCGGCCACGAACGCGCGCGCGGCCGTGCGATCGGAGATGTCGCACTCGCGCATCGTCACGCCCGAGCCGGTCTCGCGTGCCGCGCCGCCGAGGTCGCAGCCCCACACGGTGTCGCCCCGGCTCGCGAAGGCGCCGGCGACGCGGGCGCCGATTCCGCTGCCGGCACCGGTGACGATCGCGCGCCGAGGCGTGTGCGGCATCAGATGCTCTCCCCGGGATGCCCCGTGGTCGTGCGCGTCATGCCGGTGGCGTCTCGGTCGCGTAGTCGAGGACGAGGGTGCCCTCGGGAGCGTAGTTCGGCACGTCCGCCGCGACCGCCCGGCCCTCCGGTGACGACAGCGCAGCCACCATCGCCGCGGAATCGGCGAAGTCGGCCTCGTACACCGCGAAGTAGGGGCTGGGCCCGCCCTGCGCGCTGATCGCCGTGGAGAAGCGGTGCGCGAGCATGCCGGGCATCCGCGAGGCCAACGGCAGGTGCGTGCTCCGGTAGTACTGCTCGAACGCCGCCGGGTCGGGCGGCGTCGGATAGAGGACGACGAGCTTGTGCATGCCGGACCTTTCGACGACGACCCCTCCATCGTGGCCCGGGCAGCGCCGACCGAGACGCGGACTGCACGGCGGGGGCACAGATGTGCGCCGGTGGACCAGTCCGCCTGCGCGCGCCGCCCCAGACTGGTGCGAAAGCGAACGACGTGGATCGGAGCACGCGGCGATGGTGGAGAACAGGACGCTCGTGGTGGGCTTCGTCGGACTGGGGATGATGGGCACGCCCATGTCGCGCAATCTCGCCGGTGCCGGTTTCGACCTGCGGGTCCATGACGCCGACCCCGAGCGCACGCGCGCGGTGGCCGCGGAACTGGGCGTTGCGGCGGTCGCGGATCCCGCCGACCTGGCCGCCTGCGACGTTCTCGTCACGATGCTGCCCACCAGCGCGATCGTCCGCTCGGTCTTCCTCGACGCCGACGGGGCGCTGGCGATCCCGCTGCGCGAGGGCACGGTGATCGTCGACATGAGCTCATCCGATCCCGCGGAGACCGTCGAGACCGGTCGCGCGCTCGCCGCCTTCGGCGTCCGCCTGGTCGACGCCCCCGTCTCGGGAGGCGTCCCGCGCGCGGCCGAGGGGACGCTGGCGATCATGATGGGCGCCGACGACGAGGACGCGGCGGCCCTCGCCGAACGCGTCGTGGAGCCCATGAGCAGGTCGGTGTACCGGACGGGCGCCCTGGGGACCGGCGATGCGATGAAGGCGCTGAACAATTTCGTCGCCGGCGCCGCGTTCGCCGCCACCTCGGAGGCGCTGATCGCCGGACGGCAGTTCGGGCTGGACGCCCAGCTCATGGTCGACATCCTCAACGACTCGACGGGGCAGAGCTTCTCCTCCACGCACGTCTTCGGCCCGCACGTCGTGGAAGAGCGGTACGCCAGCGGTTTCGCGCTGCCCCTGATCACGAAGGACATCCGCATCGCGCGCGAACTCCAGCGCGGCCTCGGTCGCGACGCACCCGTGTGCGAAGCTGTCACGGCGGCCTTCGGGGAAGCCCTGGACGCGCTCGGCGGCGTGGACCACACCGAGGCCTACCGGCACTGGAGCGGCGAGGGCCGCTGACCCCGCGCCCTCACCCGATCGCGAACGGAGCAGTCAATGGAGCCTTCGGTGCCGGGCCTGGAGCCGGCCTTCGACGTCGACGCCGCACTCGGGCCGCTGCAGGATCACGGGATGACCCGCGCCGGGCATCGCCGCGTCATCCCGGTGGCCGGCGGTACGATCCGCGGGCTCTTCGACGCCGAGATCCTCCCCGGCGGCGCCGACTGGCAGATCCTCCGCGAGGACGGATCGGTCGACATCGACACGCGCTACACGGCGCGGACGGCCGACGGGGAGTACGTGCATCTGCGCACCGCCGGCGTGCGCAGCGGCGACCCCGACACGCTGGAGGCGCTCCTGCGGGGCGAGGCGGTGGATCCGAGTCGCTACTACTTCCGCGTGGCCGTGTACGTCGAGACCTCGGCACCGCGGCTGCAGCACCTCCAGCAGTCCGTCTTCGTCGCCTCCGCCATCCGCGAGGCAGACGCCGTCCGCTACCGCGCCTACCGCGTGACCTGAGTCCGCCCCGGTCAGTGACCGCCGTCGCGCGCCATCATCCATGAGGCCACGCCGGTGATCTTGGCGTCGATCACGAGGGGACGACGCGCCGAATCGTCCTCGAGCCACGTCGCGACCTCGTCCAGATCGGCCAGGCTGGTCACCGTCATGGCGTCGCACCCGTAGCCGCGCGCGATGGCGGCGATGTCGGTGTCGGGGAACCGGATCAGACCCATCCGGGGCACCTCGTCCGGGAACAGGTGCACCTCCGCGCCGTAGGCGGAGTCGTTGAACACGATGATCACCATCCGCATCCCCAGGCGCACCGCGGTCTCCAGTTCCACCGACGTCATGAGGAACGCGCCGTCGCCGGTGCCGAGCACGGGCAGGCGCTCGGGCTGGGAGCAGCCGATGCCGATCGCGCTGGCCAGGCCGAGCCCGATCGACTGGAACGCCAGAGGGATGCTGTAGCCGCGCACGTCCGGCACCCGGAGGTGCGCGCCCGCGTAGCAGTTGACGTTGCCCCCGTCGGTGATGACGAGCCGCTCCAGAGGCAGCATCCGATCCAGGGCATTGATCGCCTCGGCCGGATCGACCCGGCCCTCGACCCGCTCGGGGTCGACGGGCTGATCCGACCAGTACCGGACGGCGGCGACGCGCTCGCGGACCTCGGGAGTGCGGTACCGGGTGCGTGGCGCGCCGGCGCGGCGGAAGTCCGCGGTCACCGCCTCCGCCACCGCGGCGACATCCCCGATCACCCCGAGGGCGACCGGGCGGTGGGCCCCGATCGCCTCCGCGCGGTCGTCCACCTGGACGATCGAGGCGTGCCGCGTGAGGTCGCCGCCGCGCGTGGTCCAGTCGTTCAGCGCCACGCCGAAGGCCAGGAGGAGGTCCGCGTCACGGATGAGGTCTGCCGCACCCTCGGTGGCGAAACCGCCCATGATGTCCAGGGCCCACTCGTCGCCCACGAACAGCCCGCGCCCGGCGGCGGAGGTGACCAGGAGGGCACCGGTCGCCTCCGCGAGCGCGCGCAGCGGCTCACGAGCACCGTGCGCGCCGCGCCCGGCGACCACGACGGGTCGCTCGGAGTCCGACAGCATCCGCACCATCGCCGCGACGGATTCCGGCGACGGCCCCGCCGGCGTGGGAGCGGCCACGGGTTCGGGCGCCACCGGATCGGGGGCATCCTCGTCCTGGAGGTCGATCGGCATCGACAGCACGACCGTGGCGCGCTCGTACAGCGCGACGCGGTAGGCGCGCGCGGCATCGGCGGTCGCGGTGCGTGCGGAGTGGATGCGCATCGGGATCGCGCCCACGGCGGCGACGGCGGCATCCTGATCGATGAAGAAGTTCGAGCGGACATCGCCCGCGGCGGTGTCGCCGGAGAGCACGAGGACCGGCGTGTGCGCCTTGGCCGACTCCGCGATGCCGGTCAGCGCGTTCGTGAGGCCGCAGCCCTGGTGCACCGACAGCACCGAGACCCGCCCGGTCGCGCGGGAGTACGCGTCCGCCATGCAGGCGGCGCCCATCTCGTGCCGCGCGCCGACGTAGGGGACGCCGCCGTCCACCAGGGCGTTCGTCACCCGGAGGTTGCCGCTCCCCACCACGCCGAAGGCGTACGCCACCCCCAGCTCCGCCAGCGTCCGGCCCACCGCGTCCGCCACACTCAACCGCTCACCCATGGTTCTTCTCCGTTCTCCTGATTCCGATGTCCGGCGGCACGCGAAGAGCCGTCTCCGTCCGCACCATCTCCGCCGTGACCTCCGCGGGGGACGCGGCGCCCAGGAGCGCGAGCGTCCGTCGCAGTCCCGCCTCGACGATTCCCAGTGCGTGGTCCACGCCGGCCTCGCCGCCGGCGGCCAATCCGTACAGGTAGGCGCGGCCCACCAGCGCCGCGTCGGCTCCGAGGGCGAGTGCCGCGGCGACGTGCGCGCCGGATCGGATGCCGCCGTCCACGGCCACGAACATGTCCGGCCCGACCGCGCGGCGGATCGCCGGCAGCGCCTCGATCGGGGCGATCGCGCCCTCCAGCTGCCGCCCGCCGTGATTGGACACCACGAGGCCGTCCACCCCGTGCGCGCGCAGGGCCACGGCGTCCTCGGGCGAGAGCACGCCCTTCACCACGATCGGGCCGTCCCACAGGCCCCGGAGCCACTCCAGGTCGCGGAAGGTCACCGCCGGGTCCAGGAGCGCGTTGGTCTGCGCGACGAAATCCGTTCGCGCGGCGCCGCCGGTGGCGAACTCGATCGGCTCGGTGGTCAGGACGCGCCACACCCACCGCGGATGCCGCGCGAAGCCCACCGCCGTGCGCAGGGGGACACTCGGCGGGAACTGCAGCCCCGCGCGCACGTCACGCAGTCGCTCTCCCGCCACCGGCACGTCGACGGTGAGCATCAGCACCCGGAAACCGGCCCGCCGGGCCCGCTCGATGATGGCGCGCGCGGCGTCTCGATCGCGCCACAGGTAGAGCTGGAACCAGCGATCCAGCGACGGCGCCGCCCGGGCGATCGCCTCCGGCGCGGTCGAGGCCATCGTGGACAGCGCCGCCGGGATCCCATGCGCGGCCGCCGCGCGCGCCACCGCGGCTTCCCCGTCCGGGTGGAAGACGCGCGTGAGCCCGACCGGGCCGAGGATCAGGGGCGAGTCCGCCCGCCGCCCCAGCATGTCGACGCTCGTGTCGACGGTGCTGACGTCGCGCAGGATGCGGGAGACGAGGCGGACCCCGGCGAAGGCGTCGCCGTTGCGTCGCGCCGCCACCTCGTCCCCGGCGCCGCCGTCGAGGTAGTCGAAGACCGGCCGGGGAAGGCGCCGCCGGGCCCGCTCGCGCAGCTCGGCGACGTCCACCGCGGCGCGGACGGACCGGCGCGGCAGCCCGCCGCGCAGCCGCACCATCCGCGCGGTGTGGGCGATCGACGCCCTCCAGGTCCCGGTCATCGGCGTCCCGCCACCACGACCCGCAGCGCGTCGGTGAGCGTTTCCAGCGCCGGCACGGGCACGCCGGCCGCCCGGGCCCGCTCGATGACGGCGCCCGGGATGGATTCGACCTCGGCCGCGCGGCCGGCCGCGACGTCCTGCAGCATCGAGGCGCGATGCTCCCCGTGCACCGTGAGGGCGTGGTCGATGGCGGCGTGGATGCGACCGGCGTCCACACCCACGCCGCGGGCGTGCGCCACGGCGACGACCTCGTCGACGACGCGGGCGATCAGCCGCCGCCCCGGCGGGGTGTCCATCCCGGCGTTGGCCGCCCCGGTGAGGGCGGCCAGAACGTTGAGAGCCGTGTTGAAGGCGACCTTCTCCC
>JADGMW010000591.1_pt1 | contig 13551 bp, 15 predicted proteins | sample 8641801 | NCBI WGS metagenome assembly JADGMW01 (sample SAMN16272018, study PRJNA661076) | feces metagenome | isolation source: fecal sample from diarrhoea affected cattle A | host: Bos taurus | place: South Africa: Lokaleng Village, Mahikeng | collected 2019-09
GGCGACCATCGGCATCGCCGAGCCGGGCTCTCGGCTCGAGGTCGTCTATCTGCGTGCCGTGCGCGAGGGCCGCGCGACCGTGGAGGTCGAGTCGCCGGGTGACCGTTCCGTGGTTCTCGGCGCCGAGGTGGTGGCGGCGCGAGGTCTGAGCGCCCGGGCCGGTACCGACGGCCTTCAGGTGTTCGCGGTCGAAGGGGGATCTGTCGCCGCCGCTGCTGGACTGGAGGCGGGCGACCTCATCCGGCTGGTCGACGACACCCCGGTCCGGGGCCTGGACGATCTGGCCGAGGCCCTTGCCGGCGACGGCCAGCGGATTCTCTCGCTGATGCGCGGCGGCGAACCGGTCGAGGTCATCCTGCCTTGACCCCGGCGCCGCCGGGCGCCGGACAGCAAAACGCCCGCTCAGCCGGAGGGGGGAGGGTGGCGGAGCGGGCGTCTCGCTTGGAGGAAGCATCGACCCGCCGGAGCCCTTGAATGGAGTGATCCAGGGGGGCTGGGGGGGCTGTTCAGGATCCGGGATCGCTCCGGGCCCCGACGAGCCGATGGGTCTGGTGTCGCCCCCCAAGGGGGCGGACGATGGGCGGAACCGCGGCTATTTCGTGTTCCGGGCGATTTCTTCGGCGAGTGGCGTTCGAAGCACGCGGATCGACCGCGCGAACCCGCCGCCGGGACTGGCCTTTCCCGCCTATCCGCCTACGATCGGGCCATGAGCGACGCCGCCGATTTGCAGTCCGCGCCCGGTCCGGTCTTCTTCGACCGGCGCGAGCTGGACCTGATCCTGAGGGTCTACGGACGGATGGTGGCGGCAGGCGAGTGGCGCGACTACGCCATGGCCGGACATCGCGACGTCGCCGAGTTCGCCGTCTTCCGCCGCTCGGGCGACGCGCCCCTCTATCGCATCGAGAAACGCCCCGCCCTGCGCCTCAAACAGGGCCAGTGGGCGGTCATCGGCGAGGGCGGGATGGTGCTGCGCCGCGGCCGGGATCTGGCCCAGGTGCTGCGCGTCTTCGACAGCCGCCGCTTCACCGTCGTCGAATAGAAAAGGGCCCCGGCGTCTCCGCCGGGGCCCTTCAGGTCTGGCCTGCCGCCCTTCGGGCTGTTTGAGGCCATCGCGCCCAGCAGGTCGGGACCGCGTCCCGACCGTTAGCGCCTCATCAACGCCGGCCGCCGAACAGCATCAGCAGGAACTGGAACATGTTGATGAAGCTGATGTACAGGCTCAGCGCGCCGTAGCTGGTCGCCACGCTCATCGCCGTCTGGTTCCCGCCCAGGGCGTAGTAGGTCATCTTCAACCGCTGGGTGTCGTAGGCGGTCAGGCCCGCGAAGATCAGCACGCCGGCGATGCTGATGATCATCTGCATCATTGAGCTTTGCAGGAACATGTTGACCACCATGGCGATGATCAGGCCGATCACCCCCATGATCAGGAAGCTGCCGATGCCCGACAGGTCCTTCTTCGTCGTGTAGCCGAACAGGCTCAGCGCGCCGAAGGCCGCGGCGGTGATCAGGAAGGTCTGGATCACCGAGGCGCCGGTGTAGACCAGAACCACCGTGCCCATCGAGGCGCCGATCAGGGCCACGATCAGCCAGTACAGCGCGCTCGCGCCGCCGGCGGTCGGGTTCTTCATCACGAAGTTCGATCCGAGGATCAGCACCAGCGGCGAGAAGGCCACGATCATGCCCAGCAGGGTGAAGCCGGTCAGGCGCTCGACCCCGTCAGGGAAGACCTGGGTGGCGAACATCAGATCGCGGACCGGCGGATAGGAGCCGGTCAACCAGGCGAGGGCGGCCGAAACCAGCAGGCCCAGCGCCACCTTGTTGTAGACGCCCAGCATGAAGCTGCGCAGACCCGTGTCGACCGACATGTCGGCGGACTGGGGAAGCGGCCGGGCGTAGCCGTTGTTGAAGTCGCTCATCGCGAGTTCGTTCTCCTTGTGCGCCGGGGATCAATCCCGGCCTTGGGCCAAATATCGGGGTCGCACAGGCTGGACGCAAGGAAAACCGGACTTGGGCGGTCGGGTTTCACCCGCTACGAACGGTCGCATGATCCGGCTGTTCACCGCCCTGTCGATGCCCGACGACGTCGCCGATGTCCTGGAGCGGCGTCAGTCCGGCCTGCCCGGCGCGAAATGGCGATCGCGCGAACAATTGCACCTGACGCTGGCCTTCTACGGCGAGATCGAGGAACGGCGCGCAGACGACCTGGCGGCCGAGCTCGGCCGCGCCGCCTCGGGCGGACCGTTCGAGATCGCCCTGCAGGGGGTCGGGGCCTTCGGCGACAATCACCGCAGCCACACCCTGTGGGCCGGGGTCGAGGCCAACGACCGGCTGTCGGTGCTGGCCGGCCGCTGCCGCGCCGCCGGCGAGCGCGCGGGCGTGGTCATGGAGCGCCGCGACTATCGCCCGCACGTGACCCTCGCCTATCTCAAGCCGCAGACCAATCCGGATCGCATCGGCGCCTGGATCGCGGGCCACAACCTGCTGCGTTCGCCGCCGATCCGGGTCGACCGTTTCGGCCTGTGGTCCAGTGTCCTGACCCAGGATGGCAGCCACTACCAACTGGAGCAGGAGTACTGGCTTTGACCGCACCCGTGATCGAGACCGCCCGGCTGACGCTGCGCCCGCCGGCGATGGAGGACTTCCCCCGCTGGGTGGAACTGATGGGGCACCCCGAGGCCTCCAAATTCATCGGCGGGCCGATGCCCCCCGAGACCGCCTGGCGGGGCTTCATGACCATGGCCGGGGCGTGGAGCCTGACCGGCGTCGGCATGTTCTCGCTGATCGAGCGCGACAGCGGCCTGTGGCTGGGCCGGATCGGGCCTTGGACGCCGCTGGGCTGGCCGGGAACCGAGGTCGGCTGGGGCCTGCACCCGGACGCCCAGGGCAAGGGCTACGGCGTCGAGGCGGCGACGGCGGCCATCGACTACGCCTTCAACGTTCTGGGCTGGACCGAGGTCATCCACTGCATCGATCCGGACAACACGCCGTCGCAGCGGCTGGCCGAGCGGCTGGGCTCGCGCAACCTCGGCCCGACCCGCCTGCCGCCGCCGTTCGACGCCCTGGCGATCGATCGCTGGGGCCAGTCCCGCGAGCAGTGGCGCGCTCGCCGCGGATCGTGAACCCGTGCGACCGTTTCGCGCGTTTCATGCTCAAGCTTTGCCCCGCCGTCGCCATCGGCTAGGCAGGAAGCAGTCATGACGAGGAATGGACGGATGCGGGTTCTGGTTCTGGGCGGCGACGGATTCTGCGGCTGGCCGACGGCCTTGCACCTGTCCGCGCAGGGCTGGGAGGTCCTGATCGTCGACAACCTGAGCCGGCGCAACATCGACAACGAGCTGGAAGTCCAGTCCCTGACCCCGATCCGGACCATGGGCGAGCGCATCGCCGCATGGAAGGAGGTCTCGGGCAAGACCATCGAGTTCGTCAACATGACGGTCGGCAAGGAGTTCGACCGCCTCGTGGCCCTGATCCGCGAATGGAAGCCGGACAGCGTGGTCCACTTCGCCGAACAGCGCGCCGCGCCCTATTCGATGAAGTCGGCGCGGCACAAGCTGTACACGGTGGACAACAACCTGAACGCCACCAACCACCTGCTGGCGGCGATCGTGGAGAGCGGGCTGGACGTGCACCTGGCCCACCTCGGGACCATGGGCGTCTATGGTTACACCACCGCCGGGCTGCGCATCCCGGAGGGGTATCTGAAGGTCACGGTCGACACCGACCTGGGGCCGACCGAGCAGGAGATCCTGTTCCCGCCCAACCCGGGCTCGATCTACCACATGACCAAGACCCAGGACGCCCTGCTGTTCCAGTTCTACGCCAAGAACGACGGCGTCCGGATCACCGACCTGCACCAGGGCATCGTCTGGGGCGCCCAGACCGAGGAGACCCGCCAGGACGAGCGGCTGATCAACCGCTTCGACTATGACGGCGACTACGGCACGGTGCTGAACCGCTTCCTGATGCAGGCTGCGGTGGGCTATCCGCTGACGGTCCACGGCACGGGCGGGCAAACGCGGGCCTTCATCCACATCCAGGACACGGTGCGCTGCGTCGAACTGGCCCTGAAACACCCGCCCAGGGCCGGCGAACGGGTCAAGATTCTCAATCAGATGACCGAGAGCCGGCGGGTGCGCGACCTCGCCGCCCTGATCGCCGGCATGACCGGCGCCGAGGTCCACAACGTCCCCAACCCCCGGCTGGAAGCCGACGAGAACGAACTGGTCGTCGCCAACGACCAGTTCCGCGAACTGGGCCTGAAGCCGATCACCCTCGCCGAGGGTCTGATGCAGGACGTCACCGAGGTGGCGCGCCGCTACGCCCACCGCGCCGACCTGACCAAGGTGCCCTGCGTGTCCAGCTGGAACAGCAAGCGGGCCGAGGCCCTGAAGGACGACGCCGTCGTCGTCGCCCCCTCCCCCGCCCACGCCCGCTCGGCCTGACCGCGCCGGCATGAAGACCGGCGGCGCGCAATCTGACCCGCTCCCGAGGTTGCTGGTCTTCGGCGGCGGCTGGCTGGGGAAGGCGGCCGCGCGCGAGGCGGTCCGCCGCGGCGGCGCGGCGGCGCTGACCAGCCGCGACCCGGGACGCCGGGCGGCCCTGACGACGGACGGCTTCGAGGCCATGGATCCTGACGATCCGGCTGCGCTGGACGCCGCCGTCGCCGACGCCACGGCCCTGCTCGTCACCGCCCCGCCCGAGAGTGACGGCTGCCCGGGCCTGAAGCGCCTTCTCCCCGCCCTGACCCGCACCGGCGCCTTTCCCGACTGGATCGGCTACGTCTCCTCGACCGCCGTCTACGGCGACCGAGCCGGCGGCTGGGCCTTCGAGGACGACCCGCTCCACGCCGCCTCGCTGGAGGGCGCCCGCCGGGTCCGGGCCGAGCGCGACTGGCTGGACGCCGGGCGCGGCATGGGGCTGACGGTGCAGATTTTCCGCCTGCCCGCCCTGTACGGCCCCGGCCGCTCGCCGATCGACCGCATTCGCGACGGCACGGCCCGCATCGTCCGCAAGCCCGGACAGGTGTTCAACCGCATCCATGTGGACGACGCCGTCGCCGGCCTGTTCGCCTCCATGGCCCGGCCGCACCCGGGTCGCGCCTACACCCTGTGCGACGACGAGCCCGCCCCCGCCGACCTGGTCATGGAAGGCGCCGCCCGCCGTCTGGGCCTGCCGCGCCCGCCCGAGGTCGATCTGGACGACCCATCGGTGTCCGACGCCATGCGGCGCTTCTATCTGGACTCCAAACGCCTCTCGAACGCCCGCGCCAAGGCCGAACTGGGCTGGCGGCCGCGCTATCCGACGTGGCGCGAAGGGCTGGAGGCGATGCTCGCCGACGCCGATACATAGTCGACACCGGCCCAATACATTTCCGGCGATACATCCGTGACACTGGTGGCCGCGACAAGCGCGACATCCGGACAGGCGCGACATTGCCCCCCATCACCGTCATCCTCGAGCTTGACCCGAGGCTCAGACGTGGGAGCGCCCTGTGCGTCTGAGATGGCCCGACGAGCGCGCCCGCGCCCCTGTCACCGAGCACCGGACGGTCTGATCCTCGGGTCGAGCCCGAGGATGACGGATAGACCGGGGCGATCCCCTAGAACGGCAGGATGTTCCGCTGACGGCTGTAGGCCATGGTGCCCACATTGGCGCCCAGCCGCAGGCCGACGCCGGTGCGGATCGGGGCCAGCACGATGCCCTCGGCGCTCTGGTAGTTCACCCCCAGCCCGCCGACCAGATAGGCCGACCCCTCCACGCCGGGGTAGCGGCGGTAGATCATGTCGGGGTGGTAGAGGCCGTACACCAGGGTGAACACCCGGCTGGCGTTGCCGCCGACGTCCCAGCCGATCGAGATGCCCTGCCAGAACACCTCCTGCGAGGCCGACAGGTCCTTCATGTGCAGGGCGCCGCGGCCGTAGCGCGCCCCCACGGCCAAGGCTCCCGCGGCTTCCTCGCCGGCGATGTAGGCGGTCGGCCGGTCGCCCTGGTCGGCGAAGATGCGCTCGATGGCCCCGCCGATGGCCTCGGCGGCGATGCCCAGCTCGCGCGAGCCGGCGGCGATCAGCTCGTCGGCGGTATAGGCCTGGGCCTGCTGGTCCGACCGGATCGGATAGTTCGGATTGGCCGGAGGGTTGGTGGCGCAGGCCGACAGGCCGGAGGCCCCGGCGGTGGCGGCGAGACCGGAAAGGATCAGCTGACGGCGGTGCATGGCGATGGCTCCGAAGGCGCGGGACGGTCCGCCCGACTCGCGCGGGCGCTGGCTCACACCGTCTCCGGTCTTTGAGTCAGCCTTGCGGCGGCGAGGTTAACGAGAGGTTGCGGCGGCCCAGCGGCGGCTCAGTGTTTATCGGTCTTGGCCGCGATCCAGTCCATCGCCGCCAGCAACACGCCCGAACCGACGAATGTGAGGTGGATGATCACCGCCCATTTCAGCGCCGCCTCGTCCAGCGGATAGCCGGGCTTGCCGATGTTCATGAAGCTCTTCAGCAGGTAGATCGCCGAGATCGCCACGATGGAGGCGATCAGCTTCATCTTCAGGCCCGAGAAGTCGACCGTGCCCATCCACGGCGGCCGGTCGACGTGGTTCTCGTCGAGATCCAGCTTGGAGACGAAATTCTCGTAGCCGGAATAGAGCACGATCAACAGCAGGTTGCCGGCCAGCGACAGGTCGACCAGGCTCAGGATCGCCAGGATCGCCGTGTCCGAACCCATGTGGCCCTCGCCGACCATGAAGGCCTGCGGCACGTAGTAAACCAGTTCGCGCACGAAGACGGCGAGCAGCATGACCAGCGCCGCCACCAGGCCCAGGTAGAAGGGGGCCATCAGCCAGCGCGCGCGGAACAGGCTCCGCTCGAAGGCGGTCTCCGCCCAGGGTTTCCGGCTCATCTCAGCTCCTCAGCGTCGCGCCGGCCTTGCCCGCCGCCTGCACGATCTTGCCCGACAGCGCCTCGATCTCGGCCTCGGTCAGGGTCGCCTCGCGCGGCTGGACGACGACTTCCAGCGCCACCGACTTCATGCCCTCGGCCACGCCGGGGCCTTGGTAGACGTCGAACACCCTCACCTCGGCGATCAGCGCCTTGTCGGCCCCGGCCACGGCGCGGACGAGGTCGCCCGTCGGCTTGCCGTCCTCGACCACGAAGGCGAAGTCGCGGGTCAGCGGCATCAGCGCCGACAGATTGGCGGCGCCCCGCGCCTTGGTCGCCTTGCCGCGCGGCTCGGGCACGGCGTCCAGCACCATCTCGAAGGCCAGCATCGGACCATCGGCGTCGAGCGCCTTGAGCACCCGCGGGTGCAGGGCGCCGAACTCGGCCATGACGTTCTTCGGGCCGAGCTGCAGCCGGGCCGATCGGCCCGGGTGCCACCAGTCGCGGTTCTGGCCCTGGACCAGCTGCAGCGAGGCGACCGGGGCGCCCAGCTCTTCCAGCAGGGCCAGCAGGTCGCCCTTCAGGGCGAACAGGGCGTCCTCCGGAGCGGCGCCCCAGTGACGGGCGGAGCGCGGGGCGACGAGGCCGGCGACGACCGTGCGCTGGCCGGTCGGACTGTCGTCCAGATAGATGGGGCCGATCTCGAACAGGGCTGCGTCGGGATGGCCGCGGTCGGCGTTGCGCGCCGCCGCCTGGATCAGGTTGGGCAGGGCCGAGGGCCGCATGCAGTCGAGGTCGGCGGCGATCGGATTGTCGACCACCAGCCGTTCGGCGCCGCCGCCGAACAGGGCTGCGGTCGATCGTTTGGTGAAGGACCAGGTGACGGCTTCGGCGTAGCCCATGCCCGCCAGCGCCCGGCGGGCGGCGCGGACCCGGGCCTGCCGGGCGTTGAGCACGCCCTTCGACGGCGCGCCCAGCCCAGGCAGGGGCGTCGACGGCAGTTCGCCGTAACCCTCGATTCGCGCCACCTCCTCGACCAGGTCCGCCGGCCCCTCGACGTCGCGCCGCCACGACGGCGGGGTCACGCTCCACGGGGTTCCGCGCGCGACCTCGAAGCCCAGTCGGGTGAGGATTTCCGCAATCCGGTCCTCGTCCAGCGACAGGCCGGTCAGGGCGCCGACGCGGGCGGGATCGAAGGCGAAGGCCGAAGGATTGGCCGGGGCCTGGCCGGCCACCACGACCTCCGACGGCTCGCCGCCGCACAGGTCGAGGATCAGTTTCGTCGCCAGCTCCAGGCCGGGGACCACGAAGGCCGGGTCGACGCCGCGGGCGAAGCGGTACTGGGCGTCGGAATTGATCGTCAGGGTCCGGCCCGTCTGGGCGGTGACCAGGGGATCGAACCAGGCGCTCTCGACGAAGACGTCGACGGTCTCGTCCGAACAGCCGGTGGATTCGCCGCCCATGACGCCGCCGAGGCCGATCGGGCGCTCGCCGGCCGCATCGGCGATGACGCAGACGCCGGGATCGGCGGCGTAGATCTTGCCGTCGAGGGCGATCAGCTGCTCGGGCGTGCCCGCCGCGATATGCTCCGCGCCCACGGACAGCTGGCCGCCGCGCACGACGATCTCGGAGCCGACCAGCTTGGCGGCGTCATAGACGTGCAGCGGCCGGCAGCGGTCGTAGGCGACCAGGTTGGTGACGTCGACCAGCCGGTTGATGGGGCGCAGGCCGATGGCGATCAGCCGCCGCTGCAGCCACTCCGGCGAGGGGCCGTTCTTCACGCCCCGGATCAGGCGGCCGGCGAACACCGGGCACATCCCTGGCGCCTCGATGCGGACGGCGATCGGCGACGGGAACATCCCGGGGACCGGCGTCACCGCCGGCGTCGTCAGCTGGCCCAGGCTGGCGGCCGCCAGATCGCGGGCGATGCCGGCCACGCCCAGCCAGTCAGCGCGGTTGGGGGTGACCTCGAAATCGATCACCGGCTCGGCCCCGAAGACGCCCGCCGCCGGCGCGCCGACCTCGAGATCGTCGTCCAGTTCGAGGATGCCGTCGCTGTCGTCGGCCAGCTCCAGCTCCGCGGCCGAACACAGCATGCCGTGCGAGACCACGCCGCGCACCGGCTTCTCGACCAGGGTCACGTCCAGCCCCGGCACATAGGCGCCGATGGGGGCGTAGATGGTGGTCAGGCCGGCCCGCGCGTTCGGGGCGCCGCAGACGATCTCCTTCATCCCGTCGACGGTGTCGACCTGGCAGACCTGCAGCCGGTCGGCGTCGGGATGGCGCGCGGCCGAAACGATCCTGGCCACGGTGAAGGGCGCCAGGGCCGCGATCGGGTCGTGGACCTCCTCGACCTCGAGACCGGCCATGGTCATGGCCTCGGCCACGGCGTCCACCCCGGCGTCCGTGTCGAGATGGTCCTTCAGCCAGGAGAGGGTGAATTTCACGCCGACGGCTCCGACGCCGCGGCGAGCTCCGACAGCGACTTCAGACCCTGCAGCTCCTCCAGCAGGGCGTCGGACCCCGTGAAACCGACCTGCACGAAGCGGCAGCGCACGAAGCGGCAGTTCTTCACCCCGACCAGCCCGGCCATCTTGTCCTGGCTGAGCGGGCGGTAGAGCAGGGTCCGCATGTCGCTGGTCGCGCCCATGGCGCAGCTGTCGAAGACGGTGCCGTTCATCACCGCCATCACCGCCGGGCCCTCGATGACGCAGTCGGTGAAGGTCTTGCCGTCGATGGCCATCTGGCCCGCGTTCCAGTGATGCACGGCCAGCTGCGGCAGCCAGACGGCTTCCCTCTCGAAGCTGGTGCGGGCCACCAGGGCGCGGCCGGCGGCTTCCTCGGGCGACATCTCGCCGGTCGGGGCGGAGGTTTCGTCAGTCATGGTTCGTCTCTCGATCTGGATCTGGCGCTAGTCGACGGTGGTGACCTGGTCGACCAGCATCGTCAGCAGGCCCTCGCCGCCGGTGATCCCCAGCGTGTGGAACTGGCAGTTCCGAAAAGTGCAGTTGCGCACCGGAATGGCGCCGATCGCCATCTGCTGGCTCATCGGACGGAACAGCATGTTGCGCAGGTCGCCGCCGGTCGGGCCGAAATTGACGCTCTCGAAATGCACTCCCTCCAGCGCCAGCATCACCGCCGGCCCCTCGATGAAGCAGTCGGTGAAGGTGCGGCCCTCGATGATCGCGCCGGCGCCGGACTGGATGTTGGCGCGGTAGAGGTCGAACAGGGCGAAATGGCCGCCGCTGATCTCGGTGGCGCGCGGGTCGATCTCGCGCGAGGTCGGGGTCGGGGTCGGGTCGATCATCAGGACAGTCCGCTGGCGGGGTTGGGCGCGGCGAAGGCCGAGAACCCATAGTGGGCCAGCCACCGGGTGTCGGCCTCGAACATCGGGCGCAGGTCGGGGATGCCGTATTTCAGCATGGCCAGGCGATCCACGCCCATGCCGAAGGCGAAGCCCTGGTATTCGTCGGGGTCGATGCCGCAGTTGCGCAGCACATTGGGGTGCACCATCCCGCAGCCGAGAATCTCCATCCAGCTGTCGCCCTGGTTGAGCTTCAGCTCGCCGCCCGAACGGTCGCAGCGGATGTCCATCTCGGCCGACGGCTCGGTGAAGGGGAAATGGTGCGGCCGGAAGCGCGCGTCGACGTCCTCGACCTCGAAGAAGCGGGCGACGAAGGTCTCCAGCGTCCACTTCAGGTGACCCATGTGGATGGCCTTGTCGATCACCAGCCCCTCGACCTGGTGGAACATCGGCGTGTGGGTGGCGTCGCTGTCCTTTCGGAAGGTCCGGCCCGGGGCGATGATCCGGATCGGCGGCTTCTGGCTCATCATCGTCCGCACCTGCACCGGGCTGGTGTGGGTGCGCAGCACCTTGCGCTCGCCCGTCTCCGGGTCGGGCCTGAGGAAGAAGGTGTCGTGGGTCTCCCGCGCCGGATGTTTCGGCGGGAAATTCAGGGCGGTGAAGTTGTGGAAGTCGTCCTCGATGTCGGGGCCTTCCGCCACCGCGAAGCCCATGTCGGCGAAGATGGCGATCATCTCGTCCATCACCTGCATGGTCGGATGCACCGAGCCCTTGCGGCGCGGCCGCGACGGAAGGGTCAGGTCGATGTGCTCGGCCTTCAGCCGGGCGTCCAGCTCGGCTGCCTCCAGCTCGGCCTTCTTCGCCGCCAGCGCCGCCGACACCCGGTCGCGCAGGCCATTGATCATCGGCCCCTTCTCGCGCCGCTCCTCGGGGCTCATCGCCCCCATGCCCTTGAGCAGGCCGGAGATCGAGCCCGACTTGCCGAGGGCCGCGACGCGCAGCTCCTCGACGGCGGCCGCGGTCTCGGCGCCGCCAATGGCGTTGATCAGGTCGAGTTCGAGCTGGTTGAGGTCGGTCATCGCCGCAGTCGTCTAGCGGGCCGCAGGGCTTTCGTCACCCCGCCCGCGCGACGACGGCGTGACGATCAGTCCTCGAGGACGAAGGTGACCTTCATATTGACCCGGTATTCGGCGATCTCGCCGTTGCGGACCACGACCTTCTGTTCCTGGATCCAGGCCCCCTCGATCTTGTTCAGGGTCTTGTCGGCGCGGGCGATGCCCTGCTTCAGGGCGTCCTCGAAGCTGACGGTGGACGAGGCGGTGACTTCGGTGACCTTGGCGATGGACATGGGGATTTTTCCTGACGATGCGACGGCCGCGGCTGCGGCAACGCTTGTTCAACGCCAAGGGGCCGGGCCGGTTGCCCCGAAACGACAACGCCCGCCCCGGCGGACCGGAGCGGGCGTTTCGAAATCACGATGGAGCGTGGCTTACGCCAGCGCGCCGCGGACCTTGTCGGCGATCGCCTTGAAGGCGGCTTCGTCGGCGGCCATGGCGGCGAGAACCTTGCGGTCCAGCTCGATGCCGGCCTTGCCCAGGCCGTGGATGAACTGGCTGTAGGTGAAGCCTTCCAGACGGGCGGCGGCGTTGATGCGCTGGATCCACAGGGCGCGGAAATTGCGCTTCTTGGTGCGGCGGTCGCGGTAGGCGTACTGCCCGGCGCGGTCGACCGCGGCCTTGGCGGTGCGGATGGTGTTCTTGCGGCGGCCGTAGAAGCCCTTGGCCTGCTTCAGGACCTTCTTGTGCTTGGCGTGGGACGTAACGCCCCGTTTGACGCGAGCCATGATGTTTTTCCCTAAGGAAGGCCCCTATCGCTCGCGACGCGGTCGCTCGCTGCTTGAGGGGCTCAGTTCAAATTCAAATGCGGTTGAGGATTCAGGTCTGCGCTGCGCCGATCAGGCGTAGGGCATGTAGGACTTGATCTTCTTGGCGTCGGCGTCGGCCATGACCGAGGTGCCGCGGTTCTGGCGGATGTATTTGCTGTTGTGGCTGATCAAGCGGTGCCGCTTGCCCGCCACGCCGGCCTTCACCTTGCCAGTCGCCGTGAATTTGAAGCGCTTCTTGGCGCCCGACTTCGTCTTCAGTTTCGGCATTTTCACTCTCTGTATTGAGCGGGCGATCGCCTGTCGGCTGCTTGAGCCCCCAGGAATCGCCCTGATTGAGAACCGCCCAGGCATGCCTGTTCGCCCGGCGGTTCGGTACGCGAAGGCGCGGCTTCTAGTCGAAGCGACGCCTGAAAGCAAGCGGCGGCCTAGCGCGGCGGGTTGTGCTCCTCGAGGAATTCGATGGTCTCGGTCAGCATCCGGCGGCGGGTGGCGGGGAAGGTCATGTGGTGATCCTCGCCGTCGAGGGCGACCAGTTCGACATCCTTGCCCGCGGCGCGCATGGCCCGCTCCATGATCTGGCTCTGCTCGAACGGGACGACGGTGTCCTCGCGTCCGTGGATCAGCAGGACCGGACCGTCGATACGGGTGGCCAGCTGCGCCGGCGACCGCTCGGCCAGGGTCGGGTCGTTGTCGGTGGTCACCCCCATGAAGCGCTGCCAGTAGCGCATGCCGCTGTTGAAGCGGGCCCGGCCGCCGTGACGGCGCTCGGAGGCGAGGAAGGCGGTCAGGTCCGAAACGCCCGACACCGCCACGGCGCAGCGATAGACGCCCTTGTCCAGCGTCATCCCGGCCAGGGCCGCATAGCCGCCGTAGCTGGAGCCGACGATGCAGACGCGGGCGGGATCGACCACGCCGCGCTCGGCGAGGTAGCGGACGCCGTCCGAAAGGTCGCTCTGCATCTTGCGGCCCCACTCGCCGTATCCGGCTTCCAGCAGATCCATGCCGAAGCCGTCGGAGCCGCGGAACTGGGGCTGGAACACGGCGTACCCCCGAGAGGCCAAGGCCTGGGCCTTGTAGTCGAAGCCGGTGAAGTCGCGCGCCGCCGGACCGCCGTGCGGCAGCAGGACCAGCGGCAGGTTGCGCGCCTCGCGGCCGTTCGGGGTGGTCAGATAGCCGATCAGCTCGCGTCCATCGGCGGCGGAGTAGGCGACCACGCTGACCTGGGACACGTCGGTCGGGGCCAGGTCCGGATACTCACGCCCGATCAGGTTGACGCTCTGGCGCTCGGCGTCGAACAGATAGATCGATCCGGGCTCCCCGGCGCCCTCGGCGCGGAACAGCAGCACGCTCAGGTCGTCATCGGCGTCGGACAGATACAGCTGGCTGCCGGCCAGACCGAGCTGCAGCTTCTCCCAGTTGGCCTGCAACTCCTCGTCGAACAGGGTGTAGGACTGGGTCAGGCCCTGCCGACTGAGGCCGACAAGCAGCCCCTGCCC
>JADGMW010000590.1_pt1 | contig 13535 bp, 18 predicted proteins | sample 8641801 | NCBI WGS metagenome assembly JADGMW01 (sample SAMN16272018, study PRJNA661076) | feces metagenome | isolation source: fecal sample from diarrhoea affected cattle A | host: Bos taurus | place: South Africa: Lokaleng Village, Mahikeng | collected 2019-09
GGCCTCTACAAGGCTGCCGCCGAATATCTCGACAGTCTGGGGCCCGAAGAGAAGGCCGGCGCAGACTGGCTTGCCGGTCGCGCTGCCATCACCGAAGCGCAAAAGCAGCTGCAGGCCGATCCGAAAACCCTGCCCGATGCCGGGGACGATGATCCCGTCGCGCTCTATCTGGCTCTGGTCGAGGCCGGCGAACAGCTCCAGCCGCGTGACATTGCCGATGTCGCCACCACCGCGCGCAAGACGCTCGACAGCCTCTATGCCGAGGCTATCAGGGCCGGCAAGGCGCCCACCTTCAACAAGGCCACCACCGTCGGCACCTATATCGACCTGTCGAAGTTCGACAGCCGCACCCTCTCCGCCATCGCGCTCAATACCGGCAACAAGTTTGCCGTCGAAGAGGCCCGGGAGGCTCAGGCCGCCTTGCGCGCCAAGAGCGGCGCAGCCCTCTTGGCCGGTTTCCAGAACGCCGCCAAATCCAGCGACCCGACCGCCTTCAGCCAGAATATCATGGCCATCTTCGGCTCGATGAGCGCCGAGGAACGCCAGGCCGCGGGCTGGAGCGACCAGTTCTACCAGGCGGCCGTCGCAAGCTATGTCAGCACCAGCAAGCTCACCCAGATGTTCGCCGAAGCCGGCGGCGAGACGACCGGCTTCATGGGCTGGATGGGCAAGTAGGCCTGCTTTGCAGGAGTTAGATCCTACCTGATCCCCGCGCAAAATCCCTGGATCCGCGCCACCGCGTCCTCCAGTTCCGCATTGCTCGCCGCATAGCTCAGCCGGAAATGCCCCGGCAGGCCGAACGCCGTGCCATGCACCAGTGCCACCCCGGTTTCCTCCAGCAGTGCCATGACGAAATCCTCGTCCGTCTCCAGCTTGGCCCCGCCGGCACTGGTCTTGCCCAGTAGCCGCTTGCACGAGGGGAACACATAGAACGCGCCCGCCGGCACGAGGCAGTCGAGCCCGGTATTGGCGTTGAGCCCGCTGACGACGAGGTCGCGCCGCTCCTGGAACACCTGCCGCCATTCCGCCAGGAAGTCCTGCGGCCCGTTCAGCGCCTCGACTGCCGCCCATTGCGAGATCGAGCTCGCATTGGTCGTCGACTGGCTCTGCAGCTTGGTCATCGCGGCGAGCAGCGGCCGCGGCCCCGTACAATAGCCGATCCGCCACCCGGTCATGGCATGCGACTTCGACACACCGTTCATCGTCAGCGTCCGCGCCTGCAGCTTCGGCTCCACCTGCGCGATCGTGGCAAAGCTGCCGCCGTCATAGATCAGCACTTCATAGATATCGTCGGTGAGGACATGCACATGCGGGTGCCGCATCAGCACGTCCGCGAGTCCGCGCAACTCGTCCGCGCTATAGGCCGCGCCCGTAGGATTGCTCGGCGTATTGAGGATCAGCCACTTGGTCCTGGGCGTGATCGCCGCTTCCAACACCTCGGGCTTGAGCTTGAACCCGGTCGAGGCATCGGCCACGGCAAAGACTGGCTCGGCCCCGCACAGCCGCACGATTTCCGGATAGCTCACCCAATAGGGCACCGGCACCACCACCTCGTCGCCGGGGTTGAGCGTTGCCAGCAGCGCATTGAAGATGATCTGCTTGCCGCCCGAGCCCACAAAGCACTCCGCCGCCGTGACGTCGAGCCCGTTGTCGCGCCGGAACTTGGCGGCCACCGCTTCCTTGAGCTCGGGAATGCCATCGACATTGGTGTAGCGCGTCTTGCCCTCGTCCATCGCCCGCTTGGCGACCTCGCGCACATTGAGCGGGGTGTCGAAATCGGGCTCGCCGGCGCTCAGCGCGATGATGTCGCGGCCTGCCCGCGCCATGTCGCGCGCCTTCTGGCTGATGCCGACGGTTGCCGACGGCGCCACCCGCTCCAATGCCTCGGACAGAAATGCCATGTCGACCTCCCGGAAATGCCGGGCAGATTGATAGGGGCTCCACCGCGCTGGGGCAAGCTATGCCTTGGGCGGGGCCGTGCTTTCGCGCACCACCAGCTGCCCCTGCAACACCCGTCGCCCCTCCACCTGCCGGCCGCCCAGCGCCGCGTCGACCGCCAGCCGGGCAATCTCGGCCATCGGCTGTTCCAGCGTGGTGAGCTTGGGTGTCGCCACCGCCGCCTCGGGCACGCCATCGAAACCGACGACCGACACATCGCCGGGCACGCTCAGCCCGTGCCGGAACAGCCAGTCCACCGCATACATGGCAATCTTGTCCGACATGGCCAGGATCGCCGTCGGCTGCTCACCCGCGCCAAACAGCTCTGTCATGCAGGCATGTGTGCTCTCTGCGCTTTCCTGCGTCTCGAATACCGGCACGCCGCTCCGGTCGATATCGGCCGCGTCCATCGCCTGCCAGTAGCCCATCGCCCGCGCCCGCGCCCGCGATGTGGAATACCGCGCCGCGCGCACCTGTTCCTCGCTGACCCGCCCCACATGCTGCTCATCGAGCTGGGTGGAGAGGATTGCCAGGTGCTGATGCCCCAGCCCGATCAGATGTCCGGCCGCCAGCCGCGCCCCGCCCTCATTGTCCACGCCAATGGCCGGAATGCTCGTATCCGCCGCCCCGATCGCGAGTGCCACATAAGGCAATTTGCGCTGCCGCGTGATCTCCACCAGCCTTTCGCCACCCTCGACGCAGAGCAGGATAAAGCCATCGACCACCGCGGACTGGATGTTCCAGTCCACCCGCTCGTCGCTGAGTGCCGACACCAGCGCCACGCCGGCGCCCTGCTTGTCGCAGATGTCGGAAATATGGGAGAGCAGCTGCCGCGCCCACAGGTCCTCGAAGAAATAGCTCAGCGGCTCGATCGCGGCGACGCCCACCGCATTGACCTTGCCGGCCCGCAACAGTCGCCCGGTGACGCTCGGCCCCGCATAGCCAAGCTTCCTGGCCACTTCCAGCACATGCTCGCGCACTTCTTCACGCACCACTTCGGGCTTGCTGAACACGTTCGACGCCGTGCCCTGCGATACCCCCGCGGCCTTGGCAACGTCCTTCAGCTTCACCCTGTCAGCGCCACTCGAAACTGCTTCTGCTGTCGTCTTCGCACTCATGCCCTTGATATAGCATGGGATTTGTATCGGTTCAATTTGTGCTTGACTCCTGGCCTCCATAGGGGCAATTTGAACCGGTTCAAGCAACGCCTGAAGCTGTAATTTGAACCGATTCAAACGGAGATTTGAAATGATCCCTGCAAGCTATCTTTTCAAGGATGTTTACCGCCAGCACTGGCAGGAGCCCGACATGCTCCTGCCCACCTCTGGGTCAGCCCCACTCCGCGGTCTCGTTGTCCCACTCGCAGGGATGATCTCCGTCCTGCGCGCCTTGCACCTGCCGCTGGCGAGCCACGGGTCCGCACGCCACGTCCATCAATAGCTTTGGCACCAGCCGACCGCCCACGCCGGCCACACTTTTGCCCTCAAATGGTACGCCGAAGGTCAAAATCGCCTCAAACTGGAACCGCATTCGCGTGGCTTAGTCTGAACCATCGTGACGACAAGGTTAAACGTCGATCCCATGCACAAGACCACGTCTCCCAGGCGGAAAAAGTTCAGGCTCTATGCTGTTGCCACCACGGCTTTTCTGACCGTCGGTTCGGTCGCGGCGCTCACGGCGGGCGTCACCCCGGCAACTGCCGCCAACCTTGCCGCCCAGCCGGACACCCAGATTGCGGTGTTCATGGTCCCACTGACCATTCTGGTCGTCGCGGTGCTTTATGAAGTCGCGCGTATTGCCTTGCGCGGCACAGTGCCGGAGCAAGCCATGCCGCTGCGCCGGCGTGCCCATCGTCACTGGTCGGATGGCCAGCACGAGGGTTGATGACCTCCTGTCTCCCTGACGAAGTCCCCACTGGGCCGGCCATGCGCCGGCCCTTTTCTTTGTCCAGCCTCGGGCAATCTCCCTATTGATCCATTGCGGTCAGGGGTTCACATTCGCCCAAAGGAGGACTTCAACATGCTTGTCGATACCATCCTGCAGACCAAGGGTGCCGCCGTTTACACCCTGCCCGAAAGCGCCACCCTGGCGGAGGCGGTCGGCGCTCTTAACGCGCACAATATCGGCGCCCTCGTCATTATCGGCGCGGGCGACACGATTGCCGGCATCCTCTCCGAGCGCGACATCGTCCGCCGCCTCGGCGACGACGCGACAGGGGCGCTGGCCCTGCCGGTCGCCGCATGCATGACGCGCACCGTCATCACCTGCAGCCGCGATACCGAGATCGCCGAGGTTATGGAGCGCATGACCCGCCAGCGCATTCGCCACGTGCCGGTAGTCGAGGACGGACGGCTCGCCGGCATCGTCTCGATCGGTGACGTGGTCAAGCGCAAGATCGAGGAAACCGAGCAGGAAGCCGAGGCGCTCAAGGAGTACATCGCCGGCTAGCAGCGTCCCAGCAGCTAGGCGAGGCGCATCAGCCCCGCCGCAGTGGGGCCGAACCCCGCCTGGCGGTAGAAGCCTTCCAGGTGCGGCTCGAAATCGACATGCAGCCACTGCGCCCCGCGCTGGCGCGACACCGCGGTCGCGCGCTCAAGCAGCCGCAGCGCAATGCCGCGCCGGCGATAGCGCGGATCGACGCAGGTATCGAGAATGAAGGCGTGCACGCCGCCATCCCAGGCGACATTGACGAAGCCGATCAGCCTCGTGCCATCATAGGCGCCGATATGGGTGAGGCTGCGCGCCAGCACAGGCTGGAAGCTGCCCCCACGTTCGCTGCCCCAGGCCGCCTGCCAAAGGCGCTGCATCGCCGCGTCGTCGGGAAACGGGTCGGTGATGATTTCGATCATGAACGCGCCCATCCTTACCAACCTGAACAAGTCTTCATTTGCCGGCAACCTCACGGTGAGCTGCGCTGCGCTAGTGGACCGGCGGGCGTGGCCAGTCGCATCGCGCGGTCCGCCCCAAACGCTGTCCGGCCGCACGGACAGCGGGCAAGCCCCGGCCACTCATACTGGCCGGGGTTTGCTTTTGTCCGCCCCTCGGCTACCAATCGTCAAGCCACCACCGGACCTGCCATGACCACCCTGCCCCTCGACCCGGCCCGCCTGCGCGCCGAATTCCCCGCCTTCGCCGAACCGTCTCTGGAGGGCCAGGCCTTCTTTGAAAATGCCGGCGGCTCCTATACCGCCCGCGCCGTGCTCGACCGGCTCGACCACTACTATCGCGCCACCAAGGTTCAGCCCTATGGCGCCTACCCGGCCTCCCGGGATGCCGGCGTCGCCATGGATCACAGCTACGTACGCCTCGCCCAGGCGCTCAATGTCAGTGCAGACTGGATCCATATCGGCCCCTCCTCGTCAGCCAATACCTATGTGCTGGGCAAGGCCTTCGCCGAATGGCTCAAGCCCGGCGACGCCATCGTCGTCACCAGTCAGGATCACGAGGCCAATACCGGCGCCTGGCGCAAGCTGGAACGTCACGGCATCGAAGTCCGTGAGTGGCAGGTCGATCCCCGGACTGGCCGGCTCTCGCTGGACGCGCTCGATGCCTTGCTCGACGGCAAGGTCAAGCTCATTGCCGCGCCGCATTGCTCCAATATTGCCGGCGAGATCAATCCGGTCGCCGACATCGCCGCCCGTGCCAGGGCCATCGGCGCCGTCACCGCCATCGATGGCGTGAGCTATGCGCCGCATGGCCTGCCGGACCTCGCGGCGCTCGGCTGCGATATCTATTTCTTCTCCGCCTACAAGGTCTATGGCCCCCATCAGGGCGTGATGGCCATCCGGCCTGAACTGGCCCAGGCGCTGCCCAACCAGGGCCATTTCTTCAACGATGCCAAGCTGCGCTACCGCCTGACCCCGGCCGGCCCCGACCACGCCCAGATCGCCGCCACCGCCGGCATGGTGGACTATCTCGAAACGGTTGCCGCCATTGCCGGCGACGGCGTTGCCGGCGACGATCCCTTCCGCCGTGCCCACGCGGCCATGCGCGCCCAGGAAGTGGCCCTCATTGCGCCGCTGCTGGATTACCTGCGGCAGAAGAACTCCGTTCGCATCATCGGTCCCGACGATCCCGCCGACCGCGCGCCCACCATCGGCCTGGCCCTTTCCGAGCCTGGGGCAGTCGTCGCGGCCCGCCTGGCCCGCCACGGCATCATGGCCGGCGGTGGCCACTTCTATGCCTGGCGCCTGCTCGAGGCGGTCGGCATCGATCCCAACCATGGCGTGCTGCGACTTTCCTTCGTGCACTACACGACGCCCGAAGAAATCCAGCAACTGATCGCGGCGCTCGATGCCGAATTGACGTAGCGGCCTCGCCCAATCCTCGGGCTCACCGCCCCCTTGCAGGGGCGGGTTTCGACTGAACTTCAGAGAACTACCAATGTCCCGCCCCGTCGCCGCTCTCCTGCTCCTGATCTGCACCATGCTCTGGGGCTTTGCCTTCGTGGCGCAGAAATCGGCCATGGATTTCATGGGGCCGCTGACCTTTGCCGGCGTCCGCTACCTGCTCGGCGGCATGCTGGTCCTGCCGCTCGCCTTCTGGGAGCGGCGGCGGCGCCCCTTTGCGCTGACCAGCCGGCACTGGGGCCTCATCGTCGCCATGAGCCTGGTGTTCTTCCTTGGATCATGGCTGCAGCAGGCCGCGCTCACCACCACCACGGCCACCAATGCCGGCTTCCTCACCGGGCTCTATGTCTTCTTCGTGCCGGTTCTGGGCTTCCTCGTGTTCCGCACGCGGCCCCACCCGATCGTCTATGCCTGCGTACCGCTGGCACTGATCGGCATCTACTATCTCAATGGCGGTGGCCTCGACAGCTTCAATTCCGGCGATCTTCTCGTCGTCATCAGCGCCGTGTTCTGGGCCATGCAGGTCATCCTGCTCGGCCACATTGCGCGCATCACCGGCCTGCCCGTCTTCGTTTCCGCCGTGAGCTTTCTGCTCGCCGGCACGGTCTCGCTGAGCCTCGCCTTCGGGCTCGAAACACCCTCGCTGGACGGCATTGCCGCGGGGTGGATCGAGATCGCCTATGCCGGTGTCTTGTCCACCGCGGTGGCCTTCACCTTCCAGGCCATCGGCCAGCAATATGTGCCGCCCGCCAATGCCGCCATCATCCTCTCCGCGGAAAGCCTCTTCGCGGCTTTGGGCGGCGCGCTGCTGCTGGGCGATCGCCTGCCACCCATCGGCTATGCCGGAGCGATGCTGATATTTGTGGCCATTCTGGCGGTCGAGGCCATCCCGCCCCTCTGGGCGCGACGACGGGCGCATGTTCCGCGCCCCACCAACTGACCGCCTATTCGCTGTAGCGATACATCTGGTAGGTCTTGCAGAGGATCACGGCCACGCAGCCCGTCAGGGTGATCTGGTCGGCGCTGACCTGGGTAATGGTTCCGGCCGCCGATTGCCCATAAAGATGCAGGTCACCCTTCCACTGGTTGGGCTTCACCTGCCGCGCATGGTCGATCATCAGCGTGTTGAGATAAGGCAGGTTTTCCGCATTGTCGGCGCCATTGCCCAGCCAGATCAGCGTGCCGCACAGGGCCGTGCCGTCTTCCCCGCACAGCTCCACGCTGTAGCGGGAATCGCGCATCTCGATTTCCCAGATACCTTCCGGCGAAGCCAGCGCCGGAACGGTTGCCCCCACCACCACCGCCACGCTGGCGAGCATCCGCAACGCCGCCGCCATCATGGGGCATACCGGAACATCTGGTAGGTCTTGCAGATCACCAGCAACGCGCAGCCCTGCAGCGTCATCTGCGTCTCGCTCTGCTGGGTGATGGTCCCGGTGATCCGGTGGCCGAACAGCTGCATGGCGCCCTTCCATCGATTGGGGCCGGTCTGGCCGATGGCATTGGCTACCGGCGCATTGAGAAACCGCTTGTACTGCTCGTTGTAGTCGGCATCGGAGAGCCAGACGAGCGTACCGCACAATTGCGTCCCGTCCCCGCACAGCGCCAGCTCGATCCGCGTATCGCGCGTATCCAACTCCCACACCCCGTTGGGCGAGGCCTGTGCTACCCCGGCGCTCACCGCCAGCATCGCCAACCCTGCCACTATGCCAAGCCTTTTACGCACCACGATCGATCTCCTGCACCTGTGGGTTTCGTTCGTCCACCTTGCGTATCGCCGGCTGAACGCTGCCTGAACGCCATGCCTCTAGCTACCGTCACCGCGCCGTCACACAACCCCGCTAGCGTCACCGTGTTCCGGCCTTCCCCCACCCGGCCCGAACCTGCCGCGCCCCACGTCCCCAACGTCGCGCCCGGCTCCTGGAGAGCATGGCCGCCAACCCCGGCTCTCCGCCGATCAGATCGGCATCTTGGCCGCCCGCCGGGCGGCCTCTTTTTTTGTGGAGCGCCGGTCTTTCCCCTCGCGCCGCGTGCCCTGCTCCGGCACAACCATGCCATGGCCAAGCTCTACTTTTCCTATGCGGCGATGAATGCCGGCAAGTCCACCCTGCTGCTGCAGGCGGCCTACAATTACCGCGAGCGCGGCATGCGTCCGCTGCTCTATACCTCCGCGCTCTACGCCGAGAACGGAGTGGGCCTCATCTCCTCGCGCATCGGCATATCCGAGCCTGCCCAGCTCTATTCGGCCGAGGACGACCTCTATCAGTCCGTCCGCGACGAGACCGAGACTGGCAAGGTCGACTGCGTCTTCGTCGACGAGGCCCAGTTCCTCACCCCCGACCAGGTCTGGCAGCTCGCCCGCGTCAGCGACCGGCTGCGCATTCCGGTCATGTGCTTCGGCCTGCGCACCGATTTCCTCGGCAATCTGTTTCCCGGCAGCCAGCAGCTGCTTGCTATTGCCGACGTGCTGCGGGAAATTCGCACCATCTGCGAATGCGGCGCCAAGGCCACCATGGTCGTGCGCCAGAGCATGGATGGCCGCGTGCTGACCGATGGCGATCAGGTGTCGATCGAAAAATCCGTCTATGTCTCGCTCTGCCGCAGGCATTGGGAAGAAGCTGTCGGCCGCTGGCCGGTGAAAGGACCTTGAGCATGCAGCCTGCCACCACCGAACCTACCGGCGCCCTCACCATCCGCACCCTCGCCATGCCCGCCGATACCAATCCGGCCGGCGACATCTTCGGCGGCTGGGTGATGAGCCAGATGGATATTGCCGGCGCCATTGCCGCCGTCGAGCGCAGCCGGGGGCGCGTGGTGACCGTCGCCGTCGAGGCCATGACCTTCATCGCCCCCGTCAAGGTCGGCGACATCCTGTGCGTATATACCACCGTCGAGCGCGTCGGCACGACCTCGATCACCATCGCCATCGAGGCTTGGGCCCGCCGCCAGCGCCTGGCGGATCGCGTCAAGGTCACCGAGGGTCGCTATATCTATGTTGCTCTGGGTGAAGATGGCGCCAAGCGCCGCATAGATCCCTGATTTTCCTGAAGCATTCGTTCAGCCGCCATTCAGGCTTCAAGTGCTTTCTCAGCCGTGCTTGCTGCGCAGCGCGAACCACATCGCCTTCCGCAGCAATCATCGGGGCTAACATCCGCTACGGATTCTACAATTTCTTCGGAGCCGGAACTCTTTTCTTCCCGTCTCCGTTTTCAGGTCAAACAAACTGGCGGGTCACCAGCGTCGTGACAAACCAACTGCCGGTCAACAGGAGCGCGAACGAAATGAACCGCCACACCCGCAAGATGGTGCTCAATCTCGCGACCGGCATTGCCGTCGCAGCGACCGCTCTGGTCGTCTTCCTGCCGGCTGCCAATGCTGCGCCGGGCACCATCACCAGCAATGTCAATGTCCGCTCCGGTCCCGGCACCAGCTATGCCGTCGTCGATACCGTGCGCCGCGGCAGCACCGTCGACGTGCAGCAGTGCGAGGGCTCCTGGTGCTATATCGTCAAGCCCGGCGCCGACGGCTGGGTTTCGTCCAGCTACCTCAGCGCCCGCGGCGGTCCGGTCAATCCGCAGCAGCCCGGCCTGTCCTTCGGCTTCTCCACCGGCCCGGGCGGCCCGACCTTCAATTTCGGCATCGGTGAGCAGCAGCCGCAGCGCCCCGGCCCGCGCCCGCCGGTCGTGCGCCCCGGCCCCAGCTTTGGTGAAGTCTGCTTCTTCGACCGCACCCGCTTCCGCGGCGACAGCTTCTGCATGGAATCGGGCGAAAGCACCCGCGATCTGGGACGCTGGGCCGACCGTATCTCGTCCATCGACAATCCCGATGGCCTGCAGGTTCAGGTCTGCTCCGAGCGCAGCCTGCGCAACTGCCGCACCTATACGACCAGCGCTTCCTCGCTCGGTGACTTCGACGACTATGTCGTCTCGGTCCGGGTCCGCTGATCCGGCACGATCCTTCTGAGGGGCGTAGCCAAGGCTGCGCCCCTCGCGTTTGCAGCCCGCTTCGAGCACAGGACCATTTGCCATGCACCATGTCCGCCGCCTGCTGACCGCTCTGTCCGGCCTCCTCGTTCTCCTGGCATTCGCCTACGCCCCGGCCATGGCGGCCTCGCCCTCCGGCACCCACGCCTGGAGCGCCGACACGCTGGTGCTGCGCAACGGCCCCAGCACCGCCTATCACCTGACTGGTGAAATCCCCTCCGACCTCGCCATCAAGGTGCTGCGCTGCCAGAAACTGTGGTGCCTGGTGGATGGCGCCAATGCCCGGGGCTGGGCACCCAAGCGCAACATCTCCTTTGGCCGCACGCCCGACCGCTGGCCCAATAACGATACCGCCTATCCCCGCGGCGCCGGCACCGTCTGCTTCTACACCGGCACCAACTATACCGGGCAGGCGCTCTGCGCTTCCTCCGGCCGCGTCATCCAGGACCTGGCGCTGGTCGGCCTCGACAACGGCTTCGCCTCGGTTCGCTTGGAGGGCAGTGTTTCGGTCGCCGCCTGCCGCGACCGCTTCTTCCAGAGCTATTGCGAGCGCATCATCACGTCCCAGCCCGTGCTGCACCGCTATCTGCAGCGCAACCTGTCTTCGCTGCGCGTCTACTGACACCCGGGCCGGATCGACTGCCCCTTCACAGTCGTCCGGCACAGGATTACTCTCCTCGCGCGACACGATTCCTCGAGGAATGCGTGTTCTGCTTGAGGGGGAAGACCATGCCAGCAATATCGAACTACTATTTCCGCACCGCGATCCTGTTTCTGCTCGCGGGCATTGCGGTCGGCATCCAGATGTCGATCAGCCAGGTGCATAATGTCACCGGCGCCCATGCCCATATCAACCTGCTCGGCTGGGTCACCAGTGCCCTGTTCGGCGGCTATTATGCGCTGAACCCGGCCAAGGCGACCGGCCGCCTGCCGCTTGTGCAATACGCCGTCTATACTCTGGGCGTGCTGCTGATGACTGTTTCGCTCTACCTGCTGCTGCAGGGCAATACGAGCCTGGCGCCCGTCGTCGCCGTCAGCTCGCTCATCACCTTCGCCGGCGTGCTGCTTTTTGCCTGGATTCTCTTCATGCCCGCCGGCGCCGGCCTGCGCGGCACGACCCAGCCGGCGGAATAAGCCAGGCCCCCAATAGAGCAAGCGCCGCCCAGTCAACTGGACGGCGCTCTGCCTGGCAGCGCACTTGCTTGGGACAGCTCGATAATTTGCGCCACCACTCCGGGATGGAGCCTGGTTCGGATCAGGCCCGGAAAGACAATGCGTTCAGGAGCCGGTCGGCGAGGGCCCGCATTGCCTCGACCTCCGGAACCGCGACGATGACGACGACGCCCAGCATCAGCGCATAGCCGGCCAGCCGTCCCAGGACTGGCCTGCGGACGATAGTGCCAAAACTGCGCTGTGCCATTGGTTGTCTCCTGAACGCAAAAGCTGTCCCCCACGGGGGACGCCCAGCGCACTAGAGGAGGCACGCTAGCGTTTCAACGCGCCGGCCCGGCCCGCATAATCATTGCCCTGGCGCATAATGGGTCAGCCGTCCTGGCGGCGGTACAAGCCGGGTGACACCCCGAAGCGCCGGCGGAAGGCGGTAGCGAAATTGCTGGCCTGCCCATAGCCCAGTTCCCACGCCAGTTGCTTGAGCGTCAGCGGCGTCCCCGCCTCCAGCGCCGCCCGCGCCGCCTCGAGCCTTGCATCGCGCAGATAGTCGAACACCGTCGTGCCATAAAGCGCGCGAAAGCCGCGATTGAGGCGCTTGGGCGAAAGCCCGACATCCAGCGCCAGCGTTTCAAGGTCGGGCGGATCGCGCAGCTCGGCCAGCAGGCGGTCGCGCGCCAGTCGGACCCGCCTCACCTCGGCAGCGCCCAGTTCCTGCCCCGCATCGGGGCCGCTCTCCAGCCGCTCGAACAGATGCACGAGGAGTTCGAGCGCCTTGCTTTGCTGGAACAGGCGCCGCATGGCGCCTTCATAGGGCGAACGCAGCAGCAGGTTGCTCACCGCCCGCGCTGGCCCCGACAGGGGAGCGGACTGGGCAATGTTGTCGCGCCGCACCGACAGCGCATCCATCACCAGGTCGGGTATGGCGCCATCCGGTCCCAGCAAATCCAGCGCGCCTCGCTCCAGCCGCACGCCGACCGAGCGCCAGCCATGGTCCGTCGAAATGTCATAGCGCACGCGCCGCTCGATCGGGGAAATGGTGAAACTGCGCCCGTCCTCGCCCCAGAGCTGGTCGTCGCACCCTTCCAGGTTGACCGCGCCACGCCCGGCCAGCATCACTCCCAGCACGAAGCGCCCCTGATTGGCCTCGCCTCCGCCCACCTCCATGCTGAACCGACTCCGGCCCGTCGCCTCGGCGCGATACAGCCAGATTCCGGGCAGTACCGGGATTTCCTCCATATAGGCCTGCGTTGATCCGCGCCGGAAATCGGCCCGCTCGCGCCGGCCGAAATCATGCGTCCACGTACATTCACCGCTGGCAAACAACCAGTTCGGCATCGCGCCCTCCCGCGCCCGAAAGCTCGCTCCAATACAGAAGTCCGGCCAACCTGTGCAGTCTTTTCTACGAACGAAGCCTGGCCAAAACTTATGCCGGACAGCTTTGCTTATGCGCGGGCGCCGGCAATGCCTACCCAGATGCGGTGGAACGAGTCGAATTTCCGTAGGCCGCTTACGACCCCATTTCTGCCGTCGTACGTCGAGATTTGGCTCCCGAAGGCTGACGTTAGTTCCGCGGGGCAAACAGAATAATCGCAGCCGCAACGACTGCCAGTGTACCACCCAGAAGGTCCCATTGGTCGGGCACTTGCCCCTCAACAAGCCACAACCAGAGCAGTGACGCCGCGATATAGATGCCGCCATAGGCGGCATAGGCGCGCCCGGCATGCTCGGATGGCGCCAGGGTGAGGAGCCACGCGAACGCTATCAAGGAAGCGACACCCGGCAGGATCCAAAATGGCGACTGCCCCTGCCGCAGCCATGCCCAAAAAGCGAAGCAGCCTAAGATCTCGGCCAGCGCGGCGGCGGCATAGATCACGGTGGTGGTTGCGTAAATGGGCATGGCAGTCTCTCCTGCTTCGCGTGAGGTCTATCAGTTGCTGGCAGGACCACAACCGCATGATGTTGCCGCAGCCTGCTTGCGTTGGCGACGCCGATACCAGACGTAGCCACCAACACCGGCGGCAAGCAGGACGGCGATGCCGACCTGCCCGGCCACAGCCAAGCCGATTCCGCTCGCTGCGAGGATACCCACAACCGG
>JADGMW010000413.1_pt1 | contig 13522 bp, 14 predicted proteins | sample 8641801 | NCBI WGS metagenome assembly JADGMW01 (sample SAMN16272018, study PRJNA661076) | feces metagenome | isolation source: fecal sample from diarrhoea affected cattle A | host: Bos taurus | place: South Africa: Lokaleng Village, Mahikeng | collected 2019-09
TAAGTATTATCTAGTAACGACCGCTCGTCGCGCAAGGAAGCCGGGCGTCGCGCCGAGAAGCGCTGGCGGGCGTCATCCTTCGCCACGCTCCACCCCCGCAGAACATGGGCCTCCCGGGCCCGCGCCGCACCGATCCGCTCGTCATGACCATGGCGGTAGAGACGCAGGGCGCTGGCCACCGCCGCTCGCGGGGCCTCCGCGATCACCTCCGCGAGCTCCCGCGCCCGGTCGCCGAGCTGCTCGTGAGGGACGACCTCGTTCACCAAGCCCCACGAGAGAGCGGTCGGCGCATCGACCGGACGCCCGGTCAGCGTCATCTGGCGCGCGCGGGCCGCGCCGACGGCCGCCGGGAGCTCGGCGCTCAACCCCCACCCGGGGGTCAGCCCGAGGACCGTGTGCGTGTCGGCGAAGCGCGCGCGATCGGAGGCCAGGACGAACGAGCAGGCCAGCGCGATCTCCAGCCCGCCGGAGACGCACGCGCCGTTCACAGCGGCGATGACCGGCACGCCGAGCGCCCGCAGGCACGTCGCCGGATCGGTGGGCGGAGCCTCATACGCCTCCGCAGCCAGGAGCTCCTTCACATCCGCGCCGCTGCTGAAAGCCGGATCCGAACCCGTGAGCACGATGGCGCGCACATCCGGATCCGCGTCGAGCCGCTCCAGCACGTCGACGAGGGCGACGCGCGTACGACGATTCAGCGCGTTGCGCGAGGATGGCCGATCGAAGGTGACCACGGCAGTCGCACCGCACCGCTCGGTCAGGAGATCGATCCCCTCGCCGACGCGGGCGGAAGCGGTCACCCTGTGCCCCCACCCGCGTCGAGCGGTTCGTACCAGGCGGTCCGGAACTGGCGATCGAGCGCACTGCTCACGGCGAGTTCCGGCGTCCGCCCCTCCGTCACGGCGAGACGCGACCGCTCGAGGGCCGCGGCAAGAGCCGCGCGCGCCTCCTCGAGGCGGCCATCCGCGACCTCGTAGACGGCGAGGTAGGGCAGTCCGCCGGGCGGCTCCTCCTCTTCAGCAGGGACGAACCGGTATCGCCGGGCGGTGACGAAACCATCCACCCGCAGCACCTCGGGCAGGTGCACGTCGCTGTACCACGAGTTGAACTCGTCCTCGCGACCCTCGACGGGCCGCGAGTGCACCACCAGAATCGATGTGGCCACGTCCACTCCTTCGCACGGTTGTAAGGTAATCATTTAAAGGTTATAGATATATGGTCGCAAGATCGACCCTTCGAAGAGGAGAGCGATGACCCATACGGCAGACTTCCGCAGCGAGGTCGTCGACCTCTCCGTCGACGAGCACATCGCGCTCGTCACCCTCAACCGGCCGGCCAGTGCCAACGCCCTCGACGAGCAGCTCATCCGCGACCTCGGCGAACTGTGGCGCACGCTCGCCGGCGACCGCAGCATCCGGTGCATCGTCCTCACCGGCGCGGGGCGCCATTTCTGCGCAGGCGCGGACGTGAGCCTGCTCGCGTCCGATCGCACCGAGGTCGGCAAGGACGCCGACGAGGAGCTGTCGTTCCTGCCCGGCGGCGTGGTCGACGTGCCCGTGATCGTCGCCGTCAACGGAACGTGCGCAGGGGGCGGGCTGCACTTCGTCGCCGATGCAGACATCGCCATCGCCGCCGACGGCGCCCGTTTCATCGACTCCCACGTGAGTGTCGGACAGGTCAGCGGGATCGAGCCGGTCGAGCTGATGACACTCATGCGCCGCGACCGCGTGGTGCGGATGGCTCTGCTGGGACGACACGAGGTCGTCGACGCCGCGACCGCGCTGGACAGCGGGCTGGTCTCGGAGGTGCTCGACGCCGACGACCTCCTCGAGCACGCCCTGGATCTGGCCCGCAAGGTGTGCACCGGATCGCCGGCCGCCGTGCGGCACACGAGGCGGGTCATCCGCGCGTATCTCGCCGACTCCGTGCACAGCTACCGCGACCTCGGCTGGGAGCTGGTGCAGCGGCACTGGGCGCACCCGGACTCCAAAGAAGGGCCCGCGGCCTTTCAGCAGAAGCGCGAGCCGCACTGGGCGGAGTGACACCGCCGGTGGCTCGCGCCGCGCTCAGAGCCGCTCGATGATCGTGGCGTTGGCCATTCCACCGCCCTCGCACATGGTCTGCAGGCCGTAGCGGCCTCCCGTGGCTTCCAGGTGGTGGAGCATCGTCGTCAGCAGGCGGGTGCCCGATGCGCCCAGCGGGTGTCCGAGGGCGATCGCGCCGCCGCGCGGGTTCAGCCGAGCCGGATCGACGTCGAACTCCGCAGCCCACGCCAGCGGGACGGAGGCGAACGCCTCGTTGACTTCGAACGTGTCGATTTCGGCGATTCCCAGACCGGATCGCTGGAGTATCCGATGCGTCGCCGGGATCGGGCCGGTGAGCATGTAGAGCGGGTCGTCGCCGACGACGGCGAAGCTGTGGAAACGCGCGCGAGGGCGCAGCCCGAGTCGCCGCGCCGCACTCTCGCTCATGATGAGGGCCGCAGATGCTCCGTCGGTGAGGGGTGAGGAGTTGCCAGGGTGGATGGACCAGCCCAGGTCGGGGAAACGCTGCACCATCTCCTCGGTTCGGAAGGAGGGCTGCAGCCCCGCGAGCCCCTCCGCCGTGGTCGCAGCCCGCACCGTCTCGTCGCGGTCGACGATCTGCTCCCCGTCCGGCCCGGGCACCGTGATCGGCAGGATCTCGTCCGCGAACGCCCCGGACGCCGTTGCCTCGGCGGCGCGGCGATGCGATTCTGCGGCGAACCGGTCGAGATCGTCGCGGCTCAGCCCCCACTTCTTCGCGATGAGCTCGGCGGACACTCCCTGATTGACGAGCCCGTCGGGGAATCGGCTCGCGAGGCGGGACCCGGCGGGCGATCCCCCTCTCGCCGCGGCCCCGAGAGGCACGCGGCTCATCGACTCGACCCCGGCGGCGATGACGATGTCGTATCCGCCGGCCATCACGCCCTGCGCGGCGAATGTCGCGGCCTGCTGGCTCGAGCCGCACTGACGGTCGATGGTGGTGGCAGGCACCGTGACATCGAAGCCGGCCGACAGCACGGCACCACGCGCGACGTTCGTGCTCTGGTCACCCACCTGGCTGACGCAGCCGACGAGCACGTCGTCGATCTGAGAGGAGTCCAGGCCGTTGCGGTCGACCATCGCCGCCAGAAGCTCGGCGAGCAGGTCCGCGGGGTGGACGCCCGACAGCGCACCGCCCGGTTTGCCCCTGCCGGAGGCCGTGCGGACCACATCGACGATGACCGCGTTCTCCATGTCAGACTCCCTGTTCCTGCGACGGCTCCGCCGTCGATTCTGCCCGCGCCGGGGCGCCCCGGTCCAGGAAGGCGCGGATGCGTTCCTGTGCGTGCGGGGTGCCGGCGGCGTGCGCGATCGTCCTCTGTTCGTCCGCGAGCTGCGCGGGATAGGTCGCCTCGGCCGCCGCGCGGATGAGCCTCTTGGTCTCCCCCAGGGCCGGTCCGGCAGCACGAGCCAGATCACGGGCGCGCGCATCGACCGTCACGGCGAGCTCCTCTGGCGCGACCACCTCGGAGACGATCCCCCACTCCCGGGCCTCTTCCGCCGTCAACGGCCGGCCGGTGGCGGCCAGCGCGAGCGCACGGTGCATCCCCACACTGCGGACCAGGAGGGAGGAGACTCCGCTGTCTGGGGTCAGTCCCACGCCGGCGTACGCCGTCAGGAAGCGCGCGCGCGGTGTCGCGATGAGGTAGTCCGCGGTGAGTGCGAGACCCAGGCCGCCGCCGGCGGCCGCACCATCGACCGCTGCGACGACGAAGAGCCGGGATCGGGTCATCGCCTCGAGCGCCGAGTGCATCTCCCCGGCCAGTCGTTCCAGGAATGCGGAGGGATGCTCGGCGCGCGCCATGGCGGCGACGTCGCCGCCGGCACAGAACACCGAACCGGCGGCGTCGAGGACGATCACCGTGGCGTCGGATGCCTCCGCCGCCACGAGCGCGTCCTGCAGTGCGAGCGCGGTGCCCACGTCGACGGCGTTGCCCACATCAGGGCGGTTGAGCGTGATGCGGAACAGCTCGCCGTCGACGCCGGCGCGGATCGGCGCGACGGGTGCGCTCATCGTCCGCTCCACACCGGTGCGCGCTTGTGCGCGAAGGCGGCCGCGCCCTCCGCCGCATCCTCGGAGGAGAAGACCCGGTCGAACTCCGCCCGGACCAGCTCCCATGCCTCCGGCGTCCATGTCCCGGTGTGCCCCGCGAGCGCGGCGACCTTCTTCGTCGCCTGCACCGAGAGGGGGGCGTTGCGCGCGATCGCCCCCGCGAGGGCCAGCGCCCGGGGCAGGACCTGGTTCGCCGCCACGGTCTCGTTCACGAGACCCCATCGGGCAGCCTCGGCCACCGACATCGGATCGCCGGTGAGCAGCATGTGCAGGCCGATCTTCTCGGGCAGCTGCTGCACGATGCGCGGCACTCCCCCGCCCGCCGCGAACAGGCCGCGGGTGACCTCGGGGAGGCCGAGCATCGCGTCGTCGGCGGCGACGATGAGGTCGCACGCGAGGGCCAGTTCGAGTCCGCCGCCGAAGGCATGGCCGTTGAGCGCGGCGATGATGGGTTTCGCGCTGAAGTGCGACACCCATCCGGCGAAGCCCCATTCCGGACGGTCGGCCGGCACCACCGGTTCACCGGCGGCGAAGGCCTTGAGATCCTGCCCGGCGCAGAACACCGAGCCTGTGCCGGTGAGCACCGCGACGCGGAGGGCGTCGTCGTCCTGCAGCTCCTCGAGGGCGGCCCCCAGCCGCGCCGTGACGGCGGCGTTGATCGCGTTGCGCGCGTGCGGCCGGTTCAGGCGGATGATGAGGACGTCGGCGTGGCGCTCGAGGACGACCTCCGGGGCTTCGCGCATCGCCGTGGACGCTCCGTCCCCGGTCACTGCGGCTGCATCCGCAGAGCGCCGTCCATGCGAACCACTTCTGCATTGAGGTAGTCGTGCTCGATGAGCATGAGGGCGAGCTGGGCGAACTCGTCGGGGCGTGCCAGGCGCTGGGGGAAGGGAATGCCGGCGGCCAGGGATGCTCCCACCTCCGGCCCGAGCGACGCGAGCATGGGGGTGTCGACGATGCCCGGGGCGATGGTGTTGACCCGGATGCCCGAACGGGCCAGGTCCCGTGCGGCGGGAACCGTCATCCCCACCACCGCCCCCTTGGAGGCGGAGTACGCGATCTGCCCGATCTGGCCCTCGTAGGCGGCGACGGACGCCGTGTTCACGATGACGCCCCGCTGCCCGTGCTCGTCCGCCTCGGTGCGGGAGATCACCTCCGCCGCCAGACGCATGACGTTGAAGGTGCCGAGGGTGTTGATCTCGAGGGTCCGGCGAAACAGGTCGAGCTCGTGGGCCCCCTTGAACGACAGGATGCGGCGGGCCGGCGCGATCCCGGCGCAGTTGACCACGACGCGCAGCGGACGACCCGCCGGCACCGTGCCGAGGGCGTCGGTGACCTCCTCCTCGCTGGTCACGTCGGCGGCCACGAGGCGCACACCGCCTCGGGCCGGTGCCTTCTCGATCTGCGAGGGGAGGTCCAGTCCGAGAACCTCGGCGCCGCGGGCTGCCAGCGCCTCGGCGGTGGCCGCCCCCAGGCCGGATGCGGCTCCGGTGACGACAGCGGTGATCGCGTCGACCTTCATGCGTACTCCTTTCGATGGCCCGCGTGCGGGCCTGTTTCCTGTCGCGCGTGTCAGGCGGCGGGGGCCGCAGCCGGTACCAGCGCGGCAAGGCGGTGCCGGATGATGTCCTCCGCCTCGCTCACGATTCCGTCGACGACGTTCTGGACGGTGTCGATCTCATGGATGAGTCCCTGCGTCTGGCCCGCCCACCAGAGGCCGTCCTCCATGTCGCCTTGGCCCAGGACCCGGTCGCGACCGCGCGCCCCGGAGGCCAGCGCCGCGACGTCGGCGAAGGTCGACCCCGGCTGCCGCTCGATCTCCACGATCTGCTCGGAGATCGAGTTGCGCGCCACGCGCGCGGAGTTGTGGAACGTCCGGAAGACGATGACGGTGTCGCGCTCGCTGTTGGCGACGATCTGCTTCTTGACGTTCTCGTGCACGGGCGCCTCGGTCGTGGCCACGAAACGTGTCCCCATGTTCACCGCGGACGCGCCCAGGGCAAGAGCCGCGGCCAGGCCGGCGCCGGTCGCGATCCCGCCGCTGGCGATCACGGGGATGTCGAGCGCCCGCACGGCGGCGGGGATCAGAATCAGGCCCGGCACGTCGTCCTCGCCGGGGTGACCGGCGCATTCGAAGCCGTCGATGCTGACGGCGGCCACGCCGTTCCGCGCGGCGGAGACGGCATGGCGCACGCTGGTGGCCTTGTGGATGACCTTCACGCCCGCGGCGTCGAAGTCGGGCATGTGCGGCGCGGGGCTGGAGCCCGCCGTCTCTACGATGCGGATGCCGGACTCGATGATCGCCGCGCGGTACTCGTCGTAGGGCACGGGATTGATCGTGGGCAGGATCGTGAGGTTGACGCCGAAGGGCTTGTCGGTCAGGTCGCGGGTGCGGGCGATCTCCGCGGCGAGAGCCTCCGGCGTCGGCTGGGTCAGCGCCGTGAGGAAGCCGAGGGCGCCGGCATTCGCGACGGCGGAGATCAGCTGCGCCGTTCCCAGGCCGGTCATGCCACCGCACAGGACGGGGTGTTCGACACCGAACATGTCGGTGAACGCGGTTCGGATCATTCGCGGCTCTTTCGTTGAGGACTCGAGGACGAGAGCAGTTTACTTATTTGTGTAAAGATTGCATAGTATTGGACCATTCCGGACGAAGGGGGAGGAATGCCGCCTCGCCGCCTGAGCCTCGACGACACCGCGGAGGCGCTGTTCGACCTCACCGACACGCTCGCACGCCGGGAGCTCATCCCTCGCGCCGCAGCGGCCGAACGGGACGGAACCTTCCCCAGGGATGTCTTCCTCGCGCTGGGCCGCGCGGGCCTGCTGAGCCTGCCCTATCCGGAGGAGTACGGAGGCGGCGCGCAGCCCGCCGAGACCTACCTGCAGGTGTTCGAGCAGATCGGCGCCGCCTGGGCGAGCATCGGAGTGGGCGTCAGCGTCCACGCCCTCGCGTGCTTCCCGCTGGTCAACTACGGCACCGACGAGCAGAAGCGGCGATGGCTGCCCGACCTGCTTTCGGGCGAGCGCCTCGGCGCGTACTGCCTCAGCGAACCACACGCCGGTTCCGACCCCGCGGCGATGCGCACCAAGGCGGTGCGCGACGGCGACGAGTACGTCATCACCGGCGCGAAGGCCTGGACCACGCACGGCGGCCACGCCGACTTCTACACCGTGATGGCCCGCACCTCCGACGACGGCGGGAAGGGCATCTCGTGCTTCCTGGTCCCGGCCGAAACGCCGGGCTTGTCGGCCGCGTCTCCGGAACAGAAGATGGGGCTGACCGGCTCGACCACTGCGACGATGAACTTCGACGGCGTGCGCATCCCGGTCGGCAACCGCATCGGGGACGAGGGCCAGGGCTTGGCGATCGCCTTCTCCGCGCTGGACTCCGGACGCCTCGGCATCGCCGCCGTCGCGACAGGCCTCGGCCAGGCGGCTCTGGACCTGTCGGTGGAGTACGCCCGCACGCGGGAGACTTTTGGAAAGCCGATCATCGAGCACGACGGGCTCGGCTTCCTCCTTGCCGATATGGACCTCGCGGTCTCCTCAGCACGGGCGACCTACCTCGCCGCCGCGCGCCGGAAGGACCGCGGCGAGCCCTTCAGCCACGACGCGTCGATCGCCAAGCTGCTCGCGACCGACAACGCCATGAAGGTCGCCATCGACGCCGTCCAGGTGCTGGGCGGCGCCGGATACACACGGGACTTCCCCGCCGAGCGCTACATGCGCGAAGCGAAGGTCATGCAGATCTTCGAGGGGACGAACCAGATCCAGCGACTGGTCATCGCGCGGCACCTGCGGCGGGGGTGACGTCCCCGCGCGGATCCGAGAGGTACTCCAGCTGCGCGCGCACCGAGGAGCGCGCGGCGAAGCGCACGCCCTCGGCCGATCCGGCGTAGACGCGGTCCACGACGAGATCCACCAACTCCTCGTCGCCCGCATCCGCCGGTCGCTCGAGTGCTGCGAGCAGGTCGCGCACCTGCACGAGCCGAGCGCGCCGGTGCGCGATGTACTCGGCGGCGACGATCCCGACACTGGGCAGGACCGGGCCGTGCGCCGGCAGCACCCGCAGGCCCCCGAGCGCCTCCAGCCGTTCCAGGCTGGCGAGGTGGTCGGCCACCGAGCCGTCCGGCTCGATGATGGCGGTCCTCCCGCGCCCGAGGATCGTGTCTCCCGTCAGCAGGGACCCGTGGTCGCCGTCGGACGCGGAGTCCGCCGACAGCAGCAGGCTGATGGAGTCGGCCGTGTGCCCCGGCGTCGCGATCACCTCGACGCGGACGCCCGCCGCATCCACGACCTCGCCGTCGCGCAAGGGCGGCCCGTCGATGCACAGGCCGGCGTCATTCGCCCGCACGGGCGCACCCGACCGGGCCGCCAGCTCTGGCGCCGCCTCGACGTGGTCGAGATGGCGGTGCGTCAGCAGGATCAGCTCGACCCGCCCGCAGGCCGCGATCCGGGCGAGGTGATCCGCGTCGAGCGGGCCCGGGTCCACCACCACGACTGAGGGCGACGACGGATGGCGCAGCACATACGTGTTCGTCCCCTCGAGGGTCATGGGGCCGGCGTTGGGTGCCCGCACGGCGGTCGCCAGGTCGGTGACCCGGGTGACGGTCACCCGGCCGCTTCCTCCGGGCGCTCGGCGACCTCGATCACCGCGGTGTCGGGGACGTACCCCTCGATATGCCGCTCGTCGGGCCCGTTGTACTCCGACAGCGGGCGGATGAGGGCGTTGGCGGCCTGCTGCTCCATGATGTGCGCGGTCCAGCCCGTGATGCGGGCCGCGACGAACAACGGCGTGAAGGTGAGGATGTCGAAGCCGATGAGGTCGTATGCCGGACCCGAGGGGTAGTCGAGGTTCGGGTAGATCCCCTTGCGCTCGACGAACTCGCGCTCCAGGGCATCGTACAGCTCGGCGACGTCGGGGCGGTCGTAGTGGGCGACGAGGGTGTCCAGCGCGACCTTCATGGTGGGCACGCGCGAGTCGCCGCGCTTGTACACGCGGTGACCGAAGCCCATGATCTTGCGCTTCTCGGCGAGCGCGGCATCCAGCCACGGCACGACGTTCGCCGCCGTGCCGATCTCCTCGAAGATGTGCAGCACGGCCTCGTTGGCCCCGCCGTGCAACGGGCCCTTCAGCGCGCCGATGGCACCCACGACCGCGGAGTACAGGTCGCTGAGGGTCGAGGTGATGACGCGCGCGGTGAAGGTGGAGGCGTTGAAGGAGTGCTCGGCGTAGAGGATCATCGAGCGGTTGAACGCATCGACGACGACGGGGTCGGACTCCTCGCCGAAGGTCTGCCACAGGAAGTTCGCGGCGTAGTCCAGGTCGTCGCGGGGCTCGACGAACTCGAGGCCCCGGCGCCGGCGCTGGCCGTAGGCGACGATCGCCGGCAGCTGCGCGAACAGGCGGATGCTGCGCTCCAGGTTCTCCTCGGGAGTACCCACTGCATCCATCACGTTCGCGATGCCGGCGGTGTCCTGCGCCCCGATGACGCTGACGGCCGTGCGCACCTCGTCCATCGGATGCGCGCTGGTCGGCAGCAGATCGATCGCGGCCTTGACGTCGGGATGCAGCGCCCGATGCTGCCGCTCCGTGGCGCGCAGCTCCGCGAGCTGCTCGTCGGTGGGCAGCTCACCGTGCCACAGCAGGTACGCCACCGCCTCGAAGGGCTGCGTCGCCGCGAGCTCGTGCACGGGGTAGCCGCGGTAGAGCAGGCTGTTGGTCTCGGGGTTGACCTTGCTGACCGCCGTGTAGTCCACGACGACGCCGGCGAGGCCCTTCTTGATGTCGGTGTCGGTCATTGCCGTTCCTTAGAGGATGCCGCGTCAGCGGGCGACGGTGAAGTTGAACACGCTCGTGTCGAAGTGGTTGTAGCCCTCGTAGTCCATCAGGTCGTAGAGATCTGCGCGATGCTGCATCTCGTCGAGTTTCGACGTGAGGTGGCCCTCCTCGACGAGCGTGTCCAGCGCGCGTTCGGCCGCCCCCATCGCCATGCGCAGCAGCGACACCGGCCAGATGACGATGTTCACGCCGACGTCTCGCAGCTGGTCGACGGAGAACAGGTCGCTCTTGCCGAACTCGGTCATGTTGGCCAGGATCGGCACGTCCACGGCCGCGCGCACGGCGGCGAACTCCTCCAGGGACCGCATCGCTTCCGGGAAGATGGCGTCGGCGCCGGCGTCCACAAGCGCCTTGGCGCGGTCGATCGCCGCATCCAGTCCGTCCACGGCGCGGATGTCGGTGCGTGCCATGATGAGGAAGTTCGGGTCGCGCCGCGCGTCGACGGCGGCGCGGATCCGCTTGACGGCGGTGTCGGCATCCACCACCGCCTTGCCGTCGAGGTGGCCGCACCGCTTGGGGTTCACCTGGTCCTCGATGTGCGTGCCGGCAAGGCCCGCGTCCTCGAGCGTCTGGATCGTGCGGGCGAGGTTCATCGGCTCGCCGAACCCGGTGTCGGCGTCGATGATGGCGGGGAGCTCGGTCATGCGGGCGATCTGCTGCCCGCGGCCGGCGACCTCGGTGAGCGTGGTCAGGCCGATGTCGGGCAGGCCGAGGTCGGCGGAGAGCACGGCGCCGGAGATGTAGACGCCCTCGAACCCCTTGCGCTCGATGAGGCGGGCCGAGAGCGGGTTGAACGCCCCCGGGAATCGCAGCAGCTCACCCGTGGCGAGCCGCTCACGGAAGAGGCGGCGCTTCTCGGCGGCCGGTGTCTGCGCGTACAGCATCAGCGTTCTCCTTCGTCGTCGTGTCCGGAATTCAGGAGACACGCCGCGACGACGCCGCTCCGGGGCATCCGGCGGCCGGTATCTCCTGAATTCTGAACGGGGCGGGGCATCAGAACAGCCCCTTCGGCGCGGGCGCCATGGCCAGCACGCCGGGCTTGGCGGTGATGTTCAGCTGCAGCACCTCGGCCGCGGTGAGCTCGGGCAGGCGCTGGGCCAGGTCGAGGAAGCGCTCGATCTCCTCCGGCAGCAGCACCGGCTCGGCCAGCAGCCGGAACTTCCGGACGTAATCCTCGCGGGCGAACGGGCGGGCGCCGAGGGGGTGGGCGTCGGCGACGGCGATCTCATCCTCGATCGTGGTGCCGTCGGCCAGCGTGATCACGACGCGGCCGCCGAAGGCCTTCTCGTTCGGGTCCTCCGAGTGGTAGCGGCGCGTCCACTCCGCGTCCTCGGCGGTGGTGACCTTGTGCCACAGCTCGACGGTGTCCAGGCGCCCCGCGCGCTCGGGGGCGTACGAGTCGACGTGGTGCCACGCCCCGTCCTGCAGAGCGACGGTGAAGATGTACGGGATGGAGTGGTCGAGGGTCTCGCGCGAGGCCGTCGGGTCGTACTTCTGCGGGTCGCCTGCGCCCGATCCGATCACGTAGTGCGTGTGGTGGCTGGTGTGCAGCACGATCGAGACCACGTTCGCGGGATCACGGAGCTCGGGATGCTCCGCCCCGAGGCGGCGCGCGAGGTCGATCCACGCCTGCGCCTGGTACTCCGCGGAGTGCTCCTTCGTGTAGGAGTCGAGGATGCCGCGCTTGGACTCGCCCTCGCCGGGCAGGGGCACGTCGTACGCCGCCTCCTTGCCGTCCAGCAGCCACGCGATGACGCCGTCCTCGCCCTCGTAGATCGGCGAGGGGCTCGTCTCGCCGCGCATCGCGCGATCCACGGCCTCGACCGCCATCTTGCCGGCGAACGCGGGCGCGTGCGCCTTCCACGTGGAGATCTCGCCCTTGCGCGACTGCCGCGTGGCGGTGGTGGTGTGCAGCGCCTGGCCGACGGCCTGGTAGATCGTCTCGGTGTCCAGCCCCAGGAGCGTCCCGATGCCGGCTGCCGCGGAGGGGCCGAGGTGGGCGACGTGGTCGATCTTGTGCTTGTGCAGCGAGATCGCGCGGACGAGGTCGATCTGGATCTCGTACCCGGTCGCCAGGCCCCGCAGCAGCGCGGCGCCGTCACGGCCGGTGTGCTGGGCCACGGCGAGGATCGGCGGGATGTTGTCGCCGGGGTGGGAGTACTCCGCGGCCAGGAAGGTGTCGTGGTAGTCCAGTTCGCGCACGGCGACGCCGTTGGCCCACGCCGCCCACTCCGGGCTCGTGCGCCGCTCGAGTGCGCAGCCGAAGACGGTCGCGCCGACGCCGCCGATCGAGACGGGGTGGTCCAGGGCCTGCTGCCGCGCGGCACTGACCGGGCGGCGGCTGAGGGATGCCGCGGCCACGGCGGCGTTGTCGATGACGCGGTTGATGATCATGTCGGCGACGTCGTCGTCGACGGCGACCTCGTCGGTCGCCACGCGCGCGATCGCCCACGCCAGCTGCCCCTCGCGGGGAAGGTCCTCGTCGCTGCGGTGCACGCGTACGTGGTGGGTGATGGTCATGGCTGTTCCTCCGGGAGGGACTCGAGGATGGTGGTCAGAGCGTTGTGCAGGTGCACGTGGGTGGCATGCGCGGCCAGCTCGCCGTCGCCGGCGGCGATGGCGCTCGCGATGAGCTCGTGCTCGCGGGCGGATTCGCCCAGGCGCACGGGGTTGTCTCGCGCCATCCGCCGCACCCGCACGAGGTGCGTGCGCACCGTGCGCAGGGCGGAGGTCAGGTAGTCGTTGACGACGGCCGCGTCGATCGCCGCGTCGAAGCGGGCGATGAGGGCGTAGTAGGCGTCGGCCCTGTCTGCGGGTTCGGCGGCGGCGAACTCCGCCGCGAGGGCGGTGAACACCGATCGGTCGGGAGTGGAAGCGGCGAGCCGCGCAGCCATCTCCTCGAGGGCACGGCGCACGGTGAACAGTGCGCGGATGTCATCGGCGTCGATGCCGGCGACGACGGTGACGCGCGGCGAGGCCTGCTCCACGAGGCCGTCGGCGGCGAGACGACCGAGGGCCTCGCGCAACGGCGTGCGGCTCACGCCGAGTCGCGTCGCCTGCTCGACCTCTGCGAGAACGGCGCCGGGGGGCAGCGCACCGGACTGGATCTCGTCGAGGAGCGTCGCGTAGGCGCGGTCACTGGCCCGCATGGCTCCTCCTTCGGCAATCACCTGACTCCAGTGTATACACCAGCGCCCACCAGATGGCGGCCTAGCGCGGGAATGCCCTTTTAGGTATACATCGGGTTGAGCCGCACACGGCGCGATCGGGCCCGGAGCAGCACCGTCAGCCGTCGCTGCCCTGCGGGATGTAGACGGGCGACCAGTTCTCGGTGAGGTGTCCGATGATGAGGGCGCCCGCGGGCACTCCGGTCGGGGCGTCCCGCAGCTTCGGATGATCCGTCGCCAACTCGGCGAGCACGGCGTCCCGCACCCGGACGACCTGGGCGGCGCGGTCGCTCCCGAGTTCGGCCAGCACGTCGTTCTGGATCCTCTCCACACCTTCCCGCAGGAGCGGAGCCGCGTTGAGATACGCCATCGGGATGGCCATGTCGATCTCGTGTCG
>JADGMW010000595.1_pt1 | contig 13516 bp, 8 predicted proteins | sample 8641801 | NCBI WGS metagenome assembly JADGMW01 (sample SAMN16272018, study PRJNA661076) | feces metagenome | isolation source: fecal sample from diarrhoea affected cattle A | host: Bos taurus | place: South Africa: Lokaleng Village, Mahikeng | collected 2019-09
TCTCCGGGGTCTTCTGCTCGCCGAAGCCGTAGACGTCGACGCCCTCTTCCCGGATGCGCGAGGCGAGGCGGGTGAAGTCGGCGTCGGACGAGACCAGGCAGAAACCGTCGAACCGGCCCGAGTGGAGCAGGTCCATGGCGTCGATGACGAGGGCGATGTCGCCCGAGTTCTTGCCCTTGGTGTTGGCGAAATTCTGCTGCGGCTGGATGGCGAAACGGGCCAGCACCCGGGTCCAGCCCTGGATCTGGGCGCTGGCGAAATCGCCGTAGATGCGCCGGGCCGAGGCCTCGCCGAGGGTGGCGATCTCGGTGAACAGGGCCTCGGCGATGCGCGGCGAGGCGTTTTCGGCGTCGATCAGCACCGCCAGGCGGGGGGCGCGGTCGGCGCCCTTGAAAGTATCGGTCGCCATCTTCCTGGGTCTCCTCGGCAGGCGCCGGGTGTGGCCCGGCGGCGGGGGCGGGTCAACCGGCGCGGCGGCGACGGGCCGACAGCGCAGCCATTCCGCAGCGGAGGCGTTAACCCCGACATGCCGTACGGCAACCACTTCCTCGACACCCTGTCGCCCGACGACGAGGCGGCGCTGCGGCCGCACCTGCGTCCGGCCGAGGTGACGGCCGGCCAGGTCCTGATCGCGCAGGACTCCGAGGTGGTCGAGGTGCATTTCCCGGTCGGGGCGCAACTGGCCAATCTGGTGCGCTATCCGGACGGCTGGGCGATCGAGACGGCGATGGTCGGTCGCGAGGGGCTGTCGGGTCTGGCCCCGGCGATGGCCGATGTGCGCTGCGGCTGGGAGGTGACGGCGCGCGTGGCCGGGACGCTGTTCGTGGCCCCGGCGCGGGCGATCCGCGAGCGGATGCGGGCCAGTCCGCCGCTGCTGAACCAGCTGTTGCGGTTGTCGTACATCTACCAGATGCAGGCGGCGCAGCACGCGGCCTGCAACGCCGTGCACGGGGCGCTGCCGCGGGTGTCGCGCTGGCTGCTGTCGGCGGCGGACCTGACGCCGGGCGAGCCGGTGAAGCTGACGCAGGAGGAACTGGCCGGGCTGCTCGGGGCGCAGAGAACAACCGTCAACGAGGCGGCCAACCTGCTGAAGGAGCGGGGCGCGATCCGCTACAGCCGAGGGGTGGTGCGCATCCTCGACCGGCCGATGCTCGAGCGGCTGGCCTGCGAATGCTACGCCATGGAGCGGCGGCGGATCGAGGAGGCGGGGGTCATGCCCTGACCGGTCAGGCCCGGGGGGCGACGATCTCCAGCCCGGCGCCGGGCGGCTGATCGGGCGCGCCGAGGACAACGTCGAGGCGGGTGTCGAGGGTCACGCCGGCCAGGACGCGGTTCATCAGCGCGGGGACGGCGGCCTCTTCGGGCGCGCCGCGCAGGTCGAGCAGGAAGCCCTCCTCGCCGTCGTTCCAGCGGGCCAGGGCCAGCCAGGCCGCCTTGATGGCCGGCTCGGGCGTCAGTTCGCGGGTCAGGGCCTCGACGAGGCCGTCGGGCGTGCTGGCCGGGCTGGCCACAAGGGTGGGGTAGCGGTCCCGCGGCGCCGGATTGGGGCGGCCGATCAGGACGGCCATGGCTTCGGGCGACCAGCGCACGCCATAGCCGTGGCCGGGATTGAGCACCGCCGGGTTCTCGCGGATGGCCTCCAGCAGGGGACGACCGGGGTAGGCCACCGGCTCGACCTCGGCGCCGACGGACTGCAGGGCCCGCTCGCGCGCGGTGAAGACGGCGGTGGCGGCGCGGCCGTCGAACTCGACGGTGCGCAGGCGCATCACGTCGGGGGCGGTCTCGCCGGCGGCGGGCACGACCCACAGCCGGGCGTCGGGCACGGCGGCCTCGAAGGCGGCGCGGGCCTCGTCCCCGCCCGAGGCGGCGGCCATCAGCAGGCGTTCGAGATCGTTGAGGGGTTCGAAGGCGGGGCGGGCGGGGGCTGCCATGATCAATCCTCGTCCATCTTCAGGGCGGCGATGAAGGCTTCCTGCGGAATCTCGACCTTGCCGAACTGGCGCATGCGCTTCTTGCCCGCCTTCTGCTTCTCGAGCAGCTTCTTCTTGCGGGTGGCGTCGCCGCCGTAGCATTTCGAGGTGACGTCCTTGCGCAGGGCGCGGACGGTCTCGCGGGCGATGATCTTGCCGCCGATGGCCGCCTGGATGGGAATCTGGAACAGGTGGGGCGGGATCAGCTCCTTCATCTTCTCGACCATGCCGCGGCCGCGGGTCTCGGCCCGGCCGCGGTGGACCAGCATCGACAGGGCGTCGACCGGCTCGGCGTTGACGAGGATGCTCATCTTGACCAGGTCGCCGGCCTTGTAGTCGGTCAGCTCGTAGTCGAAGGAGGCGTAGCCCTTGGAGATGGATTTCAGGCGGTCGTAGAAGTCGAAGACGACCTCGTTGAGCGGCAGTTCATAGACCACGAGGGCGCGGGCGCCGACGTAGGACAGCTCGACCTGCTGGCCGCGGCGATCCTGACACAGCTTGATGACGCCGCCGAGGTATTCGTCGGGGGTCAGGATGGTCGCCTTGATCCACGGCTCGCGGATTTCCATGATCTGCATCACGTCGGGCAGGTCGGCCGGGTTGTGCAGGTCGATCTCGGAGCCGTCGCGCAGGCTGATCTTGTAGACGACGCTGGGCGCGGTCGCGATCAGGTCGAGGTTGAACTCGCGGCTGAGGCGCTCCTGGATGATCTCGAGGTGGAGCAGGCCGAGGAAGCCGCAGCGGAAGCCGAAGCCGAGGGCGGCGCTGGACTCCATCTCATAGGTGAATGACGCATCGTTGAGGCGCAGGCGGCCGATGGCGGCGCGCAGGTCCTCGAAATCGGCGGCGTCGACCGGAAACAGGCCGCAGAAGACCACCGACTGGACTTCCTTGAAGCCCTTCAGCGGTTCGGCGGTCGGCTTCTTCTCGTCGGTGATGGTGTCGCCGACGGCGGCGTGGGCGACCTCCTTGATCTGGGCGGTGATGAAGCCGACCTCGCCGGGGCCGAGCTCGTCGACGGGGGTGTTCTTGGGCAGGAAGACGCCGACCCGGTCGATCAGATGGGTCGAGCCGTTGCGCATCATCTTGACCCGCTGGCCGGCCTTGAGAACGCCGTCGAAGACCCGGACCAGCACCACGACGCCGAGGTAGGGGTCGTACCAGGCGTCGACCAGCATGGCCTTGAGCGGGGCGTTGCGGTCGCCCTTCGGGGCCGGCAGGCGGGTGACGATGGCCTCGAGCACATCCTCGATGCCGAGCCCGGACTTGGCGCTGCACAGGACGGCCTCGGAGGCGTCGATGCCGATGACGTCCTCGATCTGCTGGCGCACCCGGTCGGGTTCCGCGGCCGGCAGGTCGACCTTGTTGAGGACGGGGACGATCTCGTGGTCGTTGTCGATGGCCTGGTAGACGTTGGCCAGGGTCTGGGCCTCGACCCCCTGGGAGGCGTCGACCACCAGGATGGAGCCCTCGCAGGCGGCCAGCGACCGGCTGACCTCATAGGCGAAGTCGACGTGGCCGGGGGTGTCCATCAGGTTGAGGACGTAGTCGAGGCCGTCCTTCGCCTTGTAGTGAAGACGCACCGTCTGCGCCTTGATGGTGATGCCCCGCTCCTTCTCGATGTCCATGTTGTCGAGAACCTGGGCCGACATCTCACGCGCCGTCAGGCCGCCGGTGTGCTGGATCAGCCGGTCGGACAGGGTCGACTTGCCGTGGTCGATATGGGCGACCACGGAGAAATTCCGGATGCGTTCGATGGGAGGGGTCGTCATGGGCGCGCCGGTAGCACGGCCCGGCCCGATCGCCAACGCGAACGGCGGCGGGCCCGGCCTCCGTCACCGCCAAAGTGGCGGATTACAATGGCGTAAGGGGCGGATTCGCGTTTGAGCGCAGCCACCGGACAGGCTATTCAACGGCCGATGACAAGGCGGCTGCACCGGCGGCGCCTGGAGGCGCGGCTCCCCTTCCGCGTCGCATGGGGATCAGACGTGGCGAACAGACTGCAGAACACCTGGGCCGGCGCGGCCGTCCTGGCCCTGACCCTGACCCTGACCCTCGCGGCTTGCGGCGGCGAAGAGAAGGCCAAAGAGGCCGAAACCAGGGCCGGAGCGAGCGGCAGCAGCCTGACCGTGACGGTGCAGGCGGCGGCCCTGCGCAACCTGCCGCGCACCATCACGGCGTCGGGCACCATCTCGGCGTGGGAAGAGGTGCCGGTCGGAGCCGAGACCGGCGGCCTGACGGCCACCGCCGTCTATGTCGACGAAGGCCGCTATGTCCGTCAGGGCGCCCCGCTGGTGCAGCTGAACGACGCCCTGCTCAAGGCCCAGCTGCGACAGCAGCAGGCGGCGGTGCAGACCGCCGAGGCCAACGCCGACCGCGACCAGGCGGCGCTGGGCCGGGCGCAGGAACTGAAGGAGCGCGGCTTCCTGAGCCAGGCCTCGCTGGACACGGCCCTGGCCAACAAGCGGTCGTCGGACGCCAATCTGGCGGCGGCGCGGGCTTCGCTGTCGGAGACCCAGACGCGGCTGGCGCAGGCCACCATCCGGGCGCCTGTTTCAGGCCTGGTGATCAGCCGCAACGTCACCCGCGGCCAGATCGTCTCGCCCGGAACCGAGCTGTTCCGCATCGTCCGCGACGGCCGGCTGGAGCTGGACGCCCAGGTGCCGGAGACCGAACTGGCCCTGGTCCGCGCCGGGCAGAGCGCGGTGATCTCGTCCGACCAGGTCGGGGAGACGACCGGAACCGTCCGCATCGTGACGCCGGAGGTGGACCCGCAGACCCGTCTCGGCGTGGCGCGCATCTCGCTGGTCGGCGGCGGCTTCCGGCCGGGCATGTTCGCCCGCGCCCGCATCGACGCGGGGGCCAACCCTTCGGTGACCGTGCCCACTGCGGCCGTGCTGTACCGTGAGAACAAGCCGGGCGTTTACATCCTGGACGCCCAGAGCCGGGCGCGCTTCCGGCCGGTGGTGATCCAGACCCGGGCCGAGCAGTGGACCGCGGTCGACGGAGTCCAACCGGGCGCGCGGGTGATCGTCCAGGGCGCCGGCTTCCTCGGCGAGGGCGACCGGGTGCGGGTGGCGACGCCGTCGGCGCGGCCGGCAGCGGCAGCTCCGGCCCCGGCTGCGGCCCCGGCGGCGAAGTCCGCGGCCAAGGCGGGCTAGAGCCGGGTCATGAACAACATCTCCGCCTGGTCCATCCGGAACCCGATCCCGGTCATCCTGCTGTTCATCGTCCTGACGGTGGCGGGGATCGTCGGGTTCAACTCAATGCGGATCAACAACAATCCGGACGTCGAGTTTCCGCTGATCTACGTCGGCGCCGGCCGTCCGGGCGCGGCCCCGAGCGAGCTGGAGACCCAGGTCACGCGGCTGATCGAGGACGCGGTGGCGGGCCTGGGCGGCGTGCGCCACATGGATTCGACGGTCAGCGACGGCTACTCGACGACGATCATCGAGTTCGAGCTGGGCACCGACGTCGAGCGCGCCACCAACGACGTGCGCAACGCCATGGCCGGTCTGCGCGGCGACCTGCCCCAGGACATGCAGGAGCCGACAGTCCAGCGCATCGACATCACCGGCGACAGCCTGATCACCTATGTGGTGCGTTCGCCGGCCATGTCCCCGGAACAGCTGAGCTGGTTCGTCGACAACGACGTCAGCCGCGCCCTGCTGGCCATCCCGGGGGTCGGGGAGGTCAACCGCCAGGGCGGCGTCGACCGCGAAATCCGGGTCGAGATCGACCCCGACCGGCTGGCGGCGCTGGGCGTCACGGCGGCGCAGGTCAGCCAGGCCCTGGTGTCGGCCAACAGCGACCTGCCCGGCGGACGGGTGACGGTGGCGGGCTCCGAGCGCGCCATCCGCATCCCCGGCGCGGCCGGCTCGCTGGAAGAACTGCGCGAGACGCGGATCCCGCTGTCCGGCGGCGGCAGCGTCCGGCTGGGCGACCTTGGCCGGGTCGAGGACGCCTGGACCGAACCGCGGGCCATGGCGCGCCACAACGGCCAGCAGGTCGTCACCTTCAACATGCTGCGCTCGCGCGAGGCCAGCGAGGTCAAGGTGGCCGAGCGGGTGCGCGAGGTGGTCGCCGAGATGGACGAGGCCCATCCGGAGCTGGAGATCCAGCAGATCACCGCCAACGTCGAATATATCGAGGAGAGCTACCTGGCCTCGATCGAGGCCCTGCTGATCGGCGCCGCCCTGGCGGTGCTGGTGGTGTTCCTCTTCCTGAGGGACATCCGGGCGACGATCATCGCCGCCGTGGCCCTGCCGCTGTCGCTGATCCCGACATTCGCCGTGCTGTCGGCCACGGGCCAGTCGCTGAACGGGGTGACCCTGCTGGCCCTGTCGCTGACTATCGGCATCCTGGTCGACGACGCCATCGTCGAGATCGAGAACATCGTGAGACACATGCGGGGCGGCAAGTCGCCCTATGACGCGGCGATCGAGGCGGCCGACGAGATCGGCCTGGCCGTGGTGGCCACGACCTCGACCATCATCGCGGTGTTCGCCCCGGTCGGCTTCATGCCGGGCATCATCGGCCAGTTCTTCATCGCCTTCGCCCTGGCGGCGTGCGTGGCGGTGTTCTTCTCGCTGGTCGTGGCGCGGATGCTGACGCCGCTGATGGGCGCCTATCTCCTGAAGCATTCGGACAAGCACCACGACGCCGACCCGTTCTGGATGAACCCCTATCTGCGGGCGCTGAAGGTGTCGCTGCGGCACCGCTGGAAGGTGCTGGCGGCGGGCATCGCCATCTTCGTCGGCTCGGTCTTCCTCGGCATGCAGGTGCCGGCCGAGCCCTTCCCCGCCGGCGACCAGGGCCGGGCCTCGTTCAGCGTCGAGCTTCCGCCCGGAGCCACCCTGCAGGAAACCGACGCCATCGTGGCGCAGATGACCGCAGTGCTGGCCGAGCGGCCGGAGGTCGAGTCGGTCTATGGCTCGGTCAATGTCGCCGAAGCGACGGTCGTGGCCGATCTGGTCGACAAGGGCGACCGGACGCTGGGCCAGCAGGCCTTCGTCCGCGCCATGGTGGACCAGTTCCGCAACATCCCCGGCACCCGGATCGGGGCCGGCGGCGGCGGCGGCGGCGGACCGGGCGACGGCACCAAATTCAGCCTGTCGCTGCTCAGCGACAACGGCCCGGCGCTGGAGGCCGCGACCCGGGCGGTCGAGGCCGAGATGCGCGGCGTGCCGGGCCTGGCCAATGTGGTCAATACCGCCTCGATCGCGCGGCCGGAGATCCTGGTGACGCCCAAGGCGGACCAGGCCGCGCTGATGGGCGTGTCGACGGGCGCGATCTCGCAGACGGTGCGGGTGGCGACGCTGGGCGACGTCGAGCAGAACCTGCCCAAATACAACCTCGGCGACCGCCAGATCCCGATCCGGCTGATGTTGAGCGAGGAGGCCCGACAGGACCTGTCTGTGGTCGAGAACCTGCGGGTGCCGACGGCCAGCGGCGCCGCCGTGCCGCTGGGCGCGGTGGCCGACATCAGCTTCGGCGCCGGCCCCTCGGAGATCACCCGCCGCGACCGCTCGCGGGTGGCGACGATCACCGCCGAACTGGAAGGCATCACCGTCGGTCAGGCGGCGGAACGGGTGCGCGCGCTGGAGCCGGTCAAGAACCTGCCGGACGGGGTGCGTGAGGTGCCGTCGGGCGACACCGAATTCCTGGCCGAGATGGTCTCGGGCTTCGCCATCGCCTTCGGCTCGGGCATCCTGCTGATGTACGCCGTGCTGGTGCTGCTGTTCAAAAGCTTCGCCTATCCGATCACCATCATGGCCGCCCTGCCCCTGGCCATCGGCGGCGCCTTCGTCGGCCTGCTGCTGATGGGGTCCAGCTTCTCGATCTCGTCGCTGATCGGGCTGCTGATGCTGATGGGGATCGCGGCCAAGAACTCGATCCTGCTGGTCGACTATGTGATCATGGCGCGCAAGGACGGGATGACCCGCCGTGAAGCGCTGCTGGACGCCGCCCACAAGCGGGCCCGGCCGATCCTGATGACGACAGTGGCCATGGGCGCGGGCATGCTGCCGATCGCAGTCGGGCTCGGGGCCGATGTCGAGTTTCGCCAGCCGATGGCCATTGCGGTGATCGGGGGCCTGATCACCTCGACCTTCCTGTCGCTGCTGTTCATCCCGTCGATCTTCACCATCGTGGACGACCTCGCCGGCTTCTTCTCGCGGCGGCTGGGCAAGATGTTCGAGGGTCAGCGGCACACGCCGGTCAAGGCGAGGCCGGCGGAGGCCGAGTAGACGGGCGCCAGGGACGCCCCTGCGTGGACGGCGGCATGACAAATTCGCCACGCCCGCCCGAAAGAGTGGGCCGGCGGCGCCTATGGCGCTGGTCTGTCCGATCATTACAGTTGTATGGTGACGCTTCTTTTCAACTCGATTGGGGATTTCCGTGAAAAAGACCATTGCCGCCGTGACGGCGGGACTGCTGCTCGTGGCCGGCCAGGCGGCCGCCGCCAACGGCTCGGCGACCGCCCGCGTCGGCGATCGCATCGGCGCCGCCACGGATGAAGCCAGCGAGTTCGCCGGCGTTCCGCTGCCGATCCTGCTGATCGGCGCCGCCGTCATCGTGGCCGGCGTTGTCGCCGCCACGGACGACGACAGCGAAAGCGACTGATATCCCGAGAGGGATGCCTCAAGCCCTCGCCGTATCACGGCGAGGGCTTTTTGCTGTTTGGCGGCGGTTGGCCGCAGCGTCTTGCGGCGCGCGATCGATCTGCTAGTCGGACATCCGTATTTCGGGGATCGTCTGCGTGCGCTGGCTTCGTAAAATCATCAAGCGTTTGAAGTGCCGCCGCCACCGCTGGCGGCCGGACCGGCGCAAGCCGGGGCGCGAGTTCTGCGACCTGTGCGGCGCGCGCCGGACCGTGGCGGTGGTCGACTGACGACCGGTCGAGCCGCCGCCCGGCCCAGGGGCCGGGCCGACGCTCCACGCCCTTTCTTCCTGGAGCCCGGCCCCGCCAGCTCCCGCCCAAGAAAAAGCCGGCCGGGGTTTCCCCCGGCCGGCTCGTCCGTTCCGCCGTGCGGCGGTGCGATCAGTACCTGTAGCGCAGGGTGGCGCCGAAGGTGCGCGGGGCGCCCAGGAAGGCGTCGTAGGTCTGGGTGTCCAGCGCCTGGTTGTAGTAGGTGCCGTTCGGCTGGACCGTGGTCTGGAAGGCCGAGCCCTGCAGCGGGGCGTTGTAGGCGACCTGGATGTACTCTTCGTCGGTCATGTTCTGGACCCAGAACTCCGCCGTCCAGCGTTCATCCGCGCTGCCGACCAGGAAGCGGCCGTTCAGGATGGTGAAGGCGTCCTGCTGCTTGAACGGGATCAGGTCCGAACCCGTGTTGTAGTCGCTCATGTATTTCGCGGCGAGGCTGAAGCCCGTACGCATGTTGTCGCCGAAGTTGCGGTCGTAGTTGATCGACAGCGTGCTCGACCACTCCGGAGCGAAGGAGGCCGTGGCCCCCGGCAGCAGCGACAGCTGCGGGAAGTTGCCCGGGGTCGCAAGGTCTGCGGCGGTGAAGTTCCCGTACTCCGCCTCGGTCCAGGTGACGCCGCCCTGGAAGGTCAGTCCCTCGACGGGCGAGAACCACAGGAAGTCGGCGTCGATGCCGCGCGAGGTCAGCTCGGGGATCGACTCCACCACGAAGGCGGTGCCGAGGAAGGTGTTGAGCTGGAAGTCGCTGAACGTCTGGTCGAAGTAGGTGGCGTTGAGCAGCAGGGTGCGGTCCAGCAGCGTCATCTTCACGCCGGCCTCGTAGCTGTCCACGACTTCCGACAGGAACAGGGTGGAGGCGGTCGGGGTGATGCCGGCCTGCACGCGGTCGAGGTTGTAGCCGAAGCTCTTGTAGCCGCGGGCGTAGGACAGATAGGTCAGGACCGAGGGGTTGATCCGGTACGAGCCCTTGATGGTGCCGCTGAGCTCGCTGTCCTCGAACTTCTCGTTCACGACGCGATTGTTGAAGGCCATGTTGGACCACGGCAGACAGAAGTTGCCGAGGATGGTGGCCGCGTTGCCGGCGCCCAGCACGGTGCCGATGGCGCCCGCGTTGCTCAGCGCCAGGCCGCAGGTGGTGCCGTTGCCGTTGACGTTCTGCTGGGTCCCGCGGAGCGTCTTCTCGTCCATGGTGTAGCGCAGGCCGAGGGTCACATCGAAGGCGTCGGTGACGTGCCAGGTGTTGTTGGTGAACAGGGCGAACGAGGTCGAACCCTGGTCATAGACGTCCTCGAAGCCCTGGCCGACGGTGAAGCCCGGACCGGTCGCCGCCGTCGGCCCCGCCGGGGCCATGCCGCCGGTGGCGAGGCAGCCGCCGAAGCCGGCCGCGGTCTGTCCCGGACGGGTGTAGCAGCCGATGGTCGCCGGGCTGATCGGCAGGGCCGGGTTGACCGCGTTCAGGCGGGCGCTGAGCAGCAGCGACAGGAAGGGCGTGTAGTCTTCGCCGAAATACCAGCTGTCGGTGCGGTTGATGTCTTCCTGGGTGACGAAGGCGCCGACCAGCCAGTCGAGGGTGTCGTTGGAGCCCGCGAGGCGGAATTCCTGGGTGGTGTTCTCGACGGTGAAGCCGAAGTCGCCGTCCTGTTCGCGATAGGCGATGTCGGCGCCGGTGTAGTCGATCTCGTGGCCGAGGCTGGACGACCACTTACGCCACGAGGAGACGGAGGTCAGGGTCGAGCCGCCGAGGAAGGACGGCATGTCGAAATTGGCCTCGACCGACCAGCCCTTGTCCTCGACTTCCTGGCCGCTGGAGCGGTTGGCGTAGGCGGTGCGCTCGAAGGGCAGCATGCCGAAGCCGGCGACCGGCGGGCGCTGGCCCGGGCCGTCGGACAGCATGTCGATGAAGGGATAGGTCGGGCCGGTGCGGACCTGGGTGCCGATGCAGCAATATTCGTCGCGCGAGGAATAGTCGGCGATGAAGCGGACCGAGGTGTTGTCGTTGGGGAGCCACAGCAGCTGACCGCGGACGGTGCCGAAGTCCTGGTTGTTGTCGTCGGTGTCTTCGCGCGGGCCGTCACCGGTGTCGATGTTCATGAAGCCGTCGCGCAGGCGGCGACCGGCGTAGAGGCGGAAGGCGAGGGTGTCGCTGATCGGGCCGGTGACCGAACCCGAGATAGCCATGGCGCCGTAGTTGCCGACGGTGGCCTCGGCGTTGAAGCCGGGGGTGAAGGACGGGGCCTCGGTGATGATGTTGATGACGCCGGCCGAGGTGTTCTTGCCGAACAGGGTGCCCTGCGGGCCCTTCAGCACTTCGATGCGCTGCAGCTCGCCGAGGTCGCCGAAGCCGACCGAGTTGCGCGAGCGGTAGACGCCGTCGATGACCACGCCGACCGAGCTTTCCAGACCGGGGTTGTCGCCGACGGTGCCGACGCCGCGGATACGGGCGGTGGTCGAGGCTTCCGACGACGTCGAGGTGACGGTCATGCCCGGGGTCAGGATCTGCAGATCCTTGATGTCGCGGACGCCGGCGTCCTCGAGCATTTCCTGGGACAGGCTGGTGACCACGATGGGCACGTCCTGCAGATTCTGCTCGCGCTTCTGCGCCGTGACGATGATGTCGTCGACGGTGGTGGCGCGGTCCTGATCACCGTCCTGGGCCGAAGCGACCCCGGCGAAACCGAAGGCGACGGCGCCGACGACGGCGGCCGACACGGTGGTGCGAAGAAGGTTGGTAAGGCGCATGGTCGCTCCCCGACATGGCCGGGGTTCCCGAACGGTCCGGGGCGCCGCGGCGTTTCCTGATCCCTGGCCCGCGCTCTTCTTGCGGAGCGCGGAAACTCCAGCATTTGGGGTAAGCCATGCCGGACTCCACGACAAGCATCGGGGGGCGACGGCGCCGCATTTCGGCCGTGGCGCAAGCCAGACTGTGACGTAAAAGCGACAGAAATCGATGACGTTAGGTCAATATTCACCCACTATCGGGCAGTATCCGGCCCCCGCTCGGCCAAATCTTTCCGGCGACGTCCAGCAACGGCCAGAATCGCGGAACCGGCCAGGGCCGAGAGCAGGGATCCGCCCAGCACCCCCAGCTTGACCTCGACCTGCTGCGGCGAGTCGACGGCGCCGGGGAAGGCCAGCACGCCGATGAACAGACTCATGGTGAAGCCGACGCCGCACAGCAGGCTGACGCCGTAGAGCTCGAGCCAGGTCGCGCCGGTCGGGCGGCGGCCGATCTTCAGCGCCGAGGCCAGCCACGCCGCCCCGAAGACGCCGATCTGCTTGCCCACGAACAGGCCCAGGGCGATGCCGATGACCAGGGGAGCGAAGGCCTGCTCCAGCGACAGGCCGCCGAAACTGACGCCTGCCTTGGCGAAGGCGAACAGCGGCAGGACCAGGAAGGCGACATAGGGGTGCAGGTCGTGCATGGCCTCGCGCAGCGGGCTCTGGCCGTCGCTGCGGCGCGCCCGGACCGGCACGATGGCGGCGAAGGCCACCGCCGTCAGCGAGGTCGACAGGCCGGACAACACGGTGAGGTACCAGACCAGGCCGAAGCCCAGCACCCAGAACGGCGCCGGTATCTTGCCGAACCGGCTGGTCACGCCGGCGACCAGAAGAAGTCCGACGATCCAGACCAGCGGCGGCCAGGCCACGCCGCTCGAGAACAGGGCCGCGATGAGGGCGATGGCCCCCAGGTCGTCGACGATGGCGAGGGTGAGCAGGAAGACCCTCAGCGAGCCCGGCAGGCGCCGCGCCGCCACGGCGAAGACGGCGAGGGCGAAGGCGATGTCGGTGGCCAGCGGAATGGGCCAGCCCTGCGAGGGGCCGTCCAGCGGACCCACGACCGCCAGATAGACCAGCGCCGGGGCGATCATGCCGCCCGCGGCGGCCAGCACCGGGGTGGCCAGCTTCTTCGGATCGCTGAGCTCGCCCTTGAGGATCTCGAATTTGATCTCCAGCCCGACGACGAGGAAGAAGACCGCCATCAGGCCTTCCTTGATCCATTCGGAGATCGACAGCTGGAGCAGCAGCGGCCCGATCTGGAGAATGTGCTCGCTCTTCAGCCAGCCGTAGTAGGCCGACGACAGCGGGGAGTTGGCGACAATCAGGGCCGCCACGGCGGCGAGGCCGAGGACCATGCCGGAGGCGGACTCGGTCTTGAGAAAGTCGAGAGTGATCTTGCGCGCCACGGCGGCCTCCGAAGGTTCGGTTGAGACTGTCGTGGCGCCAGGTTATCGACGGGCGCCGGACCGGATTCGCCCGCAGACACGGGCGCCGGCCTGGCCGTGCAGCGCCGGAATCGGCGGGCGGCCTGATCTCTGCGGCGACAATACCGGACGGGCGGGCGACGGTTCAAGCGGCGGAATGGCCGCCGGACGGTTGCCCTCGCGACGTGGAGACCGCATCTGGCCGGCATGCCCGTTTCCTCCGCCTATCGCCCCGAGCCGCGCTTCTTCGATCTGGGGGAGGACTATGGCGACGCCGTCCGGCCCGCCGACTTTCCCCGGACCCGGCTGCGGTTCCGCAATGACCGGGCCGCGGCGACGGTGGGGCTGGAGGGGCTGACGGACGCAGAATGGGTCGCCCATTTCGGACGGTTCGAGCCGCTGCCGGGCCAGCCGGG
>JADGMW010000596.1_pt1 | contig 13492 bp, 12 predicted proteins | sample 8641801 | NCBI WGS metagenome assembly JADGMW01 (sample SAMN16272018, study PRJNA661076) | feces metagenome | isolation source: fecal sample from diarrhoea affected cattle A | host: Bos taurus | place: South Africa: Lokaleng Village, Mahikeng | collected 2019-09
ATACCGAGATGCCATATGCATTCGCTGGACAGGGGATCGGCACGCAACTCGCTCGTGGCGTCTTCGAGACGATCCGCGCGAGTGGTGGCAAGGTCGTGCTGCGCTGCCCGTTCATGGGCGCCTTCTACGCACGCCATCCAGAATATTCCGACATCGTGACTGGCTAGCAGCAGCAACCTGTTTCGCGACCGAGAGACGATACGCAACCATTGCACACTCCGCCCTGCGCATCGCGCGCACCACCGAAAGTTAACCCAGGAAGCCAGGCCATGCCTAAAGGTTCAGACATTTTCGTCGCCGCGCTGGAGAACGAGGGGGTGGACCGCATCTTCGGCGTACCGGGCGAGGAGAACCTCGATCTTCTGGAATCGCTGCGAACATCCAGCATCAAGCTGATCCTGACTCGCCATGAACAGGCTGCCGCCTTCATGGCGGCGACGCATGGCCGGCTGACCGGCAGGCCCGGCGTATGCCTTGCGACGCTAGGCCCGGGCGCGCTCAATTTGTCGACCGGCGCGGCCTATGCTCATCTCGGCGCGATGCCGATGATCCTCATCACCGGCCAGAAGCCGGTAAAGAGCGCCAGACAGGCCCGGTTTCAGATCGTCGATATTGTCGCCTCGATGAAACCGCTGACGAAGATGACCCGGCAAATTGTCAGTGCGGGCGCCATCCCTTCCACAATACGGGACGCCTTCAGGATAGCCATGGAAGAGCGGCCTGGACCGGTGCATCTGGAATTGCCCGAGGACGTCGCGAGCGAGGAGGTGGAAGGCGCCTCTGTCATTCCAGTCCATACTACCGCGCGCCCCGTCGCTTCGGGCTCGGCGCTCGACAGTGCGGCGGACGTCATTCTCGGTGCTAGCCGACCTCTCGTCATGGTTGGCGCGGCGGGCAACCGGCCCGCGCTGGTCGAGTCGCTTTCGAGCTTCGTGAAGCGCACCGGCTTGCCGTTCTTCAACACGCAGATGGGCAAGGGTGCAGTCACTGGCGGATCGAACCTCTATATAGGAACCGCGGCACTGTCGGAGGGCGACTATGTCCATGAAGCGGTCGAACGTGCCGATCTGATCATCGCCATTGGCCACGACACGGTCGAGAAGCCACCCTTCCTCATGAAGAGCGCCGGTGGGCCGAAGATCGTCCATGTGGGATACCACTCGGCCGCGGTGGAACAGGTGTACCATCCCGATATCGAAGTGATTGGAGACATTGGTGCGGCCGTCGAGGGGCTTGCGGGGCGGCTTGAAGGTAAACTGACCCCCGACGGGGTCGTACATGCCCTGCGCCAACGCATCCTTGGGCGCATCAACGACCGCGCCGAGGAGGACCGTTTCCCGGTCACGCCCCAGCGCCTCGTCCACGATGTGCGCAAAGTGATGCCCGAAGACGGCATCGTCTGCCTCGACAACGGCATGTACAAGATCTGGTTCGCCCGCAACTACCGCACCCATGTCGCCAACACCTTGCTGCTCGACAATGCACTCGCCACGATGGGAGCTGGCCTGCCCTCGGCGATGATGGCGGCCATGCTGCATCCGGACCGACGCATCATGGCGGTCTGTGGGGATGGCGGCTTCATGATGAATTCCCAGGAAATGGAAACGGCGGTCCGGCTGGGGCTGAACCTCGTTATCGTTATCCTCAACGACAGCGCCTATGGCATGATCCGTTGGAAGCAGGCGGTCGATGGTTTTCCCGATTTCGGCATGAGCTTTGGCAATCCTGATTTTGTGCGCTATGCCGAGGCCTATGGTGCCAGGGGCTCCCGCCTATCTTCGGTCAAGGACCTCGTGCCCACCCTTGAAGCTGCATTTACCGGAGGTGGCGTCCATCTGGTCGATGTGCCGATCGACTACTCCGAAAATACCCGCGTGCTGGTCGAGGAACTGCGCAACCGCACACCTGGCGTGGTGTGTGCGTGATGGGCAAGGAGCGGAGTCGGTGATGTTGAAAGTTGTACAGGCCTTCGATCGGGCGATTATTGCAGAGGTGGCGAGCGACGACGCGGCCGCGCTGGAGCGCAAGTTGCAGGCAGCCGAGCGGGTCTTCGCCGATCGAGACGGCTGGCTGAAGCCTCACCAACGCATCGCCATTCTGCGCAAACTCGCTGCCCTTATGGAGAGCAAGCGCGACCACCTCGCCATGCAGATTGCCCGCGAAGGTGGCAAGCCGCTATCCGACGCAATCATCGAGACCAACCGGGCCATCGACGGGGTCCATAACGCCGCCGACGAGTTACGCAATCTTGCCGGCCGCGAAATCCCAATGGGCCTTTCGCCAGCAGCCGAAAACCGCTGGGCCTTCACAACAAGGGAGCCCATCGGCATCGTCGCGGCGATCTCTGCCTTCAACCACCCGCTGAACCTGATCGTGCATCAAGTCGCGCCGGCCATCGCCGTGGGTTGTCCGGTGATCGTAAAGCCGGCCATGACAACGCCGCTCTCTTGCCTCGACTTCGTAGGGCTGGTGCACGAAGCTGGCCTGCCCGAGGCGTGGTGCCAGAGCTTTATCACGGAAGACAACGCCCTCGCTGAAAGGCTGGCGACCGACAGGCGCGTGGCCTTCCTCAGCTTCATCGGCTCGGCAAAAGTCGGATGGTCGCTCCATTCCAAGCTCCCCCCCGGTACGCGCTCGGCCCTGGAGCACGGCGGGGCGGCCCCTGCAATTGTCGATCGCAGTGCCGATCTCAACAAGGTAATCGAACTCATCGTCAAGGGCGGCTACTACCATGCCGGGCAGGTCTGCGTATCCACACAGCGCATCTTCGTCCATGCAGATATAGCCCAGGATTTCACCCAGAGGCTCGTCGCCCGCGTTGAAAAACTGCGCACCGCCGACCCCACATTGGTGGATACCGAAGTTGGGCCGCTGATCCTGCCGCGCGAGGCCAACCGGGTTGTGCAATGGATCGCCGAAGCGGTCCAGGGCGGGGCCACCCTGGCCACCGGTGGCAAACGCCTCTCAGAGACCACGCTGGAGCCGGCTGTGTTGCTCAACCCACCTACCGACGCGAAAATCTCGACACTGGAGGTCTTCGGCCCGGTGGTCGCAGTCTACCGCTATCACGATCTCGAAGACGCTATCAGCCAGGCCAATGCGCTGCCGACCGCCTTTCAAGCCAGCGTCTTTGCACAGGACATAGACACGGCGATGCGCGCGGCCAACGGGCTGGACGCCTCTGCGGTGATGATCAACGACCCAACCGCCTTCCGCACCGACTGGATGCCGTTTGCCGGTCGCCGGGAGTCCGGATACGGCACCGGCGGCATTCCCTACACCATGCGCGACATGACGCAGGAAAAAATGCTCCTGATACGCACAAGCTGACCCTCTGGAGCGTCATCTGAATGCTGCGCCAATGTTCTGACGTCGTGTGTACTTCCCTGGTTTTCTCGTCAGCAGGCTTTGATTGCAGCTTCGATCGCAATTGCCTGCCTGTTGAGTTCCGCCATGGTCGCGTTTTTCGCATGAACGATCATGCGGACATAGAGCGCCGATATGAGGAGATCGAGCGCAAGTTCCCTATCGAGGTCATAGTGCAATTCATTGCGGGCAATGGCCCGATCGAGCAATCCATGTCCCAACTCCCGTCGTGCCGCAGACAGCCTGTCCAGCATTGCGGCCACCTGCGGCGTTCTCGTCCGCTCGGCAACGGCATCAGCAATGATCTTGCGGATCAACGGGTGCCGGAACGCGACCCGTGTTGCACGAAGATAGGCATGGATATCGGCCCCGAGCGAACCGCGGTCGTTGAAGTCGGACAAGGTGATGCCGACGTTCTGCACCGCTTCGCATGCGAATTCCAGTTTGGACGACCATCGCCGGTAGATAGCCGCCTTGCCGGCACTGGCACGCGCCGCCACACGCTCCAGGCTTATCGCTGCGTAGCCGGTCTCCGCCCATTCTTGGAACAGTGCTCGATACAACGCTGTCGTCAGGTCCGCCTGCATCACCGCCGCTCCGCTGGCTTTTCGTCGCTTTTCGCGGTCGATACTCTTGCGTTCCATCCAAATGCTCCTATTATGGGTGGAACGGTAGCGTTTCAACCACCGGGCGGGAAGGGGTTGGAGCAGGCTTACACGTAAATTTCTAGCCGTGAGGGACGGAGGGCCGACAATACGAACTGGCCCGGCAAAGTGTCGCTGCAGCGACCTGATCGTGCCCACCATATTCGGGAGGTATCAGCGGGCCCGCCCGCAGCCTGGACTAGTAGGAGACACAGAATGACCGTGCCTACTTATGGCTCCTTCGCGCAGTGGTACCAGACCGGTCACCTCGCGCACTATGTACGAAGCATGAAGTCAGCCGGCGGCATCATCAACATGCTTGAGGCTGCCCAGCCTGCTGGCGACATGTCTGATCCCGCTGTTCCCGATATCGTACTGTATCAGGATCTGCATGGCGCTGGACGTGTCAGCGGCGACATGGGCGGTGGGCGCTTCGACGTGATGAGCGGAAAAGGCGATTTCTTTCTCGCCGCTCCGCGCTTTGCAAATACGGTCATCGTCGACAGCATGCATGAGCTTCGTAGCGTCTCGTTTCCTCTTGCGCAGTGGCAGACTCTTTTGGATGACGCGAGCGATGGGCAGTCATCTCTCGACTATCAGCGCGTTTGTATGGGGGTGTTCAGCTCATCCCCGATCCGCTCGGCCGTCAAGAATCTTTGGGCACTTTGTCAGGATGAGGGCGCCCCTTCGCGCCTTCTGGCGCAGGCTGCGGGCTGCGAAATACTTGCCGAACTTTGCCGGCTGGGCGGGGCACCGTTCGCTCAGGTCAGGGGGGGCCTCGCTCCCTGGGCCGAAAGGCGATGCGTGGACATGCTGCGAGCGCGACATTCCGAGGATATCGGCCTCGACGAACTGGCCGCCGAGGCCGGGCTCTCGCCGTTTCATTTTGCGCGCATGTTCAAGCAGAGTGTCGGCGTGCCGCCTCGGGTCTATCTGACGCAGTTGAGGTTGGAGAATGCCTGCGAGCTTCTCGAACAGACGGACCTGCCAATTACGGAGATCGCACTGGAGGTCGGATATTCATCCAACCAGGTGCTTGCCCGCGTGTTCATGAAGCACCGGAACATAAGCCCGACCGATTATCGCCGGGCCGTGCGCGATCCTGTGCGCCAACCCGCGTTTGACCCCAAGGGGCGGACGGTCGAGCAACAGGAGGTGCGGCCATGACGTCGCGCGACTATTCTTCCTTCGCCGACCTTTACCACGACGGTCATTTCGGGTCTTACGCACGAACGATGAAATCGCCCGGCGGAATTCTCGATCTGCTCGAAGTAGATGGGCCACCAGGGGATGTATCACGCCCGGCCGTGCCGGATATCGTGCTATATCAGGACCTGCGCGGCGGCTGTCGGATCGACGGCAATCTTGGCGCGGGACACTTCAACCTGACGAGCAGGAAAGGTGACGTCATCATTGCCGCGCCGAACTTCGCAGTTTCGACCATTGCGGATTCGAGCCATCGGCTTCGCAGTCTGGCCTTTCCGATAGCGCAGTGGCAAAGCGCGCTCGACCAAGCTACCGATGGCCCGTTCTCTTTCGAGGGCCCCGATATCTATGGCCGGTTCCTGGGCTCGCCGGCTATTCGGTCGGCGCTCCGCAAGCTGTGGGCCCTGTGCTTGGAGGAAGGAACGCCCTCGCGTTTGCTGGCGCGAGCCGCCGGTTGCGAGATTCTCGCCGAACTGTGCCGTATGGGTGGTGCTCCGCTCGCCCCGTCGAAGGGCGGTCTTGCACCCTGGGCCGAGCGGCGCAGTCTGGAACTGATGCGGGCGCGCCTCGGGCAGGACATCAGTCTCGATGAACTAGCCGCCGAGGCACGGCTATCACCGTTTCATTTCGCCCGCATGTTCAAGCAGAGCCTCGGCGTCCCGCCACGGGTTTATCTGACGCGACTGAGGATCGAAAGAGCCAGCGAATTGCTCGAACACACTGACCTCCCCGTCACTGAGATCGCACAGGAGGTCGGATACTCGTCAAACCAGGTGCTCGCCCGGGTTTTCTTCAAGCACCAGCGCTTGAGCCCGACCGACTATCGCCGGGCGGTGCGGGATCCAACGCGCGCCATCGCGCAGGACAGCGTACCGGCGACGTCGAAGGGCGATTGAAAGCCCCTTTCGCATGCACTCAAAACCGCAACTGCGGCAGCCAGCCGGCCAACAGCGTGGCGCCTGCCCTCTCAAGCCCGTGGGCATATCGTTTGGCATCGCTACGCAAACCCGCGGGATCGATGCGTGCCGTCGCCAGTTCGCTCGCGTGACCCAATAGCCAGTGCTCGAAACGCGCTCCGAGAACTTCTGGATGAAACTGAAGGCCAAGAGCATTCGGACCGCGAGAGAATGCCTGGTTGGGGGTAACTGCAGTGGAAGCAAGCAAGGTGGCGTCGGCCGGCAGGTCGAAGGTGTCGCCATGCCAGTGCAGTACGGGAACGTCGCGCAGCGCGGAGAGTGGATTGGGCACCGGCGTCTCCGCCAGATCGAGTGCCGACCACCCGATCTCCTTTTCTGCTCCTGGATAGACACGCGCATCCAGGGCAGCCGCCATCAATTGCGCGCCGAGGCATATGCCGAGCGTCGGCAGGTCGGCCGCCAGACGCTGCTTCAGCAGCTCTATCTCGTCTGTGACGACAGGATAGGATTCATGGTCGTAAACGCCGATCGGTCCACCAAGGACCACGAGGATATCGGCACCACGAGGATCGAGCGTTACCGGATCGTGCTCAGCTACATCGATATAGTCGATGTCGTAGCCTGCCTCCTGCAGGGAAACAGCGAAGCTGCCCAAATCCTCGAAGCCGACATGGCGAATGGCCTGCACGATGCGCCGCGTCATGTCTCTGCTCCGGAAGCGGTACGCAATCGCGCCAGCCTTGCTGTCAGGATATGTTCGAAATCCTTTAGCGCTGCGGCCGCCGTCGCGACAGGTTCAGTACCCGAACCAATGGCGATCGTCTCGCCCATCGCATCCGTGACTATGCGGATCGCCTTGTTATTTCCCGACACATGGGCGAGAGGATCGGTCAACGGATAGGTGCGGACGCCGACAGCCGCCTGCGTCATGCCATTGGTCCGGCTGAGGCTGCCGACGAGCTTGGGAACGAGACCCTCCCTTCGCCATGCCTTGATCTCGTGCTCGGCAATCGATTGGATGCCCTCGACGGCGAGGTCATCCATCGCCAGGTCGGCATCGAGGCCGAAATTGGCGAGGATCAGCAGCTTGCTTGCGGTGTCCCAGCCTTCGATGTCATTGCGCGGGTCGGCTTCCGCGAAGCCTGCGGCCTGCGCGCGTCCCAGCGCTTCCTCGTAGCCGAGCCCTTGCTTCATCATCGCGTCGAGCAGGTAATTGGTGGTGGCGTTGAGTATGCCTTCTATCTCCAGCACCTCACAGCCTTTCAGGCTGTGCTCGATCAGGTCGAGCGTCGGCAGCGCGGCGGCTGCAGCGCCGCTGAGTTTCAACATTGCTCCCGAGGAACGCCCCACGGCGCGCAGTTCCGGCCCGCTGTGAACCAGCGCGCCCTTGGATATGACGATGGTGTCTCGTCCCGCCAAGAGGGAGGAACGGATATAGGCAAGGCCGGGACCACCTGTGCGAAAGTCGCTGGGGCCTGCCTCTATCAGCATGTCGGCGCCGCTTGCCTCGATAAAATCCAGACCGGACAAGCCAGGTTCAAGTGCGTTCAGCCCTTCGGGTTCGAGCCCGTCCGGATCGGCAAGGCCGGTTCGTGAAGTGCAGACTGCGACCAGGCGGACGTCGACACCGTAGATCCGCCGGTAGCGATCCCGGCGACTGAGCAGCAGGTCGGCCGTCGCGCGGCCCACGCCCCCGAATCCGGCGATCGCAACCTGGATTGCATCCATGATCTCCATTCCTTTCTCTAGGATCAGGAACGGCCTGCGAACGCTCCCGTCAAGTGCCGAACCGCTCTAGTTCCCGGACTTGGCGGCCTCCATGATCACGTCGGCCACGGCTTGGGGATGGCTCATATAGAGCATGTGACCGGCATCGACCTCGGTGACAATGCTGCCTGCGCGCTCATACATCATTCGCTGCAACTCCGGATTGATGACCCGGTCGTTGGTCGCCACTATGGCGTAACTGGGCTTGTGCAACCATGCCGGGTCGGGCCCCACATCTGCGGCGAAGACGGTCGCGGTGGTCGGCACCTGCGCCGCGTAGAGGAACCGGGCATCGCCTGGCACCAGTTCGGGTGCGACATCCGTCAGGAAGCCATCTTCGCTGATGGTGATGTACCCATCGGCGCCGACGATCACCGATGCCGGATCAAGAAGTGGCGGCATCTCCGCATTCAACGTGCCCGTGGTCTCGCCCGATGCCGGCTGGAAGGCCGCGACATAGACGAGCGAAGTGACCCTGGAATCATTGCCCGCGGCGGTAATGACCACGCCGCCATAGCTGTGCCCGACAAGAACGACTGGCCCATCCTGCCTTTCCAGAACCAGTTGGACGGCATCGAGATCGTGGTCGAAGCCGTCAAGCGGCGCCTGCACGATGCTCACCTGGTAGCCCTGGCCCGAGAGTATCTCGTAGACGAGGCGCCAGCTCGAGCCATCCACGCTCAGGCCGTGCATGAGAACGATGTTCTTTGTATCGGCCAGTGCAGGAACTGAGCCGATGGCCGAAACAGAAGTGATCAAGGCGGCAAGTAACAGATCTCGACGTGACATGTTCGTTCTTTCTGGAAAGTGCCCGACATCGCATGCCCATCTCCCAGATGCTGCGGGATGGATGCCTTGCGTCCGGTATTTTTGCGGCCATGGGCGTTGCCGCTACCACGGCCGCTTGGTTTGCATTGGGTCCGTCAGGCTCGAATAAAGGCCAGCATATCCGGGTGCACCACCTCGGGATGGGTGGCGAACAGCCCGTGAGGCAGACCGGGATAGGTCCTCAGCGTTCCGTCACTAACGAGCTTGATCGCCTTGTGAGCTGAATTCTCGATCGGCACGATTTGGTCATCCTCGCCGTGGATAATCAGCACGGGAATGGTGAGAGCCTTGAGGTCTTCGGTAAAGTCGGTTTCCGAAAACACTTTGATGCAGTCATGGTGTGCCTTTGCGCCACCACTCATGCCCTGGCGCCACCAGTTGTCGATCAGACCCTGGCTGACCTTTGCGCCCTGCCGATTGAAACCATAGAACGGTCCGCTCGGCAGATCGCGATAAAACTGTGCGCGGCTCGCTTCCAGGGCGGAGCGCAACCCGTCGAAGATCTCCATGGGAACGCCGTCCGGGTTCGCGTCCGACTTGGCCATCACCGGAGGAATTGCGGCAATCAGAATAGCCTTTGCCACCCGGCCACGCTCGGCGCGGGCCGCATAGCGGGCGACTTCGCCGCCCCCGGTCGAATGGCCGATATGGATGGCATTGCGCAGGTCCAGCGCCTTGGCCAGTTCGGTCACGTCTGCCGCATAGGTGTCCATGTCATTGCCGGTATCGGTCTGGTCGGACCGGCCGTGGCCGCGTCGGTCATGCGCGATGACCCGGAAGCCTTCAGACAGGAAGTACAGCATCTGGCTGTCCCAGTCGTCGGCACTGAGCGGCCAGCCATGGTGGAACACTATGGGCTGCGCGTCTTTCGGACCCCAGTCCTTGTAGAAGATGGTGGTGCCGTCGGATGTTGTGATGGTTGCCATTGGATGTCTCCTTGCAGGCGGGGTTGAGCGGAAAATGGAATCCGCGGGTCTGCTCAGCCGCGATCTCATCTGGCTGGAAGACACGCCCGCCTTTCACGTGACGAACCTAGCGGAAAGGCGATCATGCTGCGGCGCGGAAGCTGCCGCAGAGGTGCCAATCTTGCGGGCCCCGTCGAAAGCTCGCACCGGACTCCGCCAGTTCCGCCCCCGGCCGCGCCCCGCAATGCGGTTCGCGATCCGGACGGCATCAGAAGATGATGAGGATGACATCGCCCGGTGCGACACTGCGCCGGCTAGTCTTGCCCGGACATGCTGCCGACCGGCTTTGGCGCTGGGCGGACGACAAGGCGCTCGGTGCCCGACATGACGTCGCCGTTTACCTGCTGGGCAAGACGGTCTGTGTCGCGCTGACGGATATCGGCTGCCGCCTCCTGGACATCCACCTCGGCAAACCCCAGGGCACGGAGACCTTCCGCCCCCATCAGATAGGCGGACTCGACCGTTTCACGGATTTGAAAGGCGACACCTGCGCGGATCAGTTCGACAGCGTTAAACCGATCATAGCTTCGGACCAGAAGCCTGGCCTGCGAAAATTCGTGCTGAGCCAGTTCCACGATATGCAGCGCGGCCTTCGGGTCGTCGATGCAGATCATGATTACATCGGCTTCACCTGCCCCGGAATGCTGCAGGGTATCCAGCCGGGCACCATCGCCAAAAAAGACCTTAAACCCATATTTTTCTGCTTCGCGGATGCGGTGGGGGGCGAGGTCGATGACCGAAAGCTCGACGCCCCTGGACAGCAGAAGCTGGGAGACGATCTGACCGAAGCGGCCGAAGCCGATGAGGAGTATCCGCCCTTTCAAGTCGCGGGCGACGTCGACGCCGGCCATTGATGCCTTGCTCCGCAGTAGCCGGTCAGCCCCCATCATGAGGAGGGGTGTTATGACCATGGACAGGATTACGACGGTGGCGAAGAGCGCGTTTTCACGCGCATCAATCACCCCTCCGGACGTCGCCGCGGCGTAGAGTACGAAGGCAAATTCCCCACCCTGCAGGAACATGGACGTGCGGTGCAATGCCTGGTGATTGGCGTCGCCGAACACGCGCGCCACCGCATAGACCACGGCACCCTTGGCGACCGTAAACGCTACCAGCATCGACAGCACCAACTGCCATTCTGCCGCAACGACCGAAAGCTCGAGCGACATGCCCACGGCGAGGAAGAAGAGCCCCATGAGCAGGCCGCGAAACGGCTCAATGTCGCTCTCGATCTGGTGGCGGTAGCTAGAACTCGACAGCATTACGCCCGCAAGAAATGCCCCCATTGCCATCGACAGACCGACAGCCTCCATCAGGATCGCTGCACCGAGAACCACCAGCAGCGCGCCGGCCGTCAGCATCTCCCGGTTACGCGTCCGTGCAAGCAGGGAGAAGAACGGATTCAGGCCCCAGCGCGATGTCGCCATGAGCACCAGCAGCGCTGCGAACGCCACAATGATGTCGGTCCATCCCCCTTGCCCTTGCGCCAGCGGCGACATGAAAGCGACCACCGCCAGGAGCGGCACGATCATCAAGTCCTCGAACAGCAGGATCGCGACGGATTTTTGGCCTTCATCGCTGGCGACCTCGCCTCGATCCTGCAGGACCGACATGATGACGGCAGTCGAGGAAAGAACGAAACCCGCCCCGGCAACGAACGCAACGGGCACCGGCAACTTCAGTAGCGCCGCGCCTGCCAAAGTGAGGGCGGCGATCCCCAGGCCTACCTGTACAAGGCCCAGACCAAATATCTGACCGCGCATGGCCCACAACTTGCGAGGACGCAGTTCCAGTCCGATCACGAACAGGAACATGATCACCCCAAGCTCTGAAAAATGCAGAATGGACTGCGTATCGGTGAACAAGCCCAGTGCCGAGGGTCCAACCAATAGCCCGGCCGCGAAGTAGCCCAGAACCGCGCCTAGGCCGAGCCGCCGGAACAGGGGTACGACAATGACGGCCGCCCCCATCAGGGCAACCGCAGGTCCGATCATTTGCCCCAAGCTTGCTTCTGCCATTCACTCGCCTTTTCGGTACAAGAGTCTTGTGTCAGGGGCCCTTGGTCGGGGCAGCAAGGACTGGCGAGTGGCGACCAGGCAGGATTAGATCCTGGCTGACCTGTGCCGCTTATCCTTGCCTGCAGCCAACACTGTCACCCGGCTTCGGAGAGCGGTAGAGCGCTGATCTGCTAAACAGCGTCGCAAAAGGCGGAACGCCGCTAGGCATGTCAGCCGCGATCTCTGATCAGTGCACGAGGACCTTGCCCGACTCCGCGTACCCGCTTTTGCGACACAGATGAGCGAATTGTGAGTCTAGTGGGCGCGACTGCCACTCGATAGGAAGTCGACTCAGCCGCTAGCGCGCGCCGATAGCCGCCAGGACCGGACCGGCCGAATTGCTGACCGGCCAAGGCAATACATCTGAAACTGAAAAGGAAAACGACATGACCGAGCTTTCAAAGATTGCCAAGGGAATGACTGTAGTAGGGGCCGATGGCGCCAAGGTAGGCGTCGTCGCCGCAATTACTGACGTCAGGATCATGCTTGAGCCTGTCGAGATCGGCGACCTCATTGCTAAAAGTCACTTCATTCCAGGAGGGCTGGTAGCCGATATTGAAGGCGACGTGGTGCGGCTGTCCGCCACCGGAGCCAATGCTGTCCTGCTGGATGAAAACGAAGACGGGTCGATGGCAGACTGATCGCGGTATGCGCGCCTATCGTCGTCTGCGGCCTGAACTTGGTGCCAGGGATACTGCAGAAGGCTGCTATATTGGTTATCTGGGTGTGGCGGAGCCGTAGCGCAGGCCATCCATCAGCAGCATGACCATGCGTTCGATATGCGCCGCGCCATCGTCCCCAGTAGCCACCGCGAGGTTCCCGATCGCGCGCAGCAGATCGTAGGATGCCACGTCGGCACGGACTTCGCCCGCATCGGCGGCGGCATACAGCAACATCGACAGAGCAGGTTCAAACCGGCTTCGAAAATAGGCCGGCAAAGCCGCGAAGGCCGGATCTCCGGACTGAAGGGCGGCGGCTAGCCCTCGCTTGGTGGAGAGGAAACGCGTGTAGAGCATCAGCCAGGCGGTCAGTGCCTCTAGTGGTGCCCGCTCGGCGGCAAGCGACTTTGCAGCATCAGCACAGGCATCGACCTCACGACGGAACACCGCGGCCACCAGGTCGGCGCGGGTAGGGAAACGGCGGTAAAGCGTACCCAGCCCGACACCGGCATGGGCCGCGATCTCCCGGATTGGTGCATCAACCCCAGAACGGGCGAACACGACCTTCGCCGCCTCCAGAAGCGCTTCCTCGTTTCTGCGGGCATCTGCGCGCAATCGTGGGGCGGACGCCTCGGTATGGTCTTTGGTCTGTGACGCAGTCCCGACCGCATCAACTGACTTGGGCGATGCCACTCCGACACCCCTTGAGAAGTGGATCGATGATCCGTATATAGGTTCCGGATCGATGATCCGATTTTCATCTAGGAGGTTCGCACTTCAATGTCCAGTTCATCTACTCAAGTCCGCTCTCCCGCCTCCAGCCTGCCCGCAATTGCGTCCATCGCTCCGATTGCTTTGTCGATCCCTGGCCGGGGCAATGACCTGCATGTCAGGGTTTCTGCGCCGACCTTGGGCGACGCGCTACCCGTCATCATCTTTTCGCACGGCAATGGCCAGTCGCTCCATGCCTATGGTCCACTCGCTGACTACTGGGCAGCCCATGGTTTTGTGGTCATCCAGCCAACGCATCTTGACTCGCGGATCCTGGGCCTTGCCCCAGACGATCCTCGTCGTCCACAGTTC
>JADGMW010000597.1_pt1 | contig 13471 bp, 14 predicted proteins | sample 8641801 | NCBI WGS metagenome assembly JADGMW01 (sample SAMN16272018, study PRJNA661076) | feces metagenome | isolation source: fecal sample from diarrhoea affected cattle A | host: Bos taurus | place: South Africa: Lokaleng Village, Mahikeng | collected 2019-09
CCCCAGCCAATTTTTCTTGCTTCCAGCAACACCACCGACAGCCCGCGTTCGGCCAGTTCGATAGCCGTGTTGAGCCCGCTGAAACCGCCGCCGATGATGCAGACATCGGCCAGCTGCTCGCCTTCCAGTCGGGGCAGGTCGAGTTGGCGATTGGTGGTGGCGGCGTAATAGGACGGAGCGTGGTTCTGCACGGAGGCGGTCGGTTGCCGAGTGTTCATGGTTGACGAGCCTTGCGACGGTTTGCGTGTCGGACAGCTTCAAGGTTCAGGCTGCAAGCTTCAAGTAGCCGCATCAAGCTAGGTGCATGGGCCATTCACTGGGGTTGTTCAGGCATGGCCGCTGGCGTGCCGATGCCTCAGTCCGGCACCGGCAGCTCCAGCGACTCCTTCACTTCCTCCATGACGATGTAGCTCTTGGATTCCCGCACATGGGGAAGCTTGAGCAGGATGTCGCCCAGCAGCTTGCGATAGGAGGCCATCTCGGAGATGCGTGCCTTGATCAGGTAGTCGAAATCACCCGAGACCAGATGACACTCCAGCACATGCGGCAACCGCAGCACGGCCCGGCGGAAGTCGTCGAAGGCATCGCCGGACTTGTTGTCCAGGCTGATCTCGACGAACACCAAGAGGCTTGCGCGCAGCTGCTGCGGGTTGAGCCGTGCGTGATAACCGAGGATCACGCCCTCGCGCTCCAGGCGGCGAACCCGCTCGGTGCAGGGCGTGGTCGACAGGTTCACCCGCTCGCCCAGCTCGGTGAATGAGATACGCCCGTCCTGTTGCAGGACGCGCAGGATACTGCGATCGATGCGGTCCAGGTCGCGACGGGCTTTTGGTGGCGTAGCCATGGCGGATATACCTCGGGAAATACCGGTTCTGCCGAGAATTTCCGCCAAGGATAGCTGGATAAACAGGGTTTATCGCTATCTCCGGCGCCCTACACTCGGCTCAACAACAACGGATACAGCCGGGCGTGCCGGTGGAGGTCTACGAGTCATGCGAGTTCTGATCCTGGGAAGCGGTGTGGTCGGCACCGTCAGTGCCTACTATCTGGCCCGGGCCGGCTTCGAGGTAGTGGTGGTGGATCGTCAGCCAGCCGTGGCCATGGAAACCAGCTTCGCCAATGCGGGTCAGGTCTCTCCGGGCTATGCGTCGCCCTGGGCCGCGCCGGGCGTCCCGCTGAAGGCAATGAAGTGGCTGCTGCAGCGACATGCTCCGCTGGCGATCAAGCTCACCGGCAATATCGACCAGTACCTGTGGATGGCGCAGATGCTGCGCAACTGCACCTCCAGCCGCTACGCGGTGAACAAGGAACGCATGGTGCGCCTGTCCGAGTACAGCCGCGACTGTCTGGACGAGCTGCGAGCCGAAACCGGCATCAGCTACGAAGGTCGCCAGCGCGGTACTACCCAGCTGTTCCGCACCCAGGCGCAGGTTGATGCAGCCGCCAAGGACATCGCCGTACTGAAAGCCTCCGGCGTGCCGTTCGAGCTGCTCGATCGCGACGCCATCGCTCGCGTCGAACCGGCCCTGGCCAGCGTCAAGCACAAGCTGGCAGGCGCGCTGCATCTGCCCAACGACCAGACCGGCGATTGCTTCATGTTCACCAACCGTCTGGCCGAGATGGCCCGCGAACTGGGCGTCGAGTTCCGCTTCGGCTGCAATATCGAGCGTCTGGAAAACGACGGCGAGCGTATCGCTGGCGTCTGGATCGACGGCGAGCTGGAGCGCGCCGACCAGTACGTATTGGCGCTGGGCAGCTATTCGCCGCAAATGCTCAAGCCGCTGGGCATCAAGGCCCCGATCTATCCGCTGAAGGGCTACTCGCTGACGGTTCCTATCGCCAATGCCGACATGGCGCCCAACTCGACGATTCTCGACGAGACCTACAAGGTAGCCATTACCCGCTTCGACAACCGCATCCGCGTTGGCGGCATGGCTGAGATCGCCGGGCATGACCTGTCGCTCGATCCGCGTCGCCGCGAGACACTGGAGATGGTCGTCGGTGACCTCTATCCCCAGGGCGGCGATCCGACCACCGGCGAGTTCTGGACCGGTCTGCGGCCTGCCACGCCGGACGGTACTCCGATCATCGGTGCTACGCGCTACCGCAACCTGTTCCTCAATACCGGCCATGGCACGCTGGGTTGGACCATGGCTTGCGGCTCAGGTAGCCTGCTCGCCGATCTGATCGCCAAGAAGCGCCCACAGATCAGCGCCCAGGGTCTCGACATCTCCCGCTACGACCGTAGCAGCGAGGCCAGTGGCGCCAGGCAGCCAGCGTCTGCCCACTGATCGACCTAATTCAATCCTGTGAACTCATGTTCGGGCAAAGGCTCGCGCTGCGAGCCTTTTGTTCGGCTGTTGGAGAAGAAATCAGCGAGCCGGAGTTGCTCATTAGTCCCCATGAATGGGGGTAGCTGCTTTGCCGGAATGTGCTGAAACTGCAGTCATTCCTCGTACCTACAAATCTAATAACGAGATGAATGTAATGAACAAACAATCGATTCAGATTGCGCTTGCCTATATGTCCGTGGTCATCGGCGGCGGCTTCGCCTCGGGTCAGGAGGTGCTTCAGTTCTTTACCGGCTATGGGCTGATCGGCGTCCTCGGTACGCTGGTCAGCGGGCTGCTGTTCGCCTTCCTCGGCATGCAGATCGCCCGGATCAGCTCGAAAATGCAGTCCGGCTCGCACAAGCAGGTCCTCTACAGCCTGTTCGGTGCCCGCATAGGCCTGGTGGTGGACATGGTTCTGTCCTTCTTCCTGTACGGCGTTGGCGTGGTGATGCTGGCCGGGTGCGGGGCGATCTTCGCCCAACAGTACGGCATGCCGCCGCTGTTCGGCGGCGTGCTGATGACGGTGCTGGTGATCGCGACCCTGTGCCTCAACGTCAAGCGCATCATCAACCTGATCAGCGTGGCCATGCCCTTCCTGCTGGCCCTGGTGCTGATCATCACCACCTACTCGATCTTCAGCTACAACGCACCGCTCGAGACACTGGACGTGGCCGCTCGCACCAATAACGAAACGGTCAGCTCCAACTGGTTCGTCGGCGCCCTGCTGTACGCCTCCTTCAACATTGCCGTGGGCTTTCCGATGCTGGCGGTGATCGGTGGGCTGACCAAACAGCCGAAAACGGCCGCGCTTGGCGGCGCGCTGGGCGGGCTCGGCCTGGGGGTTCTGATCCTGCTGCTCAACGTCGGCCTGTTTGCCAACGTCAACCAGCTGCACGGTGTCGACATGCCGACCCTGGCGTTGGCCGCGCGGATTTCGCCGGCGCTGTCGGCGATCATGTCGGTCGCCCTGATCTGCATGGTCTACAGCACCGCGGTAGGCATGTTCTTCGCGTTCAGCGCACGTTTCGCCAAGCCCGAGTCGATGCGCTTCAAGGGTGTCAGCGTGGTGTCCGTGTGCGTCGGCCTTGGCCTGAGCCTGGCCGGCTTCAGCAAGCTGGTCGGCACCGTCTATCCGTTGCTGGGCTACGTAGGTTTCGCGCTGATCCTCGCCATCGCGTTCAGCTGGATTCGTGGCCGTTCCGCTGCAAGCGTCAAGGTAGAGAAAAGGGAGTTAAGCTCGCTTTCCTGAATTCCGCCGGTGCCAGGCCCCTCGCATGGGCCCGGCATCATTCGCAGCACTGGAGACTACCCATGCCCATCAAGCGCCTTCACACCGAGGTCCGTTACAGCGAGGTCGTCATCAACCGCAGCACCGTCTACCTGTCGGGGCAGCTGGCCGATGACCTCTCGGGCGACATCCGCCAGCAGACCCGCGAGACCCTGGCCAGCATCGATCGCCTGCTGGCCGAGGCGAGCACCGACAAGTCGCGCCTGCTGTCGGCCCTGATCCACCTGCGTGATCTGGATGACTATGCCGGGATGAACGAGGAGTGGGACGCATGGTTGCCGGCAGGATCGGCGCCGGCCCGCACCACGGTGCAGGCTCTGATGTATGCCCCCGAGGTGCGCGTCGAGATCACCGTGGTCGCCGCGCTGCCGGACCTGTCGGGGCCGAATCTGTAGGCGTTGTCGTATCGGGCACGCTCGGTCATGGTCGCGCCCGATATATCACGCCGTTGTGTTGTAAATTCTGAACGCTGTCGCCATCATAAGTCCCTTCATTGCTTCGCTCTTGAAAGGGGGCTCCCGTATTGGACGTCGGTGTTCGACTGCAAAGCATTCGCAAGCTCAAGGGTCTGTCGCAGCGTGAACTCGCCAAGCGTGCGGGCGTGACCAACAGCACCATTTCCATGATCGAGAAAAACAGCGTCAGCCCTTCGATCAGCTCGCTGAAGAAGGTGTTGGCCGGCATTCCCATGTCGCTGGTGGAGTTCTTTTCGCCCGATGGCGACCAGGACGGCGAGGCCCAGGTCGTCTACAAGGCTGCCGAGCTGATCGACATCTCCGACGGCGCGGTAAGCATGAAGCTGGTGGGCAAGGCTCATCCCGGCAGGGCGATCGCCTTTCTCGACGAGACCTACCCGCCGGGTACCGATACGGGCGAGGAAATGCTCAACCATCAGGGCGAGGAAGCCGGCCTGCTGGTGGAGGGGCGCTTGGAGCTGACGGTGAACGGGCAGGTCTACGTGCTGGAATCCGGCGACAGCTACTATTTCGAAAGCAGCAAGCCCCACCGTTTCCGCAATCCGTTCGACCAGCCGGCGCGACTGATCAGCGCCACCACGCCGGCCAACTTCTGAAACGCACGCCACGCCTGAACCTGGGCCGGGTTGCGACATATGGGTTGTTTCGGCAGACCTGGCTTGCCGCTATACTAGCCGCCGCTCGCGTACCGTGGCCGCGAGCGTATCTAGCCACATGAGGGGATAAGGTGAACCTGATTAAGAAGATCCTGGTAGCGCAGACTGCCGTAGTAGCCCTGTGGGCAATGAGCGCTCAGGCTGCGACCGATGAAGCCATCGCCGAGCGGCTCAAGCCGGTTGGCCAAGTATGTATCCAAGGCGAAGAGTGCGCTGCAGCCGGTGCGGCTGGCGGTGCTGCCGCTGCCGGCGGCGCCGCACGCAGCGGTGAAGACGTGTATGGCAAGTTCTGTACGGCCTGCCATGGCTCGGGCCTGCTCAACGCACCGAAGACGGGCGACAGCGCGACCTGGACAGCACGCGCCGATGCTTCCGGTGGCCTGGACGGTCTGCTGAAGAATGCCATCAGCGGTATCAACGCCATGCCGCCCAAGGGCACCTGCGCAGACTGCTCGGATGATGAGCTGAAGGCCGCGATCCAGCACATGTCCGGTCTCTGATCGACATCGAGCGTCACCTGCAAAGCCGCCTTCGGGCGGCTTTGTCGTATCTGCGGGAGCGAAATCGCAGCCATTCGGGTCCGATCCTTCGAGTCCTGCAGCCCCGCGATCTCGAATCGCCTGGCTGCGTCGTCAGGGGAGAGCCTCATGCCAAGCACCGCGCCACAACCCGAACAGCTTCTTTTTGCCAGTGACGGGCGCACGCCCAACAGCCCGCATCCCGTGTTGATCTACCGGCAGCTGCCGCTTGATGATGCGGACCCTGCGGCAGCCTTCGAACGGCTCTTCGCCAGCCATCTATGGCCGGCGCAATGGCGCGGCAGCGTCTATGACTATCACCACTACCATTCCACCGCGCACGAGGTGCTGGGTGTCTCCAGGGGGTGGGCACGCGTGCTGCTGGGCGGCGAGCAGGGGCAGGAAGTTGAGCTGAAGGCGTGTGATGCGCTGGTTCTGCCGGCGGGAACCGGCCATTGCGGCGTGCAGGCGAGTGCCGACTTCGAGGTCGTCGCCGGCTATCCGCCGGAGCAGCGCTACGATCTGCTACGGCCAGATGCGCGCAATCATGACGCCGCCCGTGAGCGCATCGCCCGCGTGGGCGTGCCGATCAGCGACCCGCTGACCGGTACCCAGGGTGCGTTGGTTTCGCTCTGGCGTGGGAGCGACGTGGATCAGTCGACGAACTGAACCTGGCCGTCGCGCAGTGACTGGACGCGCGCCAGCGACTCGACGCGAAAGCCGGCCTGTTCCAGCTCCTGGCGTCCGTTCTGGAAAGACTTTTCGATCACGATGCCGAGCCCGGCGATGCTCGCGCCGGCCTGCTGGATGATGGTGATCAGGCCCTTGGCAGCTTTGCCGTTGGCCAGGAAGTCATCGATGATCAGCACGCGGTCATCTGCCGAAAGATGATTGGTGGAGATCGCGATGGTGCTTTCCACCTGCTTGGTGAAGGAATACACCGAGGCGGTCAGCAGGTTGTCGGTCATGGTCAGCGACTGATGCTTGCGGGCGAAGATCACCGGCACGCCCAGTTCGATGCCGGCCATCACGGCAGGGGCAATGCCCGACGCCTCGATGGTGACGATCTTGGTGATGCCGTCATCGCGAAAGCGGCGAGCGAATTCCTCACCGATCTGCTTCATCAGCAGGGGATCGATCTGGTGGTTCAGGAAGGCATCGACCTTGAGTACGCGGTCGGAGAGTACGATGCCTTCATTGCGGATCTTCTGTTTCAGCTGTTCCACGAACGCGCTACCTCAAGCGTGGGCGGCCGGGGTCACCTGACGAATCGCGGTGCCAGAAAGCCAGCTGGGCGCTGCGCCATGGAGGCGCGCGCCCAGCTCGTCATGATCCGGCATCCGTTCGTCACTGCTTTCCGCAGCCAGGAAAGCCGCGCATTCTCGCTCAATTCCGTGCCGGGGTCCAAGTGCAGCTTTCAGTCCGGGGCTTCCAGCGACAGGCGGCGGAACCGCACGGCCTCGCCATGGTGCTGAAGTGCTATGTGCCCGCGTTCTGCATTGGCGAACCCTGGATGATCGCGAAATTTGCTGGCCGCGATGCGCTCGCGCACCGCGGGATCATCCAGCCGATAGCGCAACACCCGCTGGCCGCACAGCCAGTGTTCCACTTCGCCGTCGCGCAGGATCAGCGCGCCCTCGATGAACCGGTCCGGTTCGATCGGTGTTTCGATCTCGGGCCTGAGCAGCCCGTACAGCGCGCCGTTGCGGGTGGTGGGTTCACGGCCGTCGGGGTGGGCCCGGTCATCCAGCAACTGCATTTCCGGCCCGCTGTGCCAGCTCAGCGCGGCGGACTCGTCCACCCGATACAGCACACCTGAATTGCCGGCGACGGGCAGGCTGAACTCGAAGCGAAAAATGAAGTTGCGGTACGTCGCGCGTGACACGAGGTCGATCCGCGGCGCGCCGGCCATGGCCTCGAAACCGCCCTCGAAGGTCCGCCAGCTGCCCAGCGGAAATGTCTCGCCATGCCAGGCCCGCCAGTCTTCCAACGTCAGCATCGCCATGATTCAGCCAAGCCGCTATCGGTATCGCGCGAGTCGCTCATCGAGGATCGCAGTTTCCATTGAAGGTCTTTGCTCGTATCGCGCATCTCGGCTTCCGTAGCGTCGTGTCGTAGGAACGGGCTGCCTGGCTTACGACTCGGCGGTGGCGGCGGGGTTCGCGATTTACTTGATCCCGGTCGGAACGCAATGAACGCCGTCGCCCATACTTCGCCTAAGACAGGACGGCATTGCCGACCCGGCAGGCCCGCAGCAGAGCTGCTTCCACACACTGCAACCCAGGAGAGAGACAGCCATGTTGAGTATTGCCATCAATGGTTATGGCCGAATCGGCCGCGCCGTTTTGCGTGCGCTGTTCGAGCGCAATCTGGAAAACCAGATCCGTATCGAGGCGATCAATGACCTCAGCGACCAGGCGGCGATGGCTCATCTGACCCGCTTCGATACCACCTTTGGGCGTTTTCAGGGTCAGGTCGACCTGCAAGAAGACGTGCTGAAGATTCGCGGCCAGTCGATCCGTCTGCTGCAGGAGCGCGAGCCCGCGAAGCTGCCCTGGAAGGAGCTGGGGGTGGACGTGGTGCTGGAATGCAGCGGCAAGTTCAAGACCCGTACGCTGGCTGAGCAGCACCTGCAGGCCGGTGCGCAACGGGTGTTCGCCTCGCATCCGCTGGATGGTGCCGACCTGACGGTGGTCTATGGCGTCAATCACGAGCTGCTCGGCAGCCAGCGGGTGATATCCAACGCGTCCTGCACCACCAACTGCCTGGCGCCGCTGGCCAAGGTGCTGCACGAGTCGGTCGGCATCCGCCAGGGGCTGCTGAACACCGTGCATTCCTACACCAACGACCAGAACCTGCTGGACAAGGCGCACAAGGATCTCTACCGCGCTCGTGCCGCCGCGCAGTCGATGATCCCCTCGACCACCGGTGCGGCCAAGGCCATCGGCCTGGTGCTGCCGGAACTGGCGGGGCGTCTTGATGGCCTCTCGGTGCGGGTGCCCACGCCCAATGTTTCGCTGGTGGACCTGACCTTCACCGCCGAACGTCCGCCGGAGAGTGTCGAAGCGCTCAACCAGGCGCTGATGGATGGCGCACGGAAGATGCCGCTGGGCGTGATGGAGTGCAACGATCGGCCGCTGGTGTCGAGCGATTTCAATGGCTATCCGGCCTCCTGCGTTGCCGACCTCAGCCACACCCGGGTGCAGGGCGACCTGATCAAGGTGCTGGCCTGGTATGACAACGAGTGGGCCTTCTCCAATCGCATGCTGGATGTGCTGCTGGCCTGGCAACCGCAGCACGCCAGCTGATGGAGAAAGGCGTACCTGCTGTCGGGGACGGGCAGCTGTGGGACCTGACACTGGCGCAATTCCGCGAAGCGACGGCCGGCCTGGCGATGCCGGGCTGCGGCGCGGTGTCCGCCGTGGTGGCCGATTTCGGCCTGGCTCTGGTGGTCAAGGCACTGCAGGTCAGCGAGAAGCGCGAGCGTCGTGAACAGCGCCAGGGCTTGCTGCAGTCGGCACAGGCGCTGCTGGGACGTCCGGGTGCCTTTGCCGACGATGACGTGGCGGCCTTCCACGAATTTCTGCAGGCCCGCCGGCACGATCCGCAAGCCCAGCAGGCCGCCTCGCGCCAGGCCTGTGCCGTGCCGCTGGCCACGGCCCGTGCCTGTCTCGAGGCGTTGGACCTTGCCGAGGCGGCCTGGCCTGAAGTGGTCGAGTCGGTACGCTGCGACGTGCACGCCGGTGCGCTGCTGATCGCCACGGCGATCGATGCCGTGCTGCTGAATGTCGATGCCGACCTAGACGGGCTAAGCGATTCGACCACCGTCGAGGAGGTCCGCTTGCTGCGCCGGAAGCTGCAGGATCAGGCGGACGAACACCGCGAGCGATTCGCTGAAAGAATTTAGTGAGACAAATAGTCTCGTTTTGCATTGACTCACTGGTCTGATCTTTCTACTCTCCTTCTATCTGAGACAAAAAGTCTCACTATAAGAAGCTGTCACATGCAGGCAGCCCCCTAACGGAGGAAGTCGATGAGTCATCGCATTGTTCTGCCGCGCCTGATGGAAGTCGGCGCCGGCGCCAGCCAGCAGCTCGCTAGCGTGTTGCGCAGTCTCGGCTGCAGCCGCCCGCTGATCGTTACCGATCGGATGATGGTCGAGCTGGGCTATGTGGCGCGGTTGTCCGAGCAGCTGGAGCGAGACGGTATTGCCAGCCAGTGCTTTGCCGACACCGAGCCCGAGCCGACCGCCGCGTCGATTCGCGCGGGCGTCGAGATGGTCCGCCAGGGCGATTTCGATTCCATCGTCGCCCTGGGCGGCGGCAGCCCCATCGATTCGGCCAAGGCCATCGGCATTCTCGGCAAGTTCGGTGGCGAGATGCGCGACTATCGTTTCCCGCGTGACGTCAGCGAAGCCGGCCTGCCGCTGATCGCCATCCCGACGACCGCCGGCACCGGCTCGGAGGCGACGCGCTTTACCATCATCACCGACGAGACCAGCGACGAGAAAATGCTCTGCGCGGGCCTGGGTTTCATGCCTGTCGCCGCGCTGATCGACTACGAACTGACCCTGTCGCTGCCGCCGCGGGTCACCGCCGATACCGGTATCGACGCCCTGACGCACGCCATCGAGGCTTATGTCAGTCGCAAGGCCAGCCTCTACAGCGACGCTCAGGCATTGCAGGCCATGCGCCTGATCGGGCCCAACCTGCGCACCGCCTTCCACGAACCACGCAACCTGGCTGCACGTGAGGCGATGATGCTCGGCGCTACCCTGGCCGGCATTGCCTTCTCCAACGCCTCGGTGGCGCTGGTGCACGGCATGAGCCGGCCCATTGGCGCCTTCTTCCATGTGCCGCACGGGCTGTCCAACGCCATGCTGCTGCCGGCGATCACCGCCTTCTCGATTCCGGCCGCCGCCGAGCGCTACGCCGACTGCGCGCGCGCCATGGGCGTGGCAGGCGAGGGCGACAGCGTCGAGGCGGCCAACGACAAGCTGCTGACCGAGCTGCGTGCGCTGAACAAGGAATTGCAGGTACCCAGTCCCTCGCAATTTGGCATCACACGCGAACGATTCTTCGAACTGCGCGAAACCATGGCCAAGCAGGCCTTGGCCTCGGGCTCGCCCGGCAACAACCCGCGCGTGCCCACCGAAGCGGAAATCATCGACCTCTACGAAACCGTCTGGAACCAGGAGTAACCCCATGCAGACCCTCGGCAACCTGATCAACAACGAGGCCGTCGCTGGCCGCTCCGAACGCCACGCCACGGTATTCAACCCGGCCACGGGCGAGCCGCGCCTCTACGTCTCGCTGTCTTCAGCGGACGAAACCCGCGAGGCCATTGCCGCCGCGCAGGCCGCGTTCGACAGCTGGTCGAAGACCCCGCCGCTGGTGCGTGCGCGGGTGATGTTCCGCTTCAAGGCGCTACTCGAAGCCCGCCGTGACGAGGTCGCACGGCTGATCACCAGCGAGCACGGCAAGGTGTTTTCCGATGCCCAGGGCGAAGTTACTCGCGGGCTGGAAGTGGTGGAGTTCGCCTGTGGCATTCCTCATCTGCTCAAGGGCGAGTTCTCGTCCAACGTCGGCCGCGACATCGATTCCAACTCGCTGATGCAGCCGCTGGGCGTGTGCGTCGGCATCACCCCGTTCAACTTCCCGGCCATGGTGCCGCTGTGGATGCTGCCGGTGGCCATCGCTTGCGGTAATACCTTCGTGCTCAAGCCGTCGGAAAAAGACCCGAGCGCGACCATGCTGATCGGCGAACTGCTGGCCGAAGCCGGGTTGCCGGCCGGCGTGCTGAACATCGTCAACGGCGACAAGGAAGCGGTGGACGTGCTGTTGACCGACGAGCGCGTACAGTCGGTGAGCTTCGTCGGCTCGACGCCCATCGCCGAGTACATCTATGCCACCGCCTCGGCCCACGGCAAGCGCTGCCAGGCCCTGGGCGGGGCGAAGAACCACATGGTGGTGATGCCCGACGCCGATCCGCAGCAGGTGGTCAGCTCGCTGATGGGCGCGGCCTACGGCTCGGCTGGCGAACGCTGCATGGCCATCTCGGTGGCGGTGTGCGTGGGCGACGAAGTGGCGGACAAGCTGGTGGGCATGCTCAAGGATGAAATTGGCCAGATGCGCACCGGCCCCGGCCTGGGCGTCGAGCCGGAGCCGCACATGGGCCCGCTGGTGACCCGCGAGCATCAGCAGAAGGTCAGTGGTTACATCGACCTGGGCGTGGAAGAGGGCGCGATGCTGGTCTGCGACGGCCGTGGCTTCAAGGTCGAGGGTTACGAGAACGGCTTTTATGTCGGGCCGACGCTGTTCGATCGCGTGACGCCGCAGATGCGCATCTACCAGGAAGAGATCTTCGGCCCGGTGCTGGCGGTGGTGCGGGTCAACTCGTTCGATGAGGCGCTCAAGCTGGTCAACGACCACGAATACGGCAACGGCACCTCGATCTTCACCCGCGACGGTGACACCGCGAGGCAGTTCGAGGAGAACGTGAAAGTCGGAATGGTCGGTGTCAATGTGCCGATCCCGGTGCCCATGGCCTTCCATTGCTTCGGCGGCTGGAAACGCTCGGTGTTCGGCCCGCTGAACATGCACGGCCCGGACGGCGTGCGCTTCTTCACCCGGATGAAAACCGTGACCCGCCGCTGGCCCACCGGCATTCGCGCGGGCGCCGACTTCGCCATGCCGACGATGAAGTAAGCCGCGCCGGGCAGCGTTACCGATGGGCTGAAGCCCCTGCGGGCGCTCGTCCGGCTCGTTCGCTTCAATACACTTTTGCCGCCCTTCGGGGCGGCTGTTTTGTCTATCTACCGCAACGGGCATTGATCCATGGGCAGTACTACCCGCGAAAAGGGCTCCTCCATCACCCGCGTTCTGGAGATCATCGAGGCGGTGGCCGCGGCGAAGGAACCGCTCAACCCGACCGCACTGGCGGAGCGGCTGGGGATTCCCAAGGCCAGCGCCCATCGGCTGGTACAGACGCTGGAAAGCGAGGGTTTCCTGCAGTTCGGCCTGCGCGGCGGGTTGCTGCCGGGCGAGCGCCTGCATGCCACGGCGGTGAACATCCTCACCAGTGGTCGGCACAAGGTGCTGCGCCAGGCGATTCTGCGCCAGCTGTCCGACGAGATTGGCGAGACCTGCGGTCTGTCGGTGCCGGACGGCCTGGACATGCTTTATTTCGATCGGGTGCAGACCAACTGGCCGCTGCAGATCAACCTGCCCATCGGCAGCCATACCCCGCTCTGGTGTACCGCCAGCGGCAAACTCTATCTCGCCTCCCTGGAGCCCGATCAGCTGGAGCGCATACTGCAGCGGTTGCCGATCCAGCAGTTGGCGCGTAATACCCTTACCGACCTCAGCGCCTTGCGCGACGACCTGGCGCGCGTGCGTGAGGAGGAGCTGGGCACCGATTCGGAGGAATTCATCGACGGCATGGTCGCCTGCGCGGTGCCGGTGCGCGATGCACAGGGCAAGCTGCTGGCCTGCCTGTTCAGCCATGCGCCGGTGATCCGCTGCTCGATGGAGCAGTTGCTTGAGTTCGTGCCGCGGCTGCGTGCGGCGGCGAAGGAGCTGGAAAGCATCGTCGGAAGTTAACGGCAGCGGAAGAAAGCGGGCGCCAAGCTGTAGGAGCCAGCTTGCTGGCGAACGGCCGCACACCGAGCTCCCAGCATCGCGAGCGAGCTCGCTCCTACAATGCCCCCTGCAGGTAGGGTGGATAACGGTGCAGCCTTATCCACCAACAGGCACACGTGTTGCGGTAACGTCCGGAACGGTGGAAAACGCTTCGCGGTTTTCCACCCTACGCGTGGCGGGTAGGGTGGATGTCGCTTTTTACATCCACCGCTTGAGGCACCATCAGGCCGCCGTCCAGGCGGCTCGGTCAGCGCTTCAACATCGCCCGCATCGCCGCCAGTGCATCATTGCCACGTGCTGCCTTGACCTCCACCGGCGCGTCTTCCTGGCCTTCCCAGACCAGATCCTCGGGCGGCAGCTCGTCGAGGAAGCGGCTCGGCGTGCAGTCGATCACCTCGCCGTACTGCTTGCGCTTGGCGGCGAACGTCAGCGCCAGGTTGCGCTTGGCGCGGGTGATGCCGACGTAGGCCAGGCGCCGCTCCTCCTCGATGGTGTCGGCCTCGATGCTGGAGCGGTGCGGCAGGATCTCTTCCTCGAAGCCGATGATGTACACCGAGGGG
>JADGMW010000090.1_pt2 | contig 13456 bp, 8 predicted proteins | sample 8641801 | NCBI WGS metagenome assembly JADGMW01 (sample SAMN16272018, study PRJNA661076) | feces metagenome | isolation source: fecal sample from diarrhoea affected cattle A | host: Bos taurus | place: South Africa: Lokaleng Village, Mahikeng | collected 2019-09
GACCGTGCGATCACCAGACGCTGAATCTGATTGGTGCCCTCGAAGATCTGCGTGATCTTGGCGTCGCGCATGAACCGTTCGACGGGGAAATCGCGCGTGTAGCCGTAGCCGCCGAGTACCTGCACGGCATCGGTGGTGACCTTCATGGCGGCGTCCGTCGCGACGAGTTTCGCAACCGAGGCCTGGCGCGAGTAGGAGAGTCCCGCGTCCTTGCGGCGAGCGGCGTCGAGGTAGGTGGCGCGGGCGGAGTCGACTGCGGCCGCCATGTCGGCGAGGACGAATCCGAGACCCTGGTGGTCGATGATGCGCTTGCCGAACGCCTTGCGTTCCTTGGCGTAGGCGGTGGCCTCGTCGAGCGCTGCCTGTGCGATACCGGTGGCAACGGCGGCGATGCCGAGGCGGCCCGAATCCAGCGCGCTGAACGCGATGGGCAACCCCTGGCCTTCGGCGCCGATACGGCGGTCGGTGGGGACGAACGCGTCGTCGTAATGTGCTGCGGTGGTGGGAATCGCGTGCAGGCCCATCTTCTCCTCGGGTTTGCCGAAGCTCAGGCCCTCGGTTCCGTCGGGCACGAGGAAGCACGAGATGCCCTTCGAACCGGTGTCCGCGGTACGCGCGAAGAGCGTGTAGAAATCGGCCTTGCCACCGTTGGTGATCCACGCCTTCGATCCGGTGATGCGGTATCCACCGTCGACCGCGGTCGCCCGGCACGCGAGGGCGGCGGCATCCGATCCGGCCTGCGGCTCGGACAGGCTGTATGCGCCGATGGTGTTGCCGCCGAGCATGTCCGGAAGCCACGCGTTCTTCTGTTCGTCGGTGCCGTGGGTGGCCAGGGCGAAACAGGAGAGGCCGTGCACGCTCACCGCGACCGCGACCGCAGCCCACCGGGCTCCGAGTTCTTCGAGGACCTGGAGGTAGACCTCGTAGGGCTGGTCGCCGCCGCCGAACTCCTCGGGGTACGGCAGGCTCAGCAGTCCGGCCGCACCGAGTGCCGGGAACACACCCTCCGGGAACGTCTCGGCGCGCTCGTGCTCGTCGACGCGCGGGGCCAGGACCTTGTCGGCGACGTCGCGGGTCAGCTCGATCAGGTCGTAGGCCTCTTGGGTGGGCAGAAGACGCTCGACAGCCACAGGATTCCTCCCTCAGAAAACAGTACTGAGAACGATACTGCAGTACTGTCCTAAGTATGACAAGAGCGGAGACGCGCCGGACGACAGCGCGCCGGGCCCAACTGTTCGACCAGCTCGTCGCGATGTTTCTGGCCGAGGGCTTCGCGCACCTCACCCTCGACGACATAGCCGCCCGCCTCCACTGCTCGAAGTCCACGCTCTACGCGCTCGCGGAGAACAAGGACCGGCTCGTCTACGCCGTCACGGTGCACTTCTTCCGGGGTGCCACCGAGCGCGTCGAAGCAGAACTCGCACGCAGTACAGGAGCGGAAGCGCGGATCCGCACCTACCTCGAGGCGGTCGGACGGCAACTCGAACCGGCATCCGCGCGCTTCATGGAGGACATCGCCCGAACTCCCGTCGCCCGCGAGGTGTACGAGCGCAACACCCGGATGGCGGCAGATCGGGTGCGCACGCTGATCTCCGAGGGTGTCGACGCGGGCGATCTCCGCGACGTGCACGCGGCCTTCGTCGCCGACGTCGTCGCGTCCGTCATGGTGCGAATCCAGCAACGGCAGGTCGCCGAGGCGACGGGACTGGCCGACGCCCAGGCCTACCGCGAACTGGCGGCGCTCCTGACACACGGTCTCACCACCTGACCGCGCCTAGGATCGCAGGCATGGACCCACAGATCGGGACCGGGCCGGTCCGCCTCGAGATCGTCGTGGCCAGCGTGCGCGCCGGACGCGTCGCACCGGTGGTCGCCCACTGGTTCGCCGAGACCGCTCGGCGCCGAGCAGAATTCGATGTGGGAATCATCGACCTCGCGGACACTCCCTTGCCGCAGGATCTGTCGGGAGGACCCGAAGCCGACGCGTTCACCCGCCGGGTGGGCGCGGCCGAAGCGTTCGTCGTGGTCACCTCGGAGTACAACCACGGATATCCCGCTGCCCTCAAGACTGCGATCGACACTGTGAAACACGAATGGCGCACGAAGCCGATCGGATTCGTCTCCTACGGCGGGCTGTCCGGCGGTCTGCGCGCCGTCGAGCAACTCCGGCAGGTCGTCGTCGAGGTGCACATGGTGCCGGTTCGCGAATCGGTGAGCTTCCACCGCGTCAAGCACGCGTTCGCGCAGGACGGCACCACCACCGACGGGGCGGCGATCGACGCGGCGGAGCGCATGCTCGACCAGATCGACTGGTGGGCGCGGACTGTGCGGGCGGGGCAGGCTCGCACGGAATATCCCGGCTGAGCGGGGCAGTCAGGACACCGGAACAGGTTCGGGACTCCGCGGCCGGCCGATATGGGTGGTCTCGGCGGCAATGGTCACGAGCGTGAGGCGCACGCGGGTGCCGGCTGTCGTGAGCAGGATCCGGTCTCCCGATGCGCCCGGTTGGTGAAGCAAGACCGTGGGGCGTTCTCCGGGCAGGCTGTCCGGGTGCATCTGCACGTGAATCGCGCTGACCTGGGGCGGAACCGTCGTGGGCCGCACGCCGTCGTAGACCACGGTGTCGAACTTCCGGTCGTCGGCGTACTCACCTGCCACGCGAAGCCGATCCGGTCCGGCAGCACCGTCGAGCAGTGGTCGCCACGCACCGACCCGGTCGGTGTACAGGAGAACCCGCGCTCCCACGGCCACCGCTCTGAACACGACCTGCTGTGCCAGGTACAACTCACCCGCGACATGCACAGAGCGGATCCCGGGGCCGAAGAGTCGCACGGTGACCGCACGCCCGGCATCGTCCGAACCGATGAGCTGACCGCAACCGCCCGGTGGCAGTGCGAGCCCATCCAGTTCGCCGGCACTCACATCACGCAACGGCGCCACGTGCTCGAGCCGCGGAGCGGCCACCGGCAAGGCGGCGGTCAACGACTCCCGGTCGAGCCCGTACGGGCAGCGGAGTCCGGGCAGCGCGGGAACGACAGGCGATCTCGTGGTGAACCGAGCCGATCCCGCGACCCGGACGGCGCCATGATCTCCCGGCCGCAGCCGGACCACGAGTGTCGAGGAGAGGGCGGGATAGGTCCACACGCTGGTCGCTGCTCGCCGACCGAATCGGCGGGGGTCGAAGTAGCCACCGCTGTTGAAGCCCATCGGGAGGGGGACGTGATGTGGGTGCCGCGCGAATTCGGCGGGCGCGACACCGTGCGCGACGCGACGCGACGCGTTCTCGATGTCGGAGGCGCTGAGAATGATTCCCGCACAACCTCCTTCGTCGAGCACTCGCACGACGCGCCGCGCCGCCGCCGCGACGGCACGTGCCGCCCCTTCCGCTCCGCCGCCGCGCCGGGCGATCGCCTCACCACAGGTCGACACGTCGAGACGGAGAGCGAGCCAGACCGTTCGCTCGGCTGCAGCGGGCAGCGGACCCAGCAGGTGTGCGTAGACCTGCCCTGCCGGGCTCGAATCGCGTACCCGCCATCCGTGCGTCACCACATCGATCCCGTCGAGGGTGACGTCGTGCCGGCGCAGGCACGATGCGATCGCGTCGAGCGGCAGCGTGACCTCGGCCTCGACGCTGTCGCGCCCCAGTCGCATGACCTGCCCGGGCCGCGACACGACTTCGACGACCGCCGTCACGTATGGAGCGTCCCAGCTCAGACCGATCGGGCGCCCGGCCGGCTGCGGGAAGTCGCGCAGGACCGCTTCGTGTCCGCGTCGTCCGAACCGGTAGCGCACCAGTGTGGAGGCGAACGTGATCGCATCGACTCCGCGAACGGGGATCGTCAGGGCCGCCGCGACGAGCGCGCCCGCCGCTACCGCCGGCCACATCCGCCCGGTGGCACCGTGCACTGCGGCCCACACCGCCACCGCAGAGATCTGTGCGATCACCAGACGAGTGACGGCAACGGATTTCGTCCGTCCCGCCGCCGCCGAAGCCCCAGCCATGTCTCCCCCCGATCCCGCCCGGCCGCGCCCCCTGCGCTCCACCGGACTTCCCGGCGGAACTGTACTGTGTTGCGGCAGAGAGCGTGCCGCACAGGGGGAGATGCATGGCAGCACAGCCGACCACGCGATGGCAGGTCAGCGGATACAGATTTCTCATGCGGCGCATGGGACACGCATTGGTGCGACGCGATGTGCGGATGATCCACGACCCGCTTCGTTCCCAGTCCCGCGCGCTCGCCGTGGGAACGGTCGTGGCCTGCCTCGGACTCGCCGGCTGCGCCGCGCTGGCGCTGTTCCGGCCTCAGGACCGGATCGGGGATGCCACCGTCGTCGTCGGACGCGAGTCCGGCGCGCTGTATGTCGCCATCGACGGGACCTTCCACCCCGCCCTCAACCTCGCGTCCGCACGCCTCGTGCTCGGCTCGCCTGTCGAACCGGTCGTTGTGGCCGACGACCAGCTGGCGGATCGCCCCCGTGGCCCTCTTGTGGGGATCCCGGGGGCGCCGTCGTCGCTGGCACACGGTGCGGACGATCGGCCGTGGACCGTGTGCGACACCGTCGAACCTCACGGAATGCTCGCCGTGACGACCGCCGTCGTCGTCGGCGAGCCGGAGAGTGGCAGAAATACGCCCCTGCGCGACGACGAGGCGTTTCTGGTCTCGTCCGACGATCGTTTCTACTTGGTGTACAACGGGGTTCGAGCCGAGATCGATCCGGACGACCGTGCGTTGACGCGCGTGCTCGGTCTCGATGTGACGCGGGCTCGTCCGGTGAGTCCCGGCCTCCTGGGCGCGATTCCCGAAGTGCCTGCTCTCGCCGCTCCGGTGATTCCCGGTGCGGGCGGTGCTCCGAGCGTGCACGTTCGCGGGTTGCCCGTCGGATCTGTGGTGGCGCTGACCGAACCCGATGGGCAGAGTTTCCATGTCGTGCTGCGTGACGGCGTTCAAGAGGTGTCGCGCGCGACCGCGCAGATCCTGCACGCGTCGGATTCCCAGGGGGCGGCGGAGATCCCGGTCGTACCGCCGGATGTCCTCAAGGATGCGCCCGCCGTGCGGGAGCTTGCGGTGGCGACCTTCCCCGCCGTGATTCCCGACATCGTGGAGCCGGCTGACGCTCCCGTGGCGTGTCTGACCTGGGACCCGACGGGACCCGGGGACGACCGGAACCGCTCCACGCTGGGGTTGTCGGCCGGCACCGGGCTCCCCCTCGCCGAGGACGCCGTCCCGGTGGTACCGGCGCAAGCGGACGGCGCCGGCCCGAATGCCGACGCCGTGTACGTTCCGCCGGGGCGGGGCGTGTACCTCGGCACGACGGCCGTGACACCCGGTAGCGATCGCGCCGGCCCGTTGTTCTATGTCGCGGACACCGGTGTCCGGTACGGCATCGTGGACGGTGACTCCGCGGCAGCCCTGGGTCTGTCGGACCCGGTCCGCGCCCCGTGGCCGATGGTGGAACTCCTCGCACCGGGTCCCGCTCTCGGCAGGACAGAGGCCCTGCTCGCACACGACGGTGTTGTACCGGACCCGAGCCCCGCACCCGTACGCGCGGGAGGCTGACAGCTCAGGACCGCTCGCCGAGACGGCGCCGCGGGATCGACAGCAACACGACGGGCACCAGCGCGATACACACAGCGGCCGCAGCGATCAGCGCGATGGTGCGCGACCGGTTGTCCGGCGGGGGAGTTTCTGCGGGCGCAGCGAGCGGGCGCGGTTCGGGTGGACGCGCCTCTGCCGGAAGTGAACGGCTCGCCGTCAGTGGCGCGGTGACGGCTGCGTACGGATCCACGATCCCGTGGCCGACCCGCGGATTCCAGCCCTCGGCAGGGGCGTGCGCGGTCGCCTCGATCCGGGCCATCACCTCACGTGCGGTCAGGTGCGGGTGCCGGGCACGCACGAGAGCCGCAGTCGCCGCGACCAGTGGCGCTGCGAAACTGGTGCCGGAAATCGATTGCGGCCCGTTCGATCCCCAGACCTGGTCCACGAGACCCGCCGTGCCGGGATTCAAGGAGACCAGTCCGCTGCCCGGTGCCGCGACATCCACCCACGGGCCGGGCAGGCTGTATTCGGACGGGGTGCCGTCCGGTTCGACAGCGCCGACGGCGAGCACGTAGTCGTCGTACCAGGCCGGCGACGCCAGAGTCGTCACAGAATTCCACGGATCTGCTTCGGGCGCAGCAGGATCGAGCGATCCAGGATTGCCGGGGCGGCAGGTATCGGTGTTCCCGGCCGCCACGACCACGACGACGTCTTCGACATCGGTGGCGTACTGCACCGCCGCGCCCAAGGGGCCGTCGAACAGCCCTTCGGCAGTGGTCCGGCATGCCACCTCCGAGATGTTCACGACGGTCGCACCCAGATCCACCGCTCGACGGAGCGCGAGGGCGAGTGTGCGCACGTCGCCGTAACCGGTGGCATTGCGGGCGGTGTCGTCGTCTGCGCGTGCCCGATCCGAGTACCGTCCGCTCGACTGGCGAATCGTGATCAGCTGGACATCGGGCGCACCACCGGCGAACCCGGATCCGGGAACCTGGGCAGCCGCGATGAGACCTGCGACGAGTGTGCCGTGTGCGTCGCAGTCGTCCGTGCCGTCCCCTGTCGACACGTAATCGCCACCCGGTTGCAGTGCGGGTAGCCGGGGATGGGGTTGCACCCCGGTGTCGATGACCGCGACGATTTGCCCCGCGCCCCGGGTGAGCGGCCAGACGGACTCGAAATCGAGAATCCGCTGGGCAACGGGCATCTGGGGCCCGTCCGGTGCCTCCTCCGGTTCGGAGCACACGATGCGTTGTTCCGTGGCGTCCGGCGGCGCCGGAGTGCCACCGGACGGCAGAAGGGCGGGGTCCGGAACGGGTGGTCTCGCCGCGGCCGGACTGCCGCCGCCTGCGATCACAGCCGCGATGACGACAACGCAGGCGGACGCCGCAGGCCGTCGCATCCCTTCACAGCCCCCGCACCGCGGAGTACAAGCCCGCGACCCAGCACGCGAGCGGAACGATGAGCGCGATCACGGTGTATTCGGTCAGTTCCGCGATCCGGCGCTGCACCGGCGTGAACTGACGGCGGGGCGCCACCACACCGAACACGATCGCGCCGGCGAACATTGCCAGGGCAGCGGCGGAGACGAACCACGGCGGAACCGGGGCGAGTACCGCCGCTCCGGTGATCAGCCCGATCAGGATGGTCGCGCCGCCCAGCACCAGCGGCACCGCTTCGGTCGCGGACGTGTAGGAGCGGCCCCGGAACATCAGCACGACCGCGGTGGTGACGGCCAGACCGACCCCCGGCCACGACACCGCCCCGGCCACCGGATAGGCCGCGCACCACGCGCCGCCGACAGCCAGGGCGGCCGCGGCGTAGATCAGCCCCGTCAGATGCGCGCGGGCGCGTCCTATCCGTGCCTCGAGTTCCCCGAACGACGGGAGCGGAGCGGCTGCCTCCGGATCGGGCGATACCGGGTCGAGTGACGTTCCGGGTACGGGTACCGGAGGTACGGGCAGGCGGCCGAGAACCGCTGCGAGACGTGGCGTGGAGGCGACGAGAAGCAAGGCTGCGATCACCGTGCCCGCCCCGACCGCGTGCGGCCCGGCACCGGCCGTCGACGCAAGGACCAGTGCGACCGCCGCACCTGCCGCAGCGGCGGCGACACCGGTGAACGTCGCAGTACCGACCATGGCCGTTCGCAAGGCGATCACCGCGGCCGCACCGACCAGCACTGCCCCGAGCAGTAGTTGTGGAGGCCCCACATTGCCCGGCACGAGCAGCACTCCCGCGGCGAACACCGGCGGTACCGCGCAGACGGCGGGCAGGAGCCCTGTCCGCGGGTCGCCGTAGCCGCGTGAGACGACCGCTGCCGCGAGCAGGAGCAGAACGCCCAGCACCGCCGCGATCGCGCCCGCCACGAGTCGGTGAGGACCTGCCGGCAGTTGCAGCAGGGAAAAACAGCCCGCAGCGAGCGCCGCCGGAGCGAGGACCGTTGCCAGCACACCCGCGGGAGCGGCGCCCCACCGGCGCAAGCTGTCCTTGCCCTCCACCGCCACCGCATACATCACGTCGTCGAACAGCGGGGGAGGTGCAGGAGATCCGGCATCGGCCAGGACGAGCAACTCGCCGTCGCGTACCCCGTGTTCGTCGAGGCTCAGCGCACCCGCAAGCGGCGCATGACCGATCCGGGCGAGCGTCCACGCCCCCGGCTCCACCTGCTCGGGCGTGAGATCGAACCGGTTCGCAGCCCGGTGCGATGCGACGAGGTCCACGATGCCGGGAATCAGCAGCGCCACAGGAACTCCGAGGGGAAGAGCGAGATCCACCTCGGTGTGTTGCGCGAGCACCGTGATCCGGCACAGGTCCGGAGCCTGGACAGCGCCGTGATGCTCGGATCCGGTCTGCGCGGACGTCATCGCTCTTCTTCCCCCGTCGTTCACTCGGTCGCCGGCCGCTGCGCGCGGCTCCCCTCGGATGTGCACCGCGCCGACCGGGACGACGCAGACCATACGACACGCGCCGGTCGGTGTCTCGTGACGGAGTCGCCGGCAGGACCCGATCACGAGGCGCCCTGTATGTCTGCGTCGTGCGCTACCCTTCCTCGGACCGTGGGGGTCGGCCGTCGGGGGACGGTTGTGGGATGCGGTGTTCCGGGGGTGGCGAACGTTGAGTACCGAGCGCTTCGTGCGCGCAGCGCGCAAGGAGGCTCCGCGGGCTCCGAGCGGCGAGTTGAGTGTGCAAGCGCCGCCCGATATTCCGCGTCCGACGCCAGGGAATCTGCTGGTGAGGTTACTGCCGCTCGTGATGGTGGCGGCCATGATCGGCATGATGGCGCTGATGTTCACCTCCGGCATGGCCCGGAGTCCGATGGCGATGATCTTCCCGATCATGATGGTCGTCTCGATGGTCGGCATGCTCGCGAACGGCGGGCGCGGAGGAACGAAGACCTCCGAGGTGGACGAAGACCGCAAAGACTATCTCCGGTATCTCGACCAGGTCCGGCGCGAGGTCACCGAAACCAGTGGCGAACAGCGCAAGTCGCTCGAATGGGCACACCCCGACCCCGCCCTGCTCTGGACTCTCGTCGGCACCGCGCGGATGTGGGAACGGCGGTGCACCGACGCGGATTTCTGCCACGTGCGGGTCGGACGGGGCGGGCAGCGACTCGCCACCCGCCTCGTCGCACCGGACACCGGTCCGCTCGAAGATCTCGAGCCGGTCGCGGCGGTCTCCCTCCGGCGATTTGTGCGCGCCCACTCGGTGGTACCCGCGCTGCCCACGGCGGTCGCACTGCGAGGCTTTGCGGCGATCGGACTCGACGGAGACAGGCAGGCCGCCCGGTCTCTGGTGCGCGCGATGCTCATTCAGTTGTGCACCTTTCACGGGCCGGACGTCCTTCGGGTAGCGGTCGTCTGCGGACCGGACACCGCCGCGGAATGGGAGTGGGCCAAATGGCTCCCGCATGTTCAGCACCCCGACGCCCGCGACGGTGCGGGGAGCGCGCGAATGGTCTTCGGCTCGGTCCTCGAACTGGAGACGGACCTCGCTCCGGTCCTCTCGACCCGAGGACGCTTCACACGCAATGCCCCGGCCGTCGAGGGAGTTCCGCAGCTCGTCGTCGTGGTCGACGGTGGTGTGTCGGGGTCCGGGTCGGGACTGCTCGAGGACGGGCTGGATTCGCTGACGATCCTCGACCTGTCGGGTTTCGCGCCGCGACTCGCGTCGGCTCGCGGTCTCCAACTCGTGGTGGAGGACGGCTCTGTCGGCGCACGATCCGGCGTGGAGGTCGAGTCGTTCGCCGACGCCGATTCCGTCAGCGCGCCACGGGCTCAGACGGTCGCGCGCCGTCTGGCTCCGTATCGCGTGGTCGCGCAGGCTTCGGCAGGCGACAACTCCGACGAAGGTCCGGCCACCTGGCAGGACCTTGTGGGGGTCGGCGACGTGCTGCGCTTCGATCCCGGCCGAGCATGGGTCCCACGCCGGGGACGCGACCGTCTGCGGGTTCCCATCGGTGTCGATCCCGACGGCAGACCTGTGGAGATCGACCTGAAGGAAGCCGCCGAGAACGGGATGGGCCCACACGGTCTGTGCATCGGAGCGACGGGATCAGGGAAGTCGGAGTTACTGCGCACACTTGTCCTCGGGCTCGTCGCCACTCATTCGCCCGACGATCTCAATCTCGTTCTGGTCGACTTCAAGGGCGGTGCAACCTTTCTGGGGTTGGAAGGCCTTCCCCATGTAGCGGCGATCATTACCAATCTCGCGGATGAACTCGCAATGGTCGACCGGATGAAGGACGCACTCGAGGGTGAAATGAACCGCAGGCAGGAGTTGCTCCGGGCGTCCGGAAACTTCGCCAACGTCGGAGACTACGAAAAGGCACGTGCGGCGGGTGCTCCCCTCGATCCGCTCCCGGCGTTGTTCATCGTCGTGGACGAGTTCTCCGAACTACTTTCGCAGCAACCGGAATTCGCCGACCTGTTCGCGGCGATCGGACGGCTGGGGCGCTCGCTGCACATGCATCTTCTGCTCGCCAGCCAGCGACTCGACGAGGGACGACTGCGAGGGCTCGACAGTCACCTGTCCTACCGCATCGGCCTCAAGACGTTCTCTGCGAACGAATCGCGCAGCGTCCTCGGCGTTCCCGATGCCTACCATCTGCCGTCGGCGCCGGGTGCGGGTTACCTCAAGTCGGATTCGGCGGAGATCGTCCGGTTCGCTGCGGCGTACGTTTCCGGGCCCTCGGTGTCCGGACGCCCGTCCCGGCGGACTGCGGTGCACGGCGTCACCGGTGCACTGCGGCCCCGGGTGTTCACCGCGCGCGCCGTTCCGCTCGACGATCCTGTTCCGCAGGCGGTCCCGGCACCGGACATTACGGACGACACGGCGGCCGCAGGAGGCCGTAGCCTCCTCGACCTCGTCGTGGACCGGATCCGCGGACACGGAACACCCGCGCACGAAGTGTGGCTTCCTCCCCTCGAGGAGTCTCCGACTCTCGATGCGCTGGTGCCGCGCTCGGTCCTCACGGGCGAGGTACCCCAGCTCGCCCCGCTGCGGACTCCTGTCGGCATCGTCGACCGGCCGTTCGATCAGCGCCGCGACCTTCTCGTGGTGGATCTTGCGGGTGCGGCCGGCAACGTCGTGATCGTGGGCGGTCCCCAGGCGGGAAAGTCGACGTTGCTGCGCACTCTCGTCGTGTCGACGGCCCTGACGCATACCGCGGAGCAGGTGCAGTTCTACTGTCTCGACTTCGGAGGCGGTGCGCTCGCAGGTCTGGCAGCGCTGCCTCACGTCGGATCGGTCGCAACCCGTCTCGATGCCGATCGGGTGCGGCGTACCGTGGCGGAACTCGTGTCGTTGTTGCGGAGCCGAGAGCGACTGTTCGCCGAGCAGGGTATCGAGTCGATGGCGGAGTTTCGCCGCCGCCGGGCCGGCGGCGCACCCGGCACGTCCACCGATCCGTTCGGCGATGTCTTCCTCGTGATCGACGGATGGCCGAGTATCCGGCAGGACTTCGAGGCTCTCGAGCAGGTCGTGAGTGTGTTGGCATCCCAAGGGCTTTCGTACGGCATCCACGTGGTGCTCAGTGCGCCCCGCTGGGGGGATGTCCGTCCGGCGATGCGGGATCAGTTCGGCACGCGACTCGAACTGCGCCTCGGGGATCCGTCCGATTCGGAGTACGGACGGAAGAAGGCGGCGACGGTGCCGGAGGGGAGACCGGGCCGTGGGATCGACCGCGACGGGCTGCACATCCTCGTGGCGCTGCCGCGCGTGGACGGCGTCACGGACACCACCGATCTCGGCGCCGGAGTGTCGGCAGCGGTCGCCGCGATCGCCGCCGCGACGCCCGGCGGACGCGCACCGAGGGTCCGGATGCTGCCCGACACCATCGATCGCACCGATCTGCTCGCGGCGCTGCCCCGCGGATGGCCGAGTGGCCCGGATGCGCCGCCCGCGGTGCGTCTGACGATCCCGATCGGCATCGACGAGGCGGAACTCGCGCCGGTCGCCGTGGACTTCACCGACAGCCCGCATCTCCTCGTATTCGGTGATTCCGGCTGCGGGAAGACAGCCGTTCTGCGTGGGATCTGCCGAGGATTGATGGAGTCGAACACCTCCGACCAGGTGCGCATCATCGTCGGTGACTACCGCCGCACCCTGCTCGGCGTGGTCGAGGGCGACCACCTCGGCGGCTACGCACCGGCCGCGAGTGTGCTGGCCACGATGGCCCAGGAACTCGCCGGGATCTTCGAGCGGCGACTGCCCGGGCCGGGGACGACTCAACAGCAATTGCGCGACCGTTCGTGGTGGTCCGGGCCGGAGGTCTTCGTGATCGTCGACGACTACGACATGGTTGCGGCGAGCGGCCAGAATCCGTTGGCCCCGCTGCTCGAGTATCTGCCGCAAGCCAAGGACCTGGGTCTGCACCTCGTGGTGGCGCGCCGAGCCGGAGGCGCGGGCAGGGCACTGTTCGAACCGGTGCTGGCCCGATTGCGCGAACTTTCCAGTCCCGGGCTGGTGATGAGCGGCAATCGGGACGAAGGTGCGCTGGTGGGCTCGGCCCGCCCGTCGCCCATGCCGGCCGGAAGAGGACTGCTCGTGCGCCGCGACGGCGCGTCGCTCGTGCAGACCGCATGGTCACCGCTGCCGTGACGTCGCCGGAAGTGCTGATCCTGGCCGTGCTGCCGGGGTGGGTGCGGGGGAAATGGGGCGAGACGTCACGATCGGTACCCGCGGTCGCGGCTCGGTTCGGCGGCGGCTGGGTGTTCGGCGACTCGGCTCTCGACTCTCCGGACGCGATCGACGTCACCGACACGGTCGACGACCCCGCTGCGGTTGCCTCGCCGCGAACGGACGGCCACGAGCCAGGACCCGTGCTGACCGGACTCGTGCGCTATGCCGCCGCGGCCGTGGGTGCCCCATCGATGGTCGCGACAGCCGTCGTGGTGCACCCGACCTGGTGGAACGAGCGTCGCCGCCGCCTACTGGACACGGCCGCGCGTCAGGTCGCGCACAACGTGCTGCTGGTTCCGGTTTCCGTTGCGGCATGTCGTGCCGCGCACCAAGGCGATGCCGAGCGGTACGTCGTGCTCGAGTTCGCCGAGCGAGGCGTCACCGCTGTCTCGGTCACGCCGGGGTCGCGCGATGACGGTCCGGCGGTCGACCGGGTCGCCCGGAATCCGGAGATCCTGGTCGACGACCTCGTGGCGGCGGATGCAGGAGACACCGTGTCTGCGGAAGGGGCGGTCAGGTCGCTGATCGCAGCGGTGAACGACGGCCGGGAAGACTCCTGTGTCCTGGTCGTGACCGGTGCACCGGGCGAACCGGCGGGAGGGCCGGCGTGCGAGCAGATAGCGAACCGGATCGCCGGCACCGTCCCGACCGTGCCGGTGGCTGCCGCGGAGATGGTGGCGGCAGTGTCCGGCCGCCACACCCAGGGCACCGCCCCCGCCGAGACCGCCCCCGCCGAGACC
>JADGMW010000520.1_pt1 | contig 13455 bp, 12 predicted proteins | sample 8641801 | NCBI WGS metagenome assembly JADGMW01 (sample SAMN16272018, study PRJNA661076) | feces metagenome | isolation source: fecal sample from diarrhoea affected cattle A | host: Bos taurus | place: South Africa: Lokaleng Village, Mahikeng | collected 2019-09
GTCGGTCGACGCGCTCCGGCACGCGGCGCGATTGGCCTCCGCGCTGGCCGTGCCACTGGAGGCCGTCGTCGTGTGGTCCTTCCCTCCCCTGGCCACCACCGGCGCGATGCAGACGTGGTCGCCCGAACAGGAGGCGCACACGACCCTGGATACCGCGATCACGTCGGCCTTCGGCGACGATCCGCCTCCCCTGGGCCGGCGGGTGATCGCCGGTCCCACCGCGCCCACCCTCATCCGCGAGAGCTCGGGCGCCGGCATGCTCGTCCTCGGCAGCCGGGGCCACGGCGGTTTCGTCGGGCTCCTGCTCGGCTCGGTCAGCACGGCGTGCGCACAGTACGCGGCGTGCCCCGTGCTGATCGTCCATTCGCCGCGGCAGGCCGCCTGACCGAGGGCGCCCCGATCAGAGCGGGGCGCTGCGCGTCGAGCTCTCCCGGACGACGAGGCTCGGGACGGTCATCCGGATCACCGGACCGTCGCCGCCGGCCGGCGCCCCACCGGCCAGCGCCGCCACGAGCAGTCGCAGGCACTCCCCGCCGAAATCGCGCGCGTTCAGGTCGAAGGCCGTGACAGCCGGCGAGAGCAGAGTATGGACGGGCTCGTCCACATAGGCCGCCAGCAGCAGGTCACCGCCGACGACGCGCCCGGCCTTCACGGCGGCGGACAGCGCGGGAGCGGCCGATCCGCTGGGCACCACCACGAGGGCGTCGACGGCGGGATCGGACAGCACCGCATGAGCGGCCGCCTCCACCTCGGGCACGGTCGGCACGAAGCCGATGTGCACAGCCACCGGAGACCGGCCCCGCGCGGCCGACCACGCCGCGTACGCGCCGGCGACCTGACGACCCCACGCCGTCGTCTCCGGGGGCAGCAGCACGGCGATGCGCGCCGCCCCCTGAGCGGCCAGATGATCCAGCAGGCGGTGCATCGCCGCGTCGTGATCGGACACGACGCTGGCTGAGACGGTCTGCGCGGCCGACTCGACATGCTCGCCGCTGACGACGGGGCGGCCGTCCTCCAGCATGCCTTGCACCCCCGGGTCGGAGGCGGAGGCGTCCACGACGATGAACCCGTCCACGAAGGCGATCGGATGCTGCCCGGCACCCGTGTGGGGGAGCAGGATGACGGAGAGCCCCTGCTCCTCCGCGGCGTCCACGACGCCGAAGGCGAACTCGGTGTAGTACGTCGCGCGACTGGCCCCCACGGGCAGATAGAGACCGATCGCCCCGTACCGGGAGGTGCGCAGACTGCGGGCGGGCAGATTCACCTCGTAGTTGAGCTCCCGCGCGACGCCGAGTACGCGCGCCCGGGTCTCCGGCGACACCCCTGCCTTGCCCCGCAGGGCGAACGATGCCGCCGCGGTGGACACCCCGGCCGCGGCAGCCACATCGCGGAGAGTCGCCTTGTGCGCTGCCATGAGCGTCGACAGTACCCGAGATGAATCCGGATCCGCCTCTTGCGGGCACCCCTACTTAATCGTTTAACATGACCGAAACGTCAGTGCCGACATCTGGGAAACATCCACTTCATACGCTCGCCGCATCCGGAACGCCCCGCCGTGGGTCCGGAACGCACCCGCCGCATCGTCGCGCGACCCCGTTCGCGACCGTCCCGAAAGGCCCCGCCTTGTCTTCCACCTCCGATCTCGCACGGACGGCGCCGCACACCGCCCGCCTCCCCCTGCGCGTGCCCACCGCCACGGCGACCTTCGCCATCGCGATCGCCGGATACCTCGGCGTCAACCTCTCGCCGTACATGATCACCGCCGTGCAGACGGGCCTCGGGCTGGACGTCCTGGCCGCCAGCTGGCTCGTGACCGCCACGCTGCTGCTGACCGCCATCACGGGCCTCGCGGTCGCTCCGCTGTGCGCCGGCGGGCGCCGCCGCATGGTGGCGCGGATCGGGCTGGGGATCGCCCTCGCCGGTTTCGTGCTGGCCGCCCTCGCCCCCGCCCTCATCCTCCCGGGGCTGCTGCTGGGCGGCGCGGGAGCCGGCGGAGCCGTGGCCGCCTCCGGGGCCGCCCTCGCCGCCTTCCGCAACCCCGACCGGGTGGCAGGCCTCAACGGCCTGTCCAATCGAGGCGTCATCACGATCGTGCTGGCCGTCGTCCCCGTCATCGGGCTGGCCCCCCTGCAGGTGTTCGGCGCACTGGCGCTGTTCAGCCTCATCGGCCTGCTGCTGACCGGGTGGCTGCCCGACGCCCCCGCCCCCGACGCGCACGCCGGCGCGGCCGTGGCCGAAGCGATGCCGATCGTGGTGCCCGCCACCGGCACGACCCGCACGGCAGCGGTCCCCTCCCGCACCGTGACGATCGCCGGATTCTCCCTCCTCGTCGTCTTCGCCCTGTGGGCCGTGAGCGAGGACTCGCTGTGGGCGATGGCCGGAGTGCTCGGCGCGGATCTCACCGGACTCACCGCCGAAGGGCTCGGCATCGCCCTCAGCGCATCGACGGCGGGAGGCCTGCTCGGGTCGCTCGCGCTCATCCTGGTGGGCAACCGCCTCGGCCGGGCCGTCCCCCTGGTGGTCCTGCTGATCGCCGGCGGCATCCTGAAGATCACGCAGGGGTTCGTCTCCGACCCGACCGTCTTCATCGTGCTCTTCGTGGCGTGGAACACGATCTACGCGATCGCGTTCATGTACTTCGTCGCGACCTCCGCGGGCCTCGACGCGCACGGCCGGTGGTCGGGGCCCCTGCTGGCGGTCTACCTCGTCGGGTCGGCGCTGACCCCCGTGATCGGTGCGGCGATCGTGGCCGCCCTCGGCTACCAGGGCTTCGCGATCACCCTGGGCGTGACCAGCTTCGTCCTGGCCGTGCCCGCCGGCGTCATCGCGGTTCTCTCGCGCCGCCTGGAGCGCGCCGCCGCCGCGGAGGCCGCGGCATGAGCGCCACCGTCTACCGCAACGCGCGCGTCTTCACCGCCGATCCCGACCCTGCCCGCGCGTGGGCGGACGCCTTCGCCGTGGACGGGTCGGAGATCGTCGCCGTCGGTGACGACACCCATGTGCGCCAGGCCGTGCCCGATCCGGCCGCGGTGGTCGACCTGACCGGGCGCCTGGTGCTCCCCGGCTTCACCGACGCACACACGCACGTCCTCATGATGGGCGCGGCCCTGGGCCAGGTGGCCCTCACCGCCGCCGCCGGCATCGACGACATCCAGCGGCTGCTCGGCGCCGCGCGCCGGGATGCGCCGGAGGCGACGGTGCTGCGGGGCCGGGGCTGGCTCTTCGACGCCGTGCCCGGCGGACGGCCCACCCGTGGCATGATCGACGCCGTCGTGTCCGATGTCCCGGTGTACCTCGACGCGAACGACTACCACTCGTGCTGGGTCAACACCGCGGCACTGGCCGAGCTGGGCATCACGCGCGAGACCCCCGACCCCCTCGGCGGCTCCATCGGGCGCGACGAGGACGGCGAGCCCGACGGGATGCTGTACGAGACGGCCGCGCAGCAGTACGCGTGGGCGCACCGGGACGCCACCACGACCGACGGCGAGCGCGACGCCGCCGTGGACCGCGTCATCGGGGCGTATCTGGCGGCCGGGGTGACCGGCGTGGTCGACATGGCGTTCGACGAACTCGGGCTGGCCGCCTTCGAACGAGCGCGGTCCCGGTACGGCGGAGAACTCCCGATCCGCGTGGCGGCGCACTGGTTCGTCGCCAACACCGGCGACGACGCGGCCAACATCGGCCAGCTCGCGCGGGCCGCCGAGCTCGCCGAAGCCGCGTCGACGCCGTGGCTGCGGGTCGTGGGCATCAAGCTCGTGCTCGACGGCGTCATCGACGCGTGCACGGCCGCGATGGGCACGCCCTACGCCGACGGATCCCACGCCGAACCCATCTGGGGCCTCGAGCAGCTGATGCCGGTGGTGACCGCCGCGGACGCCCGGGGACTGCAGATCGCGATGCACGCCATCGGCGACCGCGCGAGCGATATCGCCCTGGACGCCATCGAGCACGCCGTGCGCGCCAACGGCGATCGTCCGCGCCGTCACCGCATCGAGCACCTCGAATACGCCGCTCCGGGCACGGCCGAGCGGATGGCGCGCCTCGGGGTCACCGCATCCATGCAGCCCGTGCACGCCGATCCGGCCATCTTCGCCAACTGGGCGGAGATGCTCGGGGACGAGCGCGTGGACCGCGCGTTCTCCTGGCCGGAGTACGAAGACGCCGGTGCGCTGCTGGCGTTCTCCACCGATGCCCCCACGGCGCCCTACGACCCGCTCGCCAACATGTATGTGGCAGCCACGCGCGCCTCGGCGCTGGATCCGTCGGTGCCGGCCGTGCATCCCCACTACGCGCTGCCGCTGGACCGCGCGATCGGCCACGCCACCCGGGTCGTGGCGGGGACGCATCGCGCCCGGCTTTGCCGCCGACCTCGTGATCCTGGACTCCGACCCGTTCACGGCGGGCACCGACGCACTGCTCTCCGCGCGCGTGGTCCAGACGATCGTCGCCGGCCGATCACGCTGGTCCGCGGCGGAGGGTCAGCGGTGAGCTGGCGCATGCCGTCGGAGACGGCGGTGCACGAGCGCACGTGGATGTCCTTCCCCCGCGAGGGGCTCACGCTGGGGGCCGCCGACAGCGAGCGCGAAGCCGGTTACGCCGCCTGGACGGCGGTGGCCCACGCGGTGGCGGAGTTCGAACCGGTCACCATGGTCGTCGACCCCTCCGAGGCGCCGCGGGCCCGCCGCATGCTGTCGGCCGACGTCGAGATCATCGAGGCGCCCGTGGACGAGTACTGGATGCGCGACGCCGGTCCGACCTTCGTCGTCGACGACGACCGCCCCGGCGTGCTGGGCGCGGTGGACTGGACCTTCAACGGCTGGGGCGACCACGGCTGGGCGCAGTGGTCTCTCTCGGCCGAGCACGGCCGCCTGGTCGCCGGCGCCGCCGGCGCCGAGATCGTCAGCTCGCTCCTGGTGAACGAGGGCGGCGGGTTCCACGTCGACGGTGCCGGCACGGTCCTCCTCACCGAGACCGTGCAGCTGGATCCGCGCCGCAACCCCTACGCCGACAAGGCGCGCGTGGAGGCCGAGCTGCTCCGCACGATCGGCGCCACCCACGCGGTGTGGCTCCCCCGCGGGCTCACGCGCGACTACGGCGAGTTCGGCACCAGCGGCCACGTCGACATCGTCGCCACGATCCCCTCCCCCGGGACGCTGCTCCTGCACGATCAGCGCGACCGGCAGCACCCGGACTTCGCCGTCTCGCGCGAACTCCGCGCCCATCTCGGGGGACAGACGGATGCCGCGGGCCGGACCTTCACGATCATCGATCTCCCCGCCCCCGCCACCGTGCGTGACGGCGAAGGGTACGTGGACTGGAGCTACGTCAACCACCTCGTCGTCAACGGCGGTGTCATCGCGTGCGGCTTCGGCGAGGCGACCGCCGACGCACGGGCCCGCGACATCCTCACCGACGTGTACCCGGGCCGGCGCGTGGTCACCGTCGACGCGCGCGAGCTGTTCGCGCGCGGCGGGGGCATCCACTGCATCACGCAGCAGCAGCCGGCGGTGCCCGCATGATCGAGGTGCACGAAGCATCCATCGCCGACCTGCAGCGCGCCCTCGCAGAGGGCACCGCGACTGCCGTCGACCTCGTCGCCGCGTACCGGGCACGGATCGACACGTACGACGGGCCCGGGACGCACACGGCGCTGAACGCCGTCGTCGTGCCGAACCCGGATGCCGAGGCCGAAGCCGAAGCATCCGACGCCCGCCGCGCGGCCGGGCGGACGCTCGGTCCGCTGGACGGCATCCCCTACACGGCGAAGGACAGCTTCCTCGTCCGCGGGCTGACCGCGGCGGCCGGAAGCCCCGCCTTCGCCGATCTCGTCGCCCAGCGCGACGCGTTCACGATCGAGCGCCTGCGCGCGGGCGGGGCGATCTGCCTCGGGCTGACGAACATGCCGCCGATGGCCAACGGGGGCATGCAGCGGGGGCTCTACGGGCGCGCGGAGAGCCCGTACAACGCCGCCTTCCTCACCTCGGCATTCGCCTCCGGCTCCTCCAACGGGTCGGGTACCGCCACGGCGGCGAGCTTCGCGGCGTTCGGACTCGGCGAGGAGACGTGGTCCAGCGGCCGCGCGCCCGCCTCGTGCAACGCCCTGTGCGCCTACACGCCCTCGCGCGGGATCATCTCGGTGCGCGGCAACTGGCCGCTCGTCCCGACGATGGACGTCGTCGTCCCGCACACCCGCTCCATGGCCGACCTCCTCGCGGTGCTCGACGTCATCGTCGCCGACGACCCCGAGACGCGCGGGGACTTCTGGCGCGCGCAGCCGTGGGTGCCGATCCCCCCGGCTTCCGCGGTGCGGCCGGCCTCCTACCCCGCACTGGCGCCCGCGGATGCGGCGGCCGCACGCGCGCACCTCGCCGGCAGGCGCTTCGGCGTTCCGCGCCTCTACATCAACGCCGACGAGGCGGCCGGGACCGGGCCCACCCTGGGCATCGGCGGACCGACCGGGAGCCGCATCCGCACGCGCGATTCGGTGATCCGTCTGTGGGAGCGGGCACGCGCGGATCTCGAAGCGGCCGGCGCCACGGTGGTGGAGGTGGATTTCCCCCTCGTGTCGAACTACGAGGGCGACCGGCCGGGTGCGACCACCCTGCACTCGCGAGGCCTGGTCTCGCGGGAGTTCCTCGCGCGCGAGATCCTCGACCTGTCGGCATGGGCGTGGGACGATTTCCTCCGCGCCAACGGCGACCCCGCCTTCCCGTCGCTGGCAGGGGTGGACGGCGCGCTCATCTTCCCCCACCCGGAGGGGGCGCTCACCGACCACTACTCGGGCTTCGACGACGACATCTCCGCGTACCCTCGGCACGTTCGCGACCACCCCGTCGCCTCGTTCACCGACATCCCGCACCTCGCCGACGGCGTGCGGGGGCTCGAGGAGACGCGCCGCATCGACCTGGAGGAATGGATGGACCGCCACGGGCTGGATGCCGTGGTCTTCCCGGCGATGGCCGACATCGGCCCCGCCGACGCCGACGTCAACCCCGCCTCCGCCGACGCCGCATGGGCCAACGGCGTGTGGGTGGCCAACGGCAACCTCGCGATCCGGCACTGCGGTGTGCCGACGGTCACCGTGCCGATGGGCACCCTCCCCGACATCGGCATGCCCGTCGGGCTCACCTTCGCCGGTCGCGCCTACGACGACGCCGCGCTGCTGGCCGTCGCCGCGGCGTTCGAGGGGACCGGCACGCGGCGCACTCCGCCGCCCCGCACCCCTCCCCTCCTGCTCTCCCGGGAGACAATGGCCTCATGACCCGACCCACCGTGCTGTTCGTGTGCGTACACAACGCCGGCCGCTCGCAGATGGCCGCCGGCTACCTCCAGGCGCTGGCCGGTGACCGCATCGACGTGCGCTCGGCCGGATCCGAGCCCAAGGACGCCATCAACCCCGTCGCCGTGGCCGCCATGGCCGAGGAAGGGATCGACATCGCGGGCAACGCCCCGAAGGTGCTCACCGTGGATGCCGTCCGCGAATCCGACGTCGTCATCACGATGGGCTGCGGCGACGCGTGCCCGATCTTCCCGGGCAAGCGGTACGAGGACTGGCAGCTCGACGATCCCGCCGGGCAGGGGCTCGAGGACGTCCGGCGCATCCGCGACGACATCCGCGGCCGCGTCGAGCGCCTCATCGCCGAGCTGGCGGATGCGGCGACAGGAGCACGATGACCGCCGTCGCCGCGCCGGAACCCGCCACCCGCTACCGCATCGAGCCGACCGTGGGGCAGGCGCTGCGGAGCCCGCGTCTGCTCACGCGCGAAGTGCTCGCCGGTCTCGTGGTGGCGATCGCCCTCATCCCCGAGGCGATCGCGTTCTCGATCATCGCCGGCGTCGACCCGCGGTACGGACTGTTCGCGTCGTTCATCATGGCGGTCACGATCGCGTTCCTGGGCGGCCGTCCCGCCATGATCACCGCCGCCACCGGGGCGGTGGCACTGGTCATCGCCCCGGTAGCCCGCGAATACGGCATCGACTACTTCCTCGCGACCGTCGTCCTGGGCGGGCTGATCCAGCTCGCCCTGGCGGCATTGGGCGTGGCGAAGCTCATGCGGTTCCTCCCGCGCAGCGTCATGGTGGGGTTCGTCAACGCGCTGGCGATCCTGATCTTCGTCTCGCAGGTCCCGCACCTGGTGGGCGTTCCCTGGCTGGTCTATCCGCTCGTGGCGGCGGGCCTGCTCATCATGTACGCCATGCCGCGCCTGACCAGAGTGGTGCCCGCGCCGCTGGTCGCGATCGTCCTGCTCACCGGGGCCGCGGTCGTGTTCGCCCTGAACGTGCCGACCGTGGGCGACGAGGGCGAGCTGCCCCGGAGCCTGCCCGAACTGTTCGTCCCGAACGTCCCCCTGACGTGGGAGACGCTCGGCATCATCGGCCCGTTCGCCATCGCGATGGCGATCGTGGGTCTGCTCGAGTCGCTCATGACCGCCAAGCTCGTCGACGAGATCACCGACACGCACTCCCGCAAGACGCGCGAGGCGCTCGGGCAGGGAGCCGCCAACATCCTGTCGGGCCTGTTCGGCGGAATGGGCGGCTGCGCGATGATCGGGCAGACGATGATCAACGTCAAGGCCTCGGGTGCGCGCACGCGCATCTCCACGTTCCTGGCCGGGGTGTTCCTGCTCGTGCTCGTCGTGGTGCTGGGCGACATCGTCGCGATCATCCCCATGGCAGCGCTCGTGGCCGTCATGATCGTCGTGTCGGTGGCCACCTTCGACTGGCACAGCATCCGCCCGAGCACCCTGCGCCGCATGCCCAAGAGCGAGACGATCGTCATGGTGGTGACGGTGGCGGTGACCGTCTGGACGCACAACCTCGCGATCGGAGTGGGCGTCGGGGTCGTCGCGGCGATGCTCCTGTTCGCCCGGCGCGTCGCCCACTTCACCACCGTGACGCGGGTCGTGACGGCGACGGATGCGGCCGGCCCCGTGGCGCGTTACACCGTCGACGGCGCCCTCTTCTTCGCCTCCAGCAACGACCTCACCACACAGTTCGACTACACGCGCGACCCCGGGCGGGTCGTGGTGGACCTGTCGCGCTCACACGTGTGGGACGCCTCCAGCGTGGCCGCGCTGGACGCGATCCAGACGAAGTACGCCCGCCTGGGCAAGACCGTGACCTTCGAGGGCATGAATGAGGCCACCACACGGCTGCACGACCGGCTCAGCGGCGGGATCGACGCCGGCCACTGAGCGGGCGCGCGTGCGGCGAGCTCACTCCTCGAACGGCGGCAGGTGCGGAATGGGGTTGGGCCGCGTGGACCTCGGCACGCCGCGGTCGGCCGGCGGTGCGGTGGGTTCTTGCCGGTCGGCGGCGCCGCGCTCGCGGAAGCGCCGACCGGTGAGCACCGACGGTGCCAGCCGGATGTAGAAGGGCTTGATCGTGATGCTCGCCGTGGTCAGCTGCGCCACTCCGCTGCGCCGGATCTCGTCGTCGGTGGTGACCTGTACCGCCGCGCCGCGCACCACGACGCTCCAGTGGATGTCGTCCTCGTTCCCGTCCACCTCGAACGCGACTCCCGGATTGACGCGGATGTGGCGGAGCTTGCTGTCGTTGGCCGTGCGGATGTAGAGGTACCCCTCGTGGCTGGTGTAGTTCACCGGGAACAGCTCGGGCGCACCGGACGCATCCAGTAGCGCGAGCCTTCCCATGCGGGTCCGCTCCAGGAGCGCCCAGCACTCGGCCGTGGTGAGGTGCTCGATGCGGTGATCGGGGTTGGATCCAGGGGAAGTGTCGACCATATCCGTCTCCTCCATCGCGTGTCGGCTGCGTGGTCCGGTCAGGCGCAATCTACGTGCCCGACCGGCTCTTGGCTACCGGGGTGCGCGATTCTCCCGAGCCTGTTCCACCCTCGCGGCATCGGGTCGCCGCATCCGCCGGAACACCTCCACGAGGACCACCATCACGAGCAGTTCCACGAGGGTCTGGGTGACCACGACGAGGGGCGCGAGCTGCAGGGCGGGCGGCAGCGCGAGGGCCAACGGCAGGACGACGAGCGAGTTGCGGGTGACGCCGCTGAAGACCACCGCGATGCGGCCGGGGCGGTCGAGCCGCGCGGCGCGCGCGATCCCGGCACCTATCGGCACCATCACGAGGGCGAACAGCACGAACACCGGGATCACCGGGAGCAGTTCGGTGACCGCGCCGCCCGCACGGGCGGCTTGGGAGGCGACCACGACGAACAGGGTGAGCGCCATCAGCGGCACGACGCCGCCCAGGGCGGCGTCGGCGGTGCGGCCGATCCGGGCGGAGCGACGCCCCAGCAGCCGGGTCGCGACGGCGAGCCCCACGGGCACCGCGACGACGAGGAGGAAGGCCTCGGCGAGCGGCCGGAGGTCGATGGCGGCGAGCGTGTGCTCCCCGCCCAGGAGCCAGAGGTACCCCGGCAGCAGCACCATCTGGCCGATCGTGAGGACGGGCGTCGCCACGAGGAGCCGCTCCCGGTCGCCGCCGGCCATCCCGGAGAAGACGATGACGTAGTCCACGCACGGGGTGAGCAGGACCAGGAGGACGCCGATCAGGAGCGCGCGGTCGTGGGCGACGAGGCGGCTCAGCCCGAACACGACGGCGGGCACGACGGCGAAGTTGAGTACCAGGATGGCGACCAGCAGGCGACCGTCGCGGAACACCCCCGCCAGGCGCGGAAACGGCACGGCCAGGAACGTCACGTACAGCAGGGCCGCGAGGACGGGGGTGATCGCGTGTTCGAGGGGTCGGGCGACGGCGGGCAGCACGAGCGCGAGCACGGCGCCGGCTGCGATGCCGGCCGCGGCCAGCGTCACCTGGCGCGCATCCACCCACTCGGTCACGCGCGACATACGTCCATCCTGGGGCATGTCGCAGCGGTGTCAGCCGACCGGGTCGGTGATCACGAGAGCGACGGAGGAGGTGTCCGTGCGCCGGCCGAGGCGGATCAGGCGGTACTTCATGCCGTACTTCGCCTTGAGAGCGGCGTCCAGCCGTGCGCGCGTCTGTTCGCTCGCGTCCACCACGGCGTGCGCGGTCGCCGGCGTCGCATCCGGTGCGATCCTGCCGCGCACGTCGCACTCGGTCACGGTGACGCGAGGAGTGTGCCGCAGCCGCTTGACCTTGCCGGACGTGCCGCCGGTGGTCACCAGCAGCCGGTCACCGTCCCGCACGACCCACACGGGGGTGGCCACCGGATCGCCGGTGCGGCGATACGTGACGAGGGAGACGTACTCGTGGTCGGCCTTCTCGGCGAGCTCGGGGCGCATGCATCCAGCATCCCAGGGTGCGTGGTGGGTCGTTCACCCGCGGTTCAACCGCCGGTGGTGGACTGGGCGCGTGCGAGGCTCGATCGGCGAGGTGTTCCGCGCCTTCCTGAAGCTGGGGCTGACGTCCTTCGGCGGCCCCATCGCCCACCTGGGCTACTTCCGCGACGAGTTCGTCACGCGGCGCCGCTGGCTCGACGACGCCGGGTACGCCGATCTGGTCGCGCTGAGTCAGTTCCTCCCCGGCCCCACCTCGAGCCAGGTGGGATTCGCCCTCGGCCTGATGCGGGCCGGCGTCGGGGGCGCACTCGCGGCCTTCGCCGCCTTCACGCTGCCCTCCGCCGTGATCATGGTGGCGCTGGCCGCCGGCGCTGCGGTGCTGTCCGGGCCGATCGCCGCCGGCGTGGTGCACGGACTCACCATCGTCGCCGTCGCGATCGTCGCGCACGCGGTGTGGGGGATGGCGCGCACCCTCGCCCCGGACGCGCGGCGAGCCACCATCGCCGCGGGCGCCGCGCTGCTCGCCCTGGTCCCCGGCGGCTCGGCCGGGCAGCTCCTCGCGATCGCGCTGGGCGCTGCGGCCGGACTGCTGGTGTGCCGGGGGCTGCCCCGCACCACCCCCGCCTCGCCGCCGATCCCGGTGCCGCGCGCGGCGGGCGTGGCGTGCCTCGCGGCGTTCGCCGTCCTCGCGGTGGCGCTGCCGCTGCTGGCAGTCGCGACCGGCGCGGGCGGCGTCGCGCTGTTCGACGCGTTCTTCCGCGCCGGCTCCCTCGTCTTCGGCGGCGGCCACGTCGTCCTGCCCCTGTTGGAGGCGGCGGTCGTCGGCAGCGGCTGGCTCGGCGCGGATGCCGTGCTCACCGGTTACGGCGCCGCCCAGGCGCTGCCCGGGCCGCTGTTCACCTTCGCCGCCTACCTGGGCGCCCTCGTCGACGTCGGCCCGGGTGGCGTCCTGGGTGCGGGCCTGGCCACCGCCGCGATCTTCCTTCCGGGGCTCCTCCTGCTGGTGGGGGTGCTGCCGTTGTGGAGCGCGATGCGACGGCGCACGTGGACCGAGCCGCTGCTGCGCGGGGCGAATGCCGCCGTCGTGGGGATCCTCGGCGCCGCCCTGTATACGCCGTTGTTCACCACGGCCATCGGCGGCGCCGCCGACTTCGCGCTCGCGCTCGGATGCTTCGTGCTGCTGTCGGCGTGGCGTTGGCCTTCGTGGGCGGTCGTTCTGGTCGGCGCGACCGGCGGTCTCGTGCTTTCACTCGTCCCCTGACGTCAGGAGACGCGCGCGCGTGTCAGCATCCGCGTCGTGGCAAGGGACACCGCCCCGAACGCGGCGGAGATCGCCCCTTCCAGCGGGGTCGCGCCGGCCGTCAGCAGACCGCCCACGTGGGGATCCAGCAGAGTCCACCCCGCGAACGCGAGAGCGACCGCACCGACCACCAGGAGCGCGCGGCTCATGGCCGGGGTACTGCCCCGCCAGACCGCCGCTCCCAGAAGCACGACACCGCCGGCCCGCAGCACGTCCAACGGCGGATCGGAGCTGAGGAGCCCGAGGAGGATGGTCGCGCCAGGGAGGAGACCGGCGAACGCGGCTGTCGCAAGCAGTGCAGCCTGCGCTGCGGCGATGCGGCGGACGATCCTGCGGCGCAGCGTGTCGGGGTGTGCCGCGTCGGTCATCAGTCGATCCCCACCGCCCGCGCGCGGGCCGCGGCATCCGGCGCGCCGCCGCGGAACGGCTCGCCGTGACCGGGCAGGACGACCCGTGCTGCCGTGGCGGCGAGCGCGTCGAGCGCGGCGAGAGCGCCCTCGGCGTCGGCCGTCGCCGCGCGGGCCACGACCCGGGGACCGGTTCGCCCCGTGTACGGGTCGTAGGTGACCAGCGCGTCGCCGGAGAAGAGCAGGCCGCGATCGGGAAGGTGGAACGCGCAGTGGCCGTAGGTGTGGCCCGGAGACGCGACCGGGATCAGCCCGCCGCGCAGTGCCGCGTCCTCACCCGGCCGGACATCTCCCTGGGCGTCGACCCCGTGCACGCCGAGCGCTCCGGCTGCCACCATGCGGGCCAGCACCGGCAGCGCACCCGGGTAGCGCACGGGGTAGGTGAGGCGAGGTCGCTCGTGGGCGTAGCGATAGGGGTGGCGCGCGAGGGCGACGTCCTTGTCGTGCACGTGCACAGGGACGTGGTGGTCGTGCCACAGCCGATCGCACATGCCGACATGGTCGAAGTGCC
>JADGMW010000598.1_pt1 | contig 13418 bp, 11 predicted proteins | sample 8641801 | NCBI WGS metagenome assembly JADGMW01 (sample SAMN16272018, study PRJNA661076) | feces metagenome | isolation source: fecal sample from diarrhoea affected cattle A | host: Bos taurus | place: South Africa: Lokaleng Village, Mahikeng | collected 2019-09
GCGCGAGGTGCGCCAGACATCGCGCAGATGCCAGCGTCCGGGCGTCGGTTCCGGTTCCCGTGCCGGCGGCTCGGGCGTCGGGTGCGGGGGTTCTCCCGGCAGGAGCGGGATGATCGGCGCTGCGGCGTCGCCCTCGACGGCCGGCCGGCTCGGGCGCGACTCCGCAGGGGGCGGCGGCAACGGGTGAGGCCGACGCATCCCGGTCATTTCGCGGCGTTCTCGTCGGTGCGCGCGAGGGCCTCGAGCACCTGCGGGATGATGAGGTTCACGTTGCCGCAGCCGAGCGTGATGACGTAGTCACCCTGCCGCGCGACGGCGGCGGTGTAGTCGGCCGCCTCCTGCCAGTCGGGCACGAAGTGCACGCGGCCGGGATCGGTGAACGCCTCGCTGACGAGGGCGCCGGTGACGCCGGGAACCGGATCCTCCCGCGCGCCGTAGACATCCAGCACGACGGTGTGGTCGGCGTGGGATTCGAGCACCTCGGCGAACTCCCGGTACATCGCCTGCGTGCGCGAGTACGTGTGCGGCTGGTGCAGCGCGATGATGCGCCCGTCCCCCACGACGGTGCGGGCAGCCGTCAGCGCCGCCGCGACCTCGGTGGGGTGGTGCGCGTAATCGTCGTACACGCTGACGCCGCGGCGCACGTCGTGCAGCTCGAACCGGCGGGCCGTGCCGCCGAATCCGGACACCGCGTCGGCGGCGGCGGCGAGATCGTGGCCGAGGGCGAGCAGGACCGCCACCGCGCCGGCGGCGTTGATCGCATTGTGGGCGCCGGGCACCTCGAGCCGGACGGGGACCGAGGTGCCGCCGGCGGTCAGGGTGAAGGACACCGGTCCTTCGGTGCGGAGGTCTTCCACGCGCACGTCGGCGGCTGCATCCTGCCCGAACGTCACGACGCGGCGGTGGGTGAGCCGGGTGCGCACGCGCTGGGCCCCGGCGTCGTCGGCGGAGATCACGACGGCCTCGCGCGCGCCGTCGGCGAAGCGGGCGAACGCCGCGTCGAACGCGTCGAACGAGCCGTAGTGGTCGAGGTGGTCGGGGTCGACGTTGGTGATGAGGGCGATGGCGGTGTCGTAGAGCAGGAAGGTGCCGTCGGATTCGTCGGCCTCGATGACGACGACGTCGTCCGAGCCGGTCGCGCTGGAGACGCCGTACTCGGCGATGACGCCGCCGTTGACGAAGGTCGGATCCTCGCCCACCCCGCGCAGGGCCGTGACGATCATGCCGGTGGACGTGGTCTTCCCGTGCGCCCCGGCGACGGCCACCAGGCGCCGTCCGCCGATCAGCCAGTGCAGGGCCTGGGAGCGGTGGATGACGGCGAGTCCGCGCTGTTTCGCGGTGACGAACTCCGGGTTCTCCGGCCAGATGGCGCCCGTGTGCACGACGGTGTCGGCGTCGCCGAGGTGGGCGGCATCGTGCCCCACGTGCACGGTCGCCCCGCGGGCTGCGAGGTCGCGCAGCGCCGGGCTGTCCGCGCGATCCGAGCCGGACACGCGGATGCCGCGGTCCAGGAACATGCGCGCGAGCCCCGACATGCCGGAGCCGCCGATTCCGATGAAGTGGGCGGCCTCGATGTGCTCGGGGATGGGCAGGCTCAGGTCGGGGCGAATCATGACCCGATCATCCTAGGTCGGCGCACCTGGGCGTCCGCTCCGGCGCGCGGGGCGGCCGTCGCGTCTGCCGCGGCGTCTGCCGAGGCGCTGGCCTGCGGCCATCCGCCGTCCGCACGCTTGCCGGAGTCAGGAGAATCGCCGGAATCAGGAGAATCGCCGCAATCAGGACGGATCAGGGCCCAAACGTCCTGAATCCGGCCGTTCTCCTGACTTCGGCGGCGGGAAGGTCGGCGGCGGGCACGGGGCCGACGCCGGCGGCGGGGTCAGCGGCGGCGCGCGAGGGCTTCGTCGATCAGGCCGATGACGTTCTGCGTTCCGGTGCGCGTGCCCACGGAGGCCGCAGCATCCCGCATCGCCTGCAGGGCGCCGGCGTCCTCCAGGAGCGGGACCACCTCGGCGCGCACGCGCTCGGGGGTGAGCTCGGCGTCGGGGATGATGCGGGCAGCACCTGCGCGCACCGCCGACGCCGCATTGAGGCGCTGCTCGCCGTTGCCGACGGCGTAGGGGACGTACACGGCGGGGATCCCCAGCGCGCTGACCTCGCTCACCGTCGCCGCCCCCGACCGCGAGACGATCGCGTCGGCGAGGGCGAAGGCCAGGTCCATCCGGTCGACGTAACGGACGACGGCGTACCTGGGCACACCCGGATCGGGCAGCTCCGACCGGTCGCCGGTGACGTGCAGCAGCTGCCACCCGGCGGCCAGGACGTCCTGCCATGAGGCGCCGAACGCCTCGTTGAGGCGCTGGGCGCCGAGCGAGCCGCCGAAGACGAGGAGCGTCGGGCGCCCCGCGTCGAGGCCGAAGTGCTCGGCGGCGGCGGAGCGGGATGCGGCGGCATCCAGGTCGACGATCTCCTGGCGCAGCGGCATCCCCACCACGCGGGCCCCGCGCAGCGGCGTTCCCGCGAAGGCGACGCCCACCGCGGCGGCACCGCGCGCGCCGAGCACGTTCGCCAGGCCCGGCTTGGCGTTGGCCTCGTGCACCACGACGGGCACGCCCGCGCGGCGGGCGGCGACGTAGGCGGGGGCCGAGGCGTAGCCGCCGAAGCCGGTGACCACGTCCACGCCGCGGTCCCGGATGTGGGCGCGCACCTGCGCGATGGCGCGACGGAAGCGGGTGGGGAAGGTCGCGGCGGCGCGGTCGGGGCGGCGCGGGAAGGGGACCTTGTCGACGAAGAGCAGCTCGTATCCGCGCAGTGGGACGAGCCGGGCCTCCAGACCCTCGCGCGTGCCGAGGACGTACACGGCGGCGTCGGGATCGCGCTCGCGCAGGCCGTCGGCCACCGCCAGCAGCGGGTTGACGTGGCCGGCCGTGCCGCCGCCGGCGAGGAGGTAGGTCGTCACCATCCGACCCTAACGGCCGCCGCCTGAGCGTTCTCGCAGGGCGCGGTCAGCGCTGGCGGACGGGGAGCGTGCGGGCGAAGGACAGCAGCACTCCGCACGCCAGGAGCACGGAGAGCAGGCTCGTGCCGCCCTGCGACATGAACGGCAGCGGAACACCGAGCACGGGGAAGACCCGCAGCACGACGCCGATGTTGATGAGGGCCTGGCCGACGATCCAGATCGTGATGGCACCGGCGACGATCCGCACGAAGGAGTCGTCGGTCTTGCGGATGATGTGGAACGCGCCCACCGCGAAGAGGGCGAACAGGCCGAGCACGACGATGCAGCCGATCAGGCCGAGCTCCTCCCCCACGATGGAGAAGATGTAGTCGTTGGGAGCGGCGGGGAGGAAGTCGTACTTCTCCTTGGAGTTGCCCAGGCCCAGCCCGAAGATGCCGCCCGCGGCGAGCCCCCACACCCCGTGCAGGGCCTGATAGCACGTGTCGTAGTAGCAGTCGACGCTGTCGGGGCTGAGGAAGCTGAAGATGCGCGCGCGGCGGTTCTCGCTGCTCAGCGCGAGCGTCACGACGGCCGCGACGGCCAGCAGCGCGGGGATGATGAAGATGCGCAGGCGCACCCCGGAGAAGAACAGGGCGGCCAGGAGGACGAGGAACAGGATCATGGCGGTGCCGAGGTCGCGCCCGGCGAGGACCGTGGCGATCACGAGCGCGCCGACCGGGACGACGGGGATGAACACGTGCGCCCATGAGCGCAGCAGCGTGCGCTTGCGGTACAGCACCGCCCCCATCCACAGGGCGAGCGCGATCTTGAGGAACTCCGCCGGCTGGAACTGGATGCCGCCGATCGAGACCCAGTTGCGGTTTCCGTACGACTCCACGCCGAGGCCGGGCACGAAGACCAGCAGCTGGAACGCGGTCGCGCCGATGAGGGCGAGCCACGCGACCTTGCGCCAGAAGCTCACCGGGAAGCGGCTCGCGACGAACATCAGCGGGATGCCCAGGACGGCGAAGATGCCCTGCTTGATCACGTGCTCGAACGGGTCCTGCGCCCCTCCCTGGGCGGAGGTGGCCGAAAGCACCATCACGAGGCCGAACCCGGTCAGCAGCAGTGCGGTCGAGGCGATGAGCAGGAACTCGCTCGGCACCGGCGTGAACACGCGGCCGAGCGAGACGCGTGCGGCCAGTCCGCGGCGCGAGGGCTCCGCGGGGTCAGGCGCCTGGGTCGGGGGCGGTGTCGTCGTGGTCACGTGCACCCCCCTCTCCTGCGCTGATGCGTTCCCTCACCGCGTCGGCGAAGCGCCGGCCGCGGTCGGCGTAGGACGAGAACTGGTCGAAGGACGCCGCCGCCGGTGCCAGCAGCACCACGTCTCCGTCGCGGGCGACGTCCAGCGCCAGGTCGACGACCCGTGCCATGACGTTCTCAGTCTCTGCGGCGTCGACCTCGAAGACGGGGACCTCGGGGGCGTGTCGCGCGAACGCCGCCAGCACGTCTGTGCGGTCGGCCCCGATGACGATCGCCGCCTTCGCGCCGCCCCCTCGGCCGGCCACGAGGGGGGCGATGTCGACGCCCTTGAGCATGCCGCCGACGATCCACAGCGCGCCGGGATAGGCGGCGAGGGAGGATGCCGCGGCGTGCGGGTTCGTGGCCTTGGAGTCGTCGATCCACGTCACGCCCTCGTGCACGGCGACGACCTCGATGCGGTGCGGGTCCAGGGCGAACGAGCGCAGCGCCGCGCGGATCGCCGCCGGCTCGACGTCGCGCGAGCGCGCCAGGGCGGCGGCGGCGAGGATGTTCGAGACGATGTGGGGAGCGCCGAGCCCTTCGGCGGCGAGCTCGGACACCGTCGTCAGCTCGAGGGCCGACGAGCGCCGCTCGGCGAGGAACGCGCGGTCCACGAGGATGCCGTCGACGACGCCGAGGTCGCTGGGACCTGGGACGCCCAGGTCGAACCCGATCGCGCGGGCCCCCTCGACCACCTCGGCGTCCTCGACCATCTCGCGGGTGGCGACGTCGGCCTTGTTGTACACGCACGCCACGCGCGTGTTGCGGTACACGACCGCTTTCGCCTCGCGGTAGGCCTGGAAGGATCCGTGCCACTCCAGGTGGTCGTCGGCGAGGTTCAGGCACACGGCGGCGTACGGCGACAAGGGGTCGGGGCCCTGCGCGTCGGCCAACCCGAGGTACCACAGCTGGTGGCTGGAGAGTTCGACCACGAGTACGTCGAAGCCGCCGGGGTCGCGCACGGCGTCCAGCACCGGCACGCCGATGTTGCCGACCGGTGCGGCGCGCAGGCCCCCGGCCACGAGCATCGAGGCGGTCAGGCGGGTCGTCGTGGTCTTGCCGTTGGTGCCGGTGATCAGCATCCAGTCGGCGGGTGATCCGTCCGGCCGCAGCACCTTGTCGCGCACGCGCCACGCCAGTTCGATGTCGCCCCACAGCGGCGTGCCGCGCTGCTGCGTCCACGCGATGACCGGATGCTGCGGCGCGAAGCCGGGCGAGGCCACCACGACCTCGGGGTCGAACGTCGCGAGCTCCTCCGGCACGTGCTGCAGCGGACCGGTCCACAGCCGCGCACCGATGACCGGCAGCAGCCGCGCGTACTCCTCGTCGGCCGATTCGGTGAAGACGTACACGTCCGCGCCGAGCTCGGCGAGGGTGTCGGCGACGGAGAAGCCGGTCGTCGAGAGCCCGAGCACGGCCACCCGCAGTCCGCGCCAGTCGGCGTGCCAGCTGGTCAGGGTGTCCACGCGTGCGGTGCTCATGCGCGGGAGAGCCATTCGACGTAGAAGAATCCGACGCCCGAGACCGCCAGCATCCCGGCGATGATCCACATCCGCACGACGATCGTGACCTCCGACCATCCGCGCATCTCGAGGTGATGGTGCAGCGGACTCATGAGGAACAGCCGTTTGCCGCGCGTGATCTTGAAGTACGCCCGCTGCAGGATGACCGAGCCGGACGCGATGACGTACACGCCGGCGACGAGGACGAGGAGCAGTTCGGTGCGGGTGAGGATCGCCATGGCGGCGATGACGCCGCCGATGGCCATCGATCCGCAGTCGCCCATGAAGACCTTCGCCTTGGGCGCGTTCCACCAGAGGAAGCCCACGAGCGCGCCGACGAACGCGGCCGAGACGATCGCGAGATCGAACGGGTCACGGGTGTTGTAGCACGCCGGCTGCACGGCCTCGGCGACGTTGGTGCACACCTGCTGCACCTGCCAGAAGGCGATGAGGCTGTACGCGCCGGTGACGAAGATGCCCGAGCCTGCGGCCAGGCCGTCCAGCCCGTCGGTGACGTTGACGGAGTTGGATGCGGCCACTCCGATGAAGGAGACCCACGCGAGGTACAGCAGCCAGCCCAGGATCGGGCCGAGCGCGAACAGCGACAGCAGCGGGATGTCGCGGAAGACCGAGATGTACTCCGACGCCGGGGTCTGATTGACGCGGTTGGGGAAGTTCAGCGCGACGATGCCGAACGGGATCGTCACGATCACCTGGCCGACGATCTTGCGCCAGCCCGAGAGCCCGAGACTGCGTTGGCTCCGCACCTTCATGAAGTCGTCGATGAAGCCCACGGTGCCGAATCCGACCATCATCCAGATCACGAGCCAGCCGGAGATGGTCGGCGGATTGTTGCCGGTGAACGTCCCGACGAGATAGCCGACGATCGTGCCGACGATGAAGATCGTCCCGCCCATCGTGGGGGTGCCGCGCTTGGCGGCGTGCGAGGGGTTGTGGATGTCTTCGGGGGTGCGGATGACCTGGCCCCAGCCCCACTTGCGGAACAGCCGCAGGAAGACGGGGGTGAGGAACAGCGTGAAGGCCAGCGAGATCGCGGCTGCCGTCAGGAGGGATCTCACGAGAACGATTCTCCCAGACGATCGCCGAGGAACCTCAGGCCCGCGGAGTTGGACGACTTCACCAGGACGCGGTCGCCGTCGCGGAGCTCGGTCAGGAGGTAGGCGTATGCGGCGTCGGCATCGGGGAAGAACACCGCCTCACCATCCCACGATCCCTGCGACACGGCCTCCAGGAACATGCGCCGCGCCTCGGCGCCGACGACGACGATGCGCTGGATGCCCAGGCGCACCGCGAGCAGGCCGATGCGGTCGTGCTCCTCGCCGGCGTACTCCCCCAGTTCGCTCATGGCGCCCAGCACCGCGACGGTGCGCTCGCCGGGCCGGGTGATCTGCGCAAGGGTGCGCAGGGCTGCGGCCATGGAGTCGGGGCTGGCGTTGTAGGCGTCGTTGAGGATGCGGACGCGGTCCGTGCCCAGCGGCTGCATGCGCCACCGCTCGGCGATCTCCAGGGTCTCCAGGCGTGCGACGGCGTCGCGGGCATCCACACCCAGCGCGGTGGCGGCGGCGATGGCGGCGAGGGCGTTCATGACGTGGTGCTCGCCGAGCACCTGCAGGTGCAGGGGCATCGCCTGCCCGTCGACCTCGAGGTCGGCGCGCGTGCCCGCGGCGGTCACCTCGACGTCGGTGGCCCGCACGTGCGCGCCGGGCCCGCGCCCGAACCAGCGCACCGAGACGTCGCGCTCGGCGGCGAGAGGCGCCATGGCGCTCACGCGCGGATCGTCGGCGTTGAGCACGGCCAGCCCGCCGGGGCGGATGGCGCGGACGAGCTCGGACTTGGCGGCGAAGGTCGCCTCGATGCCGCCGAATCCGCCGGCGTGCGCCATCCCGACCATCAGCACGACGCCGATGTCGGGCGAGACGAGCCCGGCCAGCCGCGCGATCTCGCCGGGGCCGCTCGCGCCGAACTCGCTCACGAGGAAGCGGGTGTCCTCGCGCACGCGCAGCATGGTCAGCGGTGCGCCGACGGAGTTGTTGAACGACGCGCGGGGCGCGACCGTCTCGCCTTCGCCCTCGAGGATGCGGGCGAGCATGTTCTTCGTCGTGGTCTTGCCGTTGGACCCGGTGATCCCGACGATCCGCAGGTGCCCGCGTTCGCGCACGCGCGCGACGACCTCCCGCGCGAGATCGGCGAGGGCGCCGACGGCGTCGGGCACGACGATCTGGGTGATCGCGTCCTCGACGGGGCGTTCGACGAGGGCCACGGCGGCGCCGCGCTGCAGCGCGGCGTCCACGAAGCGATGGCCGTCGGTGGTCTCCCCCGGCTTGGCGACGAAGATGCCGCCGGGTTCGATCAGGCGCGAGTCGGTGTCGACGGCGCCGGACACGACCGTGTCGGGGGTGTCGGAGCCACTGAGGCGGAGGTCGCCGCGGACGGCGTCGGTGAGCTGGGTGAGGGTGAGGGGGATCATGAGTGTGGGGGCCGCACGTCAGCCGAACTTGGGCAGCTCGGGAGTGGCGGAACCGGACGGCATGACGCGGTAGGTCTTCAAGACCTGCGTCATCGCCTTCTGGAACGCCGGCGCGTTGGCCGCAGACGATTTTACCGTCGCCGGCTCGTCCAGCGTGACCGCGACGACGAACTTCGGGTCGTCGGCCGGCGCGTAGCCGATCATCGTCGTGAAGTACGCGCCGGCCTTGTATCCGCCGGCGCCGTCGGATTTCTCGCCCGTTCCGGTCTTGATGGCGACGCGGTATCCGGGGATCTCCACCTGCTTGGCGAGCGTCCCCTGCGTCGCGACGTTCTCGAGCATGAGCGACACCTCGTCGGCGGCCTTCTCGCTCACCACCTGCTGACCGGTCGCGTCGGGGACGTCGGTGACCGTTCCGTCGGGGCGCGTGCAGCCCTCGACGAGCGACAGCGGCATCCGGGTGCCGTCGTTGGCGAGGGTCTGGTAGGCGCCGACCAGCTGCGGCACCGTCGTGGTCAGGCCCTGCCCGAAGTTGACGTTGTAGAACGTCTGGTTGTCCCACTGGTCGATGGGACGCAGCACACCGGGCTCCTCCCCCTGGAAGTCGATGGGCGTGTCGACGCCGACACCGAAGCGCTGCAGGTAGTCGTAGCGCGTCTGTGCGCTCACGGTGTCGCCGAACTTGGAGATGCCGACGTTGGAGGAGTCGATGAGCACGCCGGTGAGGGTGTAGTTGTTCACCGGGTGCACGAAGGGGTCGCGCACCCGCGCGCCGTTGGGGAATGACTCCTTCCAATCGGCGGTGACGGTGGAACCGGGGTTCGCGCCGCCGGCGTCGATGGCGATCGCCGCCGTGAGCGCCTTGAACGTGGAGCCGGGCTCGAACGTGTTCGTGAAGATGCGGCTGCCGCGATCGTCCGGATGCGATCCGTCGACGTTGTTCGGGTCGACGGTGGGGTACTCCGCCATGCCGCGCACCTTGCCCGTCTCCACCTCCACGACGGTGATGGTGGCCGATTTCGCGCCGGTGTTCTGCGCCTGCTCGGCTGCGAGCTGCTGGAGGTACCACTGCAGATCGCGGTTGATCGTGAGCTGCAGCGTCCCGCCGTCCTCGGCCGGATCCTCCACCGCGGTGCCGGGGATCGTGACGCCGTCCTTGCCCCGCTGGAACAGGAGCTTGCCGTCGGTGGCGCTGAGGCAGTCATCCTCCGCCTGCTCGATGCCCGCGAGCGGTTTGCCGTCGCTGCCGACGAAGCCCACGAGGTTTCCCCCGACGGCACCGTCGGGGTACATGCGAGAGGGGTGCTGGTCGAAGTAGAGGAAGGGGATGCCGAGCGCGACGAGGCTGCGGTACTGCTCGGTGGTGAGCCCGCGCTTCAGCAGCGCGTACTGGGAATCGGGATCGTTCGCCTGGGCATCGGTGACGATCTTCTCCACCTCGGCCGGGGTCTGCCCCGTGATGGCGGCGATCTCGGCCGCCAGCTGTGGCCAGGTCACCTCCACGCGTTCGCCGTCGGGTCCTTCGCGGCGGATTCCGTTGACGTTCGAGGGGTCCAGCTGGGCGTCGTAGAGCAGGACGCTGCCGGCCAGGGTCGCCCCCTCCTCGTCGACGATGGCGCCCCGGGTTCCGTACAGCGTGCGCTCGGCGGCGAACGCCAGAGACATGGAGTCCTCGATGTGCTCGCCGGCGTTGACGACCTGGATGTCGACCAGGCGCACGACGAAGCCTGCCACCACGGCCAGGACCACCGCGAGGGCGACCACCGTGCGACGGCGCGGGCTTCTCGTGCTGCGGGTCGTCATGGCGCCTATCGTGTCGCGGGAGTGGGCAGGCCGTCGGTGATCGGCGGGGGTGTCGTCGATCCGGTCTCCCCGGCCGCCTCATCCACCGCATCGGGGACGAGGGGGACGCCCTTGATCGTCGCGTCCGGCGCGGTCACGAGCGGCGTGTCGGTGATGAGGGCGTTGGGGACGGCGCCGCGGTTGATGGCGTCGACCGCCGACGCGTCGGCGGCGGCGTTACCGCTGCCGATGATCGCCCCGTCGCTCAGGCGCAGGTACGACGGCGACTCGTTGATGACCATGCCCAGCGCCGCGGCGTTGGCGGCGAGGTACTGAGGCGAACCCAGGCCCGCGACGTCGTCGTAGAGGATCTGCTTCTCGTAGGTGAGGTCGCGCTGCTGCTGGGTCAGGGCGGCCACTTCGTACGTCCCCTGGGTGGTCAGGATCGACAGGCCCATCTGGGCGAGGGCGATCGCGACGGCACCGGCGACGGCGATGACGCCGTAGGCGAGCTTGGGGCGTTTGTGTCGCGCGGGCGCTTCGACGACGTGCAGGCGCCGCGCCGGCATCTCGGCCGGGCGGCGCAGCGGCAGGGCATGGGCGAGATCGGTCATGCCGCCTCCCGGATCCGTTCGGCCGCACGCAGGCGCACGGGGGTGGCACGTGGGTTGCGGGCGCGCTCCTCGTCGGAGGCGAGTTCGGCGCCCTTGACCAGCAGGCGGAACCGCGGGGCGTGCTCGGGGAGCTCGACGGGCAGGCCTGCGGGAGAGGTGGATGCGGTGGCCTCGGCGAGGAGCCGCTTGACGAAGCGGTCCTCCAGCGACTGGTAGGACAGCACGACGATGCGCCCGCCGAGGTTCAGCAGGTCCAGCGCCGCCGGCAGCGCTCGCTCCAGAGCGGCCAGTTCGCCGTTGACCTCGATGCGCAGGGCCTGGAAGACGCGCTTGGCGGGGTGGCCGGCGTTCAGGAGGGCGGCGGGGGTGGCGGCGGAGAGGATCTCCACCAGACGCCCGGAGCGGACGATGGGCTCCTGGGCGCGGGCGGCCAGGATGGCCCGCGCGTATCGGCCGGCGAGCTTCTCCTCGCCGTAGCGCTCGAAGATGCGGCGCAGGTCGCCCTCGCCGTAGGTGGCCAGGACATCGGCGGCGGTCATCCCCGCGCTCTGGTCCATCCGCATGTCCAGCGGGGCATCCTTCGCATACGCGAAGCCCCGGTCGGCGACATCCAGCTGCAGCGAGGACACGCCGAGGTCGAACAGGATCCCGTCCACGCGGCGAACGCCGGCCGAGGCGACGGCCTCGGCGATGCCGTCGTAGACGGTGTGCACGAGGGTCACGCGGTCGCCGAAGGCGGCGAGGCGCTCGCCCGCGATGCGCAGGGCGTCGGTGTCGCGGTCCAGGCCGATCAGGCGCACGTGCGGGAACCGCTCCAGGAAGGCCTCGGAGTGGCCGCCCATGCCCAGCGTCGCGTCGACGAACACCGCGCCGGGCCGCTCGAGGGCGGGGGCGAGCAGCTCGACGCAGCGCTCGAGCAGGACCGGGGTGTGGATGTCGCGGGAGTCCATGATGCGGGGGCTTCGGCCCGGGGCTCTGATCCCCATCCGCGTCGACCTGGCGCCGGGGAAGTGCGTCAGGGCGAGCGGCTGGGAATCACAGCCAGGGGTCAGAACAAGCCCGGGATCACCTCCTGCTCCATCTCGGCGTACGTCTCTTCGTTGCTCTCGGCGTAGGCGTTCCACGCGTCGGCGTTCCAGATCTCCGCGTGCGCTCCCACGCCGGTGACGACGAGGTCGCGCTCGAGTCCCGCATACGCACGGAGCGCGGGCGGGAGGGTGATGCGGTTCTGGCTGTCGGGCTTCTCGGCGCTGGCTCCCGACAGGAACATGCGCAGGAAGTCCCGCGCCTGCTTGTTGCTCAGTGGTGCCTCCCGGATGCGCTCGTGCACCCGTTCGAACTCCGTCGTGGAGAACACGTACAGGCAGCGTTCCTGCCCACGCGTGACCACCACGCCCGCGCCGAGGTCGTCGCGGAACTTCGCCGGGAGGATGACGCGGCCCTTGTCGTCGAGCTTGGGGGTGTGCGTGCCGAGCAGCATCCGTGCACCCCCTCCGTCCCGGCCCTGCGAAGTACCACCACTTTACTCCACTCTCCTCCACTTAGCTATCACTTGGCGCGAGATTCCGGGCTTCGCGGCGCCTCGACCGCCACGAGGGCACAAAAAAGCACCGACTCCGCAGAGTCGGTGCTTCGTGTCGTCCCGGGCGTTTCGCCCGGGTCAGCGGCGGGTCAGTTCCCGTCCTGCCGCCGGTCCCAGCGATCGTTCATGCGATCCATGAACGACGCGCCGCGGCTCGGCGCGGCGGCCTGGGGGCGGGAAGTGGAGGGACGTGCCGGGCTCGCCCCGCGCATGGGGGTCACGGCGAGGATGACACCGCCCAGCATGACGGCGAATCCCACGACTCCCAGGATGACGCCCAGAGTGTTCATTCCCACGGTCACGCCGAAGATCAGACCGCCCAGTCCGACGAGGACGAGGATCGTGCCGTAGACGATATTGCGGTAGCTCAGAGCGTGTCCGGGCGCGGTGACGACATCGGCGTCGTTGCGCATGAGATGGCGTTCCATCTCATCCAGCAGACGCTGCTCCTGTTCGGAGAGTGGCATGGAACCCCCTCGGATGCTTCTTGGCGACAATTCTACGCGTGCGGTCAATCACTAGGCTAGGGCCGTGTCACCCTCCCCGGAGTCCATCGAGGCTGTTTCCCAGCGACTGAACACCTTCCTCACCATCCGACGGAGCGAGGCCGGTGAGCTCGGGGCCGAAGCCGGACTGCTGGCGGACACCGCCGCCGACGCGCTGGAGGGCGGCAAGCGGCTGCGAGCCCGCTTCTGCCTGACCGGATGGCGCGCGGTCGCCTCCCCCCGCGCCGGCTCCCCCACCCCCGACGATGCGGTCGGCGCAGCCGCCGCGCTGGAGATCTTCCACGCCGCCGCGCTCGTGCACGACGACCTGATCGACAACTCCGACACGCGCCGCGGCCGCCCGGCCGCGCATCGCCGGCTCGAGGCAGACCACCGCCGCCGCGGCTGGCACGGCGACGCCACGGCCTTCGGCCGCTCCGGCGCGGTCCTGCTGGGCGATCTGCTCGTGGCGTGGAGTGACGACCTGCTGGAGGAGGCGATCGCTGCGACGGCGCCCGACCGTGCAGTGGCGACGCGAGCGGCGTACGCGCGGATGCGGCGCGACGTCACCGTCGGCCAGTTCCTCGACGTCGCCGAGGAGTCCGCCTTCTCGACGCAGCCCGACGCCGAGCACGCCGAGCGGGCACTGCGGATCGCGTCGCTGAAGTCGGCGCGGTACAGCATCCAGCAGCCCCTGCTGATCGGCGCAGCCTTGGCCGGCGCCGATG
>JADGMW010000600.1_pt1 | contig 13391 bp, 10 predicted proteins | sample 8641801 | NCBI WGS metagenome assembly JADGMW01 (sample SAMN16272018, study PRJNA661076) | feces metagenome | isolation source: fecal sample from diarrhoea affected cattle A | host: Bos taurus | place: South Africa: Lokaleng Village, Mahikeng | collected 2019-09
TGCACTTCCACCCGCTGGTGATCTACCGCTACCAGGTGCTCAAGCAGGCCGACGTCGTGCTGGCGCTGTTCCTGCAGGGCGACAACTTCACCGCCGACGAGAAGCTCGCCGACTTCGAGTACTACGACCCGCTGACCACGGGCGACTCGACGCTGTCGGCCGTCGTGCAGTCGATCCTGGCGGCCGAGGTGGGCTATCAGAACCTCGCCCTGGAGTACTTCCGCGACGCCCTGTTCGTCGACCTCGGCGACCTGCACCACAACGCCGCCGACGGCGTGCACGTCGCCTCCGCCGGCGGGGTGTGGACGGCGCTGGTGGCCGGTTTCGGCGGCATGCGCGACCACCTCGGCGAACTCACGTTCGACCCGAGGCTGCCGGCCGAGTGGCCGTCGCTGTCGTACGTGCTGCACTGGCACGGCACGCGGCTGGACGTGACGCTGACCCGCGACCTGCTCACGATCGAGGCGGGGGAGGGCGACCCGGTGCAGTTCTCGGTGCGCGGGGTCGGATACACCGTCCACGGGGGCGGCCGAGCCGAGGTCCCGCTGCGCGGTCAGGGGCCGGTCATCCCCGGCAAGCCGTCGCTGCGTCAGTTCGCCGATGCCCGCCGGGAGGACGGGACCCTGCTGTCGGCGTCCGTGCCCACCGTCACCACTTCCATCCCCGTCATCGAGGATGCGGAGGCGCAGGCCGGCGCGACGCTCGGCGCCGTCGACGACTGAGCTGCAGCGGACTCACTCGTCGCGGATCGCGGCCAGGGCGGCTTCGGCGAGGGCGTGGTCGGTCACGAGGCTCGTCATGAGGCCGGCCTTGGCGATGGCACGGATCGCCTCGGCCTTCTCCTCGCCTCCGGCCACGGCCATGACGCGGGGGACGGCGTGCAGCTCCTCGTGCGAGATCGAGACGGTGCGACGCTGGAACTCCGGGTCGACGAGGGAGCCGTCCTCGCGGACGAGGATGCCGGCCACGTCGGCGACGCATCCCCGCGCGGTGGCGTGGGCGACGTCGTCGGGTGCCAGCACTTCGCGCACCTGGGTGACCGGCGGGTTCCAGCTGCCCACCGAGACCACCGCGGTGGTGACCTGGGGGAACAGGCGCAGCGCCTTCTGGATGTCGGGATGCTGTTTGAGGTTGTCGGCGGTCTCGGCGTCCTTGACGAACAGGGGCGAGAAGATCGGGTACACCGCGCCGCCGGCGCGCTGGGACGCCTCGCGGACCAGCTCGACGGGGGAGGCCCCCATCTCGCCGCTGACGAAGCCGGTGAGCTGGACCACGGTGACCCGCGGCAGCGCGCTCAGCTGCGACGTCGTCGCGGTGAGAGAGCGACCCCACGTCAGCCCCAGGACCTCGCCGTCCGACAGTGTCGCGCTGAGCACCTCCGCCGCCGTGGCGCCCAGCTGCTGGCGCACGTTGTCCCGCGTGCCGTGCGAACGCACCACGTGGCACTCCCGCAGGTCCAGTGCTGCGCGCAGTTCCTCGCTGAGCAGAGGGTCGGGCAGTCCGTTGTCGTGCACGGCGATCGTGACCACCCCCTCTTCGCGCGCGCGGGTGAGAAGGCGGGCGACTTTGAACCGCGAGATTCCGAGGCGCTCGGCGATGTCGACGCGGGGAAGGTCTTCGAGGTAGTAGAGCCGCGCGACCATCCCGAGGAGCGCGCGATCAGCGACGGCGTTCTCGCCTGCGCTCGTTTGAGCGCGCGAGGGGCGCTGTTCTTGCATATGTGACCTCGATAGGTATGATCGCTGAAGACAGCCGCTCAAGATTGAACTGGCACTGCTCATATGAGCACGATCAGGCCGAGCGCGTCAAGACCCGCACCAAAGGAGTACGCCCGTGAGCGACGATGACGTCACCTTCCCCTCCTTCGCCCGCCGGTCCCCCGCTCCCGCCTGAGCCCTTCGCCGGCTCGACAGGCGCCGCCTTCGGGCGCCGCACGCGCTGACGCCGCCGAGCCCACTCGACACAGCCCCTCACGACAGTCCCAATGAAATCGGAGCGAACATGACCGAGATCCCCCGAACCATGAACGCCAGCGTCCTGACCGAGGTCCAGTCGATCGCGGTCGAGCAGCGTCCCGTTCCGGCGGTCGCCCCCGACGAGGTGCTCGTCCAGGTCGCCGCCGTGGGCGTGTGCGGATCGGACGTGCACTACTACCAGCACGGCCGCATCGGCGACTTCGTCGTGGAGGCGCCGATCATCCTCGGACACGAGCTGAGCGGACGCATCGTGGCGGTGGGCGACGACGTCGACCCCGCCCGCATCGGCCGCCGCGTCGCCGTCGAGCCGCAGCGGCCCTGCCGCGTGTGCGAGTTCTGCAAGGCGGGCCAGTACAACCTGTGCCCGAAGATGGAGTTCTTCGCGACGCCGCCCATCGACGGTGCGTTCTGCGAGTACGTCACCATCCAGGCCGACTTCGCCTTCGACATCCCCGACTCGATCAGCGACAACGCCGCGGCGCTCATGGAGCCGCTGTCGGTCGGGATCGCCGCCGCCCAGAAGGGCGGCGTCAAGGTCGGCGACCGCGTCCTCATCGCCGGCGGTGGCCCGATCGGCATCATCGCCGCGCAGGTGGCGCGGGCGTTCGGGGCGAGCGAGGTCATCGTCTCCGACATCAACCCCTCCCGTCGCGAGCTCGCGCAGCAGTACGGAGTGACGCGCGTGGTCGACCCGGCGGCGGAGCCCCTGGACGGCCTGGACGCCCACGTCTTCATCGACGCATCCGGAGCGGCCCCGGCGATCCGTGCCGGAATCCGCGCCACGCGCCCCGGCGGCACCGTCGTCCTCGTCGGCAGCGCGGACGAGATCCCCTTCTCGGTGCCCGACGTCGCGATGCGCGAGATCAACGTCACGGGCATCTTCCGCTACACCGGGACGTGGCCCATCGCACGCACGCTCGTGGAGTCGGGCCAGGTCGACCTGGATTCGCTCGTGACCCACGTCTTCGGGCTCGAGCAGGTCGAAGAGGCGCTCACCGGAGACGGCGCGCTGGACAGCCTCAAGCGCATCGTGCGTCCCGGCGTCGCGCGGGTCGCGGATCCCGTGGCGGCGGCGCGGGGTGAGGCATGAGCGACACCCTGCTCTCGGTCCGGGGCGTCTCCAAGTCGTTCCCCGGCGTGAAGGCCCTCGACGACGTCTCCTTCGAGGTGCGTCCGGGCACCGTCCACGCGCTGTGCGGGGAGAACGGGGCCGGCAAGTCGACCCTCATGAAGATCATCAACGGCATCTACCAGCCCGACACCGGCGAGATCCGCGTGCGCGGCGAGGAGGTGCGGATCCGCAACCCCATCGAGGCGCGCGCGCAGGGGATCGCGATGATCGCGCAGGAGCTCAACTTCGTCCCCGAGATGACGATCGCGGAGAGCTTCTTCCTCGGACGCCTGCCGATGAAGTTCGGCAAGGTCGACTGGCGCCACATCCGCCGAGAGGCCCGCCGCATCCTGAAGGCGGAGGGTCTCGACTTCTCCATCAACCGGCGCCTGAGCACGCTCACGGTCTCGGAGATCCAGACGCTGGAGATCGTGCGGGCCGTCTACCACAGCGCCGACGTGCTGATCATGGACGAGCCGACCTCGGCCATCGCGCACAAAGAGGTCGAGTCGCTGTTCGCCAAGATCCGCGCACTGCGCGCCGAGGGCAAATCCATCATCTACATCTCGCACAAGATGGACGAGGTCTTCGAGCTGGCCGACGACATCAGCGTGCTCCGGGACGGCGCCGTCGTCAGCTCGCAGCGCGCCGATGAGATCACCTCGGCACAGGTCATCGCGCAGATGGTCGGCCGCGACCTGGACCACCAGTCGTATCCGAAGGAGCGCATCGAGATCGGTCCCACGGTCTTCCGGGCCTCCGGCCTGTCCAGCCGTCACCTGTTCGAGAACATCGATCTGGAGATCAAGGCCGGCGAGATCGTGGGTCTGGCGGGCCTCATCGGCGCCGGACGCAGCGAAGTGGTCAGGGCGATCTTCGGGCTGGACTCGCTGGATGCCGGGACGATCGAGGTCGACGGCAAGCCCGCCGACATGTCCACCCCGCGCAAGGCGATCGCCAACGGCGTCGCGATGCTCTCGGAGGACCGGCGCCTGGTCGGCATCATCCCGAAGCTGAGCATCAAGAAGAACGCGACGCTCGCGAGCCTGCGCAAGGTGATCCACGGCGGCTTCGCCCACCCGCGCAAGGAGGAGAAGCTCGTCGAGGAGTACTTCTCCAAGATGAACGTCAAGGCGCCCAGCACCGAGACGCGCATCGAGTCCCTCAGCGGCGGCAACCAGCAGAAGGTGCTGCTCGCGCGGTGGCTCATCGCCGACCCCAAGGTGCTGCTGCTGGACGAACCGACCCGCGGCATCGACGTGGGCGCGAAGTACGAGATCTACAAGATCATGACCGAGCTCGCCCGGCAGGGGCGCGGCATCCTCATGATCTCTTCCGAGCTGCCTGAGCTGATCGGCATGTGCGACCGGATCTACGTCATGTCGGGCGGGCGCCTGACGGCGGAGCTGGAGCCCCCGCAGTTCTCGCAGGAGACGATTCTGAAATTCGCCATGAACGAAATCGAGGTGGCCTGACGTGCTGGAAAAGCTGAAATCCCTGGAGCTCAGCCGCTACTCCATATTCATCATCCTCGTGGTGGTGCTGGTAGCGGCGAGCATGCTGAGCCCGAACTTCCTCAGCACGGACAACGTGTTCAACGTGCTGCGCCAGGTCGCGGTCATCACGATCCTCGCCTACGGCGCCATGACGCTGATCATCGGCGGCATGATCGACCTGTCCGCCGGAGCGGTCATGGCCTTCGCGGGCGTGGCGTCGGTGATGGTCTACAAGTCCACCGGCAATCTCCTGTTCGGTGTGCTCGCGGGCATCGCCGTCGGCATGATCTGCAACCTCATCAACGCCTTCCTCGTGGCCACGCTGCGCACGCCGGCGTTCATCGTGACCCTCGGCATGATGCTGATGGCGCGCGGCGCCGTGCTGGAGCTGACGCAGGGCCAGAACGTCCTGCAGCTGGGCGACTTCATCCTCATCGGTCAGGGCAACCTCGGCTGGCTGCCGATCCCCGTGCTGATCCTCATCATCGTCACGATCGTGATCTGGTACCTCATGAACCAGACCCGCTACGGCCGCTCGGTGTACGCCGTCGGCGGTAACGAGGAGGCCGCACGGGCGGCGGGCATCGCGGTGGAGAAGGTGAAGTACCAGGCGTTCCTGGTCAACGGCGCCCTCGTCGGCATCGCCGGCGTCATCTTCATGTCGCGCGTGAACGCGGGGCTCCCCAACGCCGGAATCGGCTACGAGCTCCAGGCGATCACGGCCCCCATCATCGGTGGCACGAGCTTCTCCGGCGGTGTCGGCACCGTCTTCGGGACGCTCGCCGGAGCGCTCATCGTCGGCGTGCTGGGCAACATCATGAACCTCATCGGCATCGGCTCCTACGTGCAGCAGATCGTGATGGGCCTCATCATCGTCGTCGCCGTGGCGTACGACGTCTTCAGCAAGCGGGGCAAGGCCCGCACGACGATCCTCAAGTCCGACGCGAAGGGCGACACGTTGCCCACCGCGCGGGAAGGAACAGTTCCAGCCGGAGGTGGGACAGCCGCATCCTGACTCGCATCACACGTCACCGAATGAACCCGAACACATAAGGAGAGCACAATGACGACTCTTACCCGCAAGATCATGGCGCTGGGGGCGGCCGCGGCCGTGGCCCTGAGCCTCGGCGGCTGCGCCGTGTCCACCGGAAACCCCGCCTCCGGCGGCGAGACCGAGCGTGAGAAGAAGGACGAGTACCGCGTCGCGTACATCGCCCGCGCGCAGGCGGACTCGTTCGCCGCGTGGCTGGCCAACGAGATGAAGGCCGCCGCCGAGGACTACGACGACATCACCCTCGAGGTCTTCGACGGCCAGGCCGACGACGAGGTCGAGAACCGGATGATCGAGAACGCGATCGCCAACAAGTTCGACGCCATCATCGTCCAGCCCAACAACGGCGACGCGCAGAGCCCGTACATCCAGCAGGCCATCGACGCCGGCATCGTGACCATCACGACCAACCCGCGCGTGGAGGGTCTCGACGGTGGCGACTCCGTCGACGCGAACCCCTACGACCAGGGCGCCGTCGTCGCGCAGCTGGCGCTGGAGCAGGTGCCCGAGAACGCGAAGGTCGTCGTCCTGACCGGCCCGGCGGGCAACTTCCACAGCACGGCGCGTCGTGACGCGTGGCAGAAGGAGTTCTTCGACAAGCGCCCCGACGTGACGATCGTCGCCGAGGACACCGCGAACTGGAACAAGGATGAGGCGCTCACCCTCATGGAGGACTGGTCGCTGGCCAACTCCGAGATCGACGCCATCATCTCGATGAACGACAACATGGCCGCCGGCGCGCTCGAAGCGCTCAAGGGCAAGTCGGGCTTCGAGGGCATCCTCGCCTACGGCGTGGACGGGACGCCCGAGGCGACCCTGCTGATCCAGGAGGGTCTGCTGACCGCCTCCACGCTGCAGAACGCACGCGAGCTGGCCGAACTCAACATGAAGTCGGTGCACGAGCTGCTCACCGGCGAGGCCGACGAGATCAACGTCGACATCGGCAACCCGCTGATCACGTCGGAGAACGTGCAGGAGTACATCGACCTCTACCTCGAGGCCGGCCTGCTCTGATCCACCCACCCGAGCGGGGGACCGGCATCACGCCGTCCCCCGCTCGGGCGCGTCCGCCCCACCCCGTCGAAAGGAATGACGTGTCCGTCATCGACAAGTTCTCCCTCCAGGGCCGCACCGCCCTGGTCACCGGCGCCACGCGCGGCCTCGGCCACGCGTTCGCCACGGCCCTGGCCGAAGCCGGCGCCGACATCGTCGTCCACGGGCGGGATCAGGCCGCCGCCGAAACGGTCCGCGATGAGATCGAGGCGCTCGGCCGGAAGGCCTACGTCGTGCTCGGCGACCTCACCGAGGCCGGCGGCGCCCAGCAGGTCGTCGACGCGTCGATCGCCGCGGCCGGCGCCATCGACATCCTCGTGAACAACGCGGGTGCCTGCATCCACCGCCCCGCCCTCGAGGTGACCGACGACGAGTGGTCGTACGTCATGGACACCAACGTCACGGCCCTGTGGCGCATGTCGCAGGCCGCCGGGCGTCACATGGTGGAGCGCGGATCGGGCTCGATCGTCAACGTCGGATCCATCTCGGGCATGATCGTCAACCGCCCGCAGATGCAGCCGGCCTACAACGCCTCCAAGGCCGCCGTGCACCAGCTCACCAAGTCGCTCGCGGCCGAGTGGGCGCCCCTGGGCGTGCGCGTGAACGCCCTCGCGCCCGGCTACATCAAGACCGACATGTCGCCCGTGGACGAGCCGCAGTTCCGCCGCATGTGGATCGAGGATGCCCCGCAGCAGCGGTACGCGACCCCGGACGAGCTCGGCCCCGCGATGGTGTTCCTCGCCTCCGACGCGGCGAGCTTCATGTCCGGCACGGTGCTGGTCGTCGACGGCGGCTACACGCTGTTCTGATTCCTCACCGACGTCCACCGGCTGTCCCCGCTCCGCGCGGGGGCAGCCGGTTCGTCGTCTGCGGAGGAGGCGGGCGGGATGTCGGCGGCACACCGTAGGCTGGAGGCGTGACGACCGCTCTGTACCGCCGCTACCGCCCCGAGGCGTTCGGCGAGATGATCGGGCAGTCCCAGGTGACCGACCCGCTCATGACGGCGCTGCGCAGCGACCGCGTCGGGCACGCGTATCTGTTCTCCGGCCCGCGCGGGTGCGGCAAGACCACATCCGCCCGCATCCTGGCGCGCTGCCTCAACTGCGCCGCCGGCCCCACCGACACCCCGTGCGGCACGTGCGACAGCTGCGTCGAGCTCGGACGCGGCGGCGGCGGCTCGCTCGACGTCGTCGAGATCGACGCGGCCAGCCACAACGGCGTCGACGACGCCCGCGACCTGCGCGAACGCGCGATCTTCGCGCCGGCCCGCGACCGCTTCAAGATCTTCATCCTGGACGAGGCGCACATGGTGACGCAGCAGGGCTTCAACGCCCTGCTCAAGCTCGTCGAGGAGCCCCCCGAGCACGTCAAGTTCATCTTCGCCACGACCGAGCCCGAGAAGGTGCTCGGCACGATCCGCTCGCGCACCCACCACTATCCGTTCCGGCTCGTGCCGCCTGCCGCGATGCTCGAATACGTGCAGGAGCTGTGCCAGACCGAGGGCGTCGAGGTCGAGCCCGGAGTGCTGCCGCTCGTCGTGCGCGCGGGCGGCGGATCGCCGCGAGACACCCTGTCGCTGCTCGACCAGCTCATCGCCGGCTCCGATGTGTCGGACGGCCCCGAGGGAGTCGTCACGGTGCGCTACGAGCGGGCCGTCGCGCTGCTGGGCTACACGCACGCCGAACTCCTGGACGAGGTCGTGGAGGCCTTCGGCCAGAGCGATCCGGCCGGCGCCTTCGCGGCGGTCGACCGCGTCGTGCAGACCGGCCAGGACCCGCGCCGTTTCGTCGACGACCTCCTCGAGCGCCTGCGCGACCTCATCGTCATCGCCGCGACCGGACAGGGCGCCTCTGCGGTGCTGCGCGGCGTTCCCACTGAGGAGCTCGAGCGGATGGGGCGCCAGGCTGCGCTCTTCGGCGCCGATCGCCTCTCGCGCACCGCCGACCTCGTCGTCGCGGCGCTGGACGAGATGACCGGCGCCACCTCGCCGCGTCTTCAGCTCGAGCTGCTCGTCGCGAGGGTGCTCGCCCGCACCGCCGCCCCCGCTTCCTCGGCGACGCCCGCCCCCGCCGCCCCCGCGGCCGCCCCCGCCCCCGCGGCATCCGCGCCCCCGGCGAATGTGCATCGACCCGGCGAGAGTGCACCGGAAACGGTGCCGGTTCGCCGAGATGATGCACTCTCGGCGCCCGCGACGCCCATCAACGAGCCCGCCCCGCCGGAGCCCGAGCCCGAGCCCGAACCCGAGTTCGCTCCGCCCGCCCCGTCCGGGCCGTTCACGGCGCAGCGGATGCGTGACGCCTGGCCCGAGATCCTCGCGCGGCTGGAGGAGCTCAGTCGCTCGTCGTGGCTGCTGGCGTCCGGCGCGCGCGTCCTCGCCCTTGACGACGACGTGCTGACCCTCTCCTTCGCCAGCCAGAGCGACCTGGCGTCGTTCAAGAAGCGCGGCGCCGGCACCGGCCCGAGCGAAGACCTCCGGCAGGCGATCCTGGGCGTTCTCGGCATCAGGGTGAAGTTCATCGCCCGGCACGACGGCGACGGCCCAGGCGGCACCGGACCCGGGGCGCCGGAGCCGTCCCCGCCCGCGCCGGAGAGCGTCCCACCCGCCCCGGAGACGGCGCCGCCCGCACCCGAGCGGCGGCCGGCGGCTGCCGCCGCGGCCCCGGTGACCGAATGGGCGGTCGCGCCCATCCCGTCGACCCCGCCCGCCGACGCCCCGGCGCCGCCCAGCGCCCTGTCCGCTGCCGTCACCGCCCAGTTCGCCGTCGACGACGAGCCGGAGGATGCCGCGCCCGCCGCGCGACCCGTCGCCACGCTGGCCCGCGTGCGCGAAGGCGACGTGCTCCCCGACGGCGAGAGCGGCGCCGTCGCGCCCGACGACGCGGAGGATCTCCCCGCTCCCGAGGCGCCGCGCGACGTTCCCGTTCCTCCGGTGGTGGCACCGCGGATCACGCCCGCCCGCGGGGGTGTGCAGCGCTACGGCGAGGCGGTCGTGCGGCAGGTGCTCGGCGCGACGTTCGTGCGTGAAGAGCCGCATCAGGCCCCGACGAGGTTCGCCTGATGTACGACGGCATCGTCCAAGACCTCATCGACGAATTCGGCCGCCTGCCGGGCATCGGGCCGAAGTCGGCGCAGCGCATCACGTTCCACATCCTCCAGTCGCCGTCCTTCGACGTGTCGCACCTGGCCCGGCTGCTCGCCGAAGTGCGCGAGAAGGTGCGGTTCTGCGAGGTGTGCGGAAACGTCTCCGAGCAGGATCGCTGCTCCATCTGCCGCGATCCGCGCCGCAACGAGACCCTCATCTGCGTCGTCGAAGACGCCAAGGACGTCGCCGCCATCGAGCGCACACGCGAGTTCCGCGGTCTCTACCACGTGCTCGGCGGCGCGATCAGCCCCATCGCCGGCGTCGGCCCCGACGACCTGCGAATCACGCAGCTCATGCAGCGACTCGCGGACGGGACGGTGCAGGAGGTCATCCTCGCCACCAACCCCAACCTCGAGGGCGAGGCGACGGCGACCTACCTCAGTCGCCTGCTGCACACCCTCGAGATCCGCGTCACGCGCCTGGCATCGGGCCTCCCCGTCGGCGGCGACCTCGAATACGCGGATGAGGTGACCCTCGGCCGCGCGTTCGAGGGCCGACGCACCCTGTGAACGCGATCGCGCGGTTCACCCCGCGCGGATGGCTGCTGTTCGCCGCGATGGCGGTGCTGTGGGGGATGCCCTACCTGTTCATCAAGCAGGCGGTCGACTCCTTCTCACCGCCCGCCGTCGTGTGCATCCGCACGCTGGGCGCGGCCATCCTCCTCCTCCCGTTCGCCCTGCGCCGCGGAGTGCTCCGCGAGGCGTGGCGCGCATGGCCGTGGGTGCTGCTCTTCGGTCTCCTCGAGATGGCGGGGCCCTTCCTGCTGCTCAGCCACGCCGAGCTGACGCTGTCGTCGGGGCTGACCGGCCTGCTCGTGGCGACGGTGCCGCTGTTCGCCGCCCTGATCGCCTTCGCCGGCGGAGACCGCGGCGCGCTCCGCCCCGTGCGCGCGGTGGGGCTCGCGATCGGGTTCGCCGGCGTCGCGGTGATCGTCGCGGGTCCCGGCCTGGGCCAGTCCGACGGCCTGGGCGGCCTGGTCGCGGCGGGGGAGGTGCTGCTCGTGGCCGTCTGCTACTCGATCGCCCCCTTCGTCGTCGCCACGCGCCTGCGCCACGTGCCGTCGCTGGGCACCGTGACGTTGTCGCTGCTGCTCGTGGGCCTCGGGTACCTGCCGGCGGCGCTGCTCACCCAGCACACCGTCCCCACCACCGCCAGCGTCGCCTCGGCCGTCGCGCTGACGGTCCTGTGCACCGCCGTGGCCTTCCTGGCGTTCTTCGCGCTCATCAAAGAGGTCGGCCCTGCCCGCGCCCCGCTGTTCACCTACGTCAACCCGGTCATCGCGATAGCGCTGGGCGTCCTCGTCCTCGGTGAGCCGCTCACGTGGGGGCTGCTGGCCGGTTTCCCCCTCGTGATCCTGGGATGCTGGCTCGCCGCGACCGGCGGGACGACCCGCGTGCGCCGCCGCGCCGGCGAACCTCCGGCGGTGGCGGCCGGCTGAGCCGGCGCGACGCATGTCGGCTGCGGCATCCGCACCTCCGTAAGATGGTGCGTCGGGCGCGCACCGCGCCGTCTCTCGCCGGAGGCATGCCGGCGACGCATCCCGGGAGTACCAACGTGGCGCTGATCGTCCAGAAATACGGCGGTTCGTCGGTCGCCGACGCCGAAAGCATCAAGCGCGTCGCCAAGCGCATCGTCGACACCCGTCGCGCCGGCCACGAGGTCGTCGTGGCCGTGAGCGCCATGGGTGACACCACCGACGAGCTGCTCGAGCTGGCGGGGGAGGTCGCCCCCATCCCCGCGCCCCGGGAGCTGGACATGCTGCTCTCCAGCGGTGAACGCATCTCGATGGCCCTCCTGGCGATGGCGATCCACTCGATGGGCTTCGAGGCGCGCTCGTTCACGGGCAGCCAGGCCGGCATGATCACGGATGCCACGCACGGGGCGGCCCGCATCGTCGACGTCACCCCCGTGCGACTGCGGGAAGCCCTCGACGACGGCGCCATCGTCATCGTCGCCGGCTTCCAGGGCTTCAACCGCGACACGCGCGACATCACGACCCTCGGCCGCGGCGGATCCGACACGACCGCCGTCGCCCTCGCCGCAGCGCTGAACGCCGACGTGTGCGAGATCTACAGCGACGTCGACGGCATCTTCACCGCCGATCCCCGCGTCGTGCCGCGGGCACGGAAGCTCGACCGCATCTCCAGCGAGGAGATGCTGGAGCTCGCCGCCAACGGCGCGAAAGTCCTCTACATCCGCGCCGTCGAGTACGCCCGCCGGCACGGCGTCGTCATCCACGCACGGTCCACCTTCAGCTCGGGCGAGGGTACGTGGGTGCTCGACCGCTCGCGCACCTCCGACCTCATCCCCCAGGGAGCCCACATGGAAGAGCCCATCGTCGCCGGCGTCGCCACGGACCTCAGCCAGGCGAAGATCACCGTGATCGGCGTACCCGACGTCCCCGGCAAGGCGGCGGAGATCTTCAAGATCGTCGCCAAGTCCGGCGCCAACGTCGACATGATCGTGCAGAACGTCTCGGCGGCGGCCACCGGGCGCACCGACATCTCCTTCACCCTTCCCAAGACGGATGCCGCGACCGCCCTGCGCGCGCTGGCTGCGGATCAGGCCGGAGTCGGGTTCGAGAGCCTCGTGCACGACGACCAGATCGGCAAGCTCTCCGTCGTCGGCGCCGGCATGCGCACGCACTCGGGTGTGTCGGCGACGCTGTTCGAGGCGCTGAGCGTGACCGGGATCAACATCGAGATGATCTCGACGTCGGAGATCCGCATCTCCGTCGTGCTCCGCGGCGACGACCTGGCGGAGGCGGCCCGCGCCGTGCACGCCGCCTACGGCCTGGACGGCGACGTCGAGGCGACGGTCTACGCCGGCACCGGCCGCTGACGGCCCGCGCCCTCCGCCGCTCGCGCTGCCTCGGTCGCGCAGAACTCAGGAGACACGCCGCGTGACGGGTGCCGGCGGAGTCCGGATGTGCCGGATCTCCTGAACGCGCGGCGGCGACGCCGACGGATGCGGCGGGCTCGCCGTTCTGCCGACTCGCGCCGGCCTGACGCCATGCCCGGGTGCGAGGGGCCACCGGCCCCGCGCGCCGCCGATAGAATCGGGCCACCGCGACTCCGCGGCATCCACCCGCAGCATCCCGCCCCGCAGCATCGAGGTACCGCCATGACCCGCATCTCCGATTCAGGACTCTCCGTCGCCGTCGTGGGCGCCACCGGCCAGGTCGGCGGTGCGATGCTCGACATCCTCGAGGAGCGCGGATTCCCCGTGCGCGAGCTGCGCGCCTTCGCCACCGCTCGCTCGGCCGGCTCCGACGTCGTCTTCCAGGGCAAGGCCGTTCTCGTCGAAGACGTCGCCACCGCCGAGCTCGGCGGCATCGACATCGCCCTCTTCTCCGCCGGTGCGACCGGATCGCGGGCGCACGCCCCTCGTTTCGCCGAGGCGGGCGCGCTCGTCATCGACAACTCCAGCGCGTGGCGCATGGACCCCGACGTGCCGCTGGTGGTGAGCGAGGTCAACCCGCACGCGATCTCCGAGGCGCGCAAGGGCATCATCGCCAACCCGAACTGCACCACGATGGCCGCCATGCCGGTGCTCAAGGTGC
>JADGMW010000602.1_pt1 | contig 13367 bp, 9 predicted proteins | sample 8641801 | NCBI WGS metagenome assembly JADGMW01 (sample SAMN16272018, study PRJNA661076) | feces metagenome | isolation source: fecal sample from diarrhoea affected cattle A | host: Bos taurus | place: South Africa: Lokaleng Village, Mahikeng | collected 2019-09
GGTGATCGCCTGCCGGTAGGTGTGGTCGACGACGTCGCCGCAGGCGAAGACGCCGTCGATGTTGGTGCGCGTGGTCGGGTGCTCGACCTGGATGTAGCCGCTGTCGTCCAGCTTGACCTGGCCGGCGAACAGCTCGCTGCGCGGGTCGTGCCCGATCGCCACGAACAGCCCGCTGACCGGCAGCGTCTCGGTGGCGCCGGTGGTGGCGTCGGTCAGCTCGACGGAGGAGACGGTGCTGTCGCCGTGCACCTCGGTGACCTGCTTGCCCAGCGCCCAGCGGATCTTCTCGTTGTCCTGCGCGCGCTTCTGCATGATCTTGGAGGCGCGCAGCTCCTCGCGGCGGTGCACGACGGTGACGGTCTTGGCGAACCGGGTCAGGAAGGTCGCCTCCTCCATCGCCGAGTCACCGCCGCCGACGACGGCGATGTCCTGGTCGCGGAAGAAGAAGCCGTCGCAGGTGGCACAGGCCGAGACGCCGCGGCCCAGCAGGCGCTGCTCGTTCTCCAGGCCCAGGTACCGGTACTTCGAGCCGGTCGCGATGATGACGGCGTGAGCGCGGTGCACCTCGTCGCCGACCTTGACGATCTTCGGCTCGGCCGTGAGGTCGACCTCGGTGACGTCGCGCGGCACCAACTCGGCGCCGAACTTCTCCGCCTGCGTCCGCATGTCGTCCATCAGCTGCGGGCCCTGGATGCCGGCCGGGAAGCCGGGGAAGTTCTCCACCTCGGTGGTGGTCATCAGCGCGCCACCGAACTGCGAGCCCTCGAACACCAGCGGGTGCAGGTTCGCGCGGGCGGCGTAGGTCGCGGCCGTGTAGCCCGCGGGGCCGGACCCGATGATGATCAGGTCGCGGACGCCGTCGTGCTCGGCCGGCGGGATGACGGGGTCGAGGATCTCTTCCGTCGTCACGACAGGACCGGGGGCGGGGTTGTCACTCACAGGCGGCACAACTCCGAATCGTAGGGGGCCTATTCCGCCGGGACCCGCACGGAGGCCCGGCGCGGCCGGGGCTGACCCGGCGGAGCGGAGGCCGGCCGACGCTCAGCCCGCGGCCTGGACCGCGACCTCGCCGATCTCCCCGGTGAAGCCCTCCCCGCCGCCGACCAGGCCGGTGATCCACAGCAGGACGTAGCGGGCCTCGACCGGCTCGTCGAAGCGCAGGTCCGTCGTGTCCTCCAGCGTGCCGGAGGCCACGAGGTCGAAGCCCTCGGCGTCGGCGGCCGGGCTGTCGGCGGTGCGGATCTCGACGGTGGCGCCGGGTCGCGGGGTGGCGACCGTGACGCCGGACAGCTCCTGGGCGGACCCGAGGTCGTAGAGGATGCCCATGCCCGACTTGAGGTTGCCGAAGTTCGCCGAGCCCCGGTAGGCCACGGTCGACCAGGTCGTCGAGGAGTCGCCGTCGTAGGTCAGCGGGACGTCGCCGTCGTTCTCCGGCGCGCCGTCGCCCTCCGGGTCGAAGATCTCGGCGTCCCGGATGGCGATGTCCTCGCCGGCCGCGGGGGCGTCGACGGCGTCCGAGGGTCCGGCGGCCGGCGCGCTGATCGCGGGGGGCGGGGTCCGGTCGGCGGAGCCGGCGACGGAGAGGAAGCCCGAGCCCACCCACCACGCCAGCGCCACGACGACCAGCAGGGCGAGCAGCGGCAGCCCGATGACGAGCAGCCGGCGCCGGGCCGGGTTGTCCTCGTCGTCCAGGTCGGTGGCACCCGTGGGGGGCCCGGCGTGGAGGACGTCGCCCAGGGCTCCGAAGTCGTCGGCGTCGTCCCGGTCGCGGGCGACGGGGGGAGACACCGGGCCGACGGCGACGGTGTCCCCGCCGGCGGGGATCACGGGGGCCACCACGGTGTCGCCGCCGCGGACCGGGCGGGGCACGGCGGGCAGGGGGGTGGGCGGGAAGCGGAGCGGCCGCCCGTCGTTGCCGGGAACGCCGTCGTCGGGCTGCCCGTCGCGGCCGGCCGTCGGCCGGGTGCGGGGTCGCTCGGCGAGGATCGCGGCCATCGCCGCCACGCTGGAGAGGGCCTGGCCGGGCTCGGTGGAGCGCGCCCGCCGGGCCAGCGCCACCAGGTCGCTGGGGCCCTGCAGCGGACGGGGCTCGGGATCGCCGGGCCGCAGGCCGGTCAGGCAGGCCTCGAGCAGGGCGCCGAGGGCGGCGACGTCGCCGTGGATGCTGGCGTTGGCGGCCGGGACGCCGCGCAGGCCGACCAGCCCGTTGGGCCGCAGCACCACGTTCTCGGGGGTGAGCCCGCCGACGGCCAGGCCGACGCGGTGGGCCTCGGCGACGCCGTCGGCCAGCCGGCGCACGATGGTGCGCACCTCCCGCTCGGGGAGCGGGCCCTCGGCCAGCCGGTCGGACAGCGGCTCGCCGTCGATCCACTCGTTGACGACGTAGGCGGCCCCACCGGGGGCGGCGTCGTCCCCCGCCCTCCCCACGCTGCCCTCCGAGGCGTCGTAGACCATCGCCAGGGCGGGGGTGGCCAGGCCGCCGGCGGTCAGCGCGCGGCTGATCCAGGCGTGCGCGGCCGGGCCGGAGGGGGTGTGCACGCGCACGGCCACGTCACGGTTGAGCACCCGGTCCTTGGCGCGCCAGGTCTGGATGACGCCGGTCTCGGTGTGCTCGTCGGGGCCGACCCGGTCCAGTGGCCGGTAGCGCTCCGGGAGGCCGGTGACCGTGGACGTCATCGACACTGTCGACCCCCTGTCCTGCTCAGGCTGCCGGTACGACTGCACCGGTGTGCGACGCCGCCTGCTGCCGGGACCGGGATCATCCGCGCCGGACGCGCGCCCTGACGGTGGCCAGGGGCTCGCGGATCTCCGGGACGCGGGCGACCACGAGACCTGCGAGAGCTGCGGCGCCGATGACCACGGTACCGATCAGCACTCGGGCGAGCGACCCTGCGGTCGAGGTTCCGAGCAGGTCCTCGGTCACGATCAGGACAAGGTGCCCCAGCAGGCCGGCGACCAGGGAGGCGGCCGCCACGCGGGCGACCTGGGCCAGGGTGCCCCGCGTGCCCAGCGCGCCCATCCGCCGGCGCAGGGCGACATCGCCGATCACCCAGCCGGCCAGGTAGGTGATGCTCGTGACGAGCATCAGCCCGGCCACCACGTTCTCGGGTTCCAGGACGGCGGGGACCAGCAGCAGCAGCGGCACGCGGACGGCGACCATGCCCAGCTGGATGAGCGTCGGCGTGCGGGCGTCCTTCATCGCGTAGAACACCCGGAGCTGGAGCAGGGTGACCGCCATCGGCAGCAGCCCGAAGGCGCCGATGGCCAGCGCGTTGCCGATCGCTGCGGCGGCGTCGACGGAGGTGTTCCCGCGGGCGAAGGCGACGATGCTCAGGTCCTCGCCGAGCACGACCAGCACCGCCGTCACCGGCAGCAGGCCCAGCGCCGACAGCCGGGTGCCCAGCGACAGGTCGGAGATGACCCCGGGGACGTCGTGCCGCGAGGCGGCCCGGCTCATCCGGGGCACGAGCGCGGTCAGCAGTGCGACGCCGATGATCCCGTAGGGCATCTGGAACAGCAGGCTGGCGTTGGCGAAGCCGTAGGAGCCCAGGCCGCCCTCCCGGCCGGCGGCGTTGGCCACCCGGGTGGCGACGACGACCCCGATCTGGCTGATCGCCACGTAGCCGATCACCCAGAGACCGAGGGTGCCGGCCTCCTTCAGCCCGGTGTCGCGGAGTCCCCAGCGGGGCCGCAACGGCACACCGGCCCGCGACAGCAGGGGCAGCAGCACCAGCGCCTGGACGGCGATGCCGAGCGTGGTGCCGATGCCCAGCAGCCACACCTGACCGGAGGTGATGGTGAGCGGGGTGAGCGCGCCCGGGCCCGAGGCGGCGATGAGCAGCCCGCCGGTGGCGATCACGACCAGGTTGTTGAGCACCGGCGCCCAGGCGGGCGGGCCGAAGATGCCCCGGGAGTTGAGGATCGCCTGGGCCAGCGCGCCGACGCCGTAGAAGACGATCTCCAGCAGCAGGATGCGGGCCAGCCAGTTGGCCAGCCGGACCTGTTCGGGGTCGTCGCTGATCCCGTACAGCGCTGTGAGCAGGGGCGCGGCCAGCACCGCCAGCGCGGTGACGAACACCAGCCCCACGGTCGCGATCGTGGCCAGCCGCTGGGCGTAGGCCACCCCGTGGTCCTTGTCGCGCTCCTGGGCGTGCACCAGCAGCGGGACGACGACGGAGGTCAGCACGCCGCCGAGCAGCAGCTCGTAGACGATGTTGGGCAGCGTGTTGGCGGTGTTGTAGGCGTCGCCGACGAGCGCGATGCCGAGCGCGGCGGTGAGCACCATCGTGCGCGCCAGCCCGGTGATCCGGGAGACCAGCGTGGCCACGGCCATCGTGCCGGCCGCCCGCAGGATCCCGCCGCTGGCGCCCGGTGCGCCCTCGCGCTGCTCGACGTCGTCGTCGGTGTCCTCGACGGTCCGCGGCACCGGCGGGAGCACCGGCATCGGGAAGACCTGGGTCTCGTCCGCGGCCGGCACCCAGCGGTGCCGCAGCGGCGGGAGGGGCGGCACCGGTCCTGCGGCGGACCGGCGCGGCCGCTCGGGCCGGGGCGGGACCGGCGGCGTGCCGCGGCGCACCGGCGGGGGCACCGGTGGGAGCGGCAGGCGGCCGTCCTCCGGTGCGGCGAACGGCGCGCCCTCGGGCGGGGTGGCGCGGTAGGGCGCGGGCGGCAACGGCCGCCCGCCCGGCGGCCGGGGTCGTCCCGGCGCCACGTCGTCCCCGGGCGGGCGGCTCACACCGGGCTCCGGGTCGGCGGCGGGGCGGCGGTGTCCGCCGCCGGGGCGTCGTCGGTGCCGGCCCCGTGCCCGCGGCGGCGCAGCACGAAGTGCACCAGCCGGCGCAGGAACAGCACGGCCAGCAGGGACGCCGCACCGATCGTGATGATCAGCGAGATCGGCCCGTAGGCGGTGCTGCGCACCTGCAGCTGCACCCGCTCGCCCAGCGGGCTGCCGCCGGGGGTGGTCAGGGCGGCCTCGACGGCGAAGCCGCCGGACTGGCCCAGGGACGTCGGCACCAGCAGGGTGGCGCGCTCCCCGGGGGCGAGCACCCGGACGCCGATGTCGCCGATCGACAGCGCGCGGTTGCCGCGGGCGCGGACCTCGGGCAGCACCCGGACGGCGAAGGGCAGGTCGTTGCGCACGGTCAGCACGAGCGGGGCGTCGGAGGAGGCCAGCGTGTAGGTGCCGTCGGCCGGCGCGAGCAGGGTGACCTGGCCGCGCATCCGCTTGACCGTGGCCGAGAGGTCGGCGGCGCCCTGGCGGAAGCCCTCGGCGTCGGTGCGCCAGGCCACGGAGACGCTGCGGGCCACCGCGGCGTCCAGCGCCTCCAGCGCCGTGTCGGCGTCCCCCTCGACGGCGGCGGCCAGGTCGTCGCGGGACAGCACCACGTCGCGGACGGTGGCCAGGCCACCGCTGTCGAGCTGGACGGGGTCGGCCGGCTCGACCAGGTCGCCGGCCTCGGTGGGCTGCGGCCCGGCCAGGGCGTCCAGCGCGACCGGGCGCAGCCACGGCAGGGAGGTGCTCGCGGCCATCATCGCGCCGGCGCCGTCGGGGGCGGCATCGACGTCGCGGGGCGGGGCCACGAGCACGGTCTGCTCGGTGCCCGGCGGTGCCTGGGCGGTCAGCAGGGCGAGCTCGGCCAGGTAGCGCTGCTCGGCGATCCGGGGCCCGCCCGCCACGCGCTGACTGCCGGCGACGACGTCCCCGAGCCGGGAGTCCGCGACCAGGGCGGGCACCGCGCCGGTGGCGGTGACGACGGAGGACGCGGCCGCGGCCGTGCGGTCGGTCAGGCCGACCGCCGAGCCGCCGCTGGTCAGCCCCTCCGGGCCGAGGACGACCTGGTCGACACCGCCCTCGCGCACCAGCAGGTCCAGCGATCCGCCGAGCAGGCTGCCACCGGGCGCCCAGGCCAGGTCGGTGCGTGGCTCGACCTCGAGCGCCTCGGCGAGGATGCGCGCCCCGGCGCCCTCCTCCGGCTCGGCTGTGCCCTCGGGCGCCCCCGACCCGCCGGCGGTCGTCGGCGCGGGCACGACGGGCGCGTCGTCCCGCTGCGGGTCCTGGGCGGTGCCCGCGGGCGATCCGGGCAGGCTGCGGGTGACGACGCCGCCCAGGCCGACGGCCCCCAGGGCGTCGACGTCCACGTCGCCGTAGGGCAGGGCGACGACCGGGTGCAGCGCGGCCACGTCGCGCAGCCGGGCGAGGAACTTCTCGGCCGCCTCGCTGCCGGTCCCCTGACCGCCGGGCACCTCGTACCCGCCGTCGGCCATCAGCTGCAGCTCCTCGACCAGCGCCGGGTCGATCGCGAGCGTCACCGGGACCACCGATACCGGGGTCGCGGCGCCCGGGGCGGTCTCGCGCGGCAGCCGCTCGACGACGCCCAGCGCGCGGTCCAGCCGGCCCTCGGCGGAGATCGACTCGGCCAGCCCGTCGTCGGCGAACCCGCCGGTGGCCGAGCGGTGGCTGCGCTCGGTCAGCGGCCACAACCACGCGACGGCGGTCGTCGCGCTGGGGATCTGCGGCTGCTGGACCACGAAGGTGGACAGCTCGCCGACGCGGCTGGCGTCGCCGTCGATGCTGCCGTTGACGTTGAGCAGGACCGGGTAGACGCCGTCCTGGTCGGTGCGGAGCTCCTCGGACTCGATCGAGTAGGTGAACGGGACCGGCACCCCCGGCTCCAGATCGCCCTCGACGGGCTGGAACGCGGTGACGACGGTGCCCGGCTCGTCGCCGTCCTCGTCGGCCTGCACCAGCGCGGCCCGGCTGAGCAGCACGTCGCCGCGCTGCAGCCGCACGGCGACGTCCTCGATCGTCTCCTCACCGGTGTTGGTGAGCGTGCCGGTGACGGTCACCTTGGAGCCGGGGGTGAGCGTCCGCGGGTCGAAGCGGCTGACGGTGATCCGGACCGGGTCGTCGTCCGCGGCCGGGACGGTCAGCTCCGTGGTCCCGGGGAGGTTCGTCGTCACGGGGAGGGTCGTCGTCGCGGGCAGGTTCGTCGTCACCGCGGCAGGGGGCGCGGCCGAGGCGGGCGGCGCGAGGGCGCCGGCCGTGGCCAGCAGGACGGGCAGGACAGCGGCACGCAGCAGCCCCCTGGTCCGGGCTCCGGTGCGGGCGGAACCGGAGGCGGCAGGGCGGCCACCGGCGCTCCCGGCGGCCGGGCGGATCACGCGGTGTCGGCCAGCAGTCCGGGCGCCCGCTCGACGAGGGCTCGTTCGTCGGCGTAGGCGAGCCGGCCGCTGAGTTCGTCCAACGGCACCCAGGCGACCTCGGTCACCTCGACGTCGGCGTCGGAGAGGACGCCCCCGACGGCGCGCAGCAGGAAGTGGTGCACCGTCTTGTGCACGCGGCGCCCGTCGGCGACGAACCAGAAGTCGATGATGCCGAGCGGCGCGACCACCTCGCCGAGGATCCCGGTCTCCTCCGCCACCTCGCGGACGGCGGTGTCCTCGGGCGTCTCACCGGCCTCGATGTGGCCCTTGGGCAGGGACCAGAGCAGCCGCCCGCGCCGGTCGGTGCGCCCGATGAGCGCGGCACGGGGTCCGAGCACGCCGTCCTCGGCGACCACCAGGCCCCCGGCGGAGGTCTCGTCGACCCGACGAAGCCGGCGGCCGGGGCGCCCGCGTCCGCCCGTCCCAGCCATGCCAGGAGGGTAGCGCGAGTCCGGCGGCAGCTCGGGGAGCATCGCACCGGGGAACCGACGGGCAGCGCGCAGCCGGGGACGGGTCGCGGGGCAACTCCACTACTCTGGCTGGTCGTGTCCGCCCCGCCTCCGAGTCGTCCGAGCAGGACCGGTGGGCCGCGCCCCCTCCCGGAGCCGGTGCCGCCCGCCGTCCAGGAGACCGTGCGCGACCTGGTCGATCTCTCCCCGGTGCTCTCCGAGGTCGGCGAGCGCTTCACCGCCGCGGGCTTCCAGGTGCATCTGGTCGGCGGCTCCGTGCGCGACGCGCTGCTGTCCGCCGCGTCGGGTGGACCGCGCACGCCCTACGACCTGGACCTCACCACCGACGCCCGGCCCGAGCAGACCCTCGACGTGCTGCGCGGCTGGGCGGGTTCCACGTGGAACACCGGCATCGCGTTCGGCACAGTCGGCGCCGACGTGCGCGGTACCCGGCTGGAGATCACCACGTTCCGCGCCGACCGGTACGACCGGGAGTCGCGCAACCCCGAGGTCGCCTGGGGGAACTCCCTCGAGGACGACCTGGCCCGGCGGGACTTCACCGTCAACGCCATGGCGGTCTCGCTCGGCCCGGACCGCACGGTCACCGACCCGTTCGGCGGCCTGGGCGACCTGATCCGCGGCCGGCTGCGCACCCCCGGCTCGGCGGAGGACTCCTTCGCCGACGACCCGCTGCGCATGCTGCGTGCCGTCCGCTTCGTCGCCCAGCTGGGTCTCACCCCCGACGACGACGTGGTCGCGGCCATGACGGCGATGTCGGACCAGCTGGGCCGGATCACCGCCGAGCGGGTGCAGGCGGAGCTCTCCCGGACGCTGCTCCAGGACTCCCCCCGCGCCGCGCTGGAGCTGTTCGTCGCGACCGGTCTGGCCGACGTCGTCCTGCCCGAGCTCTCCGCGCTGCGCATGGAGATCGACGAGCACCACCAGCACAAGGACGTCTACTCCCACTCGCTGACCGTGCTCGACCAGGCGATCGGCCTGGAGAAGGCCGCCGTGCTGGCCGGCGAGGAGGGCGCGGAGTCCCCCGATCTCGTCCTGCGCCTGGCCGCGCTGCTGCACGACATCGGCAAGCCCGCGACCCGCCGGCACGAGGCGAGGGGCCGGGTCTCCTTCCACCACCACGAGGTGGTCGGCGCCAAGCTGGTCCGCAAGCGGCTGATGGCGCTGAAGTACCCCAAGGACGTCGTCGAGGCCGTCTCCCGGCTGACCTTCCTGCACCTGCGCTTCCACGGCTACGGCCGCGGCGAGTGGACCGACTCCGCGGTGCGCCGCTACGTGACCGACGCCGGTGAGCTACTCCCCCGCCTGCACAAGCTGGTGCGCTCGGACTGCACCACCCGGAACCGGCGGCGGGCGGCCGCGCTGGCCGAGACCTACGACTCCCTGGAGCTCCGGATCGCCGAGCTGTCGGCGGCCGAGGACCTCGCGCGCGTGCGGCCCGACCTGGACGGCAACGCGATCATGGAGCTGCTCGGGCTGCCCCCGGGCCCCGAGGTCGGCCGCGCCTGGCGGTTCCTCAAGGAGCTGCGGCTCGAGCGCGGGCCGGTGGAGCGGGCGGAGGCCGAGGCGGCGTTGCGCGAGTGGTGGGCGGCCCAGCAGGCCTGAGGCCGCGGCGCGCCGTCCACCGGGCGCGCCCGGCAGCGCCGAGAGTGCCCCGGTGAGCCTGCTCCGGTGGCTGCGCGCGGCCGGGGTCGTGCTGGTCCTGCTGATCGCCGTCCTCGGTGCCGGGGTGCTGAGCGGGCCCGGCGGGCTGCCCTGGGCGGTCCAGGTCGGCGGCCCACCCGGTGGGCCGTCCGCGGCGCCGCCCGGTACACCGCCGGCGCCCCAGCCGCCGGTCCCCGACCGCCCCCGGGACCGGCCGACGCCGGGGTTCGAGGCCGCCGCCGCCCCGCTGGGCGTGCCGCCGCCGGCACCGGCCGCCGGGGGGCCGCACGTCTTCACCACGCTGCAGGCCGACGGGGTCTCCCCCGTCGGCTACGACCCGTGCCGGCCGGTCCACTGGGTACTCAACGGCGCGGGCGCCCCGCCCGGCAGCGAGCCCCTGGTGCGCGCGGCCGTGGACCGGATCGCGGAGGTGACCGGGCTGCGGTTCGTCGACGACGGCGCCAGTGACGAGCCGCTGGTCGCCGACCGCCCGATCTACCAGCCCGAGCGCTACGGCGACCGGTGGGCCCCGGTGCTCATCGGCTGGCAGACCGAGCAGGAGGAGCCGGCGCTCGTGGGCGACGTCGTCGGCCGGGCCGGGAGCGCCGCGGTCTCGATCAGCGGGGGCCCGACCGTCTTCGTCTCGGGCACCGTCGCGCTGTACGCCCCGCAGCTCGGCCCGGTGCTGGAGCGGCGCGGTGGACCGGCGATCGTCCAGGCGATCGTGCTGCACGAGCTGGGTCACCTCGTCGGACTGGCGCACGTCGAGGACTCAGGTCAGCTGATGTACCCCGAGGTGCAGTCCGCGCTCACCGACCTCGCGGCCGGCGACCTCACCGGGCTGGCCCGGCTGGGGGCCGGCCCGTGCGTGCCGGAGCTGTGAGCGGCGCCGCCGGGGCGCCCGCCGTCGACGGATCGGTGGCCCGGCGGCGGATCCCGAGGTAGGCGGCCGTCGCCAGCAGGTAGCCGGCGCCCACGACCAGCAGCACCGGCACCGAGCGGCCGGAGTCCGGGAGCACGAAGGCCGCGGCCACGACGGCTGCCACGAAGGCGACGTTGAACACTGTGTCGTAGACGGAGAAGACCCGGCCGCGGAAGTCGTCGTCCACCGTCTCCTGCAGCGTCGCGTCGACGCAGATCTTCACGCCCTGCCCGACGAAGCCCAGCACCAGCCCGCCGGCCAGCACGGGCCCCGGCGCGAAGGGCAGGCCGAGCAGCGGCTGGGCGAGCGCGGCGAACAGCAGCAGCCCGACCGTCCAGCGCACGCGCCCGACGGCCCGGACGGCGGCGGGGGTCACCGTCGCGGCCAGCAGGGAGCCCGCGGCGATGGCGGCGACCAGCTGACCGAGGCCGGCCAGGCCGCCCTGGAACAGCCCGGTCGCCGCCTCGAACGGGCCGCGGTGCAGCAGCAGGGTCATCAGGGTCAGCAGGCCGAAGCAGATCCGGTGCAGGCCGATGGCGGCCAGCGCCGCGGCGGCGGGTGGCCGGGCCCAGACGTGCCGGGCGCCGGCCACCAGGCCGGCGGCGACGCCCCGGACCGGCGGCGCCCCGGTCCGGACCACGTCGTCGGGACCCAGGTGGCCGCGGTCGAACCGGGAGACGACGGCGGACGCGGCCAGGTAGGGCGCCGCGGCCGCCAGCGCGAGGACCGCGTAGCCGGCGTCACCGGAGCCGGTGAGCGGCAGCAGCAGCAGCGCCGCCCCGCCGCCGGCGACGGTGGCGATCGAGCCCGAGGTCGTCGACAGCGCGTTCGCGGGCACCAGGGCGTCGGTGGTGTGCGGCAGCCCCGCGGACAGCGCCGCCAGGATGAACCGGTTGACGCCGAAGACCGCCAGGCCGGCCAGGTAGAACGGGACGCCGTCGACCCCGCCCAGGATGACCGCCGCGACGACGGCGACCAGGTCCGCCCGCAGGACGTTCGCCCGCAGGAGCACCGTCCGCCGGCTCCAGCGGTCCAGCCACACCCCGGCGAACGGACCGACCAGCGACCACGGCAGCAGCAGCACCGCGAAAGCGGCGGCGACGTCGAGCGGATCGGCGGCGCGCTGCGGGTTGAACAGCACCGTCCCGGCCAGCGCGGCCTGGAAGACGCCGTCGCCGAACTGGGACAGCAGCCGGGTCGCGTACAGCCGCCGGAAGTCGGTCCGCCCGAACAGGGACCGCACCGTGGACCCCGCCTCCCGCACGGGGTCACCCTAGAAGGGTGACCGGCGCCTCGAGTCGCAGGCAGACCGCGCACCGGCGCGGCCACAGCGGCTCGGCGGTGAGGCACACTGGATCGCGATGAACGCGGTGCCCTGGTCGCCCGACCCCGACTCCGGACCGCCTCCGCGGCCCGTGCGGGGACGCGGCCGCACGCCGGTACCGGCGCTGTCCATCGGCTGCCTGGCCGACGTCCGCCCCGGGGTGCTGCTGGTGGCCCTGCCCGGACTCACCGATCCCACGTTCGCCGGCGCGGTGGTCTACGTCCTCGACCACTCCGAGACCGGCACGCTGGGCGTGGTGCTCGGGAATCCGAGTCAGGTGGACATCCGCGACGTGCTGCCCGGCTGGTGCGACCTGGCCGTGGAGCCGGGGGTGTTCCACGTGGGTGGCCCCTGCGAGACCGACACGGCGCTCTGCCTGGCCCGCGCGGACTCGGTCCCCGGGCCGGACAGCGGTCTGCGCCCCGTGGCCGACGGGATCCACCTGGTGGACCTGGAGGGCGATCCGGAGCTGGTGGTGGGCACCGTGCAGGGGCTGCGCGTCTTCGCCGGCTACGCGGGCTGGTCGCCGGGACAGCTGGCCGCAGAGCTGACCGAGGGAGCCTGGGCCTGCCTGCCCGGCTCGCCGGACGACGTGCTGACCCCGGTGGCCGGCCCGGAGCTGTGGCGCACGGTCATGGGCCGTCAGACCGGGCGGCTCGCGGTGCTGCGGACGGCACCGGCCGACCCGACGGCGAACTGAGAATGGCTGCCGGATCGCGCGGCATCTGGTAGGAAGTACTCCGGGAAGGGGCGGTCTGGGGAAGAGCCCGCCCCTTCCCACTTACTCGAGCTCCGTGAGAGCGCCTGCGCCGTCAGGCCCCGCGTCCGAGCGACCAGCATCAGAACTCCAGCATCAAAGCCGGAAGGCCGGGCGTCAGAGCCCCAGCGCCGCGGCGAGCTCCGGGTGCTCACCCAGCGGAGCGGACTGCTCCGCAGCCGGCAGGTCGAGCGAGCGCTCGCCGTGGTCGGCCAGCGTCGTCGTCGCCTCCAGCTCGCCGTCCCCGGCCGGCAGCGGGGTGGTGAACTGGACCAGCACGTCGGTGGCCGACGCGACGGCCAGCGTGCGCTCGCCGGGCAGGCCGAACAGCTCCGTCGGCCGCCCGTCGATGGAGCGGCGGCCCTGCCAGGTGTAGCCGCCGTCGAGGAACGCGGCCGGCTCGTCGCCGTCCTCGGCGGAGAGCCCGAGCAGGACGGTCACCAGGACGTCGACGAGCGGTGCGTCCGCGCCGTCGGTCACCACGGGGCGGGTGAGGAAGGTGGCGCCGGAGCCGGCCAGCGCCTCGGCGGCGCCCGGGACGTCGCCGAACCACAGCTCGTCGCGGGTGAAGAACACTGTGCGGAGCTCGTCGGCGCCCCCGGTGCTGGTGACGACCTGGGCGCGGCCGACGGCCTCGCGGAAGTCGACCTCCCCGGTGAGGGTCAGCACCGAGTCCGGGCCGTAGGGGGCGCTGATCACGAAGTCGGCGCCGCCCTCGTCGTGGTTGCGCTCCAGCAGGCCGGCCAGCAGGGCCGCGTCGGCCGCGGTGACCGGGTCCCCGGTGGTGCGCTGCCCGGTCTCGCCCGTGCAGCCGGTGACCAGGCCGATCACCAGGGCGGCGGCGGGCAGCAGGGCGCGGGTCCGCATGGGGGGAGGGTAGTGACTCCGACCCCCGCGCCGCCGCCACGCGCGCGCTCGCGGCGGGTCCTCCCGGCAGGCGGGGGGTGCGGGAACGCCCAGGGCCCGCACTCCGATGGAGTGCGGGCCCTGGTGACGCTCTGGAACGGCGGGGCCTCCGGGTCCCCCGCCCAAACAGCCAGGCGTGGGGGG
>JADGMW010000153.1_pt2 | contig 13339 bp, 13 predicted proteins | sample 8641801 | NCBI WGS metagenome assembly JADGMW01 (sample SAMN16272018, study PRJNA661076) | feces metagenome | isolation source: fecal sample from diarrhoea affected cattle A | host: Bos taurus | place: South Africa: Lokaleng Village, Mahikeng | collected 2019-09
CGAGCACCGCGCGGGTCGCTTCGGGGGTGGCGTCGGTCGGCGACGCGCCGGTGCCCCCGGTGGTCACGATCAACGCCGGTGCTCCTCGGAGCGCATCTGCAAGGCCGGCAGCGATCTGCGCATCGGCATACACGAGCGGGCCGCGGACGCTGAATCCGCGCTCGCCCAGCCACTTCTCGATCACCGGTCCGGTGCGATCCTCGCGAGTTCCCGCGGCGACGCCGGTGGACGCCACCACGACAACTGCCGAGCGCTCTGCCGAATCGCCACCGTCCGGCGCGGTATCGGCCTGCGGTTCGGCGCGCTGGGTGTCGGAGTCGCCGCGACGCCAGCGACCGTGCTTGCCGCCTTCCTTCGAAACGAGTCGGACCCCGTCCAGGGTCGCGGCGGGGTCGACGGCTTTGACCATGTCGTGCAACGTGAGTCCTGCGACGGCAACGGCGGTGAGTGCTTCCATCTCGACGCCGGTAGGGCCCTTCGTCTTGGCGGTCGCCTCGATGGTGATCGCGGTGTCGGTGAATCCGAACGTCACCTTCACCGACGACAATGCGAGCTGGTGGCACAAGGGAATCAGTTCCCAGGTCCGCTTCGCCGCGGCGATACCGGCGATGCGGGCGGTGGCGAGGACGTCGGCCTTGGGCATGTCGTCGGCCCGCACGAGCGCGACGACTTCCGGCGTGGTGACGAGGTGGCCGGCGGCGAGTGCTGTCCGCGTGGTGTCGGCCTTTGCGGACACGTCGACCATGCGGGCGCGGCCCTGGTCGTCGAGATGGCTCAATTCGCTCACAGTGTCAGCACTTTCACGAGGTCTCCGGCTTCGAGTGAGACGGTGTCGGCGGGGATGTCGAGAAGGACGTCGGCAGCGGCCAGACCGGCCACCTGGTGCGATCCGCGCCCGGCGGCGGGTCTCACGGTGCGACCGTCGAGGACACCGCGCAGGAACTGGCGTTTGCCCGCGATCGAGGTCAGATCGGTGGCAAGGGGAAGCATTTCGGTGACGGGCGGTGGGTATCCCGCTGCGGCTCGGAGTGCTGGGCGCGCGAACACCTCGAAGGAAACCAGTGCGCTGACGGGGTTGCCGGGAAAGGTCAGCACCGGAACGCCGTCGATCACCGCGGAACCTTGGGGGCCACCGGGCTGCATCGCGACCGAGACGAACCTGCCGCCCCTGGGCTGAAGAGTGTCTTTGACGACTTCGAAGTCGCCTTTCGACACCCCTCCCGAGGTGAACACGACATCGGCCACGCGCACGGCGTAGGAGAGCATCGTGGCGAACTCGTCGGGGTCGTCGTGGCAATGGTCGACCGAGACGACATCGGCGCCGTTGGCGGCGGCACTCGCGGCCAGGGCCGGGCCGTTGGAGTTGTAGATGCGGCCGGGGCCGAGCACGTCGCCCGCGGTGACGAGTTCGCTTCCGGTGGAGATCACCGCGACGCGCGGTCGTGCCCGGACCGGGATATCCGTCAGTCCGACTGCGGCGAGCGCAGCGATGTGGCGGGCCGCGAGCACCGTGCCCGCGGTGAGCAGGCAGTCGCCCACCCGGACATCGCTGCCGGCTTCCCGGACGTAGGTGCCCGGCGTCGTCCCGCGGCCGATCGTCACCGTGCCGGCGGCTTCGTCAGCGGTGGTGTCCTCGACGGGAACGACGGCGTCGGCCCCCTCGGGCATCGGCGCACCGGTCATGATCTTCAGTGCGTGTCCCGGTTCGAGGACTCCCGCGGTGTCCCCCGCAGCCACGACGCCCTGCACCGGCAGGGTCACCGGCGCGTCGGCCACGGTGCCGGATGCGACCGCGTAGCCGTCCATCTGCGAGTTCCGGAACGACGGAAGATCGAGCGGAGAACTGATCGTCTCCGCGAGCGTGCGGTGCAGAGCCCGGGAAAGCGGGACGGTCGCGGTGGACCCCGCCCGCAGCACCGCGAGTAGTTCACCCACGTACTGCTCGTGTTCTTCCACGGACCGCCTGCCGCTCGTCATGCGGCCAATCCTAGGCATATCGCCGTCCGCATCCGGCCGCGTACTCGGTTAGAGCGGACTCGTCGGGTGCTTCGGTGTTCACGTTCGCGGGCAATGGGCATACTGGGCGTATGGCGATGGTGATCGGATGACGGCGGTGAACGTGGGGATTCCGTCGGTGCGTCGACGCGCAGACGACACCTCCGACCGGCCCGACGTACCGGATCTTCTCGACCGCTTCGGTCGGGTGGCCCGCGACCTGCGTGTCTCCATCACCGAGAAGTGCTCGCTGCGCTGCACCTATTGCATGCCGGAAGAGGGGCTTCCGCCCATCCCTCGTGAACAACTCCTCACGGTCGACGAGATCGTGCGCCTGGTCGGTATCGCGACCGGCAGGCTCGGCATCCGCGAGGTGCGCTTCACCGGCGGCGAACCCCTGGTACGCCGCGACCTCGAGGCGATCATCCAAGGCTGCTCCCGTGTCGCGCCCGGAATCCCGCTCGCGGTCACCACCAACGCGGTCGGTCTGGAGCATCGGGCGCACGCGCTCGCGCAGGCCGGACTCACCCGCGTCAACATCTCCCTGGACACGATCGACCGCGATCACTTCGCCCAGCTCACCCGCCGCGATCGCCTCGGGTCGGTGCTCGCCGGCATCCGCGCCGCGAAGGACGCGGGCTTTGCCCGGGTGAAGGTCAACGCCGTCCTCATGCCCGAAACCCTGCACGGCGCCGCAGACCTCCTCGGATGGTGTCTCGAGGAGCAGGTGGAGTTGCGGTTCATCGAGCAGATGCCGCTCGACGCCGACCACGAATGGGCGCGGTCGCGGATGGTGACCGCACAGGGCCTGCTCGATGCCCTCGGGGAGCGCTTCACCCTTACCGAGACCGAACGTGAGGATCCTTCGGCACCGGCCGAGCGCTGGCTCGTCGACGGGGGTCCCGCGACCGTCGGCATCATCGCCTCGGTGACCCGCTCGTTCTGCTCGGACTGCGACCGCACCAGGCTCACGGCGGAAGGTACGGTCCGGTCCTGCCTGTTCAGCGACCAGGAGACGGACCTGAGGGCTGCGCTGCGCGGCGGCGCGACCGACGACGAGCTGGTGGATCTCTGGCGGGGTGCGATGTGGAACAAGTGGGCCGGGCACGGTATCGACGCGGCGGACTTCGCGCCGCCGCAACGCAGTATGGGAGCGATCGGTGGCTGACGTGGTGAACGGAATCGAGGTCCGGTATTTCGCGGCCGCGACCGACGCGTCCGGGTGCGAAAAGGAGACCGTGGCATTGCCCGCCGGCTCCGATCTCGGTGCCCTGCGCACAGTGCTCGTGGAGCGGTACGGCCCCGCAATGGAGCGGGTTCTGTCGGTCGCGGCGTATCTCGTCGAGCCGGGAGACGGTGGTGCCGGGGAACTCACCCGCGATCTGTCCCGCCCGGCGGGTGCCCGGGTCGACGTGCTGCCTCCGTTCGCCGGCGGCTGAGCACCCGCCCGGGCGTCTGCCCTACCTCCACCAGGTGTCGGACGGTGCCACCGGCATCACGCGCTTGTGGTGCGTGTCGAGGAATTTGCCTTCGAGTCGTTTCGCGAGATCATCGGTGACGTCCTTGCCCTCGAGGTAGTCGTCGATCTCGCTGTACGTCATGCCGAGTGCTTCTTCGTCGGGCAGAGCCGGACGGTCGTCCTCGAGGTCTGCGGTGGGGACCTTGCTCCAGGTGCTCTCCGGTGCCCCGAGTTCCCGGAGCAACGCCGCCCCCTGCCGCTTGGTGAGCCCGGCCAGCGGCGTGATGTCGACACCGCCGTCTCCGTACTTGGTGTAGAAACCCGTGACGGCCTCGGCGGCGTGATCGGTGCCGACCACGAGGTGTCCCAGTTCGCCGGCGATCGCGTACTGGAGCATCATGCGCTCGCGTGCCTTGATGTTTCCCCGGACGAAATCGCGAATGGTGCTCCCGTGGCCGGGGATTTCGCCCAGCGCTCGTCCCGCTTCGGCCGCGGTGGCGTCGGTTCCGGGTTTGATGTCCGCCCGCACCGTGTGGTCGGGCTGGATGAAGTCGAGCGCGATCTGTGCGTCGTGCTCGTCGGCCTGCTGCCCGTAGGGGAGGCGCACGGCGACGAATTCCGCGTCGTGCCCGCCGTGTCGAAGCTTCTCGACGGCGAGCTGAGCGAGGCGTCCGGCGAGCGTGCTGTCCTGACCGCCGCTGATGCCGAGCACCAGACCCTTCGCCGGCGTAGCGGCAAGATAGTCGGCGAGAAACTGTACTCGCGAATCGATCTCGCTCCGCGGATCGATGGAGGGCTTGACGCCGAGTTCTTCGATGATCCGATCGCGCAGGTTCGTCATTGCCGCCACATTAGCGTCACCGGAGCCGTGCTGCGAGACGACCGCGCGATACGGTGCGGGACGAGGCCACGCGCATGCACACGGCAGTGTCGTCGGCCGTCGAACACGGAGGCAGCAGGTGAACGGGATCCTCGTCGTATCCGCAACGAAGTCGGAGGCACTGCACGTTCCGGAACGGTACGACACGCTGATCACGGGCATAGGGAAGGTCACCGCGGCCGTTGCGGTGACGGCCGCGCTCGCGCGCTATCCGGAGGGCCGCAGACCGCTGGTCGTCAACATCGGAACCGCCGGCGCCCTGCGGAGTGCGCACGGCGGGCTCTATCTTCCTTCCACCGTCATCAACCACGACATCAGCAGCGAGGTGTTGCGCAGTCTCGGGCACCCGGTGGCCGACACGCTCACCTTCGAGGACGGAGACGGAACGATCCTCGCGACGGGGGATTCGTTCGTTTCCGACGCCGAGGTCCGCGATGCGCTGGCCGCCCGCGCGGACCTCGTCGACATGGAGGGCTTCGCGATCGCCTCCGCGTCGGCACACATGGGAGCGTCCTGCAGGCTCGTCAAGCACGTGAGCGATCACGCGGACGAAACGGCGATGGACTGGCCGAAGCAGATCGACAACAGCGCGCGGGTGCTCGCGGAATGGCTCGTGGACATGTACTGACGGCACCGCTGCCGTCGCGGGTCAGCGGTCGGCGGACTGCTCGACGAGAGTGACCCGGAGGTTGTCCGTCGCGAGCGTGAGCACATCTCCGTCCAGATGCCACCGCGGCCGAGCGGCGAAGAGTTTCTGCACCCACCGGTCGGCCTCGTCGAGCGGGGGCGGGCACGCCATCATCGTGGTGGCGAGGCCATCGGCTTGCACCACCCCGCCGGAGAAGTCCGCAGTGCCCATCATCCGGTTGCACCCTGCGTACGCGGCCACGCGTTCGCGAGCCGGGAAGGCGAGGGTGAACGGGCCCCCGCCCGGGATGGGAGCGCCGACGACCTCGGTGGATACGAAGTCGCGGCCCACGAGATCGGACGCCGAGGGCGCCGTTGCGCCGGTGTCGCACGCACAGAGCAGTCCGCCGAGGGTGAGGACGACGAACGCGCGGAGGGCACCGGTCATGGGGCTCACCGTACCCGGCGGGAACTACCGGTCGGCGGGACGCGCGACGCGTCGCGCGAGGTCGGACCAGGCCTGGGCGAGACGCTCGAGGGGATAACCGAGGTCGCGCCACTGATGGAGTACGAGAGACGCATCGAGCGGTGCCAGCAGGGCCTGGGCGAGGACCGGGAGGTCGCCGCCTGTTCCCGCCGCCCGTAGCAGGGTCTGCACGTGGGTGAGCGACACCGTGCGCGCCGGTGCCGAGAACCGCACGCCGCCGCCTGCGGCCTCGGCGGCCCGGAGCAGTTCACCCTGGACGTCGACGAGTGCGATGCGCGCTCGGCCGAAGGCGACGAGCCGTTCGACCGGATCCGCGCCCGGTCCGAGCGGCGGGGGACCGAAGAGAAATGCCTGCTGTAGTTCGCGCTCGCTGTGGTCGAGCAGCGCCTGCATGAGACCGGCGCGGGATCCGAAGCGCCGGAAGACCGTTCCCTTCCCGACACCCGCTTTCGCTGCGACGGCGTCCATCGTGATCGCGTCGGCTCCGTGCTCGGCGACGAGCACGGACGCGGCGTCGAGCAGGCGCTTCCGGTTGCGCGCCGCGTCGCCGCGTTCTGCGGGGCCGTCGTCGACCAGCCACAGCGGGTGAGTGTTCACAAGGTCACATTCTACCGTCGCGGGAATGAAAGTGGACCGCGGTCCGTTTATGATTGCGGAATCAACCAACTCGATCGAAGGATGTACCTCATGGCTCAGACTCGAGTCCTCGCCCTCGTCGGAAGCCTCCGCTCCGCCGCTGTCACCCGCCAGCTCGCCGAGACCGCTGCCACTGTGGCCCCCGAGGGCGTCGAGGTGAGCATCCACGAAGGCCTCGCCGACGTGCCGTTCTACAACGAAGACCTCGACGGCGAGACCGTGCCCGCCGCTGCTGTCGCCCTCCGTGAGGCTGTCGCCGGCGTCGACGCGGTCCTGTTCCTGACCCCGGAATACAACGGATCGACCTCGGGTGTCCTCAAGAATGCGATCGACTGGCTCTCGCGCCCCTACGGCGCCGGTGCGCTGTCGGGCAAGCCGGTGGCCGTCGTCAGCGCGTCGCCGAGCGGCAACGCCGCGAAGTGGGCACTCGAGGACACTGTCAAGGCTGTCGGGATCGCCGGCGGCACGGTCGCCGAAGGGGCTTCCCTCTCGGTCGGCGGCACCTTCGGAAAGTTCGGCGACGCACACGCCAAGGAGCATGCCGAGACGGCCACCGAGATCGCCGGCGTCGTCGACGCGCTCGTGAATGCCACCAAGGAACTCGTCGAGGCCTGACGGACCCGAGGTCCGACAGACGTTCGCGTCGCCGCCCGCCGTCCACCCGGGTGCGACGCGACGACCGGCCCCGGTCCCGCATCAGCGGGACCGGGGCTGTTGCGTCTCCGGTAGCTGCCGAGACCGGATTCGAAAGACCCCGGCATCGAAAGACCTCCGACGGCGGGATTGGAGTCGCGGCGGACGGGGAATGCCCGGACGACAGCCCACCGTTGGGAGGACGACCCATGGCATCCGAGACCGCCGACGCGGGCACGGCTCCGCCCGGCCTGCACGAACACTCCGTCACCTTCAGGGTCGACGGCACCGAACGACACTGCACCGTCGATGCCGGCACCACCGTGCTCGACGCCCTCCGCGACCGCCTCGGCGTCACCTCGCCCAAGAAGGGATGTGACCTCGGCCAGTGTGGCTCGTGCACCGTCCTTCTCGACGGACGGCGCAGGGTCACGTGCCTTGCGCTCGCCGTCGCACACGACGGTGCCGAGATCGTCACCGCGGCGGGCTTGGCCGCCGACGGACCGCACCCCCTGCAAGAGCGCTTCCTCGAGCGGGACGCCTTCCAGTGCGGGTACTGCACGCCCGGGCAGATCTGCTCGGCGATCGGCATGCTCGACGAATACGCCCAGGGCGACCCGAGCCATGTCACGGAAGAACTCGGCGTCACGCCCGACCTCGACGACGACGAGATCCGGGAGCGCATGAGCGGCAACCTGTGCCGTTGTGCCGCCTACCCCAACATCGTCGACGCGATCAGGGATGTCGCAGAGCAGGATGTCGCAGGGCAGGAGGCGACCGAATGAGGCCCCTTCGCTACGAACGACCGGCCGACGCCGCGACGGCGGTCGCGACCGTGCACGACAACCCGGACGCGGTGTTCCTCGCATCCGGCACCAATCTCGTCGACCACCTCAAGATCGGCGTCGCGACTCCGGGAATGCTGGTCGACATCTCGCACCTGCCGCTCGACTCGGTGGAGAGCGCCGCGGACGGAGGGCTCCGGATCGGCGCGAACGTGCGCAACAGCACGCTTGCCGTGCACCCCGACGTGCGCCGCAACTATCCGATGCTCACGCGTGCACTCCTGTCGGGAGCGTCTCCGCAACTGCGGAATGCAGCTACCACCGGCGGGAACCTCCTGCAGCGCACCCGGTGCGTGTACTTCCGCGACGTATCCACACCGTGCAACAAGCGTGAACCGGGCAGCGGGTGCTCGGCGCTGGGCGGATACACCCGCTACCACGCGGTGCTCGGCGCCTCGGAGGACTGCGTTGCGACACACCCGTCGGATATGGCGGTGGCCATGCTCGCCCTCGATGCGGAGGTTCTCGTTCTGGGCCCGGACGGGGAGCGCACCGTTCCGCTCGAAGAGTTCTATCGTCTGCCGGGCGACCGGCCCGACCTCGATACCACCCTCGACCGCGACGAACTCGTTGTCGGCGTGCATCTTCCGCCGCCGCAGACCACCGTGGCGACGTATCGCAAGGTCCGCGACCGCGCGTCCTACGCGTTCGCCCTGGTCTCGGTCGCTGCCGAACTGACCGTCTCGGGCGGCACGATCACCGGGTGCCGCATCGCCTTCGGCGGGGTCGCGCACCGGCCGTGGCGCGCACACCGCACCGAAGCCGCTCTTCTCGGAGAGCGCCCGGGGGAGGACCTGTTCGCGCGGGCGGCCGATGCGGAACTGGTCGATGCCCGGGCCCTCGACGGCAACGCGTTCAAGATCCCCCTGCTGCGCCGCACGCTCGCCGCCGTGCTGCGCGACCTCGCCGGACTCCACGACGAAGGGGTATCCGCATGACACACAGCGCCACCCGTGCCGTCGGCACATCCACCACCCGGGTCGACGGGCCGCAGAAGGTCGCCGGCACCGCGCCCTACTCCTACGAGCACCCCGTACCCGATCCCGCCTATCTGGTGCCTCTGGTGTCGACGATCGCGCGGGGGACGGTGGACCGCATCGACACCGCTGCCGCCGAGGCGGTCCCCGGTGTCATCACGGTGCTCACCCCGTGGAACGCACCCCGCCTCACCGACGAGGCCGAGGGTGAATACGTCGTGCTGCAGAACCCCGACGTGCTTTTCCGGGGTCAGCTCATCGGTGCGGTCGTGGCCGAGAGTCCGGAAGCCGCGCGGTACGCGTGCGAGCTGCTGTCGGTGGAGTACACGAGCACCGATCACGACGCCCGCTTCCGGCCCGACCACCCCGACGCCTACAAGCCGGAGACGGCCAACGGGGGATATCCGCCCGACTCCGAGCGGGGTGACGCGGACGGGGCGATCGCCGCTGCCGACGTGGTGATCGACGAGTGGTACTCCACCCCCGAAGAGCACAACAACCCGCTCGAACCTCATACGGTCGTCGCGCTCTGGGACGGGGAAACCCTCACCCTCTATACCTCCACGCAGCATCCGCACGGGGTCGTCTCGGCACTCGCACCTGCCCTCGGCCTCGACTCCTCGACCATGCGGGTGGTCTGCCCGTACATCGGGGGCGGCTTCGGATCGAAGGGCGGACCCCACGCGCACGACGTGCTCGGTGCGCTCGCCGCCAAGGCGGTGCCCGGCCGCGCGGTGAAGTTCGCCGTCTCCCGGCACGACATGTTCGGGTATGTCGGGTACCGCTCGCCGACGGCCTCGCGCGTCCGGCTCGCAGCCCGCAGCGACGGCCGGCTCACCGGCATCGTGCACGAGGCCTACGTCCAGAGTTCCCATGTCACCGAGTTCGTCGAGCAGGCCGCCGTGCCGCTGCGGAATCTGTACGACGCGGCGAACGTGCGCACGTCCCATCGGGCGATCCCCCTCGATGTGCCGGCACCGTTCTGGATGCGGGCGCCCGGTGAAGCACCCGGCATGTTCGCCGGCGAGGTGGCGATGGACGAACTCGCGGTGGCATGCGGGATCGACCCCGTCGAACTGCGCATTCGCAACGAACCGGAGTCCGACCCCGAGACCGGGAAACCGTGGTCGTCGCGCCGGCTCGTCGAATGCCTCCGCGAAGGCGCGGAGCGATTCGGCTGGGATCCGTCCGATCGGTCGCCGGGAACACGCAGCGACGGGCGGTGGCTCACCGGCACCGGTGTCGCGGTCGCGACCTACCCCCACATGGTCAAGCCCGGTTCGACAGCCTCGATCGGGTACCGCGGAAACGGACGGTTCCAGGTCCGGATCGGGGCGGCGGACCTCGGCACGGGTGCGTGGACCGCGCTGACCCTCATCGCGGCGGACGCGCTGGATGTGGCCGCGGAACAGATCGATCTCGAACTCGGCGACAGCGCGCTGCCCTTCGGGACCGTCGCGGGCGGTTCCTCGGGCACGTCGTCGTGGGGCAACGCCATCGTGGCGGCGGCCGGAACGTTCCGGACCCGATTCGGGGACTCTCCGGAGCCGGGAGACGAGGCGTCCGCGACAGCGGGCGAGAACGCCGACCTCGAGAGCTACACCGCCGCCTCGTTCGGCGCGCACTTCGTCGAAGTCCGAGTCGATCGCGACACCGGCGAGATCCGGGTGCCGCGCATGTTCGGCATGTTCTCGGTCGGACGCGTCGTCAATCCGCGCACCGCCCGTTCGCAGTTCATCGGCGGCATGTCGTTCGGTATCTCCATGGCACTGTTCGAGGAGAGCATTCGCGACCCGCGGTTCGGGCACGTGCTCAACCACGATCTCGCGGAATACCACGTACCGACGCACTCGGACATCCGCAACGTGGACGCCGCATGGCTCGACGAAGACGACTTCCACGCCACGGCCGTGGGATCACGAGGCATCGGAGAGATCGGCATCGTCGGCAGCGCGGCAGCGGTCGTGAACGCGCTGTGGCATGCGACCGGGGTGCGGGTGCGGAGCCTGCCCGCCCGGCTCGACGACCTGCTGCCCGCACTGCCGTAACGGGCGCGCCACCGGCACCCCGCGAGGGTGTCGGTGGGTGGCGTCACACTGTGCTCGGGGCCATGGTCGGCGCGCCCCGCCGCGACACGCCGTACGGGCCCCTGAACGTGCATGTCGGCGAGGTGCGACCTGGGAATATCACACCTGTAACTCACAAGATCCTGGGTTCTGTGTATCTGTCGGACACAAGGTGTAGTGTCTAGACCGCTGGATGGCCCAAGGGTCGCCGGTCTCTCGGGGAAGTGAGATCGGGCGGATTCGGTGGGCATTCGAGCACCGCGCAGCAGTCAGTCGTCAGGCCGTCACGGCCATCGTGAACTAAGGGGCACCCATGAACATCACCGTCTACACAAAGCCTGCCTGCGTCCAGTGCAATGCCACCTACCGTGCCCTCGACAAGGCCGGCATCGAGTACGACGTCGTCGACATCACCGAGAACCCGGAAGCCCGCGACTACGTGATGGCGCTGGGCTACCTCCAGGCTCCCGTCGTCGTCGCCGGTGACGATCACTGGGCCGGTTTCCGTCCCGATCGCATCAAGGCGCTCACGGTCGCAGCCTGAGTGTTCGTGTCGTCCGCTTCCGCGGACCGGTCGCAGTCCGCTGCGGCAGTAGTTCTTTGCCCGACCGAGCCGGTCTTCGCAATCGATTGAAGAGTGGTGAACACCGATGACCTCGCAGGGTCCGTCCCCGGGTACGTCGCTGGTGTACTTCTCGAGTACATCGGAGAACACCCACCGGTTCGTGCAGAAGCTCGGGATCCCGGCGACGCGGATCCCGCTGCACGACCGTGAGGGCACCTTCGAAGTGCACGAGCCGTACGTGTTGGTGGTGCCCACCTACGGCGGCGGGACCACCGCCACCGGGCGCGACACGCACTACGTCCCCAAGCAGGTCGTCCGATTCCTCAACAACGAGCACAACCGGGGTCTGATCCGGGGTGTGATCGCGGCAGGGAACACCAACTTCGGGGAGTCGTACTGTTTCGCGGGCGACATCGTGGCGCGCAAGTGCCGGGTCCCTTACCTGTATCGATTCGAGCTGATGGGCACCGCCGACGATGTCGAGCGTGTCCGTGCCGGGCTCGCCCACTTCTGGGAGTCGGAGCTGCAAACCGCATAGGCCGCACCGCCGCGCCCCGAAACTCATGGGGCACATCGTCATTCGTATCCATTTCGACGCGCGTCGCACACGTGACAGCGCGGCCACGTTCCTTTATTCGATAGGTGGGGACAGCACTGTGACCATTACCGATCCCGATCCCGTCAAGAGCCCGAAGCTGGACGAGTCGCTCAAGGGCCTCGACTACCACGCGCTCAACGCCATGCTGAACCTGTACGGCCCCAACGGTGAGATCCAGTTCGACAAGGATGTCGCCGCTGCGCGCCAGTACTTCCTGCAGCACGTCAACCAGAACACCGTGTTCTTCCACAACCTCGACGAGAAGCTGGATTACCTCATCGAGGAGAACTACTACGAGCCCGAGGTGCTCGACAAGTACTCCCGCTCGTTCGTCAAGACGCTGTTCCAGCACGCCTACGCGCAGAAGTTCCGTTTCCCCACGTTCCTCGGGGCGTTCAAGTACTACACGTCGTACACCCTCAAGACGTTCGACGGGAAGCGCTACCTCGAGCGGTTCGAAGATCGCGTGTGCATGGTCGCACTGACTCTCGCCGACGGCGACGAGATCCTTGCGACGCACCTGGTGGACGAGATCATCTCCGGCCGCTTCCAGCCCGCCACGCCGACCTTCCTGAACTCCGGTAAGAAGCAGCGCGGCGAGCCGGTCTCGTGCTTCCTGCTCCGCATCGAGGACAACATGGAGTCGATCGGACGCGCGATCAACTCCGCCCTGCAGCTGTCCAAGCGCGGAGGTGGTGTTGCCCTGCTGCTGACCAACATTCGCGAGCACGGCGCGCCGATCAAGAAGATCGAGAACCAGTCCTCCGGCGTCATCCCCATCATGAAGCTGCTCGAGGATTCCTTCTCGTACGCCAACCAGCTCGGTGCGCGGCAGGGTGCGGGCGCGGTCTATCTGCACGCCCACCACCCCGACATCTACCGGTTCCTCGACACCAAGCGTGAGAACGCCGACGAGAAGATCCGGATCAAGACGCTCTCGCTGGGGGTCGTGATTCCGGACATCACGTTCGAGCTGGCGAAGAAGAACGACGACATGTACCTGTTCTCGCCGTACGACGTCGAGCGCATCTACGGCAAGCCGTTCGCCGACATCGACGTCACCGAGAAGTACTACGAGATGGTCGACGACAAGCGCATCCGCAAGTCGAAGATCAAGGCGCGTGAGTTCTTCCAGACGGTCGCCGAATTGCAGTTCGAGTCCGGCTACCCGTACATCATGTTCGAGGACACGGTGAACCGCGCGAACCCGATCGCGGGCAAGATCACCCATTCGAACCTGTGCTCGGAGATCCTGCAGGTGTCCACGCCCTCGACGTACAACGACGACCTGTCCTACAGCCACGTCGGCAAGGACATCTCGTGCAACCTCGGTTCGCTCAACATCGCGAAGACGATGGACTCGCCCGACTTCGCACAGACCATCGAGGTCGCCATCCGGGGCCTGACCGCCGTGTCCGACCAGACGCACATCAATTCGGTTCCGTCGATCGAGCAGGGCAACAACGATTCCCATGCCATCGGCCTCGGTCAGATGAACCTGCATGGCTACCTCGCGCGCGAGCGGATCTACTACGGCTCCGACGAGGGCATCGACTTCACGAACATCTACT
>JADGMW010000603.1_pt1 | contig 13306 bp, 13 predicted proteins | sample 8641801 | NCBI WGS metagenome assembly JADGMW01 (sample SAMN16272018, study PRJNA661076) | feces metagenome | isolation source: fecal sample from diarrhoea affected cattle A | host: Bos taurus | place: South Africa: Lokaleng Village, Mahikeng | collected 2019-09
CCATCGCCTCGACGAAGTAGGCCTGCCAGAAGTTGGAGCCGTAGAAGCGGCTCTTGCGGCCCTCACGCCGCGGGTGGTGCAGCTGACGGTAGACGATCAGGAAGATGATGCCGACCGCGCTGAGCAGGCCGAGGCCCTCGCTGACCCACTCGAAGAGGAACCAGTGGCCGATGATCGGCAGCGCGAAGTCGGGCTTGAACAGCTGCACGTAGCCGGTGGCCACCGCGGAGCTGAGCACGATGAACCCGGCGTAGACGAACCAGTGCATGATGCCGACCCAGGTCCACTGGAGCATCCGGGTGTGGCCCAGTGACTCCTTGAGCATCGTCCAGGAGCGTCGTGCCGGCTGGTCGGTGCGCCCGGTGGTCGGACCGCCCACCCTGAGGGTGCCGACGATCGACCGGACCGCGATCACGGTCATGGCGAGCGCCACGGCCGTGACGGCCAGTGAGACAACGATGGCGAACATCTGCATGGGGTGAGGCCCTTCGTCTGGTGCTCGTCCTGAGGCGGACGTGCGCGAGCCTATTGCCCGCCAGATCGAGCCGTGTCAGTGCCCGCCAGGAGTGGGCACCAGCCTACCGGCGGGTAACCAAGGAGGCGACCCGGCGCTCCCGCTCAGCCCGGAGGAGGAGCCGCCGGACGCCGGCCCAGGCCCGCGACGGCGAGCAGGATCAGGCCGGTGCCGAGGAGTCCGCCGCCGCCGAGCCGCTCGTCGAGCAGCAGGGCCGCGAGCGCCGCCGCGGTGACCGGCTCCAGCAGGGTGGCGATCGTGGCCGCGCCGCTGTCGGTGGTGCGCAGCCCGGCGTAGAAGAGCCCGTAGGCCAGCGCCATGGTGGCGATCCCCAGGTAGGCGAGGGTCGCCAGCGCGACCGGATCGTCGGTGACGAGGACGTCGGCGCGCAGACCGGCGACCAGGCCGAGCGGCACCAGCGCGACCGCGCCCACCGAGGTGGTCAGGGTGGTCAGCGCCAGCGGCTCGCCGGTGCGGGCCAGCCGGGCGCTGAGCGCGGTGGCCAGCGCGTACGCCGTCCCGGAGCCGACCGCGAGCAGCACCCCGACCCCGGGCCGCGGCCCGGTCCCGGCGTGGCCGGCGGCGACGCTGACCAGCACCAGCCCGGTGAGCGCGGCGGCGAGCACCGCGAGCCGGCCTCGCGACGGCGCCACCCGGGTGCGCAGCGCGTCGGCGGCGGTCAGCAGCACCGGCGCCAGGCCGAGGCTGACCACGGTGGCCACGCTGACCCCGGCGGTGACCACCGAGCCGAAGTACAGCGCCTGGTAGCCGCCGGTGCAGATCCCGACCGCGACCACGCGGGCCGGGTGCCGGCGCAGCAGGTCGAGGGCGGCCCCGCCGCGGCGCAGCACCGCGAGGGCGAGGACCAGCGCGAGCGCGCCGATCACCATCCGCCAGGCGCTGAGGGTGACCACCGGCATCGCCACGACGTCGCGGACCACCTGGACGGCCAGCCCGCCGGTGCCCCACAGCACGCCGGCGAGGCAGACCTGCACCAGGCCGAGCCGGGCCAGGGCGGACGCCTCTGATCCGGCGGCGCGGGTGAGGTCCTGGGTCACCTGACCATCGTGCCGGACCCCGCGGTGCCGGGCACCGCGGTTTCGGCCGGCGGTCGCGAGCCGCCGAGGCGCCGGGAGACCTCGGCCGCGGTACGGCGTACCGCCCGGCTGGCCGCCTCCGCGTCGACCGGGGGCCGCTCCGGTGGCGCCCCCGGGCCGCGGGTGGGGAACGTCAGCGCGATCCCGGCGACCGGGTGGTCGTTGTGGTCCAGCACGGCGGCCGCGACGCTGGCGAAGCCGGGCGTGACCTCGCCGTCCTCGACGGCGTACCCGCGCTGCCGGGTCTCGGCCAGCACGGCGCGCAGTCCGGACGGGGTGCGCGGGCCGAGGCCGTGGCGGTCCACGAACGCCTCGGCGTCCGGGTACAGCGCCCGGACCTGGGCGGCGGGCAGCGCGGCCAGGACGGCCCGGCCGCTGGCGGTCAGGTGCGCCGGCAGCCGGACGCCGACGTCGGTGACCAGCGGCGGCCGGCCGGGGGCCCGCTCCTCGAGCACGTAGAGGACGTCGGGCCCGTGCAGCACCGCGAGGTGGGCCGACTCCCCGGCGGCGTCCACCAGCGCGGCCAGCGGCCGCCGCGCGAGCCGCTGCAGCGGCGCCTGGCGGGCGTACCCGCTGCCTACCTCGAAGGCGGCCAGGCCGAGGCCGTAGCGGTGCTCGTCGGCCAGGTGGACGACGAAGCCCTCGTCGATCATCGCGTTCAGCAGGTGGTACGCCGTGGAGCGCGGCAGCTCGCAGGCGTGCGCGACCCGGTCCAGCGGCACCGGGTGCGGCTGGGCGGCGAGGAAGCGCAGCACCCGCAGGGCGCGGGTGGCGGCCGGGACCTGCCCCATGGCCCGGAGCGTAGCCCGGCGAGGGCCGGTGCCGGGGCCGCTGCGGCGGCTGCTCAGCGGGGCGTGTCGCCGTTCCCGCGGTGCCGGCCCCCGGTGCCCGGGTCGCTGCCCGGGTCGCTGGCCGTCGCCGGCCTGCTGCCGGCCGGGCCGGTCCCGTCGACCGGGGTCTCGACGGCGGGGGTCTCCGCGGCGTGCCGGTGCCCCTCGGGGGTCCGCGGCCGGTAGTCGTCGGCCCGGTGGTCCACCGCCGGGTCGAGCCGGTCGGCTTCGCGGACCAGGTCCTCCTGGCGGGCGCGGGCGTGGTCGGCGCCGCGCCGGGCCTCGGTGGCCTGGGCCTCGGCCTGCTCCGCCTCCCGGCGGGCCGCCTCGGCCCCGGCCTCGCGCCGGCGGGCCTCGAGCTCGGCCTGGGTCAGCCCGGGCTGGTGGCCGGCCGCCTGCTGGCGCAGGTGCTCGGCCTCGGCGTGCCGGCGCTCGCGGCGCCGCCGCGACAGCAGCACGGCGAGCACCGCGATCACCACCAGGGCGACGACGGCGGCGGCGATGACGATCCACACCACGGTGTCCATCCGGGTCCTCCTCCTCGAAGGGCCGTCCGGTACCCCCGCGGCCCCCCGCGTACGCCGGGCTCAGCGCAGGTCGCGCTCGCCGTCCACCGGCACCAGCGGCGTGGCCACCAGCGGGAAGAGCGTCGCGGCGCCGAACACCACGGCGTACCCGACGTGGGCGACGGCCAGCCCGGCGGCCGGCGGGACCACCGAGGCGACCAGGAACTGGCTGGTGTTCTGCAGGCCGAGGGCCCGCCCGGACCAGAACGGCCCGGCACGCTCGGCGACCGCGGTGAAGGCCAGGCCGTTGTCGGCGACGGTGACCACCGTCGCGAAGACCGCCACCGGCACCGCGAGCGCCCAGTCCAGGCCGGTGGTGACCCCGAGCAGCCCCATCGTGGCGGCCGCGGTGAGCGCCACCGAGCGCAGCGGCGCCATCCGCCGGCCGAGGGCGTCGGAGAGGGCGCCGGCGGCGATCCGGCCCAGGGCGCCGGCGAGCTGGGCGCAGGCCACCAGGGTGCCGGCGGCGCCGGGGGACCAGCCGCGCTCCTGCACCAGCCAGACCAGGGTGAAGGTCCACACCACGAACTGGGGGACGACCAGCAGCACCGAGACCCCGTGCAGGCGTACCAGGAACCGGTCGCCGCGGTACGGGTTGGCGATCGCGCTCGCCGTCTGGGTCGGTCGCGGCGGGTCGAGGACCACCACGGCGACCACCGCGGTGGCGATCGCGCAGAGCACCACCGGCACCCACAGCGCCGCCTGGACGCCGTGCCGGTCTGCCAGCACGGCCATCGTGATCGCCGCGAAACCGACCCCGGCCGGCTGGGCCATCTGCCGGATCCCCATCGCCAGCCCGCGCCGGCGCGGCGGGAACCAGCCGACCACCACCCGGCCGCTGGCGGCGTTGGTGCTCGCCGCCGCGGCGCCGGCGACCAGCAGGGCCAGCGACATCGCGACGATGTTCCCGCTCAGCGCGCTGACCATCCCGGCCACGGTGCCCACCCCGAGGCCGACGAGCAGGCTGAACCGCTCGCCGTACCGGTCGGTCACCCAGCCCCAGCCGACCAGCGAGAGCATCACCCCGACGGTGGGGGCGGCCGCGACCAGGCCGGCCTCGGCCAGGCTCAGTCCGTGCTGGTCGTGCAGGGCCGGGATCAGGAACGCCGGGCCGTGGTACATGATCGCCGCGGCGCCCTGGGCGAAGGTGCCCGCGCCGAGCATCGACCAGCGCCGCAGCCTCCTCACCTCGTGCATCCCGCCAGTCAACAGCTGGTCCGGACCACCGCCCGGCCGGGTCTCGGCAGGCGACCTGTGAGGTATCGGACATCGCCGGCTGGCTCACCGGAGGCCCTTCGTCGGTCGAGTGCCGCCGTGAGGGACGAGCGGCGGTGTATCGAGACGGCTCGACCAGCGCGGAGTCTGAGATTCGAGACGCCGACCGGGCGCCGGTCCCTGGCCGGGCCCGGCGCGCGGGCGTTGGATGACCAGGGTGAGTGCCCTCCCTCCCCGGGTCGTCGTGGACGTCGGCCCGCTCTCCTTCGCCGACGTCGTCGCGGTGGCCCGCGCCGACGCCGGCGTGATGCTGAGCGCCGCCGCCCTGGACGCCGTACGCCGCGGTCGGGGGGTGGTCGAGACGCTGGCCGCGTCCGCCACCTCCGTCTACGGCGTCTCCACCGGGTTCGGGGCGCTGGCCACCCGGCACATCCCGGCGGCCCGGCGCGAGCAGCTGCAGCGTGCGGTGGTCCGCTCGCACGCCGCCGGCTCCGGCCCGGAGGTGGAGCGCGAGGTGGTCCGGGCGCTGATGCTGCTGCGGCTCTCCACGCTGGCCACCGGGCACACCGGCGTCCGCCCGGAGACGGCGACCCTGCTCGCCGCGCTGCTGGACGCCCGGATCACCCCGGTGGTGCACGAGTACGGCTCGCTCGGCTGCTCCGGCGACCTGGCGCCGCTGGCGCACTGCGCGCTGGCGCTGATCGGCGAGGGCGAGGTCCGCGACCCCGACGGCGTACGTCGTCCGGCCGCCGAGGCGCTGGCGGCCGCCGGCCTGGCGCCGGTCGAGCTGGCCGCCAAGGAGGGACTGGCGCTGATCAACGGCACCGACGGGATGCTCGGGATGCTGGTGCTCGCCCTCGACGACCTGCGCCGGCTGCTGCGCACCGCCGACGTGGCGGCCGCGATGTCGGTGGAGGCGCTGATGGGCACCGACCGGGTCTTCGCCGACGAGCTCGTCGCGCTGCGCCCGCACCCGGGCCAGGCGGCGTCGGCGGCCAACCTGACCCGGGTGCTGGCCGGCTCCGGGGTGGTCGCCTCGCACCGGACCCCGGACTGCCACCGGGTGCAGGACGCCTACTCGCTGCGCTGCGCCCCGCAGGTGCACGGCGCGGCCCGGGACACCGTGGAGCACGCCGCGGTGGTCGCCGGCCGCGAGCTCGCCGCGGCGATCGACAACCCGGTGGTGCTCGGCGACCGGGTCGAGTCCAACGGGAACTTCCACGGCGCCCCGGTCGGGTACGTGCTCGACTTCCTCGCGATCGCCGCCGCCGATGTGGCCTCGATGAGCGAGCGGCGCACCGACCGGCACCTCGACGTGGCCCGCAACCACGGGCTGGCGCCGTTCCTGGCCGCCGACCCCGGCGTCGATAGCGGGCACATGATCGCCCAGTACACGGCGGCCGGCATCGTCTCCGAGCTCAAGCGGCTGGCGGCCCCGGCCTCGGTCGACTCGATCCCCTCCAGCGCGATGCAGGAGGACCACGTCTCGATGGGCTGGGCGGCCGCGCGCAAGCTGCGCCGCAGCGTGGACGGGCTGAGCCGGGTGCTGGCGATCGAGGTGCTCACCGCGGCCCGGGCGCTCGACCTGCGCGCGCCGCTGCGGCCCGCGCCGGCGAGCGCCGCGGTGGTCGCGCTGCTGCGCGGCGCGGGGGTGCGCGGCCCGGGGCCCGACCGGTACCTGGCGCCGGAGATCGAGACCGCGGTCGGGCTGGTGGCCGGCGGCGCGCTGCTGGCGGCGGTCGAGACGGAGATCGGAGAGCTCGGATGACGCAGCGCACGGGCACGACGGGCACGACGGGCAGCACGGGCAGCACGGGCACGGCGAGCGGCGCGAGGCCCGTGCGGGCGCCGCGCGGCAGCACGCTGACCGCGCGGTCGTGGCAGACCGAGGCGCCGCTGCGGATGCTGATGAACAACCTGGACCCCGAGGTCGCCGAGGACCCCGACCACCTGGTCGTCTACGGCGGTACCGGGCGCGCGGCGCGCAGCTGGGCGGCGTACGACGCGATCGTGGCCGAGCTGCGCGACCTGGCCGAGGACGAGACGCTGCTGGTGCAGTCCGGCAAGCCGGTCGCGGTGCTGCGCACCCACCCGTGGGCGCCGCGGGTGCTGATCGCGAACTCGAACCTGGTCGGCGACTGGGCCACCTGGGAGGAGTTCCGCCGCCTCGAGGCCGAGGGGCTGACCATGTACGGCCAGATGACGGCCGGCTCGTGGATCTACATCGGCACCCAGGGGATCCTCCAGGGCACCTACGAGACCTTCGCCGCGGTCGCCGAGCAGCGCTTCGGCGCGACCCTGGCCGGCACCCTGACCCTGACCGCCGGGCTGGGCGGGATGGGCGGCGCCCAGCCGCTGGCGGTGACCATGAACGAGGGTGTGGTGATCTGCGTGGAGTGCGACCCGGCCCGGATCGCCCGCCGCCTCGAGCACCGCTACCTCGACGTCGAGGCCGCGTCGCTGACCGAGGCGCTGGCGCTGGCCGAGGAGGCCCGGGCGGCGCGGCGTCCGCTCTCGATCGGGCTGTGCGGCAACGCCGCCGCGGTGCTGCCGGAGGTGGTCGCCGCCGGGGTCCGGGTCGACGTGGTCACCGACCAGACCTCCGCCCACGACCCGCTGACCTACCTGCCGCTCGGCGTCGACGTCGCCGACTGGGCGGCCGAGCGGGAGCGGGACCCGGCCGGCTTCACCGAGCGGGCCCGCGCCTCGATGGCGACCCACGTCGAGGCGATGCTGGCGCTCAAGGATGCCGGTGCGGAGGTCTTCGACTACGGCAACTCGCTGCGCGACGAGGCGCGCAAGGGCGGCTGCGCGCGGGCGTTCGAGTTCCCCGGCTTCGTGCCGGCCTACATCCGCCCGCAGTTCTGCGAGGGCCGCGGGCCGTTCCGCTGGGCCGCGCTCTCCGGCGACCCGGCCGACATCGCGGCCACCGACGCCGCGGTGCTCGAGCTGTTCGGCGACGACGAGCGGCTGCGGCGCTGGATCACGATGGCCCAGGAGAAGGTCGCCTTCCAGGGGCTGCCGGCCCGGATCTGCTGGCTGGGGTACGGCGAGCGGCACCGCGCCGGGCTGCGGTTCAACGAGATGGTGGCTTCCGGCGAGCTGTCCGCGCCGGTGGTGATCGGCCGCGACCACCTCGACTGCGGCTCGGTGGCCTCGCCGTACCGGGAGACCGAGGCGATGCGCGACGGCTCGGACGCGATCGCCGACTGGCCGCTGCTCAACGCGCTGGTCAACACCGCCTCGGGGGCCACCTGGGTCTCGATCCACCACGGCGGCGGGGTCGGGATCGGCCGCTCGATCCACGCCGGTCAGGTGGTGGTCGCGGACGGCACGGCGCTGGCCGCGGAGAAGATCGAGCGGGTGCTCACCAACGACCCGGGCATGGGCGTGGTGCGGCACGTGGACGCCGGCTACGACCGGGCCGAGGAGGTCGCCCGCGAGCGCGGGGTCCGGGTCCCGGGGCTGGACGGTGCGCCCGCGCCAGCGCCGCCGGGGTCGAGGCGGCCGGGGCCTGAGGCAGGATCGGGGCCATGACTGCGTACTGGATCAGCATCTACCGCGAGGTCTCCGACGAGGCGAAGCTGGCGGCGTACGCCCAGCTGGCGCTGCCGGCGCTCACCTCGGCCGGCGGCACGTTCATCGCCCGCGGCCTGCCGGAGCAGACCTACGAGGCCGGCGAGACGACCCGCACGGTGCTCATCGAGTTCGACTCGGTGGAGGCCGCCCGCGCCGCCCACGACAGCCCGGCGTACGCCGAGGCGCTGGCCGCGCTCGGGGACGGCGCGGTGCGCGACATCCGCATCGTCCCCGGCGTGTAGCTGCTCAGTGCACGGGGGTACGGCGCGCGTCGACGGCGGCCTGCGCCTCCTCGGCGACCAGGTCGGCGTTGATCATCGCGCCGGCCTGCAGGCCGGCGGCGGCGGAGGCGACCACCTGCGCCATCGGCTCGGCGACGTTGCCGGCCGCCCACACCCCCGGGACCGAGGTCAGGCCACCCTGCCCGGTGGGCAGCCGGGTGCCGAGCACGTGGCCGCCGACCTCCATCGGCTCGGTCTCCAACCCGAGCGGGGCCAGGAAGTCGGCGTGCGCCACGACCTGCGAGGAGACCACCACCGCGTCGCAGGCGAGCACCTCGCCGGAGGCCAGCTCGACGCCGCGCACCGCCCGGTCCGGCCCGTCGGCGAGGACGACTCGCACCGGCGGGTCCTCCAGCACCCGGACGCCGCGGGCGGCCAGCCGCTCGGCGTCCTCCGGCGAGGGGCGCGGCGCGTCGGCGGCGAGCGCCACCACCACGTCGTCGGTGAGCTGGCGGAACAGCAGCGCCTGGTGGGTGGCCATCGGGCCGGTGCCGAGCACCACGATCGCCCGGTCGCGGACCTCCCAGCCGTGGCAGTAGGGGCAGTGCAGCACGTCGTGGCCCCAGCGCTCGGCCAGGCCGGGCAGGTCCGGCAGCACGTCGGTGGCGCCGGTGGCGACCAGCACCCGGCGGGCGGCGAGGTCGCGGCCGTCCTCGGTGCTGACCACGAAGCCGCCGTCCGGGCCGGGGCGGACCGCGGCGACCCGCGCCGGGGCGATCTGGACGCCGTACCCGGCGGCCTCGGCGCGGCCGAGGGCCATCAGCTCGCCCGGGGCGGTGTCCTCGCGGCCGAGGTAGTTGTGCACGCCGGCGGCGGGCGCGTTGCGCGGCTCGCCGGCGTCGAGGACCAGCACCGAGCGACGCGAGCGGCCCAGCGCGGTGGCACCGGCCAGGCCGGCGGCGCCGCCGCCGATCACGAGGGCGTCCCAGGTCCGGGCGGTCAGGTCGAGGTCGGGTGTCTGCATGGCTCGAGGGTGCGCGCTCGGGTGTCGGGTTGACAAACATCGTTGCCGTTTCGGCAAACTGTGGGGATGGTCGACGACGACGCCCTCGAGGCGGCACTGCAGCGGGTGGGCCCCCGGCTGCGCCAGCTCCGGCTGGAGCGCGACGCCACCCTGGCCGACCTCGCGGCCGAGACCGGGATCTCGGTGAGCACCCTGTCCCGGCTGGAGTCGGGAGGGCGCAAGCCGACGCTGGAGCTGCTGCTGGCGCTCGCCAAGGCGCACCGCGTCGCCCTCGACGACCTGGTGGACGCCCCGGAGACCGGCGACCCGCGGGTCCGCTCGCGCCCGGTGGTCCGGCACGGCACGACGTTCCTGCCGCTGACCCGGCGCCCGGGCGGGCTGCAGGCGTGGAAGATGGTGATGCCCCCGCAGCCGGCCGCGGTGCCCGACCCGCGCACCCACGACGGCTACGAGTGGCTCTACCTGCTCTCCGGCACGCTCCGGCTGGTGCTGGGCAGTCGCGATCTGGTGCTCGGGCCGGGCGAGGTGGTCGAGTTCGACACCCGCACCCCGCACTGGCTGGGCAACCCGGGGCCGGTGCCGGCCGAGGTGCTGGCGATCTTCGGCCCGCAGGGGGAGCGGATGCACGTGCGGGCCTGAGCAGGCGCGCGGATAGGCTCGACCCGGTCGACCAGACAGGGGTGTGAGATGACGGCGAGCCGGTCCGCGCGAGAGCGGAAGGCGGCCGCGGACGGCGGTCCGCTGGCCCGGGTCAAGATCGACCTCGGCAGCGGCCAGCAGTTCGTCTACAAGATCAGCTGCGCCACCTGCCAGGTCAAGGGCGGGCGGAGCTGGTCGGCGTACCGCCCCGGTGGCGACAACGGCTACCTCGCCGCGATGGACCGCTGGATCTTCCACCTGGTCGAGAAGCACCCGGGGTCCGAGGCGCCGTGCCTGGAGTACCTGCCCGCGGCCCAGCAGCGGCTGCACGAGCGCCGCGCGCGGCACGAGTCGGGCGCCGGCGAGGGCCCCTCCGCCTGACTCACCCCGACTCACGCAGGGATCGGCGGCCCCAGTACCTCGAGCCCGTAGCGCGGGGCGACCTCGTTCCACCGTTCGATCTCCTCCGCCATCGTGCGGCCCTCGCCGTCCTCGGGAGGCCGCCGGGCGGTGGCCGGCACGCCCACCTCGTCGTACAGGTCGAGCAGCCCGCCGGGCAGGGTCAGGCTGACGAACCGCGCCGGCCGGTCTCCGCGGATCCGGAAGGCGTGCGGGACGTCGCGGGGCAGGTAGACGAACCAGCCCGGCCCGAGCTCGTACGTCGTCTCGCCCGCGCGGTAGGTCATCTCGCCGTCGAGGAGGTAGACCGCCTCGGACTCGCGCCGGTGGCGGTGCAGCGGCGTGGCGATCCCGGGCGGCTGGGAGACCAGGGCGACGCCGAGCGCGCCGCCGGTCTGGCTCGGGCCGGCGAGATGCTCGAACAGCGAGCCCATCGCCCACGTCCCCCGGCCCTGGCCGGGCCCGCGGGCGACCACCTCGTCGTGCTGGGTGTGGTCCTGTCGAGCGTCGGTCTGCGCCATGGCTGCCGTCCCCGATTGATCCGAATGCATATCGGACGAATATTGGTACGCTACGACCCGTGCCGGAGGCCGTCAACACCCGTCGCTACGACTCTCCTCTCCGCCGGGAGCAGGCGCAGAGCACCCGCCGGGCGGTGTTGGGCGCGGCCCGGGCGCTGTTCACCACCCGGGGGTACGCCGAGACGTCGGTGGCGCAGGTCGCGCGCCGCGCCGGGGTCTCGGTGGACACCGTCTACGCCAGCGTCGGGCGTAAGCCGCAACTGCTGCTGGCGGTCCACGACATGGTGCTCGGCGCCACCGACGAGCCGGTGCCGGCGCAGGAGCGCGACTACGTCCGCCGGATCCGGGAGGCCGAGGCGGCCGAGCAGAAGATCCGGCTGTACGCCGACGCGCTGGCCGAGCGGCTCCCCGAGACCGTCCCGCTCGACGCGGCCCTGCAGCAGGCCGGCGCCCGCGAGCCGGCATGCCGCGAGCTGCGGGAGTCCCTCGGCCGGCGCCGGCGCCGCAACATGCGCCTGTTCGTGGAGGACCTCGCCGCCACCGGCCGGTTGCGTCCCGACCTGGACCTCGAGCGGGCCGCCGACCTCGTGTGGTCGATGAACTCGCCCGAGTACTTCCGGCTGCTCGCCGACGCCGGCCACACCCCCGCCCAGTACGCCGCCCTGGTGGCCGACGTCTGGACCCGCACGCTGCTCGACGGCCCGCCCCGATGAGTTCCGGGGCCGGGCGGGGTCTCGGTGGCCATGACGACGCGTGTGCTGACCACCCATCTGGCGATGGGCGAGTCGCCCCGGTGGCACGACGGCGTGCTGTGGGTGTGCGACTGGCTGGCCGGTGAGGTGCTGCGCCTCGACGCCGACGGCCGCGCCGAGGTGGTCCGCCGGATCGAGGGGCTGCCGTTCTCCGTCGACTGGCTGCCCGACGGCCGCGAGGTCTACACGACCCGCGCCGGCGTGGTCGCCGGCCCCGACCTGGCGCCGTACGGCGGCACCGGGCGGGCGTGGAACGAGATCGTCGTCGACCCGGCGGGCCGGGTCTACGTGAACATGCCCGGGTCGGTGCCCGGCGAGGAGCCGCGCCCCGGCATCGTCGCGGTGATCACCCCCGACGGCGTCACCCGCGATGTCGCCGACGACCTGTGGTTCCCCAACGGGATGGCGCTCACCCCGGACGGCGCCACGCTGATCGTCGCGGAGTCCCAGGCCCACCGGCTGACCGCCTTCGACCTCGCCGCGGACGGCTCGCTGACCGGGCGCCGGACCTGGGCGGAGCAGGGCGAGCAGGCCGCCCCGGACGGCATCTGCCTCGATGCCGACGGCGCCGTCTGGTACGCCGATGTGCCGAACCGGCACTGCCGCCGGGTCGCCGAGGGCGGAGCCGTGCTGGCCACCGTGGAGGTCGACCGCGGCTGCTTCGCCTGCATGCTCGGCGGCCCCGACGGGCGGACGCTGTACCTCGTGGCCACCGACTGGGAGCGGCTGGACTGGCAGCACGGCGGCGGGGAGCGCACCGGGCAGGTGCTGACCCACCGGGCGCCTGCGCCGCACGCCGGACGGCCCTGAGGCCCGCGCCGGCCGCGCTCACCCAGATCGGGGCTGTCGGCCGGCGGTGAAGGCTGGTTCTCTGGGGTGATGCGCGTGCTCGTCGCCAGCACCGCCGGCGCTGGCCACTTCGGCCCGTTGGTCCCGGTCGCACGGGCCTGCGTGGCGGCCGGGCACCAGGTGGCGGTGGCGGCCCCGGCGTCCTTCGCCGCGGAGGTCACGGGCGCCGGGTTCGAGCACCTGGCCTTCGCGGACGTGCCCGAGGAGGTGATCGGCCCGGTGATGGCCCGGCTGCCGGAGCTGTCGATGGCGGAGGCGAACCGGACCGTGGTGGCCGAGGTCTTCGGCCGGCTGGACGCGCAGACCGCGCTGCCCGGCGTCCGCGCCCACCTCGAGGAGTGGCGACCCGACCTGGTGCTCCGCGAGCCGACCGAGTTCGCCTCGCTGGCCGCCGCCCTGGCCGCGGAGGTGCCGCAGGCGGTGGTCGCGGTGAACGTGACCGCGCTGATGGAGCAGGTCTCGGCGATCGTCGCCCAGCCGTTGGCCGAGCTCGACGCGCTGGCCGGCCTGGCGCTGGGCAGTTGCTCGGCGGCGGTGCGGGGCGCCACGACGTTCACCAGCGTGCCCGCGGTGCTGGACGAGGCGCGCCCGCTGACGATCGGTCACGGCGGCCCGGTGCACCGCTACCGGGTGCCGACCCCGGCGGGGGCGGGCCGGCTGCCCGAGCCCTGGGGCGACCCGGCGCATCCGCTGGTCTACGTCACCTTCGGCTCGGTCGCCGCCACCGTGGCGGAGTTCGCCGTGGTCTACCAGGACGTCTTGGAGGCGCTCGCCGACCAGCCGCTGCGGATCCTGCTCACCACCGGGCGCGGGGTCGCCCCGGAGGGGTTGGACGTCCCGGCGAACGCCTGCGTGCGGCAGTGGTGGGCGCAGGACGACGTGCTGCCGCAGGCCGCCGCGGTGGTCGGGCACGGCGGCTTCGGGACGACGATCGCGGCGCTGGCCGCGGGGGTGCCGCAGGTGCTGCTGCCGCTGTTCGCGATGGACCAGTTCGTCAACGCCGAGCAGGTGTCCGCGGTGGGTGCCGGGGTGATGCTGAGCGGCGGGCCGGACGCGGTGCCCGGGCTGCCGGCCGCGCTCGACTCGGTGCTGAACGGCGA
>JADGMW010000607.1_pt1 | contig 13264 bp, 12 predicted proteins | sample 8641801 | NCBI WGS metagenome assembly JADGMW01 (sample SAMN16272018, study PRJNA661076) | feces metagenome | isolation source: fecal sample from diarrhoea affected cattle A | host: Bos taurus | place: South Africa: Lokaleng Village, Mahikeng | collected 2019-09
ATGAACCACAACTTCGACATGCCCGCCCGCGCCGAGACCGACGGCAAGCTGTGGGTCACAGGTACCTAGCAGCATCCCGGCTTCCGTCCGCTGCTCGAGGCCATCCCCGCCAACGGCGCTGTGGCCCTGGCCTTCGGCAAGGACACGCCGCAGGACACCGGCGAGGACAACTGGGTCAACGCCTCGGACCACGCCGCCTTTCACCGCGCCCAGGTGCCCTTCCTGTATTTCGGCGTGAACTATCACCCGGACTACCACCGCCCGTCTGACGATTTCGAACGCATCACCCCGTCGGTCTTCATCAGCGCGACCGAACTGTCGATCGCCGGATTCCGCGCCCTCGACCGCGGCCTCGACCGTTAGGAATCGACAGCGCCGGCCCGGCGCGACGGGCGGGCTTGCGGAGGAGCCGATGCACACCAGACTTCTCGCCGCCGCCGCGGTCCTGGCGATGTTCGCCGTAACCGGCTGCGAGCGCACTCCGGTCCCCGCAGATTCGCCCGCCGGCGCCCCGGCGGCGACCGGGTCCAGCCACGCCGCGACCGCCGACATCTCCGGCTACTACATGCCGGTGCAGCCCGTGCGGATCGGCCGGTGGAGCCTCCACCACGTCTTCGTCGGCCAGGCCTTCGAGTTCGAGGCCTGGGGGGGCGGGGCGCGCAGCGAGACCTTCGCCCCGGTGATGATCCAGTTCGACGACGTCACCAGTCCGATGGTGCGGACCGAACTGGGCGAGGCGCCCGGCGTCACGGCCCGGGTCCTGCCGACCCGCTATCGGGTAACCGACACCGCCGTGACCTTCGAAGGCCGGTCTCCGGAACTTGGGCGGGTGGTCTTCGAGGGTCGCCTCGACCCCGGCGCCCTCGCCACCGCCCGGCGCAATCTCGGCGGCGACGGCGTGGTCCTGACCGGCGCCCTGACGGCGGACGGGGAGACGGTCAGCGACATCCGCCTGCACTGGTGGATGGGCGACTGAGCGCGGCGCCTCAGGCGCCGTTGCGAATGTCCAGCTTCAGGCCCAGGGCTTCGGCCAGGGCCTTGCCGCGCCGCCGCGTCTGTTCGCCCAGCAGGACGTCGGCATAGCCCTCAGCCGCGGACAGGACCAGCACGCCGTCCTCAACCGCGACATGGGCGTTGACCAGCAACTGCGGCGACCGCCCCGACAGATCGCAGGCCAGGCGTATGGCGAGGCCCAGGGCCCGCGCCGCTGTCCTCTGCTCCGGCTTCAGCAGCCGGTCCATCGTGGCCGGCTCCGGCGTCGCCCCGCCGCCGCCATAACGGGCGTTCACCGCGGTCGCCAGGAAGGCGCGCTCGGCATGGTCCTGGCCCGGGATCGGCGCGCGCAGCACCTGGTCGAAGGCCAGTTCGACGCGGTGATCCGGATGCAGGCGGGCGCCCAGGTCCGCCAGCCGGCAGGCGGCGTCGGCCAGTACGCGGTCCCGCCGGCCGCCGAAGGCCTTCGGCAGGGCTTCCACGATCGGCTCTATCCATCCCAGGACCGCCCCCGCCAGTCCGGGCGAGACCCCTTGCCGTGCGCCGAGGGCCGTGCAGCCCGCCAGCAGCGGGTCCGCCGCCGCCGTTTCCTCGTCCAGGGCTTCGAACAGCAGACCCTCGCGCACCCCCCAGGCCGAGAGCACCACTCGTTCGAGGCCGAGCCGTTCGATCAGGCCTTCGAGCACCATGGCCGCATGCGGGACGGTTTCAGCCCGCTTTTTCGACAGACCCTTCCAGCGTTCCAGCGAGGCGCGGGACGAGCGCGAAACGAGACGCGCGATCTCCAGCGCCTCATCGGCCTCCATGACGTACTGATGCACGATCTGAAGCGGATAGCGGGCGTGACCCATGTGCATCTGGGCCAGCGTCCGCCATGCTCCGCCTACGGCGTAAAGCGTATCGGCCTGGTACTCGCCCGCCGGCTCCAACAGGCCGGCGATGGCGTCTCGCGACTTGCTTCCCTCGGACAGTCCCCTGGCGGCAAAGGCGAAGGGACCGAGCGGCAGGGTGACGCCGCGCCCGACACGGCCGTCCTCGACTCCGATCAACTCCAGACTGGAGCCGCCCAGGTCGGCCACGACCCCTTTTGCAGCCGGTATTCCCGCGATGACGCCGAGGGCAGCGTAGCGCGCCTCCTCCTCGCCTGACAGGACCCGGATGATCAGTCCGGTTTCCGCCGCCACGCGCTCGCAGAAGGCCTGGCCGTCGGCCGCTTCCCGAACGGCCGCGGTGGCGGCGACGAAGGTCTGCGCCGGCCTGGCGCCGTCCAGCACCGCCGCGAAACGCTTCAGGGCGGTCAGGGCCACCGCCGCGCCTTCTTCCGACAGCCGGCCGGTCGTGGCGAGATCGCGCCCCAGTCCGGCCAGCACCTTCTCGTTGAAGACCGTCCAGATGGCCCGGCCCTCCAGCCGGTAGAGGACGAGGCGGATCGAGTTGGAGCCGATATCGATGGCTGCGAACTCGCGGGGCGCTGCGGATGCGGGGTCGGCCGGATCGGGCATCAGCGCTTCTTCCGCGTCGGCTCGTAGCTCAGCTGGCCGGGCAGGATCTTCACCTTGCGTCCGCGGCCCGACAGGCTGGGATTGGTCATGAAATAGCGGTGCGCCGAGAAGGGTCGGGCCGGATCGGCCGGCGTGACCCGATGATAGTCGCCCTCGGCGTCCAGCACCCAGCTCTGCGCATCGTCCTTGAGGTTGGCGACCATGATCTGGTCCAGCACCTGGTCATGGACGGTGGCGTTGCGCACCGGCGTCATGAGCTCCACCCGACGGTCGAGATTGCGCGTCATCCAGTCAGCCGAGGAGATGAACAGCTTCGCCTTGTCATGCGGCAGGTCACGGCCATTGGCGAAGGCCACGATCCGCGCGTGCTCGAGGAAACGGCCGACGATCGACTTGACCCGGATGTTCTCCGACAGGCCCGGCACCCCGGGCCGCAGACAGCAGATGCCCCGCACCACCAGTTCGATGCGCACGCCCCACTGGCTGGCGCGGTACAAGGCGTCGATCACCCCCGGGTCGACCAGAGAGTTCAGCTTGGCCCAGATCGCCGCCGGCTGGCCCTTGGCCGCCGCCGCCATCTCGTGACCGATCAGGTCGAGCAGCGTCTCCTTCATGTTCAACGGCGAGACCACCAGGGCCTCCAGCTCGTCGGGGGTGGCGTATCCGGTGATGTAGTTGAACACCCGCGTCGCATCCTGCCCCAGCACCGGATCGCAGGTGAACAGGCTCAGGTCCGTGTAAACCCGGGCCGTCACCGGATGATAGTTGCCGGTGCCGAAATGGCAGTAGGTGCGCAGGTTCTCGCCCTCGCGGCGCACCACCACGCTCAGCTTGGCGTGGGTCTTGTACTCGACGAAGCCGAAGACGACGTGGACGCCGGCCCGCTCCATCGCCCGGGCCCACTTCAGGTTGGCTTCCTCGTCGAACCGGGCCTTGATCTCGACCAGGGCGGTGACGTTCTTTCCGTTCTCGGCCGCCTCGATCAGGGCCGCCACGATCGGGCTGTCGCGCGAGGTGCGGTAGAGGGTCTGCTTGATGGCGATGACGTGCGGGTCGCGCGCCGCCTGGCGCAGGAACTGGACCACCACGTCGAAGCTCTCGAACGGGTGGTGGATCAGCATGTCCTTCTCGCGCACGGCCGCGAAGATGTCGCCGCCGTTGTCACGGACCCGTTCCGGATAGCGCGGCTCGTAGCCGGGGAATTTCAGGTCGGGATGGCCGCTTGGAATGAGGTCCGAGACCTGGGCCAGCCCCAGCATGCCGTCGACCAGCACGATGTCCCCGGCGGCGGCGTCCAGCTGGCTGGTGATGAAGGTGCGAAGATCGTCTGGCATGGACGCCTCGATCTTGATGCGCACGACCGAGCCGAGGCGGCGCTGTTTCAGCGCTTCCTCGAACTCCATGACCAGATCCTCGGCCTCTTCCTCGATCTCGATGTCCGAGTCGCGGATCAGGCGGAACACGCCCCGCTCCAGCACGTCGCAGCCCGGAAACAGGTGGTCGATGAACAGCATCAGCAGGCCTTCCAGCGCCAGATGCCGCCGCCGGCCGGGCGTCGACCGGCCGTCGATGGCCAGTGGCCAGAAGCGCTTCACCTGCGTCGGCACCGGCACGAGGGCGTACAGCATCCGGTTGTCGGACCGCCGCCGCAGCTTGAGGGCCAGCGAGAAGCCGAGGTTGGGCAGGAAGGGGAAGGGATGGGCCGGATCGATGGCCATCGGCGTCAGGATGGCGAACAGCTGGCTGAGAAATTCCGGCTCCAGCCGCTCGCGCTCGGTGCGGGTGATTTTCGCGGGGTCGACCACCTCGATGCCGGCCTTGGCCAGCTCCTTGCGCAACCGGCGCCAGCGGCGCTGCTGCTCGTCCATCAGGCGGCCGGCGGCGACGCCGACCTTCTCGAGCTGCTCGGCCGGCGTCAGGCCGTCGGCGGACAGGACCCGGACCCGCTCCCGCACCTGGCCCTTCAGCCCCGCCACCCGGGTCATGAAGAACTCGTCCAGATTGTTCGCCGAGATCGACAGGAAGCGCAGCCGCTCCAGCAGCGGATGGGCCGGATTGGCCGCCTCTTCCAGCACCCGCCCGTTGAACCTCAGCCACGAGATCTCGCGGTTGAAGAACCGGGCGGGCGAAGCCATCAGCTCTTCGGACAGCTGCAATTGCGGCGCGCGGGAGGAGGGAACCTCCTCTCCGGTCGTGGTGTCAGTGATCGCCGCGTCGCTCATCAGACGGGTTCTGGCCCGGCGCGGCCACCGCTGCAACCTCGCCCGCGCACGGCGAAACGCCGGCCGGTCAAGCAACCGGCCGGCGTTCGATCCGTACCCTGACGGCCTACCAGCTCCAGGCGTCGTAGATGACGTCGATGATATAGCCGTCGTATTCGTCGATCAGATAGATGTGGTTGTCGACCAGCACCCAGCGCGTGCCCTCGGGCGGATAGCCCAGGCCGTAGGTGCGCCAGTCTTCCAGCCGGTAGCGCCAGAAGATCGAGGGCAGGACCTCGCCGACGCGCCAGCGCTGGTTCCAGTAGTTGCGCGGGACGTTGTAGTAGCCGTAGCCCGGGGCGAAATAGAAGCCGATCCGGACGCCGGAGTAGCCGCGCCAGCGCCGGTCATTGCGCCACCAGTCCCGGCCGTGACGGCGGTTCCAGTCGCGCCGCCAGTTGGCGCCGTTGAAGCGCTGACGGAACTCGCGGTACTCGCGCCGGTCCTCGCGGCGCTCGCTGCGGTCTTCCCGTCGATCCTGGCGCCGTTCCTGACGATCCTCACGGCGGTCCTGTCTGCGGTCCTGCCGGTTCTCCCAACGGTTCTGCGGCCGGTTGGGACGATCCTGGCGGTCTTCACGACGCTCCTGGCGCCGCTCCTGGCGGTCGCCGCGACGCTCCTGGCGGCGATCGACGCGGTCTTCCCGGCGATCCTGCCTGACCTCGGGCCGGGTCGGACGGTCAGGACGATCGGCCCGGCGCTCCTGCCGGATCTCCGGCCTGGACGGACGTTCGGTCCGGTCGGCGCGACGTTCCTGACGGTCCGCGCGTCGTTCTTCGCGCCGTTCCTGGCGAACCTCGGGCCGGCTGGGCCGCTCGACGCGCGGCTGCGGAGTCGGGTTCTCACGCCTGGCCGGCGGCGTCGGGGATTCGGCGCGCCGTTCGGCGCGGGCTTCGCGTCGCTGTTCGCGAACCGCCGCGCGGTCCGACCGGGCGTCCTGGGCCAGGGCCGTGAGCGGCGCCGCCGCGGGAACGACGAAGGCCGCGATCGACGCGGCGACCATCAGTGAACGTTTCATTCTCAATGTCTTCCTGCACGCCCCTGTCAGACGGCTTGAAGCCAAGGTCGCGCGCGCATCATGAACCGTGACTGAACGAAATGGGGCGCGTCCCTGGTCTTCCGACATGAAAACGCCCCGCCGGAGATCCGGCGGGGCATGTCCGTCCGCCAGGCGGACCGATCTAGAACACGTCGTGCAGGACGCTGGCGATCAGGCCGGTGGCGATGGCCATCAGCACGATGTCATTGCCGGCATGCACATAGCGGTAGCCGCGCGGGGCGGGGCGCAGGCCGTACACATAGGGATCACGCACGTAGTAGCGGCGATACGACGACGGCAGGTAGGCGCCCCGCCGCCAGCGGTAGCCGTAGTAGCGCGGCTCGACGCGGTAGTAGCCGTAGTTGGGCGCGTACCAGTAGCCGCTGCGGGCGCCGCGGTAGTCCCGGAAGTCGTCCCGGCCGCGCCACCAGTCGCGGTTGTTGCGGTCCCAGCGCCGGTCATTGCGCCGGTCGCGGCGGAAGTCGCGGCGGTCATCCCGTCGCTCCTGGCGGAACTCGCGACGATCGTCGCGGCGGTCGCGGCGGTAGTCGCGGCGGCTGTCGTAGTCGCCCTGACGCCAGTCGCGACGGTCGCTGCGGCGCTCCTGGCGGAACTCCCGACGGTCCTCGCGGCGGTCCTGTCGATACTCCCGGCGATCCTCGCGACGTTCCTGGCGGTCGCGGCGGCTCTGGGCCTCGGCCGCCAGCGGCGCTGCGGTCGTGGCCAGGGCCAGACCGATAATGGCGGCCCGGGTAAAACGCTTCATCAGACTCTCCATCCTGCTCGGACGGAAGCGGCGCCGCCCGTTGATCGTACGCCATGGTCCTGCCACGCGGATGAACTCCCGCTGAACGCCTCTGTCAGGATAGGACGGCCCGGACAGGGAAGGCGTCGGCCCGGCCGCCACGGTAACCTGCTGTAAGCATCCCGGTGACTCTTCGTTAGAGGTGATGAATCAGAGATTTCGAAGAGATTTCAGAGGTCTTTACAGCCGGCATTATTCGGCGCGGGACCGCGCAAAAGGCGGTCCGGGGCGGGTTGGTGTTAACTTTAACTTCAAACCGCGGGTCTTTCATCCGTGTCAGAGGGCGGGGCCAGAAGGGCTCCGGTTCGGGAGATACGGTGATGATCGCGCAAGAAACCGCGCCCACGACCAGTGAAGAGCAGGGCCTGCCCCTGCCGACCGCCGAGATGAGCGGCGACGACCTTTTCCGTCTGGGCATGATGTATTCGAGCGGCCAGGGCGGCTGCCCGATGGACCGCGTCTCGGCCCACATGATCTTCAACCTCGCCGCCATGAAGGGTTCGATCGAAGCGCGGGTTTACCGCCGCGAGATGAGCCAGGAGATGGAGCAGGACGAGATCGCCGAGGCCCAGAAGGCGGCGCGTCGCTGGATCGACGCCGGCGTGGTGCGGCTGGCCGCCTAGAAGTTCTGGTACTGCCCGCCGATGGCGTAGCTGAACCCGATCGGCAGGGCGTTGCGGAACAGGCTGACGAAGTTGGCCACCTCGCCCAGGTTGGAGCGCGGCACGAAGACGATGTCGCCGCGCCGCAGGGCCACGACCTCGCCGCGGCGGGGCCGCAGGTCGACCGCCCGCATCATCCGGACCCCGCCGGGGCCGCGCCGGATCAGCGCCACCTCCTGCTGACGCGCCGTCGGCAGGAAGCCGCCAGCCTGGATCACCGCCTGATAGGCGTCGATATCGCCGGTCATGTCATAGACGCCCGGCGTGCGCACCTCGCCGTCCACCCACACCCGGATCGGCCCGGCCGTCTTCAGCGTCACCTCGACCAGCGGGCGCCGCAGATAGGGCGCGAGGGCGGCCGTGGCGTCGGCCTCGACCTCGGCGATGGTGCGGTCAGCGGCCAGGATCTGTCCGGCCATCGGCAGGGAGATTCGCCCGTCGGGCCCGATCTTCTGGGTGCGCGTCAGCTCCGTCGCCGTCGGCGTGGCGATCTCGATCTCGTCACCCGGATAGAGCACATATTCGGGCTCCATCTCCGTCCAGTCGGCGAAGGCCACTTCCGGAAAGGCCGAACGCCCGACCGGCTGCACCCGGTCCTGTCCCGAGGCCAGGGGCCGGGGCATCCGCGACCCGTGGTCGCCGCCGCCACAGCCCGAGACCAGGGCGCCGCCGGCGCCGACGAGGCCCAGGAGCAGCAGACGACGGTCGATGGACATGGCGGATTCGTTCCCGGAAGCGGCGTCGAAGTCAGCGTCGCCGGTTATGCGTAACCGATGGTTAACGCGGCTGGCCCAAGGCTGGCCTTCGTCAGACCCGTAGATGGAATCAGTCCGCCCGCATGCGCACGACGGCCTACACGACAGTCCGCCCGCGCTACGGCTTCCTCGATGTCGTCGGCCTGCTGTTCCGCGAGCTGCTGTTGATGGTCGTGGTCTTCCTGCTGGTGTTCGCCCTCGGCACGGCGGCGGTCCTGAGCCTCAAGAAATCCTACACCGCCAGCGCCAGCGTCTACGCCGGGGTGGGGCAGGAGTACGTCTATCAGCCCCGCGTCGGCACGACCGAGCGCGGCCAGCCGCTCGAGGCCGACGCGGTCGCGCTTTCCGAAGCGCAGATCCTCGGCAGCCTCGCGGTCAAGCAGAAGACCGTCGAAGCCCTGGGCGCCGACGCCATCCTCGGCCCCCGCGCCAAGGGAACGCCCGCCCAGAAGAAGGCCGCCGCGCTGAAGGTTCTCGACGCGGGCCTCGGGGTCGGCACCACGGCGGGCAGCGCCATCATTTCGGCCTCCTTCGCCGCCGACGATCCGGTTCGCGCCGCGACGATTCTCAACGCCGTCATCGACCAGTATCTGGTCCAGCGCCGCAGCGTCTTCCGGGATCGCGCCACCCCCGCCATCGCGGCCCAGCGCGAGGCGTTCGAGGATGACCTGGCCCGCGCCGACGCGGCCTACCAGGCCTTCATGACCTCCAATGACATCGCCGACTTCGCCACCGCCAAGGCGACGCTGGCGGCGAACTACCAGACCCAGTCGGCCGAGGCCCTGTCCCTGCGGGCGCAGCTGAACCAGGCCACCCGGCGGCTGCAGACTCTCGAGGCCCAGCTGGCCGAGCAGCCGGCCGAGGTGGTGCTCCAGCAGGATCTGAACATTTCCGCCCAGAACCAGATCCTGGAGCTGCGCACCCAGCGCGAGGCGCTGCTGTCGCGCTACACCCCAGACGCCCAGCCGGTGAAGGACATCGATCAGCAGATCGCCGATCTGCAGGCCTATGTCGCCACCGGCACGACCGTCGGGGCCAAGGAGGTTCGCACCGGGCCGAGCACCGTCTTCACCGCCATCGAGACCGCCCGCATCACCGCCGCCGCCGACCGGGACGGCCTGGCGGCCCGCCTGGCGGTCGCCGAGCGCCAGCTGGCGCAGTTGAGGTCGCGCCTCGCGGACCTGACCCGGCTGGAATCGACCAACGCCACCCTCGCCGGCAACCGCGAGGTGCTGACCGCCAACATCCGCGAGTTCCAGCAGCGCGAGGTGCAGGCGCGCGCCGACAACGCCCTGGTCGCCGCCGGCGCCGACAACGTCACCGTCATCGAGCGGGCCGAGGCCCCGACGCAAGGCTCCAGTCTGAAGGCGCCGCTGCTGGCGCTGAGCTTCCTGTTCGCCGGCTTCACGGCGCTGTGCGTCGGCCTGCTGCGGGTGTTCACCCGGCGGGGCTACGTCACCCCGGCGTCCACCGGCCGCACACTGGAGATGCCCGTCCTCGCCGTCGCGCCAATGAAGGCGAGCTGATGCCCATGCCGGCGCCCGGCATGGTAGCGTAGGACCCTGTTGGCGGGCGTTTAGCGATTCGATGGTCGACCTGACATCTGAAATGGCTGCCCTCTGGGCGGCGCTGGGTCCGGCGCCGGGCCATCGCGGACGGGTGATCCAGATCGCGGCCGCCAATTCCGGCGAAGGCGTCTCCACGGTGGCGCGCGAGTACGCCCGCCTCGCCGCCGTCCGCGCGCGTCGCCCGGTCTGGCTGATCGACGCCGACCTGGCCCAGCAGGGTCAGCTCGAAGCTGTGGCCGCCGAGTCGGACCGCTTCGGCTCCCTCGGCAAGGCGGCGATCGCCACGCCGGACGGATCAATCTTCTTCGCCATCACCCCGCGGATCACCGATCGGGCCGGCAAGCCGGTGCATCCCGCCCGGCTGATCACGGCCAGGCCGTGTCTCGGAGGTCGCCTGTGGGTGACGCGCTTCGCGGCCGAGCACCTGCGCTCGGGCCAGCGGGCCGAGCCGGTGGCTGACGCCCGCTACTGGGACGCCCTGCGGAGGCACGCCGACACCGTGGTGATCGACAGCCCGGCCGCTGATCGCAATCCGACCGCCATCACCCTGGCCCCGTTCGTCGACGCCACTGTCATGGTCGTCGCGGCCGAGAGCACGGCGGCGGGAGATCCCCTGATCCTGCGTGACGAGATCGAGGCGGCGGGCGGCCGGATCGCCGGGGTGGTGGTCAATCGCTCGACCTACCAGCCGCCGACCTTCCTGAAACGGCTGACCGGATAGACGGCGCGCGTCAACCTTGACGGGTGGCCAGGGGCGGCGCCTCGCTGGGTCGCGCGTCCGTGAATGACGATTGTCCGCAGTCGTGGCGATGCTCCGTCGCGACGGCCACCGCGCGCAGCGCAACGCCGCCATCGACCGGAGCCTCAGTCGGGGCGAATAGGCCGGTTCAGGCCGCCGCGCGATCCAGCCGGGCCAATTCGCGAGCGCCGTAAAAATGCGGCTCCAGGCCCTTCATCCAGAACAGCTTTCCAGCCCCGCGAGCGGTGCGGTCGTAGAGCTCGGCCCGTTTCGGACTGCGGATAAGGGTCAGCAGCACCGCGCCTGTCCCCCACACCGCAGCCTGACCGGCCCCGATGACCATCCAGCGCAGCACCGCCGGCCAGTCCCGGCTCGAGGCGGCGGTCTGGCTGGGGCCCTGACCGTACGCGAAGGCGCGGGCGAGGGCGTATTTCAGTGTGGCGCGGTGGGCCGGCGCGAATTCCTCGACCATGGCGTCGGGGGCCCAGCCGAACCGCCCGCCCCGCGCCTTCAGCGCTGCGAACAGGGCGTCGTCCTCGCCGCCGGCCTGGTCGGCCGCCGCGTCGAACGGGGCCGGGCCGGGCAGGGCCGTGACCCGCAGCATCAGCGAATTGCCGCAGCCATGAGGCGACTCGATCAGGCCGGTGCTGGCGGGACCCTCGCGGCCGAAAAACCGTTCCAGGTAGGCTTTCAGCCACGGCGCCGCCTCGGGAGCCCGGCCGGTGATCGGTCCGAACACGGCGTCGGCTCCGGTGGCTTCCTGCGCCTTGATCAGAGCGGCCAGCCAGCCGGGGGAGGCGGCCTCGTCGTCGTCCAGGAAGGCGATCAGAGGCGCGCGCGTGGCGGCCAGTCCGGCGTTGCGAGCGGTGGCCACGCCGGGCTGCGGCGCCTGCACATAGACCAGCGGCCACGGCGCGAGGCCGCGCACCGTCTCCACGGTGGCGGCGGCGGAGGCGGCCGGGTCGTTGTCGACCACGACGATCTCGCTGATCCTGTCGCCGACCCCGGTCTGAACGAACAGCGACCGCAAGGCCCGCTCCAGGCTTTCGGGCCGGCGCAGGGTGGGGACGATGATCGCCACGTCGGCCATCACACCGCCTCCGCATACAGCGCTGCGCGATAGAGGCGCAACGAAAAGGCCCGCGCCGGGACGGGCAGCCAGGCGGCCTCGGCCGCGCCTCGCATTCGCTGGCGCAGGAATTTGAGCCCAGGCAGGCGCTTGAGCATTCTGGCGGCGCGATAGCTCGGATAGGCCGCGACGATTTCAGGATGGCGCTGCGCCATTCGGGCGAAGTTCGGCGCCGACTGCTCGTACTTGCCGGCCAGGGCGGCGACCGTGTCCAGCCCCATGTGGGTGGCGGCGTTGTCGAGGTGCAGGACCGGAAAACGGCGCGAGACACGCATGGCCCACTCGACGTCCTCCCAGCCCCAGCCGGTGAAGCCGGGATCGAAGGCCTCGGCCTCGAACACATCCCGCCGCACCAGCAGGTTGGAGGTGTAGACGTATTTCTCGGGCTGCCTGGCCCGTTCGGTCCAGTCGACGCACTCCGACCGCGCGGCCATGGCCCGGTGCACGGCGAAGCGGGCGTCCGTCGGCGCCTGCAGCAGCGAGAAGCCGCCGAAGGCCACCGCCGGATTGTCGCGCGCCACCAGTTCGGCCCAGTCGCGGAGGAAGTGCGGATGATCCGGCCTCATGTCGCTGTCGAGAAACAGCAGGCTGCCGCCGCGGGCCGCCGACGCCAGCCGGTTGCGGCCTATCGACCGCCCCTCATTGATCGACAGGGTGATCAGCCGGACGGGCAGGGCCATGGCCTCGACCTGGGCCCCCAACCGCTCCGTCAGCGACGCATCGCCGGTGCCGTCGTCCAGCAGGACGATCTCGACCGCATCCCCGACCGACGGAGCCTCGGCCTCCAGCAGGGACAGCAGCGCACCCGGATCGTCCCTCAGGAAGGGCGTCAGCACCGACAGGGCCGGCTTCGCCCGCGCCCAGGCCGCGTTGTCGAGGATCGAGGCCTGTCCGCTCACGCCGTCGCCCTCCGGTCCCGCGCCTGCCCCAGGAGACGCATCGCCACGTCGCGCACCCCCGCTGCGTTGAGCGTCAGGGCCGCCGCCGCATAAACGAGGCCGCCGACGAACGCGTCCATCATCAGCTCGGGGAAGCCGCCGATGGCCGGCAGCCGCGCCACGACCAGGGCCATCGCGCCGGTGGCGATGCTGCAGCGGATCAGGCTGTCCCACGGAATCGGCAGGGCCATGATCCGGCGCCCGATGATCCGGGTCGCCGCCAGGCCGAGGGCGAAGCTGGCCGCCGTCGCCCAGGCCGCGCCCATCAGGCCGAAGCGCGGCACGAGGACCAAGTTCAGCACCACGTTCATCGCCGCCGGAATCGCCATCGCGACGAGCAGATGCCTGGTCTTCTTGCCGAGGGTGAAGGCCTGGCCGAAATAATAGGCGGTCAGCCCGTAGAGCAGGGCCGAGAGGGCGATCCACGGCGTCACGCTGGCCGCGGCGATGCGCAGCTCCTCGCCGATCAGCACTTCCGACAGCGGTCGCGCCACCAGCGCCACCCCCGCCGCCGCCGGCAGACCGATCAGCAGGAAGGTCGACAACTGCTCGCGGGCGGCGGTCTTCAGCCGATCCAGCCCGCCGCGCTCCAGGGCCATGATCAGCGCCGGCTGGCCGGCCGATCCGAGCCACAGGAACAGCACGTCCAGCGTCCGGTTGGCGATGGAATAGCCGGCGTGATAGGCGCCCACCGCCGCCTCGTCCATGAAGGCGGCCAGCAGGAAGCGGTCGGTCGAGGCCAGCACCACCGTCAGCGCCAGTGAGGCGGCGATCGGATAGCCGTACATCGCGTAGCTGCGCACCCGGGCGGGCTCGAAGGCGCCGCCCCGCGCCTCTCTCAGCTCGCCGGGCAGGACGAAGGGCAGGGCGGCG
>JADGMW010000122.1_pt4 | contig 13259 bp, 15 predicted proteins | sample 8641801 | NCBI WGS metagenome assembly JADGMW01 (sample SAMN16272018, study PRJNA661076) | feces metagenome | isolation source: fecal sample from diarrhoea affected cattle A | host: Bos taurus | place: South Africa: Lokaleng Village, Mahikeng | collected 2019-09
GGCTCGAGGTCGCTGCGCATGGGCCGAGCCTGGCCCGGCGGAGCCGGTGGCGGAACCGCCCTGTCAGCCATCGATGGCCGAGATCCTGCCGACCAGCCGGGGAGCCGTGCGCGCACCCGCGCCGCTGACAGGGGAGGATGAGGGGATCTGACGTCCATCCGAGGAGACCACCCCATGACCGCACAGCTTCCCGAGGCGACCGGATCGTTCGGCGAGAAGCCCACGCTGACGTTCCCTGACGCGGCCGCGCCGGCCGAGCTCGAGGTCGCGGTGCTCAGCCGCGGCGACGGGCCGCTCGTCGAGGCCGGCGACGACCTCGTGGTGAACTACCTGGGCCAGCTCTGGAACGGCCCGATCTTCGACAACTCCTACGACCGGGGCACGTCGATCAACTTCCCCATCGGCGTCGGCGCCGTCATCGGCGGCTGGGACCAGGCGCTCGTCGGGCAGCAGATCGGCTCCCGTGTGCTGATCTCGATCCCGCCGCACCTCGGCTACGGCGACCGTGGCGTGCCGCAGGCGGGCATCAAGGGCGACAGCACCCTGGTCTTCGTCGTGGACATCGTCGGGGTCAACTGACCGGTCGCCCGACCGACGCCCGGCCGCCAGCGGGTGGCCGGGCGTCGTCGTGCCGGCCAGTCGCCCAGGGTGGGCGTCGGCCGCCCTAGGGCGAGTCGACCCGTGCGGCCGCCGACGAGGACAGGACCCGTAACAGGCGGGCCTTGCGCCGGTTCTCACGGTCGACCCAGCGCACGTCGGGGTCGCTCGAGCCCATGAGCCGGGCGAACAGGGGGAGGCCGTGGTCGGGGTCGGCGGCCACCGCCACGGACCAGCAGTAGCCGAGGGTCTGGCGCATGGCGCGCACCCGCGGGCTGCGACGCGCGAAAGGCGAGTACCGGCAGAGGCGTTCGGTGGCCCGATCGCACGTCTCCAGCGCGAGCGCCGCGGTCTCGGGGTCGCGCAGCAGACGAGGCTCGCACACCCCGGCCAGCGCGGCCCGCAGCACCAGCGGGTCGTCGTCCGCCAGCCACGTGCCCACCACGGCGCGCAGCAGCGCCGGGTCGACGTCGCCGATGCGCTGCAGCGCGATCGCCACCGCCTCGCGGACCCGCCACCGCTCGTCGCGCGCCTCGTCATGCAGGCGCTCGACGGCCGCATCGCGCGCGGCCCCGTCCTCGCGGGCCGCCACCGCCCCCAGGGCGGAGACGCCGCACAGCCGCACGAACTCGCGGTCGGACCCCGCCAGGCGGTACGCGGTGGCCGCGTCGACCACGTCGGCCACCGCGTCGGCGAGCTCCAGGTTGGCGCGGGGGCCGGGCAGCCCCGAGCGCTCGTCCAGGTAGGCCTCGAGCGCGCCGTCGGCCAACCCGGCGATCGCCCCGCGGTAGTCCTCGCGTCGTCCCACCCGGCCGAGGCTAGACCCGTCGGCTGGACGTCCTGGACCGGCCGCCTCAGGGCACGGGGCAGGCCACACCCGTCGAGTGGACCGGGCAGTACCCGTTCGGCACCTTGTGCAGGTACTGCTGGTGGTACTCCTCGGCGTAGTAGAAGGGGCCCGCCTCGGCCGCGTCGCGGATCTCGGTGGTGATCTCCCCGTAGCCGTTGCGCGCGAGCTCGGGCGCGTACAGGTCGCGGGTCGTCCGGGCCGCCTCCGCCTGCTCGGGCGTGGTGGTGAAGATCGCCGAGCGGTACTGGGTGCCCACGTCATTGCCCTGCCGGAAGCCCTGCGTCGGGTCGTGCAGCGTCCAGAACGTGCGCAGCAGCTCGGTGGTGGGCAGCACCGCCGGGTCGTACGCCACCATCACCGTCTCGGTGTGGCCGGTCAGTGCGGTGCACGTCTCCTCGTACGTCGGGTAGGGCGTGAACCCGCCCTGGTAGCCGGCGGCCGTGGTCACCACTCCGGGCAGCTGCCACATCTCCTTCTCGGCGCCCCAGAAGCACCCCAGGGCCAGGTAGAGGACCTGGGCGCCCTCGGGCCACGGGCCCTGCAGTGGGGTGCCCAGCACGGCGTGCCGCTCGGGCACGGGGTAGGCATAGCCCTCGCGGCCAGCCAGCGCCCGGTCGGGCGTGACCATCGTCGACTTCATCGCAGAACCGAACAGCCATCCGGCCATCTCGTCACTCTCCTCGGGGTCACCCGGTGCAACAGCAGGGGGGACGTGCCGTGTTCCCGCGCGTTCATGACAGCCGCACGGCCTAGCCTGTTCCCCGTGACGACCGACCCCCACGCCCTTGACCAGCCCGCCGGCCACGACTGGGACACGGCCGGGTTCTCGACCCGCGCGATCCACGCCGGCCAGGACCCCGACGCCGCCACCGGTGCGGTGGTGCCGCCCATCTACCAGGTCTCCACGTACAAGCAGGACGGCGTGGGCGGCCTGCGCGGCGGCTACGAGTACTCCCGGTCGGCGAACCCGACGCGCGCGGCCCTCGAGGAGGCGCTGCGCGCGGCCGAGGGCGGCGGAGCGGGGTTCGCGTTCGCCTCGGGGCTCGCCGCCGAGGACACCCTGCTCCGCGCGGTGCTGCGCCCCGGGGACCACGTGGTGGTGCCCGACGACGCCTATGGCGGCACGTACCGGCTCATCGCCCGGGTCTTCGGCCCGTGGGGCGTGGACCACACGCCGGTGGACCTGGCCGACCCGCGCGCGGTGCTCGACGCGATCCAGCCCGGCCGCACCAAGCTGGTGTGGGTCGAGACGCCCACGAACCCGCTGCTCGGCATCGCCGACATCGCGGCGCTCGCCGCGCACGCCCGCTCGGCCGGCGCGCTGCTCGTGGTCGACAACACGTTCGCCACCCCCTATCTGCAGCAGCCCCTCGCGCTCGGGGCGGACGTGGTCGTGCACTCCACCACCAAGTACATCGGCGGCCACAGCGACGTCGTGGGCGGGGCCCTCGTGACTGCCGACGGCGCCCAGCTGCCCGTGGGCCTCACCGGCCCCACCGGCACGACGGCCCTCGCCGACGCGGTCGGCTTCCACCAGAACTCCTCAGGCGCAGTCGCCGGGCCGTTCGACTCGTGGCTGACGCTGCGCGGCCTCAAGACCCTCGCGGTGCGCATGGACCGGCACGTCGCGAACGCGACAGCCGTGGCCGGCTACCTGGAGGCCCACCCCCGGATCACCCAGGTCATCTACCCCGGGCTCGCGTCCCACCCGGGGCACGAGGTCGCCGCGCGCCAGATGAGCGGCTTCGGCGGGATGGTCTCGTTCCGCACCGGGAGCCTCGAGTCGGCGCTCGCGGTGTGCGCGAAGACCCGGGTGTTCACCCTCGCCGAGTCGCTCGGCGGCGTGGAGTCGCTCATCGAGCACCCCGGCAAGATGACGCACGGCTCGGTGGCCGGCACGGCCCTCGAGGTGCCGGAGGACCTGGTGCGCCTGTCCGTGGGCATCGAGGACCTGGCAGACCTGCTGGCAGACCTGGAGCAGGGACTCGCATGAGCGGATCGGCCCGTCCCGGGGTGGGACCTGGCGCCCCCGCGCCCGACCACCCCGCCGAGGAGGTGACGGCCCCGCGCCCAGCGCCCGGCGAGCGGCCGTCGCCCGCTGCCGCCGCGGACCCGGAGCCGCGTGAGGCGGCGCCCGTCGCGGTCTCCATCCCGCGCCCGGTGCAGCTCGCCGCGGCGTGGGCCTGGCGGGTGCTGCTGATCATGGCGGCCACCGCGGTGGGCGTCTGGGCGGTGAGCGCGCTCAAGACCATCGTGGTGCCGGTGGCGATCGCCATACTGCTCGCGGTGCTGCTGGCGCCGGTGGCCCGGCTCCTCCGCGAGCGGCTGCGGCTGCCGCGCGGGCTCGCGGCGGGAGTGTCGCTCATCGGGCTGCTGGCCCTGGTGGGCGGGCTGCTGACCATCGCGGGCAACTCCGTGGTCCGGGGCTTCGCCGACCTGGGCGACCAGGCCGCGCAGGGCGTCGAGGAGGTGACCCTCTGGCTCGCCGAGGGCCCGCTGCACCTCTCCGCCGAGCAGATCGAGTCCTACATCGACCAGGTCGGCAGCTCCGTCAGCGCGAACAGCGGCGGTGTGGTCTCCGGGGCCCTGTCGGTGACCACCACACTGGGCCATGTCGCCGCCGGCGCGCTGATCGCGCTGTTCTGCACGTTCTTCTTCCTGCTCGACGGCGGCACGATCTGGCGCTGGTGCGTCGGCCTGCTGCCCGTCCAGGCGCGCGCCCGCGCCCATCAGGCGGCGCGTCGTGGGCTGGTCACCCTGGGCGCCTACACCCGGACGCAGATCCTCGTGGCGTTCGTGGACGCGGTGGGCATCGGGATCGGGGCGGCCGTCCTCGGGGTGCCGCTCGCGCTGCCGCTGTCGATCCTCGTGTTCATCGGCTCGTTCGTCCCGTTCGTGGGCGCCTTGCTGACAGGCTCGATCGCGGTGCTGGTGGCGCTCGTGTCCCAAGGCCCCGGCGCGGCGGTCATCATGCTGGTCATCGTCCTGGCGGTGCAGCAGATCGAGGGGCATGTCCTGCAGCCCCTGCTCATGGGCCACGCGGTGTCGCTGCACCCTGTGGCGGTGCTGCTCGCGGTCGCCACCGGCTCGTTCCTGGCGGGCGTCGTGGGCGCGCTGCTCGCGGTCCCGGTCGTCGCCGTGCTCAACACGGTGGTGCTGTACCTCAGCGGGCGCGACAAGTTCCCCACGCTGGGCGACGAGGACGCGTTCCACGGGAGCTCGCCGCAGGGCGCGCCGGCCGACCCACCCGGGGCGACGGACGTCGCCGTCGGCACCGAGACCGCGGGCGAGGTGCGCCCGTGACCTGGGTCGAGGAGGTCAGGGGGGCGGCCGCGCTGCTGGACGGCATCGCCACGCGCACCCCCGTCGACGCGAGCCGCGCGCTGTCGCAGGCCGCGGGCGCCGACGTCTGGCTCAAGTGCGAGAACTTGCAGCGCGCGGGCTCCTTCAAGATCCGCGGCGCGTATGTGCGGATGGCCCGGCTCACCGCTCAGGAGCGGGCCCGCGGGGTGATCGCGGCGAGCGCCGGCAACCACGCCCAGGGCGTCGCGCTCGCCGCCCGCCTGCTGGGCATCGACGCCATCGTGTACATGCCGGTGGACGCCGCCCTGCCGAAGGTCGCCGCCACCCGGGACTACGGCGCCGAGGTCCGGCTGCACGGGGCCAGCGTGGACGAGGCCCTGGTCGCGGCGCTGGCCGAGTCGGAGCGGACCGGCGCGGTGCTCATCCACCCCTTCGACCACCGGGACGTCGTGGCGGGCCAGGGCACCATCGCGCTCGAGATCCTCGAGCAGGTCCCGGACGTGGCCACGATCCTCGTGCCGGTGGGCGGTGGGGGGCTCGCGGCGGGCGTCGCGGCTGCCATCGCCGAGCTCCGGCCCGACGTGCGCGTGGTCGGCGTGCAGGCGGCCCGCGCCGCGGCCTACCCGGCGTCGTTGGCGGCCGGGCGCCCGATCACCGCCACGAGCGTGCGCACCATGGCCGACGGCATCGCGGTGGGAACCCCGGGCCTGGTGCCGTTCGAGGTGCTGCACCGGCTCGGCTGCGAGATCAGGACGGTCACCGAGGAGGACCTCTCCCGGGCGCTGCTGCTGGTCGCAGAGCGTGCCAAGCTGCTGGTCGAGCCCTCGGGCGCGGCCGCCGTGGCGGCGCTCATGGCGGCGCCCGAGGGCACGTTCGCCGGGCCGGTGGTGGCGGTGCTCTCCGGAGGGAACATCGACCCCCTGGTGCTGCTGCGGGTGGTGCGCCACGGCCTGGCGTCCGCCGGTCGGTACCTGCAGCTGCGCGTCAAGGTGGACGACTCGCCCGGCGCGCTCGCGGGACTGCTCGGCGAGCTGGCGGCGACCGGCGGGAACGTCATGCATGTCTCGCACGTGCGCACGGGCACGGGGTTGGCGATAGACGAGGTCGAGATCGAGGTGCAGGTCGAGACCAAGGGCCCCGACCACTGCGCGCAGGTCCGCAAGCACGTGCTCGACGCCGGCTTCCGGCTGGTCGAGGGCTGACCGGGCCGCGCGCGCCCGGTCGGCGACAGACAGGGCGAGGGCCCCGCTCCATGATGGTGCGGGGCCCTCGCCCTGTGCCGTCCGCGTGAGCGCGGCTAGCGCGTCTCGCCCGTGTCAGCCCTGGAAGGGCTTCGCGGCCTTGATCTCCACGGGGATCTCGGACCCGTTCGGCGCCTCGTAGCTCACCGTGTCGCCGACGGTGCGGCCGCTGATCGCGGCGCCCAGCGGGGACGTGGGGGAGAACACGTCGATGTCCGCCGTGCCCGCGATCTCACGCGAGCCCAGCAGGAAGACCATCTCGTCGCCACCGACGACGGCCGTGACGACCATGCCCGGCTCGATGACGCCGTCGTCCGGCGGCGTGCCGATCTGCACGTTCCGCAGCTTCTGCTTGAGCTCGCGGATGCGGGCCTCCTGCTTGGCCTGCTCCTCGCGGGCGGCGTGGTAGCCGCCGTTCTCCTTGAGGTCGCCCTCGTCGCGCGCCGCTGCGATGCGCTCGGCGATCTCGGTGCGGCCTTCGTCTTCGAGGCGCGCGAGCTCAGTCTTGAGCCGGTCGTAGGCCTCCTGCGTCAACCAGGTGGCCTGAGTCGTCTCGGTCACGATCGCTCCTTCCTTGCAACATCGGGGTGCACACGTCCGGCACGGAACTTGTGGACCATGAGGGTGTGCCGCTCTCGCTCGATCGCGTCGACCTGTGGTCACGCCTGACCGACGTGGCGCGTGAATCGTCCAGGATAGCAACACGAGAACCCGTGCAGAGTCGCAGAGACGGCGTTTCTTCCCGTGCGCGGAGCGCCGTCGCGCCGGTCGTCCGCGGGGTGGCCGACGGCGCGGCCGGGCGGGTCAGCCGGCCGGTGGGTCGGCTGGTCAGTCGGCGGGGGAGGCGTCGGGGTCGACGACCCCGCAGCTCGTGACCTCGGCCGCGGTGGCGAGCTCCGCGGTGGGGATCGGCTCGCGCACCCGCACGGTGCGGTCGTCCGAGGGGCTCACCACGATGTCGCGCACCCCGACCTCGGCGTACGACACGCTGAGGGCGTGCACGGCGCACGAGACGGTCACGCCGGGTCCGCGGGTCACGTCGAAGGTGATGTCGGTGTTGTCGTCGCCCGTCACCGAGAACCCGACGGTCTTCCACTGCACCGGCTCTTGGAGGGTGGCGACGCCGATCCACACCCCGACGGGCACCGCCACGACGGCGATCACGGCCGCGGGCAGCGCCCACGCGGGCCAGCGGCGCGCCCGAGGGGCGGGGCCGTAGCGGCCGGCGGGTGGCCGGATGGGGGTCGACTCGCTCACTGCGGTGCTCCTCGCGGGGGCTCGGGGCGCCGGACGTCTCCGGCGTGCGCGATCATTGTCTCTCGCCCGCCGCGCGCCGAGCGCCGGGTCGTCCCACAGGAGGTTGCGGTGACCGGAGAACGGCTGCGCCTGATGGCGGTGCACGCCCACCCCGACGACGAGTCGAGCAAGGGCGCCGCGTCGATGGCGCGCTACGCCGCCGAGGGGGTCGACGTCCTGGTGGCGACGTGCACCGGCGGTGAGCGGGGTGACGTGCTCAACCCCCACTACCCGCCGGTGACCGGCGGTCCCGCCGAGATGAACGCCATCCGCCGCGCCGAGATGGCCGCGGCCGCGCAGGCCCTCGGCGTCCGGCAGCAGTGGCTCGGCTTCGTGGACTCCGGCCTGCCCGAGGGCGACCCGCTGCCGCCGCTCCCGGAGGGCTGCTTCGCGCTCGTCCCCCTCGAGGAGGCGGCCGAGCCGCTGGTCCGGCTGATGCGCGAGTTCCGGCCGCACGTCATCACCACGTACGACCCCACGGGCGGCTACCCCCACCCGGACCACATCATGACCCACCGCGTCTCCGTCGAGGCCTTCGCGGCCGCGGGCGACCCGGAGCGCTACCGGGACTCGGGCGAGCCGTGGACGCCGCTCAAGCTCTACTACAACCACGGGTTCTCCATGGCGCGGATCCGCGGCGCCCACGAGGCCCTGCTGGCCCGGGGCCTGGAGTCCCCGTTCGGCGAGTGGGTCGAGTCCCGCGCCGCCCGCGAGATCCCGGAGCGCGAGGTCACCACGCGCGTCGTGTGCGCCGACTGGTTCGACGCGCGCGATGCGGCCCTGCGCGCGCACGCCACGCAGATCGACCCCACGGGCTTCTTCTTCGCGATCCCGCGCGACGTGGAGCGCGAGGACTGGCCGTTCGAGGAGTTCGAGCTCGCGGAGTCCCGCGTGCCGACGTCTGTGCCGGAGGACGACCTGTTCGCCGGCGTGCGAGAGGTGGTCGCGTGAACGTCCCCGCAGTGCTGGTGCTCGCCGTCACCCCGAGCCCGTCCCCGACGTCCGAGGTCGCCGGCTCGCAGGCCGGCTCCCCGGGCATCCTGGGCTTCATCGTGACCTTCGCCGTCGCGCTCGCCGCCATCGGGCTGTTCTTCGGGCTGACGCGTCAGCTGCGCAGGATGGAGCACCGTGCCGAGCAGATGGGCCTCGAGGGGCGCCGTCGGGTGGACGGGCCGTGGCCGGGCGCCGAGGCTCCCGATGCCCCGGACGCGCCGCCGCAGGGGCCGGGCGCGGCGCCGGGAGCCCCGGGCGCCCCGGATGACGGCCCCGACGGCCCCGGGGCGCCACGGCCGTGAGCGTGGCCGTGTCCGGCGCCGGGTGGTCGCGGCGATGAGCACCGAGCCGCCGGCGCGCCCAGCGGTGCGCGTCACGATGGGCCAGCTCGCGGTGAGCCCGGACCACACCGCCAACCGGCTCGCGGTGGCCGACGCGATGCGCACCGCGGCGCGGGCCCGCGCCGACCTGCTGGTGCTTCCCGAGTACGCGTCAGGGTTCGACCCGCGGGGAGCCGGGCCCGAGCACGCCGAGGGCCTCGACGGGCCGTTCGTCACCCTGCTGCGGGAACGGGCCGCAGCGACCGGCGTGGCCGTCATCGCGGGGACCATGCTCCCCGGCGCGACCCCCACGCGGGCCGTCAACGCGGTCGTCGCCGTCGACGCTGCCGGCGGGCTCGTGGGCGTCTACCGCAAGGTCCACCTGTACGACGCGTTCGGCCACCGCGAGTCGGACCGCCTCGAGGCGGGGCCGGCGGACGCGGCGCCCCTGGTGATGGAGGTCCACGGCCTGCGCTTCGGCGTCCTGACCTGCTACGACCTGCGCTTCCCGGAGTCGGCCCGGCGGCTGGTGGACGCCGGGGCCCACGTGCTCGTGGTGCCGGCGGCGTGGGCGGCGGGCGATCTCAAGCCCTTGCACTGGCGCACGCTCGCCATCGCCCGGGCCATCGAGAACACTGCGGCGGTGGTCGCCGTGGGCCAGGCGGGGCGTGGCGTGGTGGGGCGGTCCCTGCTGGTGGCGCCGGACGGCGTGGTGGGGCTGGAGCTCGACGACAAGCCCGGCATCCGCACGGCCGACATCGACGGCGGGGCGCTGGCGGCGGTCCGGGACCGCAACCCCGCGCTGCGGCACCGCAGGTACGGGGTCGTCCCGCTTCCTTGAGCGGGCTCTGCCAGCGTCAGGCGCTGGCGTGGGCGGCGATCGCCACGGCGACGTACGTGCAGCTGAAGCCGATGATGGTCAGCGCGTGGAACACCTCGTGGAACCCGAACCACTGAGGGCTCGGGTTGGGCCGCTTCATCGCGTAGACGACGGCGCCGGTGATGTAGGCGACGCCGCACCCGGCGATCAGCCAGACCGCCGCGACGCCGCCGGGGGCCTGGGCGAACTGCGGCAGGAAGCCGAGCGCCACGCAGCCCAGGGCGACGTAGATGGGGGTGTAGACCCATCGGGGGGCGCCCAGCCACACGACCCGGGCGAGCAGTCCCAGCACGGCGCCGGACCACACCACGAGCAGCAGGATGTCGCGGGTGCGGGGCGGCAGCAGGATCGCGGCGAGCGGCGTGTAGGTGCCGGCGATGATGAGGAAGATGTTCGAGTGGTCGAGCCGGCGCAGGATGCCGGTGACGCGCGGCGACCAGGTCCCGCGGTGGTAGACCGCGCTGGTGCCGAACAGCAGCATCGACGTGATGCCGAACACCGTGCAGGACCACCGCGCGGTGTCGGTGGGGACGGTGGCGACGAGAAGGATCGAGGCCACGACGACCACCGGGAACATCCCGGCGTGCAGCCATCCGCGCAGCCGCGGCTTGATCACGGTGGCGACGTCCTCGAGGGTCTGCGGGGTGTCCACGTGCGTCCGTCCTGTGTGTTTCTGGTGAGCGCGGTCTGGGCAGCTGGAGCATAACTTACGTCACCGTAAGTTACGCGTGCGTAGGTGCTGGTCGATGCGGGGCGGACCGGTCATCGGACCACGTGCGGGCGAGTACCGTGTGTGCCCTCACGACTTCAGCACCATGAAGGAGCGTCCCGCGCGTGCGCCTGCCCCATCCGGTCTACGCCCTGTACGAGCGACGCATCGCGGCGTCGCTCTCGCCGGAGCAGGTCCCGCGCCACGTCGGCGTCATCCTCGACGGTAACCGGCGCTGGGCGCGCAATGCCGGGACCTCTGCCGCCACAGGGCACCAGCGGGGCGCCGACAAGATCGCCGACCTGCTCACCTGGAGCGAGGAGATCGGCGTCGAGGTGGTCACGCTGTGGATGCTCTCCACGGACAACCTCTCGCGCTCCGCCGAGGAGCTCACGGCGTTGCTGGGCATCATCGAGGACGCCGTGCGCGACCTCGCCAGCACCGGGCGGTGGCGTGTGCAGGCCGTCGGGTCGCTCGACCTGCTGCCCGCCGCGACCGTGCAGGCCCTGAAGGAGGCCGAGGCCAGCACGCGCGAGGTCTCCGGACTGCACGTCAACGTCGCCGTCGGGTACGGCGGCCGGCGTGAGATCGCCGACGCGGTCCAGTCCATCCTGCGCGAGCACGCCCGTGCCGGCACCACCCTCGACGAGCTGGCCGAGTCGTTCAGCGTCGAGCACATCGCCGAGCACCTCTACACCAGGGGGCAGCCGGACCCCGACCTGGTCATCCGGACGTCGGGGGAGCAGCGGCTCGGCGGCTTCCTGCTGTGGCAGAGCGCGCACTCCGAGTACTACTTCTGCGAGGCGTACTGGCCCGACTTCCGCCGGGTGGACTTCCTGCGCGCGGTGCGGGCCTACGCGGCGCGCGAGCGCCGGCTCGGCCGGTAGGGGCCGACCCGCCGCCGACCGCCGGCCCCGGTCGTGGGGCGCCGACGGCTCCGCGGGCGCGCCCCACGCCACGATCCGGTGAATCCCGCGCTCGGGCGCGTGTCCGGGTCGAACCCGCGCAGACCGGGCGTAACGTTCACTGCGACGGACGGCATCCGCCGTCCACGGGAGGCCTGCCCATGGAGCACCTGCTCCAGGAGGAGGGCCGGACCCGGCCCACCGTGGCCGGCCGCCCTCAACCCGTCACCGCGTGCCGCGCCATCCGCCGCCTGCGCCCAGGGTGGAACGGCATGAGGGGCCCGACACGGCGTCGCTGAGGCGCCGGAGGGAGCCAGCCGTGGCCAACCAGGAGCAGCGCACCCCCGCACCGACCAGCCCGGGGGCCACCCCGGACGAGAGTCGGCGCACGCACGTGCTGGACACGTCCGTCCTGCTCTCCGACCCGCAGGCCATCCACCGGTTCGCCGAGCACGACGTGGTGCTCCCCGTCGTGGTGGTCACCGAGCTCGAGGCCAAGCGCCACCACGCCGAGCTCGGGTACTTCGCGCGGTCCGCGCTCCGGATGCTCGACGACCTCCGGGTCACCCACGGCCGCCTGGACGTGCCCATCCCGCTGGGCCGCCAGGGCGGGACGCTGCGGGTCGAGCTCAACCACACCGACCTGGCCGCGCTGCCCGCCGGCTTCCGGCTGGGGGACAACGACACGCGCATCCTCGCCGTCGCGGCCAACCTCGCGGCCGAGGGGCGTGACGTCACCGTGGTCTCGAAGGACCTGCCGATGCGGGTCAAGGCCTCAGCGGTCGGCCTGCGCGCCGAGGAGTACCGCGCCGAGCTGGCGATCGACTCGGGCTGGACCGGCATGGACACGCTCGACCTGACCGAGCAGGACATGGCCCGGCTGTGGGACGAGGAGGGCCTGCCGCTCGCCGAGCTGGGCTCCGGCGGCGCGGACGGGCCCGGGGCGGAGGTCTCCGACCCCGCCGTGCTGGACGTGCCGTGCCACACCGGCCTGGTGCTCCACTCGCCCCGGGGCTCGGCGCTGGGCCGCGTCACGGCGGACAAGCGGGTGCAGCTGGTGCGGGGGGACCGCGAGGCGTTCGGGCTGCACGGCCGCAGCGCCGAGCAGCGCATCGCCATCGACCTGCTGCTCGACGAGGCCGTCGGGATCGTCTCCCTCGGCGGCCGCGCCGGAACCGGGAAGTCGGCGCTCGCGCTGTGCGCCGGGCTGGAGGCTGTGCTCGAGCGCCGCCAGCATCGCAAGGTCATGGTGTTCCGGCCGCTGTACGCGGTGGGAGGCCAGGACCTCGGCTACCTGCCCGGCACCGAGGCCGAGAAGATGGGCCCCTGGGCACAGGCCGTCTTCGACACGCTGGGCGCCCTGGTGAGCCCCGACGTGGTCGCCGAGGTGATGGCCCGCGACCTGCTCGAGGTGCTGCCGCTCACGCACATCCGCGGACGCTCGCTCCACGACGCGTACGTGATCGTCGACGAGGCGCAGTCGCTCGAGCGCAACGTGCTGCTCACCGTGCTGTCGCGGATCGGCCAGGGGTCCCGTGTGGTGCTCACGCACGACGTGGCGCAGCGCGACAACCTGCGGGTGGGCCGGCACGACGGCGTCGCCGCCGTGATCGAGGCGCTCAAGGGGCACCCGCTGTTCGCGCACATCACCCTGACCCGGTCCGAGCGGTCGCCGGTGGCCGCGCTCGTCACGGAGATGCTGGAGGGGATCGAAGGCTGAACCAGCGCCGGGCGCGGCGTCGGGCCCTCGCCGTCGAGGGCCCGACGCCGCGCAGGGCTGGTCAGTCGTCGACGAGCTGGCCGTCGGCCAGCCGGATCACGCGGTCGGCGAGCTGGATCATCAGCGGGTCGTGCGTCGAGATGATGGCCGTCATGCCCTCGGCCTGCACCACGGCCCGCAGCAGCGCCATGATCGCCAGGCCGGTCTCGGTGTCGAGCTGGCCGGTGGGCTCGTCGGCGATGAGCAGTCGGGGGGAGTTGGCGAGAGCGCGCGCGATCCCGACGCGCTGCTGCTGGCCGCCCGAGAGCTCGCCGGGCCGCTGCAGCGCGTGGTCCCGCAGCCCCACCAGGTCGAGCAGGAGGGCCACGCGCTCGTCTCGCACCGCCGTGGGGAGCTTGCGCAGGCGCAGCGGCACCCCGACGTTCTCGGCGGCGGAGAGCACCGG
>JADGMW010000608.1_pt1 | contig 13257 bp, 10 predicted proteins | sample 8641801 | NCBI WGS metagenome assembly JADGMW01 (sample SAMN16272018, study PRJNA661076) | feces metagenome | isolation source: fecal sample from diarrhoea affected cattle A | host: Bos taurus | place: South Africa: Lokaleng Village, Mahikeng | collected 2019-09
CCCGACTTCGCGCGGCTGCACGACGTGAAGTCGGGGGCGCACGCCCCGCGCACGGCGGAGATCGCGGTGTCCGGCACCGCCGCCACGGTGAGCACGGCGAGCGCATGGTTCGAAGTGGCGGCACCGGGCGCCGACCTCGCCGCCGAGGGTGGCGCCGTCGTGGCGACGTGGACGGTGGAGCTCCCGCCCCGCGGTGAGGCCGTGCGCGAATGGGCGGTCGAACTGCACGACGAGACGCTCGTCGTGCAGGCGGCAGCCGAGCCCGGGGCGTGGGCCGCGGCGGCGGGCGCTGTGGGGGCGCCGGCCGCCATGGCGGGGGCGGCGGGGGCTGGTGCGCGGGGCGCGGGCGATCCGCGGCTGGGGCGCTGGCTCGAGGTGGCCCTCGGCGACCTCGACGCCCTGCGCCTCGCGCTGCCCGACGCACCCGGGGACGAGTTCTTCGCCGCGGGGGCGCCGTGGTTCTTCACGCTCTTCGGACGCGACTCGCTGTGGGCGGCGAGGCTGACCCTTCCGCTGGGCACCGGCATGGCCGCATCCACTCTCCGGGTGCTGGCGCGTCTGCAGGGCACGCGGGATGACCCCGCCACGGCGCAGGAGCCGGGGAAGATCCTGCACGAGCTGCGGGCGTCGGCGATCCAGCTGCCGGGCGAGGGCATCGTGCTGCCGCCGCAGTACTACGGCAGCGTGGATGCCACGCCGCTGTGGATCTGCCTGCTCGCCGATGCGTGGCGCGCCGGCATGCCCGATGCGGAGGTGCGCGAGCTCGTGCCGGCGCTGCGCCGTGCGCTGGCGTGGATGCGGGAGTCCGGCGACAGCGACGGCGACGGGTTCCTCGACTACATCGACCGGATGGGGACGGGGCTGGCCAATCAGGGATGGAAGGACTCCGGCGACTCCATCCAGTGGCGCGACGGCACCCTGGCCACCGGTCCGATCGCGCTGTGCGAAGTGCAGGGCTACGCGTACGAGGCGGCGCGCGGCGGGGCCGACCTGCTGGAGGCGTTCGGCGACGACGGCGACGATCCGGCAGGGCTCCGCGCATGGGCCGCCGACCTCAAGGCGCGCTTCGCGGAGGCGTACTGGGTGCAGACCCCCGAGGGCCGCTACCCCGCCGTCGCGCTGGATCGCGACAAGAAGCCGGTCGACACGCTCACGAGCAACATCGGGCACCTGCTGGGGACGGGGATCCTCGAGCCCGACGAGGAGGCGCACGTGGCGGGGCTGCTGCTGGGGCCGACGATGTCGAGCGGCTACGGCATCCGCACGATGTCGACGCAGGCGGCCGGTTTCTGGCCGCTGTCGTACCACGGCGGCAGCGTCTGGGTGCACGACACCGCGATCGCGATCCACGGGATGCTGCGCGCAGGCCTGCGGGACGCCGCCGTTCAGGCCGTGGACGGGCTGCTCGCGGCCGCCGAGGGGTTCGCGTACCGGGTGCCCGAGCTGCACGCCGGCGACGCCGCATCCGAGAGGTCCGTGCCCACCCCCTACCCCGCGGCCTGCCGCCCGCAGGCGTGGTCGGCGGCGGCGGCCGTGACCTGCCTCCAGGTGCTCACGGCCGCCGGCTAACCAACACCGCCCCGCCGCGCGCCGCCTCGCGCCGCCGGCGGGCCGGTCGCCCACCGCCGTTCAAAACTCAGGAGATCCGCGCACTTCGGCGCCCCCGGCGACCCCCGCCGACGGCGTCTCTCCTGAGTTCTGAACCGTCCCGCGCCACCACCGCCCCGCGCCGCCCCCGCCTCGCGGCCTCCGTCCCCACCGCCCGGCCCCGTTCAAAACTCAGGAGATCCGGGCACTTCGGCGCCCCCGGCGACCCCGCCGACGGCGTGTCTCCTGAGTTCTGAACCGAACGGATGCCGCGAACAACCCGGCCCTCAACGGCGACGCGGTACCGGCCCACGCTCCAGCAGGCCACGAAGGGCCGCGAGCACCCGGTCGGCGTGCCACATGATGTCCTCGGCGATCGGCCGGTAGGTGCAGTAGCCGAGCGCGGCGGCCGCCTGATCGCGGCGGAGGTCGGCGCGGCGCGCCTCCCAGCTGGAGTGGTGTTCTTCGCTGTCGCACTCGATGATGAGCCATCCGGCGACGACGAAGTCCACCCGCCCCACGCCTCGGATCTCCACCTGGACGTCGAAGGTGCATCCGACCCTGCGGAGGAGGAGGCGCATCAACGACTCGGGTCCGCTCCCTGCCCGGGGATCCAGCATCCGTCGCAGGACCCGGTATCGGCGAGGAAGATGGGCGAACAGCTCGCCGAGCTCGTCATCGCGGATGACACCCAGGCGAAGCGCCGAGTCCAGTGTCGCGATCGCCGCCCGCGGCTCCTGGCATCTCACCGCGTGAAGGACCGCATCGAAGGGCTCGACGGCGCACGCCCGCGGATGCGGTTGCCGCACCGGGGCGTCCCAATGGCGGAACACCTCCGTGCTCACGGTCCGCATCCGCCCCGCGTTGGTGGGGAGGTGGACGTGCACCTTCGACACGCTGAGGACGAAGACGCCCCGGCGGCGCAGCTCCGACACGCAGGTGAGGCGCCCTCCGACGCGCGCGGCTGTTCGCAGGTCGGCGTCGTCGGTCGGCAGGAGGTAGACGCCGTTGCGCGATCGGACCAGCTCGTCGCGCCGGACCGCCGCGGTGATGGCACGTCCGGTCCAGCCCTCGGCGAGGAGATCCGCGCGGGAGCGGGCGAACGGAACCGGTGCGGGGGCGAAGGCGTGAGGTCGACCATCCCAAGGCATGCCGCCACCCTGGCCCCGTCGAGGTGTCCACCGGCCGGCATCCGGCACTGGTGTGCACAGATGGCGGCGATCGGCGCCTGGGGAGGAGAAGTCGCTCACCCGGACCTGTTCAAAACTCAGGAGACACGCCGCCGCCGCGGGTCGTAGACGGGACCCGAAGGCGGATATCTCCTGAATTCTGAACGCGTCGGCGAGAACAGCAAGCCCACGAGAGCAACGCGAGCGGCGCCGGACCGGGCCGGACGGACCGCGTCGGAGCGAGGCATGAGGACGCTCCTCCGCCGGGTCGCAAGGGTCTGGCCCGGCCGACACCCCGCGCCTATCCTCGGGGCATGCTCCCCCGAGACCTCCCCGACAACGCACAGCTCCTGAACCTCATCGAAGCCCGCACTCCGGGCAGTGTCAGCCTGGTGATCGGCTCCTCGCCGCTGCCGGCCGACCACGACCGGGCCCGGATCGCCCTGCGCGACGCGATCGACGAAGCCGCCCGGCGGCTCGAGGCGCTCGAACTCCCCCGCGGCGCACGCCCCGCCATCGTCGAACGGCTACGCGAGGCGCTGCAGGACGACGAACTGTGGGCGAACCAATCCCGCGGCATGCTCATCCTCGCCACCCCCGACGAGATCCAGTGGTACCGGCTGCCGTTCGAGGTGAGCGACGACGTGTCCGTCGGCGATCGCTTCGACCTGCGGATGCTGCTGCGTGCGGGCTCGGAGGCCTCATCTGCGTACGTCCTGCAGCTCTCTCGGGGCCTGGTCCGCCTCACCGAGATCGCGCCGGGCACCGACCTCGTCGAGCATCCGCTGCACCTCCCCGACGACCACGAGCTGATGCTCGAGCACGCCTCCAACGACGGCCGCGCCGACCGCCTGTCCGCGCAGGGGTCGGACGGCGACCGGCCGGAGCGGGAACGCTTCTGCCGTGCCGTGAATGGTGCCGTGGTGGGCGTCATCCCTCGCGGCGCGCTCCTGATCCTCGCGGTGACCGATGACTTCCGGCCGGCGTACCGCGCCGAGAACACCCACGCCCTGCTGCTCGACGACGAGATCCCGGCGCATCCGGAGTCGCTCGCCGACCAGGAGCTCGCCGACCGCGCCCTGGAGGTGCTCCGCCTCCACCGCGAGCGCAAGGTGGCGCAGTGGAAGGAGCGGTTCGGCACGCTCCGCGCCCAGGAACTCGCGACCTCGCGCGTCTCGCAGGTGGCCGCGGCCGCAGCCGCTGCGGCGATCGAGGAGCTGCGGCTGGATCAGGATGCCGAGCGCTCCGGCACCATCGACGAATACGGCCGCGTGCACTCCGGCGGCGACGGATCGTTCCTCCTGCTCGACCTCGCCGCCGACGTGCTCCGCACCGGCGGCTCGGTCATCGCCGTTCCACGTGAGGAGCTCACCGACGGTTCGCCCGTGGCGGCGATCCTCCGATTCCCGGTGCCCTCCCCCACCGGCGGCTAGTCGACCTTCGCGACCGTCCCCGCCGTCAGGCGCACGAGCTCGTCGAAGCTCAGAGGGAAGACCGTGTGCGGGGTGCCGCCTGCCGCCCACAGTTGCGGGAAGGCGGCGAGCGCCTCGTCGACGATCGTGGTGAGCGGCTGGGGATGGCCCGTCGGCGCGACCCCGCCGATGGCCTGACCCGTCGCCTGCCTGACCTGCTCGGGGGTGGCCCGGTCGATCGATGCGCGTCCCAGCCGGGCTGCGAGCGCCGCGGTGTCGACGCGATGCGCCCCGCTGGTCATCACCAGCAGCGGCTCTCCGTCGCTGACGAACACGAGGCTGTTGGCGATGGCTCCGACCTCGACCCCCAGGGCTGCTGCGGCGAGCGCCGCGGTGGATGCCGCATCCGGCAGGACGACGAGCTCGCCCTCGATCCCCTCCTCCCGGAGGCGTTCGGCGACCAGGCGGCTGCGGGCGGGAAGATCCACGGTCATCCGTCCAGATTAGGGGCGGTGTCGGAGGCTCGCGCTACTGTCGGGCCGCGGGACGTCGCCGAAGACCCCGTGAGAGGAGGAGTCCGTGTCCGAGGTCATCGATCCCCACGACCCTGCCCACGCGAAAGCGCTGCAACTCCTGCAGGAGCACATCATCGCGTGGTTCACGACCGTGGATGCGGCGGGGCGGCCGCATGCGGTGCCGGTGTGGTTCTTCTGGCACGACGGTCGCGTCATCGTCTTCAGCGAGGCCGACACGGTCAAGGTGAAGCACGTGCGCCGCGGCTCGCCCGTGCTGGTGCACCTGAACACCGGCGAGTTCGGGAACGAGGTGGTGATCCTGCGCGGCACCGCCACGATCTCCGAGCGCGACGCGGCGTCGTGGCTGGCGGAGTTCGGGGAAGGCTACGAGAAGAAGTACGCGGCGGCGATCGCCGACTACGGAATGCCGCTGGAGGGCATCGCCGCGACGTTCTCGACCGCCATCGTCTTCACGCCCGAGCGTCTGCAGACGTGGTGAGGCCGTAAGCACCGCCCCTCCCCTTCGAGGCGGCACCCGGGCACAATGGATGCGGATGCCGCACACCCGCCGCATCCGATCGCCCACGGCCCACGAGGCCTGCCGGAAGAGGATCGACGATGACTCCCGTTCTGCCCCTGCCCGATTTCACCCACGAGCGCGTGGAGGTGAGGACCGGGGAGCGCAGCGGACTGTTCCTCGCCGTGGCCCTCCACTCCTCCGCGCTCGGACCCGCCCTCGGCGGCGCACGCGTGTGGACGTATCCGCACTGGAGCGACGCGCTGGGTGATGTGCTGCGGCTGTCTGCGGCCATGACGCTGAAGAACGCCGCGGCGGGCTTGGACGCCGGTGGCGGCAAGGCTGTCATCGGTCTGCCCGAGGGCACCGTGCTCGATGCCGAACGCCGCCGGGCGGCCTTCCTCGATCTGGGCGATGCCGTGGAGTCGCTCGGCGGGCTCTACCGCACCGCCGAGGACGTGGGCTCCACCGCCGACGACATGCTCGTGGTGCGCGAGCGCACAGCGTCGGTGGTCGGGCTTCCGGATGCCGCGGGCGGCTCGGGCGAGCCGGCCGGACCGACCAGCGTCGGGGTCTACGAGGCGCTGCGGGCCTGTCTCGAGCGCGTGACCGGGTCGCCTGAGGTGGCCGGCCGGCGGATCACGATCTCCGGGCTCGGCCAGGTGGGCAGCCGCCTGGCCGTCCGCCTGTCGGCCGAGGGCGCCGTGCTCCACGTCACCGACGTCAACCCGGCGAAGCGTCACCTGGCGGCGGAGCTGGGCGCGACGTGGGTGGCCCCCGGCGAGGAGCATCTCGTCGCCGCCGACGTGTTCGTCCCCGCCGGCATCGGCGGGCTCCTCACGGACGCCGTGATCGACGCACTGCACGCGCAGGCGGTGTGCGGTCCGGCGAACAACCCGCTCGCCGACCACTCCGGAGCCGAACGGCTGGCTGCCCGCGGCATCCTGTACGCCCCCGACTTCGTCGTCAACGCCGGCGGGGTGATCTACCTCGACGCCACCGACAAGCATGCGGGCGACCGCGCGCAGATCATGGCGCGCGTCGCGGCCATCGGCGACACCGTGCGCCGCGTGTTCGACGAGGCCGCCTCGCGGGGCGTCACGCCGCTCGCCGCCGCGGAAGCCCTGGCAGCGGAACGGCTCAGCGCCGGAGCGTCCCGCAGCGCGCTCGTCGGCTGAGACCCGCCGCGCGGGGCCGGGTCACGCTCCGCGCGCGGCGCCGCCCTCCATCGCCACGATGCGGTGGTCCTGGTCGTGGCTGAGGGGCGTGCGGAGGAACACGTCGTCCGTGGGGAGTCGCAGGTCGAATCGCCGATAGGCCGCCACCCGGAGGCTTCCCTTGGCCAGGCTCGCCTCGAGGACGTGGCCGCCGACGAGTCGATCGTCGGAGAGGAAATGCAGGTGCAGCCCGGCGACGGCGATGCCCTGGTAGATCGCCGGTGCCCAGAATCCCAGGAGGGTGCCGGCGCATTCTTCGAGCACCGTCTCGACCTGGTCGCGGGTCGCCTCCGCCAGCGACGGGAACGGGGCCCTGCCCCGCCGCGGCACGCGGACGCGGACAGCGGCGAGGACGCCGTCGATGCGCACCGCGTGGAAGAGGTTGCGGCTGACGAGGTGCTCTTCGATCGCGGCGGTGAGAGCCGCCAGGTCGGTTCCGCTCACGTCGACGGGCGCCACCTCCGGGAAGCGGCACACCTCGAAGAACGGGAGCGTCTCGGAATCGTCCATGGCGCGTGGCGGGGCCTCGTCCGTGCACTCGACGAGGTCGCCGTCGAGGAGGACCACCTCGCCACCGAGTCCGTCGCAGCATCCGATGCCGAAGTCACCGAGCTCTCGTGCCTGCGGGGCGGGGAGACCGGTGGTGTACGCCGCGGCCAGGAGCGCATCCAGCACGGCGTACTGGATGATCGCGTCGGAGGAGATCGGGGCATCGGAGCTCATGCGACCGAGGCTACGCCTCGGGATGGTCACGGGGCAGGAGGCCCATGCCGTTGCGCAGGGGAAGCACCGGCGCGCGACGCTCTCGTGGGGTGACGCCCGTCACGCCCGCGTGAACGGGTCCGGAACGGCGGCGAGCAGTTCCCGCGTGTACGGGTGCTCGGCGTGGTGGATGACGCGGTCGGTGTCGCCGGATTCCACGACGCGCCCGCTCTCCAGCACCGTGACGTCGTCGGCGAGCGCTCGCGCGGAGAGCAGATCGTGCGTGATGTAGAGCATCGCGAGCTGACGATCGGCGACCAGGGCACGCAGCAGTTCCAGGATCTCGGCGCGGATGGACACGTCGAGCATCGACACCGGTTCGTCGGCGATGAGGATGCTGGGGCGGGCGGCCAGAGCGCGAGCGATCACGACCCGTTGCCGCTGTCCTCCGGAGAGCTGGTGCGGAAGCCGGTCGATGTAGCCGTCGGCCGGCGTCAGCCCCACGCTCTCGAGCAGCCTCAGCACGGCGGAGCGGGCGTTGCGCCCCGACAGACCGGCGTAGTTGCGCAGGGGTCTCGAGAGGATGTACCCGATCGTCCGCGTCGGGTTCAGCGACGAGAACGGATCCTGGAAGACCATCTGCACCTCGCTGCGCAGAGCACGCAGAGACCGGCCCCTGACCCGCCCGACGTCCACGGTCGACCCGTCGGCTGCGGAGAAGCGGACCTCGCCGGCGTCGGGCCGCTCGATGCCGAGGACCATGCGCGCGATGGTGGACTTGCCCGAACCGGATTGACCGACCAGCGCCGTGACGCTGCGTTCACGCAGCGTGAGCGACACCCCGTCCAGCGCACTCACTCGCTTCTTCGCGCGGCCGCGGCCGGTCGTGTACGACTTGTGCACGTCGGTCAGCTCCAGCACCGTGCGATGCACGGCCGTGCGGGCCGGTTGTCCGTCCGCACCCAGCGTGAGACGGTAGGCCGCCAGCAGCGCGGTCGTGTAGGGATGGGTCGGCCGGGCGAGCACTTCCTGCGCGCGCCCCTCCTCCACGATCCGCCCCTCGTACATGACCATCACCCGGTCGCTCATCTCCATGACGGCGCCGATGTCGTGACTGACGAAGAGCACCGCGAAGTGCAGACGTGACTGCAGTTCCCGGACGCGATCGAGGATGCGGCGCTGCACGAGCACGTCCAGGCCCGTCGTCGGCTCGTCCAGGATCACCAGCTTGGGACGGAGGGCGAGGGCGAGGGCGAGGGCGACGCGCTGTTTCATGCCTCCCGACAGTTCGTGCGGGTAGGAGGCGAGGACGCTCTCCTCCAGCGACACCATCTCCAGCAGTTCGACCGCCGCAGCCTTGAAGCCTGCCGTCCGCTGCTCGGCGGTGAGCGCGTCGCGATGCGCGGCGAACAGGTCGGCGAACTGCCGGCCGACGGTCAGGACGGGGTTCAGCGAGTTCATGCTCGACTGGAACACCGTCGACAGCCGCGTCCACCGCAGCCGGCGCAGCTCCTCGTCCCCGACCGAGTCGACGCGCACTCCGTCGAAGACCACCGTGCCGCCTTCGATGGCCGCCGGTTTCGTCAGCAACCGCAGCACCGCGTTGCCGAGGGTCGACTTGCCGCACCCCGATTCCCCGACCAGCCCGACGAACTCGCCCTCCTCGATGGCGAAGCTGACATCGCGCACGGCGTGCAGCGACGCCGCGTCGCGAGGACGGTAGAACACGTTCAGATCGGTGACCTCGAGAAGGGCCATGTCATCCCTCCCTCAGCTGGGGGTTGCTCAGCGCATCCACGCCGAAGTTGATCAGCGTGAAGCTCGTGATCAGCAGCGCCAGGGCCAGGCCGGGAGCGGCGAGCCAGGCCAGCTGGCCGGTGAGCAGCGCACCGCCGAGGTTGGCCTGGTTGAGCATCGTGCCCCACGAGACGGTCTGCGGGTCGCCGAGGCCCAGGAACGCCAGTCCTGCTTCCCCGCCGATGGCCCCCAACGCCGCCCCCATGAATCCCACGACGATGAGCGAGGTCATGTTGGGCATGATCTCGCGCACGATGATGCGCATCGTGCCGTCGCCGGCGAGCTTCGCGGCCGTGACGTAGTCGCGCGTGCGCAGGCTGATGACCTGCGCACGCTTGATGCGGGCGCCGTACGCCCATCCCGTGACCGAGATGACGAAGATGATGAGCCAGAGCCCGCGCACGGGCGAGTAGGAGGCGAGCGTCACGATCAGCGGCAGCACAGGCACGACGAGGGCGAGATTGGTGAAGAAGCTGAGCACTTCGTCCACGACGCCCCGCGTGTAGCCGGCGAGCAGGCCGATGATCAGGCCGATCACGGTCGAGATGACGCCGGCGATGAGACCGACGATGAGAGAGGTCTGCGCTCCCCAGATCAACTGGCTGAGCACGTCCTCGCCCTCGGACGTGGTACCGAGCCAGAACTGCCCGTCCGGCAGGGAATTGGGGACGCCCACCGTCGCGCGGGGATCGTAGGGTGCGATCAGGGGTGCGCCGACGGCGATCACGACGAACGCCGCCAGCAGCAGGATCCCGATGCGGCACTTGACGTCGCGCCACAGGATGACGAACCAGCCCGGCAGACGCGACGACCGGCGCGCGGCGGCGATCGCCGCATCGACGCCGGACTCCGGATCGCCGGCGGTGGCCGCGGAGAGCGGATCGGGCAACCCCGATCCTCCGGGGGTCGTGGCGGTGGTCATGCAGCCGTCTCCTTCCGCACCCGCGGATCCAGCACGCCGTAGAGCATGTCGGCGGCGAGGTTGGCGACCAGGATGCCGGTGGTGGTGAGCAGGAACAGGGCCTGCAGCAGCGGATAGTCGCGGTTGGACACCGACTCCAGCAGCAGGCGCCCGATGCCGGGGTAGTTGAAGATCGTCTCCACGAGAAGCGTGCCGCCCAGGAGTCCTCCCAGCGCCAGAGCGAAGCCGGTGACGCTCGGCAGGATCGCGATGCGGGCGCCGTAGTCGAGGGCGATCGTGCGCTCGCGCAGCCCCTTCGCCTTCGCCAGGCGCGCGTAGTCCTCGCCGAGGGTCTGCACCATGTTGTTGCGCATCGCCAGGATCCAGCCGAGCGGCCCGATGATCAGCAGCGACAGGGCGGGCAGGGTGGCATGGCGGAGCACATCGCCGATGAACTCCGGGCTCCAGGCTGGATCGACGATGCCCGAATACCCGCCGCCTTCGGGCAGGACCTGCCACGTGAAGGAGAAGAGGTAGATGAGCATGAGGGCGATCCAGAAGAACGGCAGAGTGCCCAGGAACGTCGAGCCGAGTGTCAGCACGGAGTCCACCCGCGAGCCGCGCCGGTAGGCCGCCCAGGTGCCCAGCAGCGTCCCGACGATGAACGAGATGATCGTCGTCACGCCGACCAGCGCGATCGTCCAGGGCATCGCCTCGGTGATCACCTCCCCCACCGAGTAGGGGTAGTACGTGTAGGACACCCCGAAATCCCCGCGGAACAGCGCGCCCAGGTACGACACGTACTGCTCGAGGATGTTCTGGTCGCCGACCCCCAGCATCCGCCGGATGGCCTCCACCTGGGCCGGATCGATTGCGGCGTCCTGCCCGACGAGGCGGCGCACGATCGCTTCGGCGGGGTCACCCGGCTGCAACCTCGGGATGAGGAAGTTCAAGGTGACCGCCGCCCACAGCGTCAGGACGAAGAAGGTCCCCCGTCGAAGGAAGTAGCGCATCGCCTCATCCCCCGTCGGCCACCGGCTCCAGCCGCGTCAGGATCAGCAGCATGTTGGCCGGCTTCGCGTACGGATCCTCCTCGCTCGGCCACCCCTCGACCTGACGGGTCGTGTACTGGAACCAGTTCGCGCCGTACCACAGCGGGATGTAGGGCACCTCGTCCACCATGATGCGCGCGAGCCCGGCGACGGCCTCTTTCTGGGCCGACTCGTCGACGGCGACGCGGAGCTGTTCGATGAGCGCATCGGTCTCGGCGTCGCGCCAGCGGATCTCGTTGGTCGCGGCCTCCTCGCCGGTCGGTGCGGTCTGGTCGCTCGCGAGGGGTTCCTGGAAGTTGCGGAACATGTTGCAGGATCCGCCCCGCACGCCGAACACGAAGTCGTACTCGCCGGTGCGCCGGTCCTGCTCCGTGACCTCGGGCGTCGGGGTCTGCAGATCGATGCCGATCCCGATGTCCTCCAGGTTGGACTGCACGACCTTCGCCGCCTGCACCCAGTCGTTCCATCCGCCGGGCACCTTGAAGGTGAACTCGAGCGGGGTTCCGTCCGGACCCACCCGTCGGTCACCCTCGAGGGGGTATCCGGCCGCGTCCAGGGCCGCCCCGGCCGCGTCGGCGTCGAAGGTCACGTACCCTCCGTCGCTCAGGTCGTCGGGCAGCCATTCCTCGTTGTTGGGCAGCACGAGACCCGTCTGGCTGGCGACGTCCACATAGCCCTGCTGGGCGTTCTGGACGATCTCCTCCTTGTCGATCGCCTGAGCGATGGCGGCGCGGAAGGCGGCGTCGTCGAAGGGCTTCTTCTCCGTGTTCATGAACAGGCTGATGGGCGATCCCGCCGGGAACCAGTAGTGGTGGTGCTCGGGATCCTTCGCGACGTACGCCTTCTCGATGTCGGGGATGTACGCCGCGTTCTGGTCGTAGTCGCCGCGCGCGAGCTTGAGCTGCTCGACCTGGCCGGTGTCGGACTTGACGAACTGGATCTTGTTGACCTTGATCGCCTCGGCGTTCCAGTAGTCGGGGTTGCGGGCGATGGTCAGGCGCTGCGGGTTGAACGCGTCGAGCATGTACGGGCCGGTTCCCACCGGGTCATCCGCGTTGACGAACGACACGGGGTCCGCCACGTCGGCCCAGATGTGCTCGGGCACGATGCGCACGGCGTTCACGAGCGTGAAGGCGGATGCGCCGGGCGAGGAGAAGGTGAACGTGACGGTGCTCTCGTCATCCGCGCGTACGTCGGACAGATATCGCCACACGCCCTGCGTGTCCAGCGCCGGGTTGTCCCGGATCATCGCGAACGTGAAGGCGACGTCCTCCGCGGTGAACGGCTCGCCGTCGTTCCAGGTGACCCCCTCGCGGAGGGTGAAGGTGAGGGTCTGTGGATCGGTCCACGCGTACTCGGTCGCCAGCCAGGGCTCCGGGTCGCACGAGTACTCGTTGATGAGCATGAGCGGCTCGTAGATGTAGCCGAAGGCGGCGAGGTTCTGGCCCTCGAGGAAGGGATTGTAGTTCTCCTTCGGATTGGAGCCGCCGCCGAAGTCGCCGAACGTGAGCATTTCCACGCGGCCTTCCTCGTCGACGCCTCCGGTCTGTGCCGCGGGACCGCAGCCGGCGATCACGAGCGCGGTCGCGAGCACAGCACCGGCGAGCGCTCGCCGGCTCAGGGAACGAGATGATCGTGTCATTCTGAGACACCTCCTTGTGTCATCGGGGGGAGCATATCGGCCGCCGAGGCGGACGGGCGAGGACTTCAGCCGCCGCGGTCGGACCGGCCGCGCCCCGCTGAGGGCTCGCCGCACCCGCAGCTCTGTCGGAGAGCAACGGTGGAGGGCAGTACGGTCTCGGTCGGAACGGTGCGGCCGGCGACCAGATCCAGGAGTGAGCGGGCTGCCGTGGCCGCGATCTCGCGGAGGGGCCGGGCGAGGGTGGTCAGCGCGGGTCGCACGAGCGACGACATCGGCACGTCGTCCACTCCGGTGACCGCGAGGTCGGCAGGGACGTGGATCCCTTCCCCGGCCAGCCCGAGGATGAGCCCGAGGGCGGTCTCGTCGTTGGCGCAGACGGCGCCGTCCACTCCGTCCCGGCACAGGGCGGCGACCTGGGGTGCGGCGAGCGCGCCGTCGGTCTGCTGGAGCCCCACCTCGACGATCCCGGCGTCCTCGACGCCGAAGTCGGCGCACGCAGAGCGGTAGAACGCGAACCGCTCGGCGACGTCGGATGCGGCGGCCGGGCGACCCACGAACACCAGACGGCGTGCGCGGTGCGCCTGAACGAGATGCGCCACGAGATCGCGCATGGCGCTGTGGTCGCTGCGGACCGAGGTGCGGCCGCCGCCGTCGCCGATGAGCAGGACCGGGACGCGTGCGGCGACGCGATCGAGGACGTCGTCGGGGTAGAGCCCTGCGTGCACGGCGACGCCGTCGACCCGGCC
>JADGMW010000609.1_pt1 | contig 13226 bp, 14 predicted proteins | sample 8641801 | NCBI WGS metagenome assembly JADGMW01 (sample SAMN16272018, study PRJNA661076) | feces metagenome | isolation source: fecal sample from diarrhoea affected cattle A | host: Bos taurus | place: South Africa: Lokaleng Village, Mahikeng | collected 2019-09
CTGAACGTCAAGGTGATCATCATTGGCTCGCGTCAGCTGTATTACACGCTGCAGGACCTGGATCCGGATTTCCAGGAGATGTTCCGCGTGCTGGTGGACTTCGACGACGACATCCCGCTGGCGGAGGACAGCCTCGAACATTTCGCCCAGCTGATGAAGACCCGTACCTCGGAAGAGGGCATGGCCCCGCTGAGCGCCGCGGCGGTGGCACGGCTGGCCACGCACAGTGCGCGTCTGGCCGAGCACCAGGGACGCCTGTCCGCACGTATCGGCGACCTGTTCCAGCTGGTCAGCGAGGCGGATTTTATCCGCCAGCTGGCCAAGGATGAGGTCACCGACGTCGGCCACATCGAGCGGGCGCTGAAAGCCAAGGCCACCCGCACCGGGCGCGTCTCCGCCCGCATCCTCGAAGACATTCTCGCCGGCGTGATCCTGATCGACAGCGAAGGCGCTGCCATTGGCAAGTGCAACGGCCTCACCGTGCTGGAAGTAGGCGATTCGGCGTTCGGCATGCCGGCACGGATCTCCGCCACGGTGTACCCGGGCGGTTCGGGCATCGTCGACATCGAGCGCGAGGTCAACCTGGGCCAGCCGATCCACTCCAAGGGCGTGATGATCCTCACCGGCTACCTCGGCAGTCGCTACGCGCAGGAATTCCCGCTGGAGATCTCGGCCAGCATCGCGCTGGAGCAGTCCTACGGTTACGTCGATGGTGACAGCGCCTCGCTGGGGGAATGCTGCGCGCTGATCTCGGCCATCTCGCGTACGCCGCTCAAGCAGTGCTTCGCGATCACTGGCTCGATCAACCAGTTCGGCGAAGTGCAGGCCGTGGGCGGCGTCAACGAGAAGATCGAGGGCTTCTTCCGCCTCTGCGAGGCGCGGGGGCTGACCGGCGAGCAGGGGGCGATCATTCCCTTTGCCAATGTCACCACCCTGATGCTCGAGGAGCGGGTGCTGGAAGCGGTACGCCAGGAACGCTTCCATATCTATGCCGTTCGCCATGTCGACGAGGCGCTTTCGCTGCTGGTCGGCGAGCCGGTCGGCGCGGCGGACGAGCAGGGGCGCTTTCCCAAGGGCAGCGTCAACGCGAGGGTGGTGGAGCGCCTGCGCGACATCGCGGAGATCGAGCTCGAGGAGGAGGGCAAGAGCGAGGAGCGCGAAGCCGATGCAGACGCCGGGGCAACCAAGGCGCCGGAAGCGCCTCAGGGCTGACCGGGTCTTGCGGGACGCGGCAGCGAATCTGTCCTGTACCGGGATTTTGTGCGACGAGCCCGAGCGACGCCGTCATCGCGGCCGCGCGGGTGGCGGGTGGCGGGTTGAAGATTGAGCGGAACGTTACGCCTCGCGGCGGGTCTGCAGATTGGAAGGGTTTCTACTCCTATCCACATGGTTATCCACAGCTTCAGGGGATAAACCGGTTGGCCCGCCCATTCGTCCAGGATGACGGTGCGCAACCGAGCGCGAGGGTTGCCGTCATGCCACACAGTCTGTGTCTGAACCGCCAGTGCCTGGGCCTGGTTACTCGAATCGAATGCACGCTCCGGCCGCTCAACGGCGGCAACGGGCTCTGGACGCTGCTTTGTGCCGCGGGTATCGAGGGCTCGCAACCCACCGCAATCAAGGCGCAAGGCCCATTCCGCGGGCTTCGTACAGCGGAGTCGGTGCTGCAGGCCATTGTCGGAAACCTGCAGAAGCAGGGTTATGCCGAGTCCGACTCGCCGGCCATCTGGCAGCTGCATATGCATGCCGAGCTGCGCAAGGTGAACGCCAATCAGGCGCGCTTCCTCAGCGGTTGGGAATCCCGTCCCTAGCCTGATACGCCAGGCCCACCGGGCAGTCCGCCAGGATTTGCCCGGGTTCTCCTGACCGGGCGGATTTCTTATCCACAGCGCGGCGGCCCTTTTCCGGGGCTTGTCTGAAGCGGGGCGGTGCGTATACTCGCAGCCCAATTTTTCCTGTGGATCCGGTCATGGAACGCATCGTCGAAAACACCATGTACGCCGCGCGCTGGCTGCTGGCGCCCATCTACTTCGGCCTGGCCTTTGCGCTGTTGGCGCTGGCGATCAAGTTTTTCCAGGAAATCTGGCACATCCTGCCGGTAGTTCTGTCGCTGAGCGAGGGCGACCTCATCCTCAAGTTGCTGTCGCTGATCGACATGGCCCTGGTCGGCGGCCTGCTGGTCATGGTGATGCTGTCGGGCTACGAGAACTTCGTTTCACAGCTGGACGTAGACAAGAGCGGGGAGAAACTCGACTGGCTGGGCAAGATGGATTCCGGCTCGTTGAAGATGAAGGTGGCCGCCTCCATCGTTGCGATCTCGTCGATTCACCTGCTGCGCATGTTCATGAACGCCCAGCAGCTGGAAAGCGAGCAGTTGATGTGGTACGTGATCATCCACCTGACCTTCGTCGTCTCGGCATTTGCCATGGGTTACCTGGACAAACTCACCAAGCACTGAATCCGGGCGGGAAGCCCTCCGCCGGTCATGCTAGGCTGTGCGACCTTTTTTCCAGCGGAGCCCAGGCATGACCGACCTTAACCTGTCCACCGACGAAACGCGCGTTAGCTATGGCATCGGCCGCCAGCTGGGCGATCAGCTGCGTGACAACCCGCCGCCGGGCGTGAGCCTGGATGCCGTGATCGCCGGCATTCGCGATGCATTCGGCGGTGTCGCCAGCCAGGTCAGCGCGGAAGACCTGAACGCCAGTTTCGCAGTCATCCGCGAGCGCATGCAGGCCGAAGCCCAGAAGAAGGCAGAAGCGGCCGCGGGCGAAGGCAAGGCGTTTCTCGCCGAGAACGGCAAGCGCGAAGGCGTGACCACGCTAGCCTCCGGCCTGCAGTACGAGGTGCTGACTGCCGGTGACGGCGCCAAGCCAGGCGTCGAAGCCAGGTTCGCACCCACTACCACGGCACCCTGATCGACGGCACCGTATTCGACAGCTCCTATCAGCGCGGCCAGCCGGCCGGGTTCCCGGTGGGGCGTGATCGCCGGCTGGACCGAGGCCCTGCGGCTCATGGGTGTGGGCAGCAAATGGCGCCTCTATGTACCGAGCGAACTGGCCTACGGTGCTCAGGGCGTCGGCAGCATTCCGCCGCATAGCGTGCTGGTGTTCGACGTCGAGCTGCTCGCGGTGCTCTGAGTCTCGTAACGCCTGTTCGCGTTGCGGTGCCGAGCTGCTCGGCTAGTCGACGCAAAAGGCCGAACAAGTTCGGCCCTACAGAGGCATGACGGATTCGTAGGGTGGATGTCGCGAAGCACATCCACGCGTTCGGTTGGTCCGACACAGTCGCGTGGAAGATGCTTCGCAGTCTTCCACCCTACGCCCTGCAGTACGAGGTGCTGACTGCCGGTGACGGCGCCAAGCCAGGCGTCGAAGCCAGGTTCGCACCCACTACCACGGCACCCTGATCGACGGCACCGTATTCGACAGCTCCTATCAGCGCGGCCAGCCGGCCGGGTTCCCGGTGGGGCGTGATCGCCGGCTGGACCGAGGCCCTGCGGCTCATGGGTGTGGGCAGCAAATGGCGCCTCTATGTACCGAGCGAACTGGCCTACGGTGCTCAGGGCGTCGGCAGCATTCCGCCGCATAGCGTGCTGGTGTTCGACGTCGAGCTGCTCGCGGTGCTCTGAGTCTCGTAACGCCTGTTCGCGTTGCGGTGCCGAGCTGCTCGGCTAGTCGACGCAAAGGCCGAACAAGTTCGGCCCTACGGGAAGTGGCGTGGCCCTTCCGCACCGCGCGAAATCTGTAGGGCCGAATTCATTCGGCCTCATGGGCGCAAAGCCCTGGCGTAGGTGAAAAGGAACAGGTTGCGTACCTGCTCCTTGAGCACGCCGGGTTCACTGGTGCCCAGCTCATGCAGGTCCAGGTCGCCCTGTTCGCGAAGTTCGTCCAGGGCTTCGCCCTCCAGCGATATGCATACGGCGCCGGTGTTGCGATCGAGTATGCGCAGGTAAGGCTGCGGCCGGTCCAGCCAGGCATCTATCAGGTATGTCATGCTCGCCTCCAATTGAATTCTCAAATGAGAATAATTGTTATTAGCAAGTATGCAAGCGAAAACTTGCCTGCCTTGCTGCGGGCATGGCTTGTGGTGGGAAATTCTGGGTCGGGCGTATCAGCGCGCCCGAATGATCAGTGGGTGCGCGCTACGGCGAATCGGCTGAGCTCTACCAGAGCATCGCGGTAGGTGTTGGAGGGGATGAGTTCGAGGCAGGCGATTGCCCGCTCGGCGTAGTCGCGCGCCAGCTGGGCGGTGTATTCCAGCGCGCCGGAGGCTTCAACGGCGAGTCGAATGCTTTCCAGGTCCTCGATGCCGCCTTTCTGGATCGCCTTGCGCACCAGTGCGGCCTGTTCGGCAGTGCCTTCGCGCATTGTGTAGATCAGGGGGAGCGTCGGTTTGCCTTCGGCGAGGTCATCGCCGACGTTCTTGCCCAGCGTCTCGGCATCACCCTGGTAGTCGAGCAGGTCGTCGACCAGCTGGAAGGCGATGCCCAGGTGGTCACCGAACTGGCGCAAGGCCTCGCACTGCTCGACGCTGGCGCCGGCCAGGGTTGCCGCGCTATGGGTGGAGGCTTCGAACAGCATGGCGGTCTTGCCGCGGATGACCTCCATGTAGGTTTCTTCTGTGGTGCTGGCGTCGCGAACCTTGGATAGCTGCAGCACTTCGCCTTCGGCGATCACCCGGGTCGCCTGGGAAATGATCTGCATCACCGGCATGGAGCCGAGCGTGACCATCATTTCGAACGAGCGTGCATAAAGGAAGTCGCCCACCAGCACGCTGGGTGCGTTGCCCCACAGGGCGTTGGCGGTGGAGCGGCCGCGGCGCATGCCGGACATGTCGACCACGTCGTCGTGAAGCAGCGTGGAGGTGTGCAGAAATTCGATGATGGCTGCCAGCAGGCGCAGCTGGTCGCCCTTGAGTCCCAGAGCATTGCCGCTGAGCAGTACCAGCAGCGGGCGCAGGCGCTTGCCGCCGGCGGAAGTGATGTAGTCTCCGATCTTTTCAACCAGCGGCACGCGAGAGGTCAGCTGATTGCGGATAATGCCGTCAACGGCGGCAAAATCATCAGCCACTACTTGGTAAAAGGCCTGGGGTTGCATCGGAAACCAGTACTCCTCGGAGATTGCGCGGCATGCTATGGGGCGGGTCATGGGCTGTCAAGGCAGGGCCAGGCGGCTATTGCACAGGCGCAGGTGCATGCGTACAATCGCGGACCCTGAACTTCCCCCTGGGCATTTCCCTGCCTTACGCAATTGCAAGGGCGCCTCTCCCGGCCCCGAGCAGCCATGCCAGCCACCAACTATTTCACTTAAGCGCTGGGTGAGCAGGATCAACGGAGATACATAGATGTACGCAGTTATCGTTACCGGCGGCAAGCAATACAAGGTTGCCGAAGGTGAATACCTCAAGATTGAAAAGCTCGAAGTCGCGACCGGCGAAGCTGTCACCTTTGACCGCGTTCTGCTGGTTGGCAACGGCGACGACGTCAAGATCGGCGCTCCGGTGGTCGATGGTGCCAAGGTCACTGCAGAAGTGATCGCTCAGGGCCGTCACGACAAGGTCACCATCATCAAGTTCCGCCGTCGTAAGCACCACATGAAGCGTCAGGGCCACCGTCAGTGGTTCACTGAGGTCAAAATCACCGGTATTCAGGGCTAATCGGGCCTGAATCCCCTTATAGGAGTATTGAACTCATGGCACACAAAAAAGCTGGCGGTTCTACCCGCAACGGTCGCGACTCAGAAGCCAAACGCCTTGGCGTGAAGATGTATGGCGGCCAGGCTATCAAGGCCGGCAACATCATCGTGCGTCAGCGCGGCACCCAGTTCCACGCCGGTTACGGCGTCGGCATGGGCAAGGATCACACCCTGTTCGCGAAAGTGGAAGGCGTGATCAAGTTCGAAGTGAAGGGCGCTTTTGGCCGTCGCTACGTGAGCGTCGTCGCGGCCTGATCGCGGCGTTGCTGGAAAAGCCCTGTCATGCGACGGGGCTTTTTTGTTTCTGTATCCTGTGAGGCTCTTGCAAAGAAGCTGCTCGGTGCTCATTCAGTTTTCGCTGGGTTTTTTGCAAGACCCTTATTCCAGTTTTCTAGCCCGTCCCTGCGGCGGGAGGCGTTCCCATGAAATTCGTCGATGAAGTATCGATTTTTGTAAAGGCCGGCGACGGCGGTAACGGCATGATGAGTTTTCGTCGTGAAAAATTCATCGAGAAGGGCGGCCCCAACGGGGGTGACGGCGGTGATGGCGGGTCCATCTTCCTGCAGGCCGACGAAAACCTGAACACGCTGGTCGACTACCGTTACACTCGTCGCTTCAATGCGCCGATTGGCGAGAAGGCCGATACCACCGAATGCACCGGCGACAAGGGTGAGGACCTCATCCTGCCGGTGCCGGTGGGAACTACGGTCATCGACGCGGCAACCCAGGAGGTTATCGGCGACCTGACCAAGCCCGGACAGCGTCTGCTGGTGGCTCAGGGTGGCTGGCACGGCCTGGGCAACACGCGCTTCAAGTCCAGCACCAACCGTGCGCCGCGGCAGACCACGCCGGGCAAGCCGGGTGACGCACGTGATCTGAAGCTGGAGCTCAAGGTGCTGGCAGACGTTGGCCTGCTGGGCTTGCCCAATGCCGGCAAGAGCACCTTCATTCGTTCGGTTTCGGCCGCCAAGCCGAAGGTTGCCGACTACCCCTTCACGACCTTGATCCCGAACCTGGGCGTCGTGAGTGTCGGGCGTTACAAGAGCTTCGTGATCGCCGACATTCCCGGGCTGATCGAAGGTGCCTCGGAAGGGGCTGGCCTGGGCATCCGCTTCCTCAAGCACCTGGCCCGTACCCGCCTGCTGCTGCATCTGGTTGATATGGCGCCGCTCGACGAAAGCGATCCGGCCGAGGCGGCGGAAGTCATCCTCAATGAGCTCGAGAAATTCAGCCCGGCGCTGATGCAGCGCGACCGCTGGCTGGTGCTCAACAAGGCTGACCAGCTGCTTGATGACGAGCGCGAAGAACGGTTACGCCAGGTTGTCGAGCGTCTCGAATGGACCGGGCCGGTGTTCGTGATTTCCGCTCTGGAGCGCGAAGGCACCGAGGCGTTGAGCCAGGCGATCATGCGTTATCTCGATGAGCGCACCCTGCGCATTGCCGAGGATCCGGCTTACGCCGAGGCCCTCGCGGAGCTGGATCAGCAGATCGAAGACGAGGCCCGTGCCCGTCTGCAGGAGCTCGATGACCAGCGTGCGTTGCGTCGTGCCGGCGTCAAGGCGGCCGGCGAGGCGGATGACGATGACTTCGATGATGATGACGATGATGAAGGCGGCGCGGAGATCTTCTACGTCCGCTAGGTGACGCTCGCGGTCCGGGCGGAGGGCGGGGCTCTCCAATTCCGGACGTGACCCGGCTGGTCCGGGTGCAGGCCCGCCTCATGGCGGGCTTCGTTCTTTGTTGATATCTGGCGGGGCGGCCTCTGCCGCTCCTCGTATGGTTTGACCGGCTACGAAAAAAGGCGGGGTCGATGCGGGATAAGGTGAGTGGTGCGCGGCGCTGGGTGGTGAAGATCGGCAGTGCCTTGCTGACGGCGGATGGGCGCGGGCTCGATCAGGCGGCGATGGCGGTCTGGGTCGACCAGATGGTCGCCCTGCGTGCGGCGGGGATCGAGCTGGTGCTGGTTTCGTCCGGGGCGGTGGCGGCGGGCATGAGTCGTCTGGGCTGGGCGGCTCGCCCCAAGGCCGTGCATGAGCTGCAGGCGGCAGCAGCCGTGGGCCAGATGGGCCTCATCCGTGCATGGGAAGCCAGCTTTGCTCGTTGCGATCAGCAGACTGCGCAGATCCTCGTGACCCATGACGACCTCTCCGATCGCAAGCGCTACCTCAATGCGCGCAGCACTCTGCGTACGCTGCTCGATCTGAATGTGGTGCCGGTGATCAACGAGAACGACACCGTGGTCACCGACGAAATCCGCTTTGGCGACAACGATACCCTGGCAGCGCTGGTCGCCAACCTGGTCGAGGCCGACCTGCTGGTCATCCTCACCGACCGCGATGGCATGTATGACGCCGATCCGCGCAGCAATCCTCAGGCGGGCCTGATCAGTGAAGCCCGCGCCGACGATCCGGCGCTGGATGCCGTGGCTGGCGGAACCGGCGGTGCGCTCGGTCGTGGCGGCATGCAGACCAAGCTGCGCGCGGCGCGCCTGGCCGCTCGCTCCGGTGCCTATACGGTGATTGTCGGGGGCCGTATCGAGCAGGTGCTGGCCCGGCTCAAGACCGGCGAGCAGCTGGGTACCTTGCTGGCGCCGGAGCGCAGTCGGCACGCGGCTCGCAAACAGTGGCTGGCCGGCCATCTGCAGACGCGCGGCACCCTGACGCTGGATGCCGGTGCGGTTCACGCGCTGCGCCAGGGGCATCGAAGCCTGCTGCCGGTCGGGGTGAAGGCCGTGGCGGGCGGATTCCGGCGCGGCGAAATGGTCGTTTGCGTCGGTCCGGAAGGTCAGGAAGTGGCGCGCGGCCTGGTCAACTACAGTGCCATCGAGGCGCAGCGAATTCTTGGCAGGCCGTCGGACGAGATCGAGAAGCTGCTCGGCTATGTCGATGAGCCGGAGCTGATCCATCGAGACAACATGATTCTCGTCTGAGGTGCATATGCGGCTGGCAAAAGCATTGATCGTCCTGCTCGCCTGGCCGCTGGCCGGGACGGCCCGTGAAGTGGGTGAAGTCGACACGGTGTTCAAGTGGCTTGGGCCGAACCATCGGATTGTGGTGGAGGCCTTCGATGATCCCAAGGTCGAGGGCGTAACCTGCTATCTGTCCCGCGCCAAGACTGGCGGCATCAAGGGCGGTCTCGGTCTGGCCGAAGATCGCGCCGAGGCCTCGATCGCCTGTCGCCAGGTGGGGCCGATCCGGATGAGTGACAAGCTCAAGGATGGCGAGGTGGTGTTCAAGGAGTGCACCTCGCTGGTGTTCAAGACCATGCAGGTGGTGCGCTTCTTCGACGAACCCCGCAATACCCTGGTGTATCTGGTGTATTCCGACCGGGTGATTGAGGGTAGTCCGCAGAATGCGGTGACGGCGATCCCGATACTGCCCTGGGCGCGTGATTCGCAATAGAGAGACGGGCCTGGGTGCCGGGCCGTCCATCCCTAGATCGGAAGCTCGCGCTGCGCTGTCGTTCCTTGCGGGCACTTCCCATGGCGGGGTGATATCGATCTGTGAAACCCGAAGCTTCGCGCCGGCTCCTGCCAGGTCAGAAGCCCAAGCCGCGCTTTGCTGGGCGTGGGGCCTGGGTTCGGCGTTGCCTCGCGCTGCTTAAAAATCGAGCACAAAAAAACCGGCGCTTGGCCGGTTTTTTCAAGAACCTGCAGTTTAGGCTGCAGCAGCTTCGCCGAGGGCCTTGATGTGGCCGTTCAGGCGGCTCTTGTGACGAGCGGCTTTGTTCTTGTGGATGATGCCCTTGTCGGCCATGCGGTCGATCACAGGCACGGCTGCAGTGTAAGCAGTACGAGCTTTTTCCAGATCTTTTGCGTCAATGGCCTTGACCACATTCTTGATGTAGGTGCGGACCATGGAGCGCAGGCTGGCGTTGTGGCTGCGACGCTTCTCAGCCTGAATTGCGCGTTTTTTGGCGGAAGGGCTGTTGGCCACCGTCGAACTCCTCGAAAACGTGGGATTACAAAGCAAATAAGGCCGCGAATCATGCCGATGCGGCGGATGCTTGTCAAGTAGGTTTGATTTGCTGTCGATACTGGCCGGACAGATGGGCTGTCGCTAAACTCGCGGCCTCGTCCAGTGTCGTAGCTGTCCGCCTGCCTTGGTGGCTCAGTGTCTGCCGGAACGGTACTGCTGAGAGCACAACAGACCTTGGGAAGACAAATGTCCGATAAAGCCGGCAAAGGCGGTTTGCTGCGGTCCAGCGCGGTGGTGAGCATGATGACGCTGCTCTCCCGCGTGCTGGGTATGGTACGCGATATGGTGGTGGCCAGCTACTTCGGTTCTGGCGCGGCGGCCGATGCTTTCTTCATCGCCTTTAAGATTCCCAACTTTCTCCGTCGTCTGTTTGCCGAAGGGGCCTTTGCCCAGGCCTTCGTCCCGGTGCTTTCCGAGTACCGCACCCGGCGCACGCAGCTGGAGGTCAAGCTGCTGGTTGACCGGACCGCGGGGATGCTCGGTCTGATCCTGACCGGTATCACGGCACTGGGCGTACTGGGGTCGCCGTACCTGGTGATGCTGTTCGCGCCGGGTTTCCATGACGAGCCGGAAAAGATGCAGCTGGCCGGCGAGCTGTTGCGCATTACCTTTCCTTATCTCTTGCTGATCTCGCTGACGGCATTCACTTCGGGTGTGCTCAACACCTATGGACGCTTCGCGGTACCGGGGTTCACGCCGGTTCTGCTGAACGTCTGCATGATCGCCTCGGCCGTGTTCCTGACACCCTATTTCGATCAGCCGATCATGGCGCTGGCCTGGGGCGTGTTCATCGCCGGGTTTGCCCAGCTGGCGTTCCAGCTGCCCTATGTGGCGAAGCTGGGTCTCTTGCCGCGTCCGCGGATCAAGGCCGGGGACGAGGGTGTCCGGCGCATCATGCTGCTGATGGTGCCGGCGCTGTTCGGCGTTTCGGTCAGTCAGATCAACCTGCTTCTGGATACCGTGCTGGCGTCCTTTCTGGTCACCGGCAGCGTTTCCTGGTTGTACTACGCCGATCGGCTCTCCGAGCTGCCGCTGGGTGCGTTCGGCATTGCCATTGGTACGGTGATCCTGCCCAGTCTGTCGCGTCAGCATGCCGGGGCGGACCCCAAGGCCTTCTCCTCGACCATGGACTGGGCGTTGCGGATGGTGATGCTGGTGGGTATTCCGGCTGCGCTGGCGCTGGGCATTCTTGCCGAGCCGCTGATTGCCAGCCTGTTCCATTACGGCGTCATGAGCGAGGAAGCCGTGGTGCAGTCGGCGCGGGCGCTGCAGGCGTACTCGCTGGGGGTGCTCGCGTTCATGCTTATCAAGGTGCTGGCGCCCGGCTTCTTTGCGCGTCAGGACCTGAAGACGCCGGTGCGTGTTGCGATCATCTGCATGGTGGCGAACATGGCGCTCAACCTGATCCTCATTTGGCCGCTCCAGCATGTGGGGCTGGCGCTCGCCACCTCGCTGTCGTCGATGCTTAACGCTTTCCTGTTGTTCTGGGGGCTCTACAAGATCGGCGTGTACCGCCCCGGGCCTGGCTGGGTGCTGTTCGCCCTGCGTCTGGCCGGCGCCTGTGCGGCGATGGTGGCGGTGGTCTGGTGGCTGAACGTGCCGACCGTGGACTGGTTTGCCTGGGGCTGGCAGCAGCGAGCAGCGCGCCTGGCAATCCTGGTGGGCGGGGGGCTGGCGGCGTTCGCCGGCGGGCTGCTGGTGCTGGGTCTGAGGCCGCGTCATCTACGCCATTGATTGGACGCCCCGGACAGCGGCAAACCTGTCCGGCAGGTCCTCGACATGCGTATAATCGGCGACTTTTCAAGCAAGAAGTGCGGTATGCAGCTGGTTCGAGGTCTTCACAACCTGCGGCCCCGACATCGGGGCTGCGTCGCCACCATCGGCAACTTCGATGGGGTGCATCGGGGGCATCAGGCCATCCTGGCGCGCCTGCGCGAGCGTGCAGCCGAGCTGGGCCTGCCCAGCTGCGTGGTGATATTCGAGCCCCAGCCGCGTGAATTCTTCGCGCCCGACAAGGCGCCGGCCCGGCTCACGCGCCTGCGCGAAAAGCTGCATCTGCTGAACGAGCAGGGTGTTGATCGGGTGCTGTGCCTGGCTTTCAACCCCCGCCTGCGGGAATTGAGCGCCGCCGAGTTCGTGCACGCAACGCTGGTGGAAGGCCTGGGCGTGCGGCATCTGGAGGTTGGCGACGATTTCCGCTTCGGCTGTGATCGTGCCGGCGACTTCAACTTCCTGCAGCAGATGGGCGTTGTAGAGGGCTTTTCGGTCGAGGCGGCTACCACCATCGAGATCGACGGCGAGCGGGTGAGCAGCTCGCGGCTGCGCCAGACGCTCGCGCAAGGCAATCTCGACCTGGCGGAAAAGCTTCTGGGCCGGCCATTCAGCATCACCGGTCGCGTCATGCACGGGCAGAAGCTCGGCCGGGAACTGGGGGCGCCCACGGCGAACATCCAGCTCAAGCGTCGGAGCACGCCGCTTAGCGGTGTGTTCATCGTGAGCACCGAGATCAATGGCCAGGTCGAGGCCGGCGTCGCCAACATCGGCATGCGGCCGACGGTCGAAAGTGATGGCCAGCCGCACCTGGAAGTGCATCTGCTGAACTACCAGGGCGACCTCTACGGCCGCCTGCTGCATGTGACCTTTCACAGCAAGCTGCGCGACGAGCAGCGCTTTGCCTCCCTGGAGGCTCTCAAGACGGCGATAGATGCGGACATCGCCGCGGCTCGCGATTACTGGCGGGCATCACCCTTCACCACGAGTCAGGACTGAAATGACCGATTACAAAGCGACCCTCAATCTGCCGTCCACGGCGTTTCCGATGAAGGCCGGTCTGCCACAGCGCGAGCCGGAGATTCTGCAGCGCTGGAACAGCATTGACCTGTACCGGAAGCTGCGGCAGATCGGCGAAGGTCGTCCGAAATTTGTCCTGCACGACGGCCCACCCTACGCCAATGGCAACATCCATATCGGCCACGCGGTGAACAAGGTGATCAAGGACATGATCGTCCGCTCGCGCACCCTGTCCGGCTTCGATGCGCCCTACGTGCCGGGCTGGGACTGCCATGGCCTGCCCATCGAGCACAAGGTCGAGACCACCTTCGGCAAGAACCAGCCCGCCGACCTGACCCGCGAGCGCTGCCGCGCCTATGCGGCCGAGCAGATCGAGGGGCAGAAGGCCGACTTCATCCGCCTTGGCGTGCTGGGCGACTGGGACAACCCCTACAAGACCATGGATTTTGCCAACGAGGCCGGCGAGATCCGTGCCCTGGCGAAACTGGTTGAAGGCGGCTTCGTCTTCAAGGGTCTGAAACCGGTGAACTGGTGCTTCGACTGCGGTTCGGCGCTGGCCGAGGCGGAAGTCGAGTATCAGGACAAGAAGTCCGATGCCATCGACGTCGCCTTCGCGGTGGAAGATGCCGACAAGCTCGCTGCGGCCTTTGGTGTCGCCAGCCTGGACAAGCCGACCAGCATTGTCATCTGGACCACCACGCCCTGGACCATCCCCGCCAACCAGGCGCTCAACGTCCACCCCGACTTCATCTACGCCCTGGTC
>JADGMW010000570.1_pt2 | contig 13223 bp, 10 predicted proteins | sample 8641801 | NCBI WGS metagenome assembly JADGMW01 (sample SAMN16272018, study PRJNA661076) | feces metagenome | isolation source: fecal sample from diarrhoea affected cattle A | host: Bos taurus | place: South Africa: Lokaleng Village, Mahikeng | collected 2019-09
GTCAGACCACACAGCGGGAATTTGCGAAAGCCTCCGTGTTTGTCGACAGCTCGAATGTTGGCAGGAGGCACCGACAGGTTTCTGCGTGATGTGCACCAGGCACTTTTTCAGGCACGACTTCTTCAGACACGGAGGCAACAGGCCATGAAGGACGATCGCTCCAGCACAGCCGCGGAGGCAGGAGCTTCTGCAGTTCCGTCTCCGTCGAGCGAGACGCTCACCGAGCGTCAGCGGCGCGTTCTCGAAGTGATCCGCGATTCGGTGACGGAGCGCGGGTATCCGCCCAGCATTCGCGAGATCGGGGATGCGGTGGGGCTCACTTCCACCTCGTCCGTCGCACATCAACTGCGAACGTTGGAGCGAAAGGGCTTCCTTCGCCGCGATCCCAATCGCCCTCGCGCGGTCGATGTTCGAGGCCTCGACGAAGTTGCAGCCGATACCGCCATCGCATCCGTGTCGAAGCATTCGGGCGAGTACAACAGCGCCGACCCGCTACCGGAGCCGGCGTTCGTCCCCATCCTGGGCCGCATCGCTGCCGGCGGACCGATCCTCGCCGAGGAAGCGGTGGAGGATGTGTTCCCACTCCCCCGCGAACTCGTCGGCCAGGGTTCGCTCTTCATGCTCAAGGTCGTCGGCGAGTCGATGATCGATGCAGCGATCTGCGATGGCGACTGGGTTGTCGTCCGTCAGCAGAACGTCGCGGAGAACGGTGACATCGTGGCCGCAATGATCGACGGCGAAGCCACTGTGAAGACGTTCAAGCGCACGAAGAAGGAGGTGTGGCTGATGCCGCACAACGACCTCTTCGAGCCGATTCCCGGCAACAACGCTGTCATCCTGGGCAAGGTTGTCACCGTCATGCGGAAGATCTGAGCTCGCTCGCACCCTACGACCACAGGACTCTGGGCCCCGGCATCAGCCGGGGCCCAGAGTCTTTATGTGACGATCAGCGGTGCATCACCCGAATCAGAGATTCAGCGAACGTCCGATGATCTCCTTCATGATCTCGGTTGTGCCACCGTAGATGGTCTGCACACGAGAGTCCATGTACGCCTTGGCAACCGGGTATTCCTTCATGTAGCCGTAGCCTCCGTGCAGCTGGAGGCAGCGGTCGATGAGCTTGACCTGAGCTTCGGTGGTCCACCACTTCGCCATCGCAGCTTCCTGCACGGTCAGCTTCTCGGCATTGAGCTGTTCGATGAACTTGTCCACCAGGATCCGCACTGCGGTGGTCTCCGTAGCCAACTCGGCGAGGACGAATCGGGTGTTCTGGAAGCTACCGATCGACTTACCGAATGCCTTGCGGTCACGGCAGTACTGGATCGTGCTCTCGAGAACCGATTCCATTGCGGCAGCGGCAACAACGGCGATCGAGAGTCGTTCCTGAGGAAGGTTCTTCATCAAGTAGAAGAAGCCCATTCCCTCTTCGCCCAGCAGGTTGGCGGCGGGAACGCGGACGTCGGTGAAGCTGAGTTCGGCGGTGTCCTGAGCCTTCATGCCGATCTTGTCGAGGTTGCGTCCTCGCTCGAAGCCCGGCATGTCCCGCTCGACGACGAGGAGGCTGAAGCCCTGCGCTCCCTTGTCCGGGTCGGTACACGCGACAACGATGATGATGTCGGCGTTGATTCCGTTGGTGATGAAGGTCTTCGAGCCGTTGAGGACCCAGTGATCCCCGTCGCGAACTGCTTTGGTCTTGATGCCCTGCAGGTCGCTACCGGTACCCGGTTCGGTCATCGCGATTGCCGAAATCAGCTCTCCCGAAGCGAATCCGGGCAACCAACGCTGCTTCTGCTCTTCATTGGTCAGCTCCAGCAGGTACGGCGCCACGACGTCGTTGTGCAACGTGAAGCCGATACCGCTGAACCCGCCCTTGGTGGTTTCCTCGGTGATGATCGCGTTGTAGCGGAAGTCCTTCACACCGCCGCCGCCGAACTCCTCGGGCACCGCGGTCCCCAGGAAGCCCTGCTTTCCGGCCTCGACCCAGACGTCACGATCGACGATGTTCTGCTCTTCCCACTTCTCGTGGTTCGGAGCCACGTGCTGTGCCAAGAACTTCTGGTACGACTCCCGGAAGAGTTCATGTTCCGGTTCGAACAGGGTGCGCTCCACGCCGACTCCTTGCAATTCGATATACGGCACTTCAGTGATGTACCCGCTGGGGACGTACCCACTGGGGTGTATTCGCTGAGACTGGGCACGCCGAAGTGCGCGGGCCCACGTCACTGCCTCCGACGGTAGAACCTGTTGCGATACCCGTCGATGACCCGAACGATCACGATTCGTGACTGTAGCGGTTATCTGTTACTCGAAGTACGGAATTTGGCGAGATATCGCATGATCGGGTACGCGACGAGGATGCCGATCGATCCCCAGGCGATGCCGCCCAACTCGACCGAACCGATGGTCAGCGTCAAGTTCCCGATGCCGGCGACCAACGCCGCCGCGGCGACCGTCAGGTTGACCGGATCGGTGAAGTCGACCTTCGCTTCCATCCAGATGCGCACACCGAGAATGCCGATGAGGCCGTAGAGAACCATCGTTGCGCCGCCGATGACGCCGTTCGGCACCGTGAAGACCAGTGCGCCGAATTTGGGCGAAAATGCCAGGATCACAGCGGTAGCGGCGGCTACCCAGTACGCGGCGGTCGAGTACACACGCGTCGCTGCCATGACGCCGATGTTCTCGGCATACGTGGTGGTTCCGGATCCGCCACCGGCGCCCGCCAAGGTAGTGGCGAGACCGTCGGCAAACAGTGCATTGCCGGCCAGATCGTCGAGGGACTTACCCGTCATAGCGGACACCGCTTTGACATGTCCGACGTTTTCGGCGACCAGAACGATCACCACGGGGAGCGCGAGCACGATCACCGACCAGTCGAACGACGGTCCGTGCAGACTCGGCAGCCCGAACCAGTCTGCTTCGCGCAGAGCGGACACTCGTTCACTGTCGAGTCCGCCGATGACCGCGGCGAAGACCCAGCCGATCACGACGCCGACCAGAATGCCCAGCCGGCCGAGCAGCCCGGGACCGACGACCGTGACCAGCAGGATCGAAACGAGCGTCACCGTGGCGATCAGCGGCTGCGATTCGAAGGAGCCGACCGCCGTCGGAGCGAGGTTGAGACCGATCAGCGCGACGACAGCTCCCGTCACCACCGGCGGCATCACGGCGTCGATGACCCGTCCGCCGATCAGACGTACGGCTACGCCGATCAGCATCAACACGATGCCGACGGCCATGACGGCACCGAGCTGAGCCGCCGGGCCCGATCCTGCCGACGCTGTCAGCGGGGCGATGAACGCGAAGGACGACCCGAGGTAGCTGGGGATCCGGCCGCGGGTGATGAGCAGGAACAGCGCGGTGCCGATACCCGAGAACAACAGCGTCGTCGTGACGGGGAAGCCGGTGATGGTCGGTACGAGCAGTGTCGCTCCGAACATCGCGATGACGTGTTGCATCCCGATCCCGATGGTGCGCGGCCAACTCAGTCGTTCGTCCGGCGCCACGACCGCGCCGTCGGCGATCCGCTTGCCGTCTCCGTGGACAGTCCAGCCGATTCCGCCGGCCCCGGTCATAGTTTCTCGTTCGATCACAGGTCGAAATACTAGAGGTCAGGCGCTCGGTCGCCGACCTAGACCGACGAAACCACGTCAGCTGAGTGCGTCAGCCGCCGCTTTACGCGCTGCCACCGGATCACCGGTTGCCAGTACCGCCGCCGCAGCCGCCTCACATTGCGCCATGGTGACGGACCCGACCTTCGCTCCCACGCCGGCAACCGACGCCGCAGCGCACGACAGCGAGGAAACGCCGAGACCGGCAAGTACGCAGGCCAACAGCGGATCGGCGGCCGCCTCACCGCAGACCCCGACGCGCTTACCTGCCGCCTGACCGGCCTGGGCCGTACGTGCGACAAGGGCGAGCACCGCGGGCTGCCACGGATCGGTCAGGTCGGCGAGTTCGGAGGACATCCGATCAGCGGCCATCGTGTACTGAGCAAGGTCGTTGGTACCGATCGAGAGGAATTCGACGTGTTCGAGAATCTGGTCGGCCAACAGCGCTGCCGCCGGGATCTCCACCATCACACCGGGAACAAGATCGCGTGCCCGCACGGCATCGGCAAAACGTTTCGCCTCGGCCGGGGTGGCGATCATCGGTGCCATGACCCACGGCGACGAGTTGGTCGACGCCGCCGCTGCGGCGATCGCGTCGAGCTGGCGGTCGAGAATTCCCATGTCCTGCCAGGCGATTCGGACCCCACGAACGCCGAGCGCCGGATTCGCTTCCTCTTGATGGTTGGCGAATTTGAGCGGCTTGTCCGAACCCGCGTCCAACGTGCGAATAATGACCTTCTTTCCTGCGAAGGCCTCGAGAACCTCGGCGTAGATCGCCGCCTGCTCGTCTACGGTCGGTTCGGTCTCACGGCCGAGGAAGCAGAGCTCGGTCCGGAAGAGCCCGATGCCCCCCGCAGCAGTCGACGCCGCGGCGCGAGCGCCCGCGCCGTCTTGAACGTTGGCGAGAACGTCGACCGGCCGTCCGTCCGCCGTCTGGCCCGGTCCGGTCCATGTGCTGACGCGCTCGCGATCGATCCGAGATTGTTCGACCAGTTCGCGCGCCTGCTCGGGATCCGGCTCCGCGATCACGTCGCCGGTGGTTCCGTCGATCAGAATCGGCGTTCCTGCCGAGATGGACTCCAATTCCTTCGCGGCAACGATGCACGGGATGCCCAACTGCCGCGCGATGATTGCCGTGTGGCTGGTCGGGCCGCCGTAGATGGTCACGAGCCCGATGATCTTGGTTGCATCGAGGCCCGCGGTGTCTGCAGGAGCAAGATCGTCCGCGCACAGCACCGATGGTGTCTCGGGCATCGGAACTCCTGGTTCGGGTAATCCGGAGAGTTCGGCGATCACGCGGTCGCGGATGTCCTCGAGGTCCGTGACGCGCTCGGCCATCACACCGCCGACTTTGGTGAACAGCACAACGAACTGCTCCGTCGCCGCGATCGCAGCCTGCACCGGGGGCACTCCGCCGGCGATCGATTTTTTGGCCGCCCCGATCCAGCCACGATCGGCTGCCATCGCCGCGTTGGCCTGCAAGACCTCGGCAGCCGCGCCTGTAGCTTCGGCCGCCCGTCCGAGGAGGCGGTTCTCGACAACCTTCGCCACTGCGACGAAGGTGTCGGCGGCGGCCTCTCGATCGGCCTCGCCGAGGGCCGGCGCATCGGTGACGAGTTCTGGTCGGCTGGACGGCCAGATAGCCGGGCCGTAGGCAATTCCGGGCACGACGGGAGTGCCGTGCACGGTGATGCGATTGAGCTGTTCGGTCATCTGTCCTCCTTGAGCGATGGGCCCGGTGTCACACCGGAGCACCTCGAGCGCGTTGAGCCCACACCTTCGTTGTGACGAAGATTACTCCCAAGTCTTGACATGTCAACACACTCGGGCGTAAAACAACATAAAGCAACATTCACTGTGACCCACAACGCACCGTCGGATCACATTTCGGAATCGGAGAGCACGTGTACGCGGAAGAACGCCAACAAGCGATCGGCACCATGGTGTCGCAGCGCGGACGCATGTCCGTGGCGGCTCTGTCGGAGACCTTCGGTGTGACCACCGAGACCGTGCGTCGCGATCTGGCATTCCTCGAGCGGATCGGACAGATCAGGCGTGTACACGGCGGCGCCGTTCCGACCGGATCCCTCCACGTGACCGAACCGGGCATGGCGGAACGCGATCAGACCCGGGCGCAACAGAAGGACCGGATCGCCCGCTGCGCGGTCACCTATCTCCCTCCTACCGGCGGCAGCGTGATCTTCGACGCGGGCACCACCACAGGCCGCATGATCCCCGAACTACCGACCGAGAACGACTTCACAGCAGTCACCAATTCCGTCCCGATCGGCGCACGACTGGCATCGATGAACTCGATTTCCCTGATCCTGCTGGGAGGACGAGTACGCGGGGTGACGCAAGCCGCGGTCGGCGAGGACGCCCTACGCCTGCTGAGCACGTTGCGGGTCGACGTCGCTTTCGTCGGAACCAACGCGATCAGCGTCGGGCACGGACTCTCCACACCGGACAGCGAGGAGGCCGCAGTCAAACGAGCGATGGTCAAAGCTGCCAATCACGTTGTCGTGGTGGCGGATTCCACGAAAGTCGGCCGCGAGCACTTGATCAGCTTCGCCCCCCTCGACAGCATCGACGTCCTCATCACCGACGAAGAGATCAGTCCCACAGACACATCCGAGTTCCACGACCACGGAATCGAGGTGGTGATCGCATGATCGTCACACTGACAGCCAACCCGAGTATCGATCGGACCGTGCAGCTCGAGCAACGGCTCGAACGAGGCTCCGTGCTACGCGCCCACTCCACTCGCAGCGACCCCGGCGGCAAGGGGGTCAACGTCGCGCGTGTTCTCGCCGCAGCCGACCTCGACGTCCTCGCGGTCCTACCGGGGAACGGCGGCGACCCCCTACTCTCGGCGCTCGCCGCCGGTGGAATTCCCCACATCGGCGTCGCCACGACGGGTCTGGCTCGCACCAACATCACCATCGCGGAACCGGACGGAACCACGACGAAGATCAACGAGCCCGGCGCGACGCTGTCGGGTTCGACGCTCGACGCCTTGGCGCAGGAATTGATCGCCCGCGCCGATACCGCCCTGTGGTTCGCGCTGTCCGGCTCACTGCCCCCCGGCGTTCCTCTCGGGTGGTACGGCGAACTTGTCGCGGCGCTGCGCGATCACCCGTGCAAGGTAGCGGTCGACACCTCGGACGCCCCGCTGACGGCACTCGCCGAAGGCTTCCCCGACTCGGCACCTGACCTGCTCAAACCCAACGGCGAAGAACTCGCGCAACTGACCGGCGTCGACGGCCACGTCCTCGAACGTGCCGCCGAGAACGGTGATCGCGGGCCTGCAATCACGGCGGCACAGCGATTGGTCGATCGCGGCGTCGGCAGTGTGCTCGCCACGCTCGGCGCAGCAGGTGCTGTCCTCGTCACGGCCGACGGCGCGTGGATCGCCACCGCTCCCCCGATTGTCGCAGTCAGTACCGTCGGCGCAGGCGATTCGTCGCTGGCCGGCTACATCCTCGCCGAAGCGGGAGGCGGCTCGGAATCCGAGCGGCTACGTCACGCGGTCGCCTACGGAAGCGCCGCTGCCTCCCTTCCCGGCACAACCCTTCCCACGCCCGAACAGATCGATCTGGCAGCGGTTTCGGTATCTGCAGCAGATGCCGCCTCTCCCATCCCCGTCCCCACCGAACTCGCCTGACGCCCTAAGGAACCTGACATGTCCGATACCACCGCAGCCGGCAGTTCCGGCCCGGAGATCATCAGTCCCGAACTGATCTCACTCGACACCGACCTGGGTACGACCAAGGAAGATGTCATTCGTTCTCTCGCAGCGCGATTGACTGCTGCGGGTCGGGCAAGCGACGCCGCGGGACTGGTCGATGCAGCACTCGCTCGCGAAGCGCAGTCCGCGACCGGGTTGCCCGGCGGAATCGCAATTCCCCACTGCCGCGCCGAGGCCGTCTCGTCCGCATCCCTGGGGTTTGCTCGACTCGATCCGAAGGTCGACTTCGGTGCACCCGACGGCCCCGCCGATCTCGTGTTCCTGATCGCGGCACCCGAAGGCGCCGGAGCCGAGCACATGAAGCTGCTCTCCTCCTTGGCCCGAGCACTCGTCAGGCCCGCGTTCGTCACGTCACTTCGTGAAGCGTCGACGCCGGACGAGATCGTGCGCTTGGTCGACGAGGTCCTCAATCCTGCACCGAAGGATTCTGCAGCCAAGGATTCTGCAGGGACGGCCGCGGCAGTGACACCCCCGGAACCTGTTTCCACCGGGAAACACGCCACCGACGAGACCCCGGCACCAGCGCCCGCGGAGCGTCACATCGTCGCGGTCACCGCCTGCCCGACCGGAATCGCTCACACCTACATGGCGGCGGACTCACTCGTCGCTGCGGGTGAACGCGCCGGCGTCAAGGTACACGTCGAAACTCAGGGCTCGAGCGGAAGCACCCCGCTGGACCCGTCGGTCATCGCCGGAGCCGCCGCGGTCATCTTCGCCACCGATGTCGGAGTGAAGGGCCGCGAACGATTCACCGGTAAACCCGTCGTCGCTTCCGGTGTGAAGCGGGCGATCAACGAACCGGACAAGATGCTCTCAGAAGCGTTGCGCGCTTCCGAGAATCCCGCCGCCGCCACCGTGGACGGCACTGCCGCCGCGGCCGCGGATTCCGATGCCGGTTCCGTAGGGTTCGGCACCCACCTCCGTCAGGTCCTCCTGACCGGCGTCAGCTACATGATCCCGTTCGTCGCGGCCGGCGGTCTGCTGATCGCCCTCGGCTTCCTGCTCGGCGGATACGAGATCTCGGGTCCGGCCAAGGACATCGTTCTCGACAACTCGATCACCAACCTTCCCGAAGGCGGTCTTGCCACCTATCTCGGCGCAGTGCTGTTCCAGATCGGTTCGTTGGCGTTCAGCTTCCTGGTGCCCGCGTTGGCCGGCTACATCGCCTTCGCCATCGCCGACCGGCCTGGCATCGCTCCCGGCTTCACGGCCGGTGCGGTCGCCGTGTTCGTCGGTGCCGGTTTCATCGGAGGCCTGGTCGGCGGTCTCATCGCCGGTGTCGTCGCGCTCTACATCGGCCGGATCGCCGTCCCGCAGTGGCTGCGAGGTCTGATGCCGGTGGTGATCATCCCGCTGTTCGCGACGCTGGTCGTCGGAGCACTGATGTTCATCGTCCTCGGTCGTCCGCTCGCCGCGATCACCTCCGGTCTCACCGACTGGCTCAACGGATTGTCCGGCAGCTCGGCCATCTTCCTCGGCATCATTCTCGGCCTCATGATGTGCTTCGACCTCGGCGGGCCCGTCAACAAGGCGGCTTACGCCTTTGCTGTAGCCGGACTCAACGTCAACGACCCGGCCACCTTGCGCATCATGGCGGCAGTCATGGCCGCGGGTATGGTTCCGCCGCTTGCCATGGCACTTGCCTCGACGGTGTTGCGTCCGAAGCTCTTCAGCGAAGCCGAACGTGAGAACGGCAAAGCTGCCTGGTTGCTGGGTTCGGCATTCATCTCCGAGGGTGCAATTCCGTTCGCCGCTGCCGACCCGCTTCGAGTCATCCCCTCGATGATGGCGGGCGGCGCGGTCACCGGCGCACTGATCATGGCTTTCGACGTCACTCTCAGCGCCCCACACGGCGGGATCTTCGTCTTCTTCGCAGTCGGAGGCATCGGCTGGTTCCTCGTCTCACTGGCGGCGGGAACCGTGGTAGCTGCGCTCGCCGTCGTCGGAGCCAAGGAGTTCTTCCGCAAGGGTCCCTCCGATGCCGAACTCGACCCCGAAATCGTGCCCGCTGCGGCATGATCGACAGCAGGCAACACTGCAGTCACCACCGAAGTCACCAGATCTGCCCGAACACCCCACAACGTCCGCAACGACAGTTCTACAACGAGGAGATCCCATGCCCAGCAAGACAGTTGCCGTCGGTTCCGCAGTCGGCCTCCACGCCCGTCCCGCCGCCCTCATCGCCGAAGCAGTCGGAGCCTCCGGCGCCACGGTCACCCTCGCAGTCGCCGACGGCGAACCGGTGGATGCCGGCTCGGCCCTGATGATCATGACGCTCGGCGCCGCCAAGGACACCGAAGTCACCATCGAATCCGACGACGCCGACGCACTCGCCAAGGTCGCCGAACTGGTGGCCGCTGATCTCGACGCTTGATCCGATTTCGGCCGGTGCTGTGTAGTGGGCCGGACACTCTCACGGAGTGAGTGCGAGTGTCCGGCCCAGCCAGTCCATTTCGAGTTCCAGCGCAGTGCCCCACACATCACCCGAGTGCCCACCGGGAAGGGTGTAATAGTCCACGTTCATGTCGGCGGCACGCGCAGCCTCGAACATGACCTCCTGCTGCGGACGGTAGATGTCATCGTCCTCACCCGCGACGAACACACCCGACAACTGCGGATACCGATTCTGCGCCATCAGGTCTCGGGCATTGACCGCGTCGAACGCGTCCTCGTCACCGTTGAACATGGCCGCCACGGTGTCCTCGTGATCACCGGTCGACGGTTCGTCCTGGCCGGAGAAGTCCAGGAATGACGGGTAGCGATCCGGGAAGTTCACGGCCATTTCGATCGCGCAGGTTCCGCCGTACGAAAACCCGCCGATGGCCCATTGCGCAGCGTCCGGGTTCACTTGAAGGTTCGATTCGATCCAGTTCGGGACGTCCTGGTCCAGATACGTCGCTACGTTGCCGAGCGCAGAATCCATGCAGCCTGGGTTGGCGTCGTAGTCCCCCAACGCGTCGGGCACTACCACTACGGGAGCAAGCCCGGAATGCCTCGACGCGTAGGCGTCGACGGTGGTCGCGAGCCGGCCGCTGTCCAGCCAGTCGCTGGGGCTGCCGGGCTCACCCGCCACCAGCACCAGGACGGGCAACTCCGCACGCGGATCGGCAAGGTAGGCGGGCGGGAGGTACAACGTCGCAGGCCTCGCGTCGAATCCTGAGATGTTGCCGGGAATCGCCGCTTCCGTGACGACGCCGTTGCTCGGCATCCGCACCGGTACCTGCCAATGGGTTTCCGTGGGAAGTCCCCGCTGTAACCCCGGTTCGGCTCCGGGGAGCGAATCGAAGGCGACGTGCTCGACCGCGCGGACCGGCCAGTGCCCGACCAGTGAACCGAGTGTGGGATAGGTGCCGGTCTGGGCATTGACCTGACCTACCGCGACGATCGTGGCCAGCGCGGCGAATGCCGTCACCGAAAGGCCGCGGGCAAGTCCTGGGCGCCGAAGGAGAACAAGCGCCGCGCCGATGACTCCGAACATCGCCAGCGCTATCCAGACGAAACTCGACACGGGTAGCTGCGTGGGCAACGGTCGATAACTGAGCCACACGAATGTCGCACCGGTGGCTGATCCGAGCACTGACAGACCTAGCGCAACCAACGCGGCCCGACGCGGCAACCACCGAAGCAGAAGCAACGTGCCGACGCCGACGATGACGGAACCCACGAGCAGCGCTGCGGTGATGTGTCCGTGCTCGAGTGACATACGCGAGAGCCGCGTCAGGAGTTGATGCCCGTGCATTCGTTCCAGTATCCACATCTACCGGCGGTCTGCGAATTCGTGGAATTATTTGGGAATCAGCGGCGTCGTCGAAATCTCACGAACGCCGCGCCCCCGATCGCACATCCTGCCGCGACCAACCCGGCCCACACGAATGTCCACGGATCGACCCCGACACCGACCGAACCGTCAGACGAGTCAGCCGTCGCTTCTGTCGCGTCCACGAGCGCTCGCATCACGTACACCGGCGGCAACGCTCCGCCGGCAGATTCAGAACCGATCAGAACATCGCCCGCATCGTTGAATGCCACCGCCTCACCCTGAGGCTCCTTCGGGAGCGGGATCCGCAGCGGTTCGGTACCGGTGAGCGTCGCGCCGATTCCGCCGTCCACGACTTCGTACAGGTACAGGTCGGAGTAACTCCGAAGTGCGATCGCCGAACCGTCCGACGACACCGCTCCCCCGGTGAACATCACCGACACGGGCTTCTCCGGTCCGAGGGACACGGCTCCGACGCGCTCGAGCGGCGTCGGGCCGGGCTGCGCCAAGTCACTCAGTTTCTGATCCCCGACCGGTGTGTAGACACTGCTTTCGCCGAACAATTCCTTGGTCACGACAAAAACGTGGCCGTCGGGGTCGAGCAGTATCGACTCGGTGTCGTGCGCACCGTCCGGGTACGTGAGGCGGTGCAACGTACCGTCACCGGAATCGAGGTCCATCGTGATGAACGCCACCGTTTCGCGGGTTCGGAGGTTGTCACCGGTGTCCGACAGAACGAGCGTTCGACCACTCACCGCAAGATCTTCGACGTCGTAGGGATCAATCGGGACCGGAATCTGTTTCTGGACAACACAGTTCAGGTCCATTTCGAATACGAAGTCGTCACTGCCGCCGTCGCCCATCGCGTAGATCCGATCGTCGACGACGACCATCCCCGACAACTCCTGGAGCGCAGGATCCGTAGGTGTGCACAGTGGGGCGAACTCGCTCGGTTCGAACGACGATGCCTGTGCGGGTGCTCCGGGAAGCAATACGGTTGCCGTAGTCGCCGCAATCACCGCGACCACGGCCCCGAAATTACGCACTAGGTGCGTACTCGACCAATGCCGAGGCCAACATCTGTGGCACACGTGCGTGCACCCGCGTTCCGGCCTCTTCGTGAGTCGATTCCAGAATCGTTCCGTCCGAGTGGATTCGAGCCATCAAGTCACCCCGCGTGTACGGCACCAGCACGTCGACCTCGACCTCCGGTCGAACCAGCACCTCACTGAGATGTGCTCGCAGTTCAGCGATTCCCTCGCCTGTCCGCGCCGAGACGAACACGGCGCCAGGCAACAGACCACGTAGTTGCGTCAAGGTAACCGGATCTGCCGCGTCGATCTTGTTGACCACGATCAACTCCGGCGGAGCCTTCGAATCCGTCTCGCGCAGAACATCGGTGACGACTTCCCGCACAGCCTTGATCTGTTCTGTCGGCAACGGATCCGAACCGTCGACGACGTGCAGAAGCAGATCCGCGTCGGTTACTTCCTCGAGAGTCGAGCGGAATGCCTCGACCAACTGAGTCGGCAGGTGTCGCACGAAGCCGACCGTATCGGTGAGTACGTACTCACGGCCGTCGTCGAGTGCTGCGCGGCGCGTCGTCGGGTCCAAGGTGGCGAACAACGCGTTCTCCACGAGCACACCGGATCCGGTGAGCGAATTGAGCAGACTCGATTTGCCCGCGTTGGTATATCCGACGATGGCGATCGACGGAATGTCGCTCTGCAATCGACGTGTGCGCTTGGTGTCACGAGCGGCCTTCATGCCCTTGATCTCGCGGCGTAGTTTTGCCATGCGCTCACGAATACGGCGACGGTCCGTCTCGATCTTCGTTTCACCGGGACCACGCAGACCCACACCGCCGTTGCTACCGGCACGGCCACCGGCCTGGCGCGACATCGACTCGCCCCAACCACGCAGACGCGGGAGCATGTACTCCATCTGAGCAAAAGCCACCTGGGCTTTACCCTCACGGGAAGTCGCGTGCTGAGCAAAGATGTCGAGAATCAGAGCCGTCCGGTCGATGACCTTGACCTTGACGATCTTCTCCAGCACCGTGAGCTGCGCCGGCGTCAGCTCGCCGTCGCAGACGACGGTGTCGGCA
>JADGMW010000266.1_pt1 | contig 13176 bp, 11 predicted proteins | sample 8641801 | NCBI WGS metagenome assembly JADGMW01 (sample SAMN16272018, study PRJNA661076) | feces metagenome | isolation source: fecal sample from diarrhoea affected cattle A | host: Bos taurus | place: South Africa: Lokaleng Village, Mahikeng | collected 2019-09
CGCAGCTCCCGGAAGGCGTCCATCGGGTCTCCCGACCCGCCCTTCGCGAGCAGCGCGCGCCGGAACCGCTCGCCGTTCTCGCGGCTGAGGCCGCCGTTCTCCTCGAACCAGGTGACGGTGTCCGCGTCGAGGACCTCGGACCAGATGTACGAGTAGTACCCGGCCGAGTAGCCGCCGCCGAACACGTGGTTGAAGTACGTGGTCCGGTACCTCGGCGGCACCGGGGCGAACGCCACCCCGGCCCGCTCGAGCGCCGCGGCCTCGAACGGCGCCACGTCGGCGACGTCGGTGGGCGCCTCGCCGGGCGCGAGCTGGTACCAGGCCTGGTCCAGCAGCGCCGCCGCCAGGTACTCGGTCGTGGCGAAGCCCTCGTTGTCGAGGCGCGAGGCGAGCATCGTGTCGATCCACTCCTGCGGCATCGGCTCGCCGGTGACGTGGTGCACCGCGTACGCGCGCAGGATCGACGGCTCCCAGGCCCACATCTCGTTGACCTGCGAGGGGTACTCGACGAAGTCGCGCGGCACCTCCGTGCCGGACTGCGAGGGGTGGCGCACGTCGGAGAACAGCCCGTGCAGGGCGTGCCCGAACTCGTGGAACATCGTGATGACCTCGTCCCACGTGAGCAGCGTCGGCTCCCCGGCGGGCGGCTTCGGGATGTTGAGGTTGTTGACCACCACCGGCTTCTCGCCGAGCAGGTGCGACTGGTCGACCAGGTTGTTCATCCACGCCCCGCCGCGCTTCGACTCACGCGTCCAGAAGTCGCCCAGGAACAGGCCCAGCGGCGTGCCGTCCTCCTCGTGGACCTCGAAGACGCGCACGTCGGGGTGGTAGCCCACGAGGTCCGTCCGCTCGGTGAACCTGATGCCGTAGAGCGCGGTCGCGGCGCGGAACACGCCGTCGTGCAGCACTCGCTCGAGCTCGAGGTAGGGCCGCAGCAGCGAGTCGTCGAGCGAGCGGCGGTCCTTGCGGACCTGCTCGGCGTAGTACGCCCAGTCCCAGGCCTCGAGGGTGGCCCCGGGGACGTCGCGCTCGAGGGCCTGCTGCAGGTCGGCGGCCTCGGCGCGGGCGTTCGCCACGGCGGCGGGCGCCAGCTGGGTGAGGATGCCGGTGGCGGCCTCGGACGTCTTGGCTGTGGCGTCCTCCGCGATGTAGGCGGCGTGGTGCTCGTAGCCCAGCAGGCGCGCACGCTCGGCCCGCAGCCGCACCAGCTCGAGGACGGTGTCGCGGGTGTCGTGCTCGCCGCCGGTCGCCCCGCGGGTGACCGAGGCCGTGTGCAGGCGCTCCCGCAGCGCCCGGTCGCGCAGGCTCGCCAGGGGCGCCTGCTGCGTGGGCAGCTGGAGCTCGATGAGCCAGGCGCCCGTGTGGCCGCGGTCGGTCGCGGCCTGGCGGGCGGCGGCGCGGGCGTCGGGCGAGAGGCCGTCGAGCTCGGCCTCGTCGGTCACCAGCACGGCGGCGGCGTTCGCGCCGGCGAGCAGCTTGCGGCCGAACGCTGTCTCGAGCGTGGTGATCTCCGCGTTGAGCGCGCGCAGCCGGTCCTGGGCCTCGGCGTCGAGTCCGATGCCGGCGCGCACGAACGCGGTCCGCTGCTGGTGCAGCAGCCAGGCGGTGTCGGGCTCCAGCGCCAGCTCGCCGGACTCCACCGCGGCGTGCAGGGCCTCGAGGCGGGCGTAGACGCGCGCGTCCAGGTAGAGCGCGTCCTGGTGCGCCGCCAGCAACGGCGCCACCTCTTCCTCGATCGCCTCGAGGCCGGGCGTCGAGTCGGAGCTCGACTGGTTGAAGAACGCCGTGGCGGCGCGGTGCAGCAGCCGCCCGGACCGCTCGAGCGCCTCGAGGGTGTTCTCGGGGGTCGGGTCCGCGGGGTCGGTCGCGATCCGCTCGATCTCCTCGCGCTGCTGCGCCATGCCGGCGACGAGCGCCGGCAGGTAGTGCTCCTCGCGGATGCGCGTGAAGTCGGGCAGCCCGTACGGGAGCGTGGACTCGGTGGCGAAGGGGTTGGCCAGGTCGAGGTCGGTCGTCGTCATGCCGCCATCATTCCTGACCAGCGCCCTGTCGCCGGTACCGGAGCTCGACGAACGAGCGGCCGAGCCGCTCGACGTCCAGGAGGTCCCACACGCCCGGGAGGCGGGCGGGGAGCAGCGGCGCGCCACCGCCCAGCACCACGGGCGCGATGCCCAGCCAGATCTCGTCGAGCAGCCCCCGCTCGGCGAACTGCGCGACCAGGCCGCCGCCGCCCACCAGCCACACGTTCCGGCCGGCGGCGGCCTCGACCTGCCGCGCGTGGACGTCGGCCACGTCGTCGCTGGTGAAGGTGATGTCCGCGTCCGGGAACCCCGGCAGGTCGCGGTGGGTGAAGACGACGGTGGGCAGGCCGGGGTACGGCCACTCGGGCTCCCCCAGGAGGAACTCGTACGTCGAGGCGCCCATCGCCAGGGCGCCCACGTCGGCCATGAAGGCCTCGATGTGCTCCCCCACACCCTCGGCGTCGTTGAACTGGAGCAGCCAGTCCAGCGAGCCGTCCTCGTCGGCGATGTGCCCGTCCATGCTCGCTGCGACGTAGTACTGCGTCAGGGTCATGACCCGAGCGTCCCACCGGGCTCAGACACGATGGCGGTGCGCCGCGGGCTACCGCTCCGTCTCGCGCGGCTCGGGCGGCGCCCCGGCTGGGCCACCCGGGGCGAGGCGGCTGTGGCGGCGGCCGTAGGCGACGTAGATCACCAGCCCGATCGCCATCCACACCACGAACCGCAGCCACGTCTCGACGGGCAGGTTCAGCATCAGCCAGACGCACGTCGCCACGCCGAGGATGGGCACGAGCGGCACCCACGGCGTGCGGAAGGGCCGGCGCAGGTCCGGCTGCGTGCGTCGCAGCACCGGCACGGCGATGCACACGACCGTGAAGGCGAACAGGGTGCCGATGCTCACCAGCTCCGACAGCTCGCTCAACGGGACGAACGCGGCCAGCGCGGCCACACCGAGCCCGATCACCACCGTGATCGTCGACGGGGCGCCGTGCCCGTTCACCCGGGCGAGCCGCTCGGGCAGCAGGCGGTCGCGGGCCATCGCGAAGAGCACCCGCGACTGGCCCAGCATCAGCACCAGGATCACCGTGGTGATGCCCACCACGGCGCCGAGCGCGATGAGCTTCGCGGCCCAGGTCACGCCCAGGGTCACGAACGCCTGGGCGAGCGGGTCGGCGTCGTTGAGCTCCTGGTACGGCACCATGCCCGTGATCGTGGCCGCCACCGCCATGTACAGCAGGGTGCAGATCGCCAGCGACCCGAGGATCCCCCGCGGCACGTCCCGCTGCGGGTTCTTCGTCTCCTCGGCGGTCGTCGCCACGATGTCGAACCCGATGTAGGCGAAGAACACCACGGACGCCGCCGCGAGGATGCCGTAGACGCCGTAGACCGTCGGCTCGACGCCCAGGAACGCCTGGACGATGGGTTGTCGGAGCACGTCGGCGCTCTCCACGGGCACCGGCTCTGCCGGCGGGATGAAGGGGCTGTAGTTCGCGGTGTCGATGTAGCGGGCGCCCACCACGATGACGATGAAGATGACCGCGACCTTCACGACGACCAGGGCGCCGGTGAAGCGCCCGGCGTCCTTCGCGCCGAACAGCAGCATGGCGGTCAGGGCCGCCACGATGGCCGCCGCCGCCCAGTCGGGGCTCGCCTGCGTGCCGGCTAGCCAGCTGGGCAGCTCGAACAGGGTCTGCAGGTAGGCGGACCAGCCGCGCGCGACGACGGCCGCCCCCAGCATCAGCTCGAGCAGCAGGTCCCAGCCGATGACCCACGCGGCCAACTCGCCGAGGGTCGCGTAGGTGTAGGAGTAGGCGCTCCCCGCGACGGGGACGCTCGAGGCGAGCTCCGCGTAGCACAGGGCCGCGAAGGCGCAGGTGATGCCGGCGAGCAGGAACGAGATCGTCACCGCGGGCCCCGCGTTCACGGCCGCCTGCTGCCCGGTGAGCACGAAGATGCCGGTGCCGATGATGACGCCGATCCCGAACGAGATCAGGTCGACGGCCCGCAGGTCCCGCTTGAGCCGCCGATCGGGCTCTTCCGTCTCCGCGATGGCCTGCTCGATGGTCTTGACGCGACGTTGGATCGCCATGGCAGTCCCCCCGGTCCGGTCCGGCCGTCCCCCGACGATAACGACGCCCCGACCTGCACGCGCGCCCACGGGCCGGAGCCCCGGGCCTGGCCGGGCCGGGCGTCAGGCCGGGAGCCCCGGCGAGGCCGACGCCGTGTACCCGTGCGCGGAGGCGATCTCCGGGCTGAGGAGGGTCCCGCCGTGGACGGTCAGCCCGGCGGCGAGGGCAGGGTCGGCGGCGGTGGCGGCACGCCACCCATGGTCCGCGAGCGCGCTGAGGTAGGGCAGCGTCGCGTTGGTCAGGGCGCGCGTGGAGGTGACGGGGACCACGCCGGGCATGTTGGCGACGGCGTACAGGACGACGCCGCCGACCCGGAACGTGGGCTCGTCGTGGGTGGTCGGCCGGGTGGGCTCGAAGCACCCGCCCTGGTCCACGGCGACGTCGACGAGCACCGACCCGGGGCGCATCCGGCTGATCAGCTCGGTGCTGACCAGTCGGGGGGCGCGCGCGCCCGGGACCAGCACGGCCCCGATCACCAGGTCGGCGTCCGCGACCTCGCGCTCGAGGGTGTAGGCGTTGGACGCGAGGGTGCGCACCGACCCCTGGAACTCCATGTCGAGCTCCCGCAGCCGCCGAGCGGACACGTCCAGCACGGTGACGTCGGCCCGCATCCCGCGCGCGATCTCGGCGGCGTTGCGCCCGGCCACGCCGCCGCCGATCACCACCACGGTGGCGGCGTCCACGCCGGGCACCCCGCCGAGGAGCTTGCCCGAGCCGCCGACGCTCTTCATCAGGTGGTACGCGCCGACCTGCGCCGCCAACCGGCCGGCCACCTCGCTCATGGGCGCCAGCAGCGGGAGCGAGCCGTCCTCGAGCTGGACGGTCTCGTAGGCGACGGCGGTGGCGCCCGAGGCCAGCAGCGCGTCGGTGGTGGGCTTGTCGGCCGCGAGGTGCAGGTAGGCGAAGAGCACGAGGTCCTCGCGCAGGTACCCGTACTCCGAGGGGACCGGCTCCTTGACCTTGCAGACCAGGTCGGCGCCCTCCCACACGTCCGCGGCCCGGGGAAGGACCTGCGCGCCCGCGTCGGCGTACAGCGCGTCCGAGATGGCGGAGCCGGAGCCGGCGCCTGCCTGCACCAGGACCTCGTGCCCGGCGGTGACGAGCTGGTGGACGCCGGCGGGGGTGATGGCGACGCGGTACTCGCGGTTCTTGACCTCGGTCGGGATGCCGATCCTCATCGCGTGACTCCTGATCGCTCGGTGACGGGGGGCTGCGTCGGGTCTGCCCCAGTCTGTCGGGCCGGCGGCGTCCGCGTCAGGCGAAACGTCTCTCAGGCGAGCGTCGCCCACACCGCCGAGCGGTCGAGCTCCCGCTGGGCGCCGGCGATGTCCCCGAGCCGGTCCCAGCGCCACAGCGCGGACTCGACCGATCGGGCCAGCGCCCAGCCGGCGACGCGTCGAGGGTCGAGGCCGGTGCGGTCGGACAGGAGCGCCGTGCGCTCCCGCAGCAGCCGGGCGGGGTCCGCGGCGCGGAACGGCGGGTCGACCTGCTCGAGCAGCGGCCACAGGTCGTACGCGGGATCCCCGACCATCGGCTTGGGGTCGATCGCCACCCACTCGCCGTCGAGCCCGAGGAGCAGGTTGCCGGGGTTCAGGTCGCCGTGCACGACGGCGTGGTGGCCCGTGGTCGCGGGCAGCTCGTCCAGCAGGTGGTGTGCGCGCTCGACGAGCGTGCCGTCGAGGTCGAGCGCGCCCTCCGCCGCCGCGCGGCCCGCCCGGTCCATGAGTCCTTCCGACCAGGCGCGGCACACGTCGGCCATGGCCGGCAGGTGGGCGAGCCCGACCGCGGGGGCGCCCAGGAGGGCCCGGTGGACGGCCGCGGCCGCGCCCAACAGCTCGGCGGCGGGAGTGGTGGACGCCGTCATCGGCGAGCCGGGCACGACCTGCTCGAGCAGCAGCGCCCAGTCCCCCGGGTCATGGGCGACCAGCGCGACGGCGCCATGCCCCTCCCAGGCGCGCAGCGCGGCCGCCTCGTGGCGCGCCTCGTCGTGCGGCATGACCACCTTGAGGACGACGGCGCGCCCCTCCGGGGTCCGCGCGGGCGCTGTCCAGGCCGCGGACCCGCCCTGGAACGGCTCCCCCACGGCGAGGCCCCACCGGCGCGTGGCGGCCTCCACGAGCCGTGGCAGGGCCGCGAGCCACTCGGCGCCGGCGGGTGTGCGGCCGACGCCGTCGTGCAGGATCGTCGGGATGGTGAGGACGGGGTCGATCGCGGGGGCCACGCGACGACGCTACGACAGGGAGGGGAGGCCGGATGGCGCAGGACGTCTTCCGCAAGCAGCGTGCCGACGCGCCGGACGGGTTCTTCGCATGCGAGGCGGCCGGCCTCGAGTGGCTGCGCGAGGCCCATGGCTCCCCGGTGGCCCGCGTCGTCGACGTCGGCCCCGACCACCTGGACCTCGAACGGCTCACCGAGGTGGCCCCGAGCCGGGAGGCGGCCCGCGCGTTCGGCGCCCGGCTCGCGGCGACGCACGACGCCGGGGCGCCCGCCTTCGGCAGCCCGCCTGACGGGTGGGACGGGGACGGGTTCTTCGGCCCCCTGTCAGACCCGCTGCCGCTGCGGTCGGGGGCGTTCGCCCACTGGGGCGAGTTCTACGCCAGGAGCCGGCTGGAGCCGATCGCGCGGCAGGGCCTCGAGCGGGGCGCCCTGGGGCCCGCCGACGCCAGCCTGCTCGAGGCTGTGGCGCGACGTGCCGCGGGCGGGTCGTGGGACGACGGCGAGCGGCCGTCGCGCGTGCACGGCGACCTGTGGGCCGGGAACGTGCTGTGGGGGCCGCAGGGGGCGACGCTCATCGATCCGGCGGCGCACGGCGGCCACCGGGAGTCGGACCTCGCGATGCTGGCCCTGTTCGGGCTCCCGTTCCTGGACGACGTGCTGGCCGGGTACCAGCAGGCGCACCCGCTGCGCGCGGGGTGGGGGCGGCGTGTCCGGCTCCATCAGCTGTACCCGGTGGCGGTCCATGCGGTCCTGTTCGGAGGCCACTACGTGGACCAGATGCGCCGCCTCGCGGCTCCGTGGGCGTGAGCGCCTGCGGCGGAGGGCGCGACGGCGGTCGACGCCCAGGACGACAGCGGCCCCGGGATCGTGGGATCCCGGGGCCGCTGGATGTCGTTCAGCATCTGTGCGTCACCGTCCACCGCATCCGCTTGTCCTCTTCACATGCGACTTGAACCGCCCCGGGCCGTGTTGGGGGCTGTCGGTGACGAGCCACCCGGACCGCGTCCGTCCTCCCCTCACCAGGGGAGCGTGCTCCGCGTCCGGGCCGATCCTTCGCGGCGGGATGCTGACACCGCCGCGCAGACCGGGAGCCTCAGTCTGCGAGGTGTAGCGCTGGACGTCCAGGGGTTTATTCCCCGAGTGCCGCGGAACCGCCGATCGACGCCGATCGGCGAGACCGGGCGAACAGCGTCAGACCCTGAGGTCACTTGCCGCGAGAGCCCCGGGCCGCCTTGCCGCCCTTGACCGCAGGCGTCGACTCTGTGGGGTCGCCCAGCTCGCCCACGAGGGCGTCGTAGATGGGCGACGCGCCGTGCGTCGAAGCGTCGGACCGACGCGCCGCGGGAGCGATCGAGAGGTCGGTTCCACTCATGGATGTCTCCTGAAGGTGTTGGTGCAGTGCCGACCCATCCTGCGGGACGCGAGGCCTGATCGCCACACGGCGGCGGCCGGCGCCGGCTGTGCACGGTCCTGCTGGCGGCTCCTCCGGCGCGGTAACCTGACGTCCGCCCGGCGCTCCCCTGCCCCCCTTGCGGAGCGTCGGGCCTCGAGCGCCGCAGCCACCCGCGATCGCCGCGTCGGCACGGGTCGCCGTGCGGGCGGACGCCCCAGCCGGTCGGCCTCGCGCGCTGGCCGCATCTCGACCGCCGCCTGCGTGATCATCACGAACCGACGGTCATGGGCGACCGCCGTCGCGGTCCGCCGGCCGGACTCGCCCGTCGGGGCGCAACGGCTCTCGGGCGCCCGTGGCGGAGCCCCGTCGAAGCGCCCGTCTGCCCGCGCTGAGAGGTCGAGGGCGCTCGACGCACGGGCGCCCTCCCACCGGCGCCGAGCGGCTCGGCCGCTGTGGGGATCGTCACTGCCGAGCGGGGGTCACTCCGCCGCCGCGCCCGGGCGCGGCCGGGTGTGCCGCAGCCACGCGACGCCCAGGAAGGGCAGCACCAGCGGCACGTACCCGTACCCCGCGCCGAATCCGGACCACACCGTCTCGTCCGGGAAGTCCGCGGCGTCGAGGAGGGACAGCGCGCCGACAGCGAGCACGCCGACCAGTTCGACGGCCACGGCCGCCCAGGCCACCCTCCGCGCCGCGGGCGAGCCCTTGGCCAGCGCGACGGTGGCGACCACGTAGACCACGGCCGACAGCCCGGACAAGAGGTACGCCACCGGCGCCTCGCCCAGCTTGGTCGCGATCTGGAAGCCGGCGCGGGCGGTGGCGGCCAACGCGAAGACGCCGTAGACGGCCACCAGCGCGCGTCCTGGGCCCGACGAGGTGCTGCCCGGCGTCGGCGCGGACTGCTCCGGCAGCTTGATGCCCATCTCAACCCATCCAGATCTGCAGCAGTCGGTATTCCAGGAAGACCGTGGTCAGGCACGCCACCAGCAGCACCACCGAGCTCCACCGGGTCCGCTCCGCGAACGCCCAGGCGGCGGCGAACGGCAGGATCATCAGCTGGACCACGACGTAGCCCCAGAACGTCCCCGGCTCCGGCGAGCCCGACCCGTTGAGCACGAGCACCAGGGCGACGACCGCCTGCACCAGCATGAGGCCCTCGACCACGGCGCCGCCCCAGAGCTGGCGCAGGATCACCGCGCGGTCGCGCACGACGAACCATGCCGCCCAACCCGCGAGGGCGGTTGCGGTTCCGATCACGAGGAGCAGGAGGGGGACGACCACGAGGCACCACCGTACCGGCGTGCCGCACCGTGCCGGCTCAGCGCCGGGCGGGCCCGATGCGGCCGGTCACGCGCCATGGGCAGGAGGTCACGGGCCCCGGTCCGCCCGCGGACTACCATCGACCTGTGCCTCGACTGACTCTGACTTCCCAGAATCCTGACCGCCTCTCCGTCGACGCCCTGGTCGTCGCCGTCGCCCAAGGCGACAGCGGGCCCCGGCTCGTGGACGCCGACTGGCTCCCCGCGGAGGTGCGCGCGGAGATCACGTCCGTGGCGGCCACGCTCGGGATCACCGGCGCCGTCGACGAGGTGCGCAAGCTGCCCACGGGCGGTCGTGTCGCCGCGAAGGTCCTCGTGCTGACCGGTGTCGGCCCGGACGCCGCGCCGGACGAGGAGGCCACCCGCCGTGCCGCGGGCGCCGCCGTGCGCGAGCTCGCAGGCTCGGCCTCGGTCGCCCTGGCCCTGCCCGCGGCCGACGTCGCCCACGCGGCAGCCGTCGCCGAGGGCGCCCTGTTCGGCGCCTACGCCTACACCCGCTACCGCGACGCGGAGGCTGGCGCGAAGGCGGCGCCGGTCGCGGAGATCCAGGTGGTCACCCCGCTCGCCAAGGACAAGGCCGCGAAGGCCGCCGTCGCGCGCGCCGAGGTCGTCGCCGACGCCATCCACGCGACCCGCGACCTGGTCAACGCCGCGCCGAACGACCTGTACCCCGCCGCGTTCGCGGACCTGGCCAAGGCCGCGGTCAAGGAGGCGGGGCGCGGCAGCGCGCTGAAGGTCACCGTGCTCGACGAGAAGGCGCTGGCCGCGGGCGGCTACGGCGGCCTGATCGGCGTCGGGCAGGGCTCCGCCCGGCCGCCTCGCCTGGTGAAGGTCGCGTACTCCCCCAGCAAGCCGGCGGCCAAGGTGGCGCTGGTCGGCAAGGGCATCACGTTCGACTCCGGCGGCATCTCGATCAAGCCGGCCGCCGGCATGGACGCCATGAAGTCCGACATGGCCGGCGCCGCGGCGGTGCTGCACACCGTCATCGCCGCGGCCCAGCTCGAGCTGCCCGTCGCGGTCACGGGCTGGCTGTGCCTCGCGGAGAACATGCCGTCCGGCACGGCGCAGCGCCCCTCCGACGTGATCACGATCCGCGGCGGCAAGACCGTGGAGGTGCTCAACACCGACGCCGAGGGCCGGCTCGTGATGGCTGACGGCCTGGCCGCGGCGGTCGAGGAGAAGCCGGACGTGGTCCTGGACATCGCCACGCTGACCGGCGCGCAGATCGTCGCGCTCGGCAACCGGGTCTCGGCCGTGATGGGCTCGGAGGACGTCCGCTCCGAGGTCGTCGCCGCCGCTGACGCGTCGGGCGAGCAGTTCTGGCCCATGCCCCTCCCGGCCGAGCTCCGGGCTGGGCTCAAGTCGAAGGTCGCCGACCTGGCGAACATCGGCGACCGCTTCGGCGGGATGCTGAGCGCCGGCCTGTTCCTGCAGGAGTTCGTCGGCTCGACGCCGTGGGCCCACCTGGACATCGCAGGCCCCTCGTTCAACGAGAAGGCCGCCCATGGCTACACGCCGGTGGGTGGCACGGGCGTGGGCGTGCGAACCCTGCTCGCGCTCGTCGAGGCGCGCGCGGCCGCGAAGTAGTCGCCGCGCCGGTCACGGCGCGCTCGGAGGACGCAGAGAGGCCCGGTCGGCTCACCGACCGGGCCTCTCTGCTCATGTGCTGCGGCGCTGCCGCGCTGCGCCGGCTCAGGCCCGGCGGCGCTGCCGCTCGATGCGCTGCCGGGTGTTCCAGTCCCGCATCCGCTGCGGGTAGCCGGTGCGCTGCACGTCGTACACGGGGATGGCGAGCGAGCGCGCGATGTCGTACGCGGCCTTCGCGTCGGGCACGCGCCGCCGCGTCCACTCGCCGTCCGTCGCGATCAGCATCACGGTGGTCTGGGTGACGTTCGTCTGGGGCTCGACGTAGGCCTCCACGCCCACACGGGTGGCGACGAAGTCCCCGAGGTGGGCCAGCGTGGCCCGTTCGCGCTCCCGCCCGCTCTCGGGCGCGGCGTCCGGCGGCGTCGTCGTGCGTCCGGCGCGGCGCCAGCGTGTGAACAGACCCATGACGGCAGCGTACCGACCGGACCACGCGCGCACCGCGCCCCTGTGGGCCATTGGTCTCGGCGAGGCCGCCCGTCCTGTGCGTGCGGTCACAGGGACCACCGAAGAGGGGGACAACCTGGACATACATGGGACGAATGTTCCCAGCGTCACAAGCCACAACGGCCGATCAGGTTCGTTCGCCAGGCGCCGGGATGACAAGATGGGCGCCGAACAGCAAGAACTTACACGTCTGCACCTGAGGAGTTGCACGTGGCCGACACCACCGGAACCGCTTTCGACATCGTCGTCCTGGGCGGAGGTAGCGGCGGCTACGCGGCTGCGCTCCGCGGCGCCCAGCTCGGCAAGAGCGTGGCGCTGATCGAGGGCGGCAAGCTGGGCGGGACCTGCCTGCACAACGGCTGCATCCCGACCAAGGCGCTGCTGCACGCCGCTGAGATCGCCGACAACGCCCGCGACGGCGCGCACTTCGGAGTGCACACCGAGCTCAAGGGCATCGACATGGCGGGGGTGAACCAGTACAAGGAGTCCGTCGTCGCGCGCCTGTACAAGGGCCTCCAGGGACTCATCAAGTCCCGCAAGATCACCGTCTTCGAGGGCTACGGCAAGCTCGTCGACAAGAACGCGGTCGAGGTCAACGGCGAGCGCATCACGGGCGAGAACATCGTCCTGGGCACCGGCTCCTACGCCCGCTCGCTGCCCGGCCTGGACATCGGCGGCCGTGTCATCACCTCCGACCAGGCGCTGCAGCTCGACTGGGTGCCGCGCTCCGCGATCATCCTCGGCGGCGGCGTCATCGGCTCGGAGTTCGCCAGCGTGTGGCGCTCCTTCGGCGCCGACGTCACGATCATCGAGGCGCTCCCCCACCTGGTCCCCAACGAGGACGAGGCGCTGTCCAAGGCGTTCGAGCGCGCGTTCCGCAAGCGTGGCATCGGCTTCAACCTGGGAGTCCGCTTCCAGGGCGTCACGCAGGACGACAACGGCGTGCACGTCACGCTCGAGGACGGCAAGACGTTCGACGCCGACCTGCTGCTCGTGGCCGTCGGCCGTGGGCCGGTCACCGCGGGCCTCGGCTACGAGGAGCAGGGCCTGACGCTCGACCGCGGCTTCGTCATCACCGACGAGCGCCTGCACACCGGCGTCGGCAACATCTACGCCGTCGGCGACATCGTCCCCGGCCTGCAGCTCGCGCACCGCGGCTTCGCCCAGGGCATCTTCGTCGCCGAGCAGATCGCCGGCCTCAACCCCCAGCCGATCATCGAGTCGGGCATCCCCCGCGTCACCTACTCCGACCCGGAGGTCGCCTCCGTCGGGCTCACCGAGGCCAAGGCCAAGGAGATCCACGGGGCGGACGCCGTCGAGACCCTCGAGTACAACCTGGGCGGCAACGGCAAGAGCCAGATCCTCGGCACGGCCGGCTTCATCAAGCTGGTGCGCCAGAAGGACGGACCCGTCATCGGCGTCCACATGATCGGCGCCCGCGTCGGCGAGCTCATCGGCGAAGGCCAGCTCATCGTCAACTGGGAGGCCTACCCCGAGGACGTCGCCGCACTGGTGCACGCCCACCCCACGCAGAACGAGGCTCTCGGGGAGGCGCACCTCGCGCTCGCCGGCAAGCCGCTGCACGCCCACAACTGACCCCACGAATCGAAGGAGACACGAGCGGTCATGTCTGACAACGTGCAGCTCCCCGCCCTCGGCGAATCCGTCACCGAAGGCACCGTCACCCGCTGGCTGAAGAACGTCGGCGACACCGTCGAGGTCGACGAGCCCTTGCTCGAGATCTCGACCGACAAGGTCGACACCGAGATCCCCTCGCCCTTCGCGGGCGTGCTCGAGCAGATCCTGGTCCAGGAGGACGAGACCGTCGAGGTCGGCGCCAACCTGGCAGTGATCGGCTCCGGCGACGGCGCGGCCCCCGCAGCCGAGTCCGCCGAGAAGGCCCCGGAGCCGGAGACGGCGCCCGAGCCCGCCCCCGAGCAGGAGCAGGCTCCCGCCGCCGAGCAGCCGGCCCCGGCCGCCGAGGCCCCCGCGGCCGGTGGTTCGGG
>JADGMW010000611.1_pt1 | contig 13130 bp, 9 predicted proteins | sample 8641801 | NCBI WGS metagenome assembly JADGMW01 (sample SAMN16272018, study PRJNA661076) | feces metagenome | isolation source: fecal sample from diarrhoea affected cattle A | host: Bos taurus | place: South Africa: Lokaleng Village, Mahikeng | collected 2019-09
CAGCGGCGCAGCGTGGTCAGCCGCAGCGCCGCTGGGACCCCGACCTGGGCCGGATCACCCGGCTGGCCGGTCACTGAGCCGCAGACGGGCGGCGAGACGGGTGGTGAGGCAGGTGGCGATACGGGTGGCGACGTTCAACGTCCTGCACGCTCGCTCGCCCGCGGACGGCCGGGTGGACCTGGGCAGGTACCGCGCGGCGCTCGCCTCGCTGGACGCCGACCTGCTCGCCCTCCAGGAGGCCGACCGGTTCCAGGAGCGCTCCGGGCGGGCCGACCTGGCCGCGGTGGCGGCCGAGGCGACGGGCGCGGTCGAGCACCGGTTCGTCGCGGCGCTGTACGGCACCCCCGGCGCCGCCTGGACGGCGGCGACGGGCCGGGACCGCCCGGACGCCGCGGCGTACGGGGTCGCGCTGGTCAGCCGGTTCCCGGTGCGCGAGTGGCGGGTGGTGCGTCTGCCCGTGCTGCTGCCCGACGAGCCGCGGGTCGCGGTCGCCGCGCTGGTGGAGGCGCCGGCCGGACCGCTCACCGTGGTCGCCACCCACCTGTCCTTCCTGCCCGGGTGGAACGCGCGCCAGCTGCGCGCCCTGGTGCGCGCCGTCGCGGACCTGCCGCGCCCGCTGCTGCTGGCCGGCGACCTCAACCTCGGCCCGGCCGCCGCCGCCCGGCTGACCGGGATGCGGCCGCTGGTCACGGCGCCCACCTTCCCCGCCGGCAGGCCACGGCGTCAGCTCGACCACGTGCTCGCGGACGGAGAGGCCCGGATCGCCGCGGCCGGCGCCCGCCGGCTGCCGGTCTCCGACCACCGGGCCCTGGTGGTCGACCTCAGCTGAGGGCGGTGTCGCGGGCCAGGTCCTCGGCGGCGAGGTAGCCGAAGACCAGGGCCGGCCCGATCGTCGCCCCGGGGCCGGCGTAGGTGTGGCCCATCACCGCCGAGGAGACGTTGCCTGCGGCGTACAGGCCGTCGATCACCGAGCCGTCGGGGCGCAGTGCCCGGGCCCGTTCGTCGGTGACCAGCCCGCCCTTGGTGCCCAGGTCGCCGGGGACGATCTTGACGGCGTAGAACGGAGCCCGGTCCAGCACGTGCAGCGACGGGTTCGGCTTGACCCTCGGGTCGGAGTAGTACCGGTCGTAGGCGCTCTCGCCGCGGCCGAAGTCCTCGTCGACGCCGCGCCGGGCGAAGCCGTTGAACCGGTCCACGGTCTCCTGCAGCGCCGTCGGCGAGACGTCGATCTGGGCGGCCAGCTCCTCGAGGGTCTCGCCGCGGCGCACCACCCCGGACTTGTACCAGCGCCCCGGGAACGGCTGGCGCGGGCCGAGCCCGGCGAAGAGGTACCGGTTGCGGTAGCGCTGGTCGAGGATCAGCCAGGACGGCACGTGGCGCACCCCGCTCGCCTCGCCGCGGTAGATCTCGTGCACCGCCTCGACGTACGGCAGCGCCTCGTTCATGTACCGGCGTCCGGCGCCGTTGACGATGATCGAGCCGGGCAGGTTGCGCTCGGCCAGGCAGAACCACGGCCCCGAGGGCAGCGGGATGGTCGGGCCCCACCAGGCGTCGTCCATCAGGTCGGTCTGCGCGCCGGCGGCCACCCCGGCCAGGATCCCGGCACCGGTGTTGTTCTGCGAGCCGGTGGTCCACTCGATCGAGGTGGGCTGCGGCTGGTGCTTCTCGCGCAACTCCAGGTTCCGCTCGAAGCCGCCGCTGCCGAGCACCACCCCGCGCCGGGCCCGGATCTCGACCGGGACGCCGGCCCGCAGCACCCGGACGCCGACCACCCGGCCGCCCTCGGTGATCAGCTCGCTCAGCTCGGTGTCGTAGTGCACCGGCACGCCGGCGTCGACCAGGCCCTGGCGCAGCCCGATCGCGATCGCGTTGCCCATCGCGTACATCCGCCGGCCGCGCAGCCCGTCCAGGAGCCGCTTGAGCATCACCCGGGCCATCGTCAGCGGGCCGCGCACGGTGCGCAGGCCCAGACTGATCCGGCGGAAGTCGGCCTGGGTGACGATCATGTTCGCCGGGGCCTTGGTGTACGCCGGGTGCAGCCGGTCGAGCTCGTCGCCGAGGAACCGGGCGTCCATCGGCACCGGCTCGCAGCTGCGTCCGGCGGGATTGCCGCCGGGCGCCTCGGGGTGGTAATCGGCGTACTGCGGCACCCAGGTGAACCGGACCGGGGTGTGGGCGCGCAGGAAGTCGAGCACCTCGGGGCCGCGGTCCACGAAGGTGTCGCGGCGCACCTTGGGCACCACGTCGCCGACGATCGCGTCCAGGTACTGCTTGGCCAGCGCGGGGTCGTCGGCCTGCCCGGCGGCGCGCAGCGCGTAGTTCCCGGGGATCCAGACGCCGCCGCCGCTGCGCGCGGTGGAGCCGCCGAACCAGCCGCTCTTCTCGACCAGCACCGTCTCCAGGCCACGTCGGGCGGCGGCCAGCGCCGCGGTCATCCCGGCGCCGCCGGCGCCGACCACCACGACGTCCACCTCGCGCGGCAGCGGCTCCTCGGCGGCTGTCGGGCCGGTGGGCACAGCGGGCTCGGCGGGGCTGCTCATGGGGCCGAACTGTAACAGGTTCTAGTCTCGGCTCGCCCAGAACGAGAACGTGTTCTAGTATCGGGGAAGTCCCCACCGACAGGAGTCCGCGATGTCCCAGCCCGTGTCCCAGGCCGCGTCCCAGGCCGTGTCCCAGGCTGTGCTCGACGGCGTGCGCGACCTGCTCCCGACCCTCCGGGAGCGCGCCGAGGAGGCCGAGCGGCTGCGGGTGGTCCCCGAGTCCTCGGTCAAGGAGCTCGAGGAGATCGGGTTCTTCCGGCTGCTCCAGCCGCGCCGCTTCGACGGTCTCGAGGCCGACCCGGTCGACTTCTACACCGCGGTCCGCGAGATCGCCTCCGCGTGCGGCTCCACCGGCTGGGTCTCCAGCGTGGTCGGCGTCCATCCCTGGCAGGTCGCGCTCTTCGCCGACGAGGCCCAGCAGGCGGTCTGGGGCGGCGACACCAGCACCCGGCTCAGCTCCTCCTACGCGCCCACCGGCAAGGCGGTGCTCGCCGACGGCGGCTACCGGCTCTCGGGAAGGTGGAGCTTCTCCTCGGGCTGCGACCACTGCGCCTGGGTGCTGCTCGGCGGGTTGGTCTTCGACGGCGAGGGCAACGTGGTCGACTTCAAGACCTTCCTGCTCCCGCGCGAGCACTACGCGATCGTCGACGTGTGGCACACCGTGGGCCTGCGGGGCACCGGCTCCAACGACATCGTGGTCGAGGAGGTCTTCGTCCCCGAGGCGTTCACCCTGTCGATGAGCGAGACCGGCCAGTGCCGCGGACCCGGCCAGCAGCAGAACACCGCCGAGCTCTACCGGCTGCCCTTCCACTCGATCTTCACCGGCACCATCACCACCCCGATCATCGGCATCGCCCGGGGCGCGTACGCCGAGCACGTCGCGCTGCAGCGGGGCCGGGTGCGCGCGGCGTACCTGGGGGAGAAGGCGGCGCTGGACCCGTTCGCGGCGGTCCGGGTGGCCCGCGCGTCCTCCGAGATCGACGCCGCCTGGGCGCTGCTGGTCGCCAACGTCCGGGAGGCCCAGCAGCACGTCGCCCGCGGCGAGCGGATCCCGCTCGGGCTGCGGCTGCGGGTCCGCCGCGACCAGGTGCTGGGCACCCAGCGGGCGATCGAGGCGATCGACTCGCTCTTCGAGGCCTCCGGCGGCCGGGCGCTCGCCGAGGGGACGCCGCTGCAGCGGGCCTGGCGCGACGCGCACGCCGGGCGGGTGCACGCCGCCAACGACCCGGAGCGGGCGCTGCAGATGTACGGCGCGCACGAGTTCGGCCACCAGATCGAGCCGGGGATGTACTGATGAGCCAACCGCCGTACGCACGCGACGACCTGCGCCGCTCGGCGAAGGCCGGCGACCTGACCCTGACCTACTACGACGCCGGGCCTACCGGACCCGAGGCCGGCGGGCTCGGCGGCGGGCTGCCGCTGGTGATGCTGCACGGCGGCGGGCCGGGCGCCTCGTCCTGGTCGAACTTCGGGCCCGCGCTGCCGCACTTCGCGGGCTCGCTGCGCACCCTGCTGGTCGACCAGCCCGGCTTCGGCGGCTCCGACAAGCCGCCGGTGGTCGGCAACTACTACCGCTTCGCCGCCGACCACGTGGTGGCGCTGCTCGACGAGCTCGGCCTCGACCGGGTGCACCTGCTCGGCAACAGCCTGGGCGGCGGCACCGCGATGCGACTGGCGCTGAGCCACCCCGACCGGGTCGGCCGGTTGGTGCTGATGGGCCCCGGCGGGCTCTCGCTCAACCTGTTCCACGCCGACCCGACCGAGGGCGTGCAGCGGCTGATGGACTTCGCCGCCGCGCCGACCCGGGAGGCACTGCGGGCGTTCATCTCCACCATGGTGGTCGACCAGCGGCTGGTCACCGACGCGCTGGTCGAGGAGCGGTTCGCCGACGCCACCGCGCCGGGCGCACAGGAGGCGATGCGCTCGATGGGGATGTCGTTCTTCGACCCCGCGAGCGCCGAGGACGGGATGCTGTGGCGCGAGGCGCACCGGCTGCGCCAGCCCACCCTGCTGACCTGGGGCCGCGAGGACCGGGTGAACCCGCTGGACGGCGCGCTGGTGGCGCTGAAGCTGATCCCGCGCGCCAGCCTGCACGTCTTCCCCCGGTGCGGGCACTGGGCCCAGATCGAGGCCGCCGAGGAGTTCGCCGAGGTGACGCTCGCCTTCCTGGCGCGGCACCGGGAGAGGAGCAGCCGATGACCATCGACATCCGGTCCATGGGCTACGTGCGGGTCAGCGCCACCGACCCGGCCGCCTGGACGACGTTCGCCGGGAAGGTGCTCGGCCTGGCCGAGGGCCGCGGGCCGCACCCCGAGCACCAGTACTGGCGCCTGGACCAGGTCTCGGCGCGGCTCGTCGTCGTCCCGGGCGAGGCGGACCGGCTGGAGGCGACCGGCTGGGAGATGGCCGACCACGCCGCGCTCCAGGAGGCCCGCGAGCACCTGGCGAAGGCGGGCGTGTCGTTCGAGGACGGCACCAGCGAGGAGCTCGACGACCGGCGGGTGCAGGAGCTGGTCAGGTTCCGCGACCCGTTCGACAACGTCTTCGAGCTCTTCCACGGGATCACCTACGAGGCCCGGCCGCTGGTCACGCCGTACGCCGCCCGGTTCGTCACCGGCGACCAGGGGATGGGCCACATCGTGCTCCCGGTCGACGACGACGTGGAGGCGCTGCGGTTCTACCGCGACGTGCTCGGCTTCCGGCTGCGCGACTCGATGAGCATGCCCGGCGAGTTCGTCGGCAAGGAGCCCGGCTCGAAGGTGTGGCTGCGCTTCCTCGGCGTCAACCCGCGGCACCACTCGCTGGCGTTTCTGCCGATGCCGAACCCGGCCCGGTGCGTGCACCTCATGCTCGAGGTCGACAGCCTCGACCACGTCGGCCGGGCCCTGGAGCGGGTCCGGCGGCACGGGGCGCCGCTGTCGGCGACCCTGGGCCGGCACATGAACGACGAGATGGTCTCTTTCTACGTCCGCTCACCCGGCGGGTTCGACGTCGAGTTCGGCACCGACGGGCTGAGGGTGGACGACCACAGCTGGGTGGCCCGGGAGTCGACGGCGGTCTCCTACTGGGGTCACGACTTCGGCGGCGGTGGGTAGGTGGCTAGCCTCGGTCAGGTGACCTCGGGAGAGCAGGGCGCCGAGGAGGTCCCCGAGGGGATGAGATCGGACGCCCGGGAGACCTGGCCCAGCCAGGAGCTGATCGCCTCGTGGCTCGGCGACGCCGAGCCGGACTTCGAGCTGCGCCCCGGCGAGCAGGTCGAGGTGGCCGAGGACCCGGCCGCCCAGGCCGCGGCGCGGCACTTCCGCGACGTCCTGGGCCGGTTCGCCTCCGGGGTCACCGTGATCACCGCGGTCAGCGGCGGCGCCCCGGTGGGGATGACCTGCCAGTCCTTCTCCAGCGCCTCCCTGGACCCGCCGCTGGTGCTGTTCCTGCCGGCGCGGACGTCACGGGCGTGGCCGCAGATCCAGCGCGCCGGGCGGTTCTGCGTCAACTTCCTGGCCGCCGACCAGGCCGCGGTGTCGAACCAGATGGCGAGCCGAGGAGCCGACAAGTTCGCCGGCATCGGGTGGAGCCCGTCGCCGGCCACCGGGTCGCCGATCCTGCACGGCAGCCTGGCGCACGTCGACTGCGCGGTGCACGCCGTGCACGAGGCCGGCGACCACTTCGTGGTGCTCGGCCGGGTGCTGGCCCTGGAGGTCGCCGAGGACCGTGAGCAGGGCGAGGACGGCGAGCCGGGCCCGCTCGTCTTCTACCGGGGCGAGTACCGCACGGCCCGGTGAGCCGCGCTCAGCGCAGGCAGAGCCAGAGGCCGACGACCCCGGGCAGCAGCCCGGCCAGCAGCCACGGGCTCACCGGTGGACGGCGGTGGATGATCAGGCCGACCGCGACGCCGAGGACGCCGAACGCGGCCGCGATCACCGACAGCCCGATCTGGGACACCCGCTGGTCGTCGTCGATGTAGGTCGCGAAGATCACCAGCGCCAGCGCCATGTGCCACACGGTGGTGACCGCGAGCACCGAGAGCACCCACTTCTGCACGCCCTCGACGCCCATCCCGGGCTTGGCTGCCGGGCGCGGCGGGCGGGGGTTGTCCAGGTCCATCAGGTGCCGGGACCGCCGCGGGTTCTGCTGCTGGCTCACCCCTGGACTCTATGCCGAGGCACTCGGTGGGAGTCCGCGACCCCGCCGGTGTCCTGTCACGCCGGCGAAACATCCGGAGAACAACCGCGTAGCGCGACCTGTCTAGCGTCGGGCCTCCCCGCAGCGCTCCGCGCCGTGGCCCCGTCGTCGTGGCCGCGGCGCGGAGCTCATTTCTCAGGAGTCCTCCGTGCGCAACAACATGCGCCGGCGAGCATCGGTCGGCCTCGCGACCGCCGTGCTCACCGGTTCTCTGGCCAGCCTGGTGCTGGCCCCCGCCGCCTCCGCGGCCGACCCCGTGCTCGCCGCCGGCAGCGACTGGGAGGTGGCCTCGGCCCCCGGTGGCTACCGGGTCACCGTCCAGCTCGACGCGCCGCTCCCGGTCCGGGCCGACGCCCCGACCGTGGTGGTCGACGGTGAGCCCCTCGGACTCGCCACCGAGTCCCCGGACGGGCTCTCGCTGAGCGCGTTCACCACCGATCCCGCCGTGACCCGCGCCGACGAGGTGGCGGCCGGCTGGGCCAGCCAGTCCGCGCCCCAGGACTCGGCCCCGACCCGCGCCGTCGAGGTGCCCGACGTCGCGGCCGCGGCGCTCGCCGCCGCGACGGACGTCGACCCGGCCGCGCACGGCGAGGCGACCTGGACCGAGTCGATCTACAAGTTCGGCGACGAGGCGATCGCGCTCAGCAACATCGGAGGGGTGCGCGGCGAGGTCGAGGGCAAGCTCTACCTGCCCACCGGCGGCGGCGCCGCCCCGTCGTCGTGCTGCTGCACGGCCGGCACACCTTTCTGCTACGGCACCGGGCCGACGCACACCCGCCGCTGGCCGTGCGCGACCGCGCCCGACGACGAGCTGCGGATGTCGATCCCGAGCTACGCCGGCTACGACGGCACCGCCCGGGCGCTGGCCAGCCACGGCTACGCGGTGGTGTCGGTCTCGGCCAACGCGATCAACTCCCACGACAACCAGCTCGCCGCCGACCGCGGCGCGGTGGCCCGCGGCCAGCTGCTGCTGGACACCCTGGAGATGCTGCGCAAGGCGGACGCCGGCGAGAAGGTCGCCTTCCACGACGCCTGGACCGACCGCACCCTCACCCTCGACGACGCGCTGGTGGAGGGCGCCCGCTCCTACGAGCTGCGCCGCGAGGGCTTCCTCAACGGTGCGCCCGACCTCGACCCGGTCACCGCCGCGGACCTCGTCGGACGCTTCGACCTCAGCACCATCGGGATGATGGGCCACTCCCGTGGCGGCGAGGGCGTCACCGCGGCCGCCGCCCTGAACCAGGGCCTGGAGGAGCCGTGGGCGATCGAGTCGATCCTGCCGCTGGCGCCGGTCGACTTCGGCCGGATGACCGTGCCGAACGTGCCGATGAACGTCGTCCTGCCCTACTGCGACGGTGACGTCTCCAACCAGCAGGGCCAGCACATGCTGGACGACTCGCGCTACGCCTTCGGCGACGACGTGCTGCGCTCGGGCACCTGGGTGATGGGTGCGAACCACAACTTCTTCAACACCGCCTGGACGCCGGGGGAGTACCGCTACAGCGTCAGCGACGACTGGAGCAACAACGCCGCGCGTCGCACCGAGCCGATCTGCGGCACCGACCCCTCGGTCGCCGAGACCTCGATCCGGCTCACCCCGGCCGAGCAGTACGAGCTCGGCACCGCCTACATGACCGCCTGGTTCCGGCTCACCCTCGGCGGCGAGCAGCGGTTCCTGCCGATGTTCGACGGCACCGGTGCGATGCCGGCCGCCCTGGACGGCGCCGACGTCCGCACCGTCGCCACCGCACCGGCCTCGCAGCGTGCGACGATCGCGACGCTGGAGAAGGCCTCCTCGCTGGTCCGCACGGTCGGCACCGCGTCCGCGGCGCCGTGCGCCAGCATGAGCGGCCGCACCACGGTCCAGGCGCTCGCACCGTGCACCACCACGATGGCCTCGGCCCAGCTGCCGCACTGGACGCCGGCCAACTTCGGCGGCAACGTGCCGGCCACCCCGGTCACCCGGCTGAGCTGGACCGGCGCGACCGACGGGCTGCGGGTCACCGTCCCGGCCGGGCGCCGCGACGCCCGCCGCTTCGACCGGCTCTCGGTCAAGCTGGCCGCCGACGAGACGGTCGAGGTCGGCACCGACCTGGTCCTCTCGGTCGTCGACCGGGCCGGCGCCACCTGGAGCAGCCCGGTCTCCGAGCTGAACCCGTACGCGCTGGTCCGGATGCCGACCTCGGCCTCCACCGCGGCGGCGAGCACCCTGAAGAAGATCGTGCTCCAGCAGGTGAACGTGCCCACCGCCGACCTCGCCGCGGCAGGGCTGGACCTGGCGGACCTGCGCGAGGTGGGTCTGGACGCCGTCCCGGGCGCCACCGCCGGCGCGGCGTACCTCTCCGACCTGGCGTTCGAGTCCTCCTCGGTCGGCTCGGCGACGCCGGCGCGCGAACCGGTGCTCGGCGTGTTCGCCCCCGGCGCCGACGAGGGCGACGGTCCGGGCACCCTGGACCTGGCGGTCTTCCTGGACCGGCCCGCCGCCGCCCCGGTGACCGGCTACGTCTCGCTGATCGCCGGCTCCACGCCCGGCCGGGCCGCCGCCGCGATGGAGAAGGTCGCCTTCGCGCCCGGCGAGACCTGCCAGGTGGTGACCGCGGCGCTTGCCGGCGACACCGAGGCCAGCGCCACGAACGGCACCACCCTCACCGCGAGCGTGATCAACACCTCCGGTGCGGTGATGGGCCACGACTCGATCGGGTTCGTCACCGTCCGTGAGGACGACGGCGTGCTGGACGACGCCACCGAGCTGCCGGCGTACGGCGTGCCCGGCGAGGCCTGCGCGGAGCTGGACGCGGTCCGCGGCGGCGGGGCGGTCGACGTCGACCAGGTGGTCGCTCCCGGCGGCACCGCCGAGGTCGCCGCGGCCGGCTTCCGGGCCGGCGAGGCCGTCACCCTGAGCGCCACCGGGCTCGAGCCGGTCACCGTGGTCGCGGACGGCGCCGGGACCGCGGTCGCCTCGCTCGCCGTGCCCGGCACGCTGCCGCGCGGGGCGTTGGCGATCCGCGCCACCGGCGCCGCCACCGGGCGCACCGCCACCGGCTCCACGCTGGCGCTGGACCCCAGCAGCACCACGCTGTCGCTCGAGCCGGAGGTCCCGTCGCTGCGTGCGCCGGTGACGCTGCGGGCCACCGTCAGCGGCGGCGAGGGCGTCGTGGAGTTCCTCGACGGCGCCACGGTGCTCGGCCGCGCCGAGACCGTCGGCGGCGTCGCGACGCTGCGGGTGCCGGGCTTCGGGGCGGGGGAGCGGACCCTCTCCGCGCGGCTCCTGCGCGGCGAGCTCGTCGACGGCTCGGTCTCCGCGCCGGTGAGCGTGGCGCTGGCGAAGAACCGGCCGGCGCTGCGGCTGCAGCTCGGCGCGGCGCGCCAGGTGTTCGGCACCGCCGGGTCGGTCGTGGTGACGGTCGGCGAGCGCTCCGGCGAGGTCGAGATCGGCTACGGCGTCGCCTCGGTCCGGGTGCCGGTGGACGCCTCCGGGCGCGCGGTGCACCGGATGCCGGCCACGCTGGCCGCGGGCCGCTACCCGGTGACGGCCCGGTACCTGGGCTCGGCCGACGCCGAGGCGTCGGCGGTGGTCCGCACGACGTACCGGGTGACCCGGAAGGCGACCAGGACCGTGCTCCGGGCCCCGGCGGGCGCGCGTCGCGGCGGCCGGATCCCGGTGACCGTCACGGTCCGGGGCGCGGTGCCCGGTGCGCCGGCCGCGGGCCGGGTGCGGATCACCGTCACCGGCACCACCACGGTGGCCCGGACCGCGAAGGTGGGCACGCACGGCAAGGTCCGCCTCACCCTCCCGGCTCCCCGGCGGGGCGGACGGGTGGCCGTGACGGCCCGGTACCTGGGTGCCGGCAGCTACGCAGGCAGCCAGGCCCGGACGGTGACCGTCCGCCTCCGCTGACCCCACCCGTTGAATCGGGCCTTCCGGTCAGTCGAATCGGGCCTTCTGGTCAGTTGAATCGGGACTTCTGGTCAGGTGAGTCCGGAGATCGGACCAGGCGCGGGCGTGTCGGGACCTCTCGGTGGAGGGGTCTCGACACGCCCCGCTGGGGCGCCTCGGGGCTCGACCGGCTGGACGGCGTCAGAGCCGCTCGAGCACCGTGCCGGTGGCCATCGCGCCGCCGGCGCACATCGAGATCAGCGCGGTCGAGGCGTCGCGGCGCTCCAGCTCGTGCAGGGCGGTGGTGATCAGCCGGGTGCCGGTCGAGCCCACCGGGTGGCCCAGCGCGATCGCGCCGCCGTTGACGTTGACCCGGTCCATGTCGACGTGGTGCTCGCCCGCCCAGGAGAGCACCACGGAGGCGAACGCCTCGTTGACCTCGAACAGGTCGAGGTCCGAGATCGCCATCCCGGTACGACGCAGCACCGCGGACGTGGCCTCGACCGGCCCGTCGAGGTGGAAGTACGGGTCGGAGCCGACCAGGCAGTGGCCGGCGATCCGGGCCCGCGGCCGCAGGCCGAGCGAGGCGGCCAGGTCGGCGTCCATGATCAGCACCGCCGAGGCGCCGTCGGAGATCTGCGACGACGTGCCGGCGGTGTGCAGCCCGTCGGGCAGCACCGTCCGGAGCCCGGCGAGCCCCTCGGCGGTCGTCTCGCGCAGCCCCTGGTCGAGCTCGACCAGCCGGGTCCGGCCGGACGGCGCGCCCTCGGCGTCCGGCTCGGGTGCCTCCAGCGGCATCGTCTCGCGCTTGAACCGGCCCTCGTCGACGGCGACCCGGGCCTTGCGCTGCGAGGCCAGCCCGAACGCGTCGAGGTCGGCGCGGCTCAGGCCGCGGTGCCGGGCGATCCGGTCGGCCGCCTCGAACTGGTTCGGCATGTCGATGCTCCAGTCCGCCGGCCGCGGGTCGCCGGTGCCGGGCGGCACGTTGGCGCCCAGCGGGATCCGCGACATCGCCTCCACCCCGCAGGCGATCCCGACCTGGATCGACCCGGCGGCGACCATGTCGTGCACCAGATGAGCGGCCTGCTGGCCCGAGCCGCACTGGGCGTCGATGGTGGTCCCCGCGGTGTGCTGGGGCAGCCCGGCGTGCAGCCAGGCGCGCCGGACCATGTCGTTGGACTGCTCACCTGCCTGGGTGACGCAACCGCCGACCACCTGCTCGACCAGGGCCGGGTCGACGCCCGCGCGGCGCAGCACCTCGCTCTGCACGGCCCCGAGCAGGACGCCGGGATGGACGCCGGAGAGCCACCCCCCGCGCTTGCCGAGGGGGGTGCGGACGGCGTCGACGATGACCGGGGTGCCCATGCTCGCGACGCTAGGACGTCGGCCGAGCGGTGGCAATCGAGGTTCCCGGTCGGTGGTCGGGCGTAACCCCTGGGCTTCCGTACCGTTGGTATGTAACCTGCGTCCTAGAACACGTTCCAGATGAAAGGGGTCCCTGGTGACCACCTCGCTGCAGCCGCCCACGGAGCTGCCCGCCGGCTTCGACCCGACCGACCCCGACCTCATGCGCGAGCGCGTCCCGCACGCCGAGCTGCTCGCGATGCGGCGCACCGCGCCGGTCTCCTGGGTGGCGCAGGACGAGGCGGCGCGCGCCGGCTTCCCCGACCACGAGGGCTACTGGGCGCTGAGCCGGCACGCCGACGTGGCCGCGGTGAGCAAGGACCAGACCAACTTCTCGACCCGCGAGAACGGCGTGATCATCCGGTTCAACCCGGAGATGACCCGCGAGGAGGTCGAGCAGACCGGGTTCCTGCTGATCAACCACGACGCCCCGGACCACACCAAGCTGCGCCAGATCGTCTCCCGGGCCTTCACCCCGCGGGCGATCGGCGCCCTGCACGGCGAGCTCAAGGGCCGGGCCGAGAAGATCGTCGCCGCGGCCCGCGCCAAGGGCGAGGGGAACTTCGTCGAGGACATCGCCGCCGAGCTGCCGCTGCAGGCGATCGCCGAGCTGCTCGGCGTCCCGCAGGCGGACCGCGGCAAGGTCTTCGCCTGGTCCAACCAGATGCTCTCCTACGACGACCCCGAGGTCGAGGGCGACCAGATGACGGCGTTCATGGAGATCCTCGGCTACTCGATGGCGCTCGCCGACGAGCGCCGCACGAACCCGCAGAACGACATCGTCACCCAGTTGGTCACCGCGGACGTCGACGGGCACGGGCTCGGCGACGACGAGTTCGGGTTCTTCATGATCCTGCTGGCGGTCGCCGGCAACGAGACCACCCGCAACGCGATCACCTGGGGGATGCACGCCTTCCTGGAGAACCCCGAGCAGTGGGAGCTCTACAAGCGCGAGCGGCCCCGGACGGCGGTCGACGAGATCATCCGGTGGGCGACCCCGGTCACCGTCTTCCAGCGCACCGCGCTGCACGACGTCGAGGTCGGCGGCGTCCAGGTCCGTCAGGGCGACCGGGTGGGGCTGCTCTACGCCAGCGCCAACTTCGACGAGGACGTCTTCACCGACCCCTTCA
>JADGMW010000612.1_pt1 | contig 13094 bp, 13 predicted proteins | sample 8641801 | NCBI WGS metagenome assembly JADGMW01 (sample SAMN16272018, study PRJNA661076) | feces metagenome | isolation source: fecal sample from diarrhoea affected cattle A | host: Bos taurus | place: South Africa: Lokaleng Village, Mahikeng | collected 2019-09
TGCAGCCCTCCATCGAGGCGGCCCTCGCCGAGTCCGGCGTGACCCTCGCCGATCTCGACGCGGTCGCGGTGACGTCCGGCCCGGGCCTCGCCGGGGCGCTGATGGTGGGAGTCGGCGCGGCGAAGGCCCTGGCGGTCGGTCTCGGCACTCCTCTCTATGCGGTCAATCACCTGGTCGGCCACATCGCCGCGGACATCCTCGACGAGGGCGCCGAACCCCTGGAGTATCCGACCGTCGCGCTGCTGGTGAGCGGCGGGCACACCTCCCTCCTGCTCGTACGCGATCTCACGACGGACGTGGAGCTGCTGGGCGAGACCGTCGACGACGCCGCGGGGGAGGCCTTCGACAAGGTCGCCCGGATCCTCGGCCTGCCCTACCCCGGCGGTCCGCAGATCGATGCCGCCGCCGCGTCCGGCGATCCGGCCGCCATCCGCTTCCCGCGCGGGCTCTCCCGGGCGTCCGACATGGACCGGCACCGCTACGACTTCTCCTTCTCCGGCCTGAAGACCGCGGTCGCGCGATACGTCGAGCAGACCCCGGATGCGTCGGTGCCCGACGTGGCCGCCTCGTTCCGGGAGTCGGTCGTGGACGTGCTCGTCACGAAGGCCCTCGACGCGTGCGCCCGGTACGGCGTGCCCCGGCTCCTGCTCGGCGGGGGCGTCATCGCCAACCGGCGCCTGCGGGAGGTCGCGCTCGAACGCGGCGCCGCCGCCGGCGTCACGGTGCGGATCCCGCCGCTGAGCCTGTGCACCGACAACGGCGCGATGATCGCCGCCCTCGCGTCGGAGCTCATCATGTCCGGTCGGCGGCCCTCGACGCTCTCGTTCGGGGCCGACTCCACCCTGCCCGTCACCGAGATCCAGATCGCCGAGGCGGAAGCCGGGGTCCCGGCATGACGGATAGCCCGCCGCAGCCGCAGCCGCAGCCGCAGCCGCAGCCGCATCCGGATGCGGAGGTGCGCCCGCCTGCCGTCCGCCGCTCTCCGACGCCCGCCGCGCAGACCCCACCCGCGGTCGCCGGGCCCGCGTCCCCGGCACCGGGAACCACAGCGGCGCCGCAGATCAGCCCGCACCTGGAGCCCGCGTCCCCCGACGTCGCCGCGCCGACGCCCGAGGCGTCCCTGCCGGGAGCGCACCGCGGTGGCTTCACCCGGCCACCGACCGCCCCGATCGGCATCACGATCGAGCAGATCGAGTTCGTCCCGGTCACCGGCGCGGTCGCCACGCCGCCACCGCAGCTGCGTCCGGCGAACTTCGCCGCCACCGCGCTCGGCTTCGCGATCGTGGGCCTGATCGCTTCCCTGGTGGTGGGGGTGGCCTTCCCGATCGGGGTCACCGCGATCGTCCTCGGTGCGCTGTCGACGCGACGCGCCTTCGAGTCGAGGACGGTCGCGCGGTGGGCCATCGTGCTGGGCGTCGTCTCGGTGCTCTACAGCGCGGGCTGGTTGCTGTGGGCGGCGTACCGGTCCGGCTGGTTCGCCTGACCGGCGGCCTCCATACACGATCCCGCGAGCCTGTGGAAAGTCCCGGCTCCCCGGGTGAGGGCCTTTGCTAGCGTGCAACCGTGGCCGACTCCATCGAAGCAGACCCCGACGCGCTGCAGACCCTGGTCGACTCGCTCACCGCGTCGGTCTCCGCGATCGACCTGCAACTCCAGGGGTTGGACGGCGAGCTGACCTGGCTGATGGGCTCCTGGTCCGGTGACGCGGCGCAGGCGTACCTCACCGCACAGACCGGATGGAACGGGAGTCTCGAGGAGCTGCGGAGCTGGCTCGGTGCCATGGCAGGCGTTCTGAGCGGGATCTCCGCGCGGTACACCGAGACCGAGAGCACCGTCATCGCGCGGTGCTCCTGAATGAAGGAGCAGACCGATCGTCGACGCACCTGACAGTGATGCGCCCGGGGGCGCGGAAGACCTGCTCGAACGCATCACCGCCATGCAACGACGGGCTGAGCAGTCCGTATTGCGGCTCGAGGAGCTGCAGAGCGAGATCTCCGCGCTCGCGACCCTCCCGGAAGCGACCGCCGTCACGGCGTCCGTCGATCCGGAGGGGCGGCTGACCCGGCTCACGATCGACCGCGAGGCCCGGAAGGATCTCACCGACGAGCAGCTCGCATACGAGCTCCATCTCGCCATCGCCCACGCCTACGGCGAGCGCGATGTTCCCGCGCCGCCCCGTCCCGATGCGGGACTGGATGTCGCCGGCCTCCTGGATCGGATCTTCTCCGGCGCCGAGGCCGCAGCGGTGGCGCCCCAGCCCGAACTCGTGTGGAACGACCGTCGCACCGTCGGTATGAGCGCCGTATGGGGCGTCATCCAGGACGTCCGCGTGGACCAGGATTGGCTCGGCGCGAGCAGCGAGCTCACGATCGAGACCGATGTGCTCGCGTGGGCGGCGGAAGTCTGGGAGCGATCCGTCGCGGCGCAGAGCGCAGGGGAGGACTGACATGGTGGACGCATTCCGGGTACGGCCCGGGGTTCTCGAGTCCGACGCGCAGGTGTGGTCCGATTGGGCGTCCCGCCTCAGCGCCCTCGGGGAGAGCATCCCCGAGGTGGGGGCGGGGCTGGACCCGCTCGCGTTCTCGATCCTGCCCGGCGCCGGGGAAGTGCGCGACGCGTACGCGGCCGCTGCCTCGACCCTGCGCGCCGCCGTCACGAAGGGCACGAACCAGTTCGAGGGCATCTCCGGCAAGCTCGCCTGGGCAGCCGCCCAGTACGCCGCCGCCGAGGAGCAGAATCTCGCCGACATCCGCACGGTGAGCGAAAGGTAGCCGATGCATCCCGAAGCGATCGCACAGCTCATCCTCACGGGCTGCGACAAGACCGAACAGCTCGTCCGGGCGACCGTGGCCGGGGCGCCGGCCGTGATCGACGCCGCTCTGGATGCCGTCCGCGTGGGGTGGCCGGTCGCAGTCCCGCTGCCGGGATTCGCCAAGGACGGCATCCGCAAGCTGCTGATGGCCGCGGTCCACGAGGCCGCGGAGCGCATCTACGAGGCGATCGAGATGTTCCGGCTGCTCGCCCGCTCGGTCGGACGTCCCTCGCTGCTGCGCGCCACCGCGGAGATGCTCCGCACCGCCGTCGAGCAGGGTGGCACGTCGCTCGGCGAGGCGATGCAGCCCTCCGCGCTCGCCGCGCGGGACGACGAGGCCTGGGACTCCCCGGCGGCCGACTCGTACGACACGGCCTTCAGTGAGCAGGTGCGATGCGTCGATCGCATCCCGGAGAACGGGCGAGCCCTGGCCACGACCCTGGACAGCATGGCGGAATCGCTGGAGTCCTTCTTCGCGGAACTGCAGTACGCCTACCTCGGCCTGGTGGTCGGTGTCGCGGGACTCGGCATCGCGATCGCCACCGCCGCTCCGACCCTCGGGGTCGGAGCGATCATCGGCATCGTGGTCACCGTCGTCGGCATCCTCATCAGCCTCGGGAGCGTCGTGATGGCCTTCACGAACTCCTCCAGTCGCAACGCAGGTCTCGCCCGCACCCTGTCCGCGTCGCCCGATCTCGAGTGGACGACGTCCGCTTTCGCCCGGTGAGGGGCCCGCATGAGCACGAGTGATCCCCGCCCCTCCGCCCCCGCCGGCTGGTACGACGCCGGCGTGCCAGGCTGGCAACGCTGGTGGGACGGCACCGCGTGGACCGACCGGCAGCGGCCCGCCGCGACGCCCGCGGTCGCCGAGCCCGCCGCAGCCACGTCACAGCCGGTGCGGTCGGGCTGGGGGCAGGGCGCACCGGAAGCGAGCATCATCGCCGGCGTCTTCGCCTGCCTGCTCATCCCGGGGGCCGCGGTGATCGGTCTGTTCGCCCTCGCCGGGAACCCCGTGCTGGTGTTCGGATCCGTCGTGGCCTGCCTGGCCCTCGCCGCTCTCGCGGTCGTCGCCTTCCTCAATGCCGCGGCGGCGTTCCGGCGGCGGCGCGAGACCCCGCCCGGGTGAGGGTGGCGGCGGTCAGCCCACCCGATCCGCCAGCAGGGCCCGGTGCCGACCGGCGACCCGGGTGAGGACGAGCGTGGCCGCACCGTCCCCGGCGAGCTTCAGCCGGGTGCGCAGCGCGGCGGGATCCACATCGACGCCGCGCTTCTTGATCTCGAGGCGGCCGATGCCGCGTTCCCGCAGCGCGCGGGCGAGCTTCTTGACGTCGAACGGCACCTCCTCCCGGATGCGGAACGACTGCACGAACGGACTCGTCACCGCGGCGTCCGAGGTCAGGTAGGCGATCTTCGGATCGAGCATCCCCGCCTCGAGCGACCGGGCGACGTCGCCGATCAGCCGGGCACGGATGACGGCGCCCTCCGGTTCGTGCAGGAACTCGCCCAGCTCACGGGTCGGTGCGTCCTCGGCATCCGCGCCCGCGGTGAGCTCGTGTGCGTCATCGCCGCGGATCACCAGGGCCGCGCGTCGCACGCCGGGGCGGGCGAGGGTACCCGACCACAGCACGAGCTCCACCGTCGAGCCGTCCACGCTGATCCACTGGGCCTCCGCGTCCGCGGGGATGTCGGCGCGCTCGAAGGCAGGACCGAGCTTGATGCCGGACGGGATGCGGGCGGCGAGCTCGAACGCCCAGTCGAGCGATGGGGTGTAGTCGGCGGCGCGCAGGCGGACCGTCTCCCCGTGCCCTGCCGAGCGGCGTGCGGGATCCAGCCACACCGCGTCCACGCCCTCCAGCGGGGTCTGCTCCGCCAGGCCCTGCCGCACCCGCACGTCGGTGCCGAAAGGGGCCAGGTTGTAGGCGGCGACCGCGGCGGTCACCTCGTCCGCGTCGACGGCCGTGACGTGCAGTCCCAGCGCCGCCAAGCCGAGCGAATCGCCACCGATGCCGCAGCCGAGGTCGGCGACGTGCGTGTATCCGGCGTCACGGAACCGCCCCGCATGGCGCGCGGCGACCCCGAGGCGGGTCGCCTGCTCGAGTCCGGCGCGGGTGAACAGCATCCGGGCGGCGAAGTCGCCGAACTTCGCGCGCGCGCGGGTGCGCAGTCGCGCCTGTGTGACGACGGCGGAGACGAGCTCCGGCGGGTGCCCCGCCGCCCGGAGCCGGCTCACCGCCGACGCCGCGTCACCGGTGGATTCGATCGTCCCGACCTCGTCGAGCAGCCGCAGTCCCTCGGTGGTGAGCAGTGCGCGCAACTCGGCCATCTCCATCCCGCCAGCCTACGGTCCGGCCGCCGTGCCCCCGGAACGCCCATCGGGCCCCTACCGCGTTAGGGGGTGACCCGTACCCGAGGGGGTGAGGGCAGGGAGACGTCCCCGATGTGCGTGATCGGCGGCGCTCGTACCGTGAACCCCACAACCGTAGAGAAGGGGCATGGCCCCGGAAAGAGGGAAAGCGATCATGCCACTCTTCGACGACTACCGCGATTCGTTCAACGCGACCGCGATCGACTCGTTCAACACCGTCAACGACAACACGCTGACCACCGACTTCGGCATCGAGAACTCCGGCAACACGGACAACTCCTCGACCAACAGCAACAACCTGGGCGTGGACATCGACAACACGCTGACGGTCGACTCGAACGACACCTACACCGAGACCGAGACCGAGATCGAGGACTCCTACAACGAGGTCGTCGACAACTCGATCCGCGACTACTCCGACACCCGGATCGACGACTCCTACAACGAGCTGATCGACAACAGCACGAACAACTCCGGGAACACCTGGACGCTGACCTCCACGGACGACCACTCGATCCAGGTCGGCAACCGCGACTACAACACCGGCTTCGGCGACGTGACCGTCGGTGGCGGCGGAGCCGCGGCGGGTGGCGGCGGCGGCGACCTGTTCCTGGACGCACGGGCCACCATCGTCGACCAGTCGGTCAACCAGAACATCGACGCCGGCGTCGTCTTCCAGTCCTCCGCGAGCAACGCCGTGGTCGCCTCGGGCGATGACGCGGTCGCGGCGGGCGACGATGTGCGGATCGAGACGAACCTCGACTCCTCCACGACGATCGTCTCGTTCGGCGGCGACGTGAACGTCGGCAACGAGACGACCATCAACACGACGGTCGGTTCCTACAACACCTACACCGACGAGTCGACCTACACGGACGAGTCGATGGACATCGACATCCGCGGTTCGTACAACGACTTCTCGGACAACTACTCGGCGGTGGACTCGTTCAACGACACCATCGACTACGCCGAGAGCACGGTCGTCGACATCGACGTGAACGCCATCGTGGACAGCTTCGGCGCCGCAGTGGTGGACGACTCCTTCTGAGACCTCGGCCCGGCCGCCCCCACGGCCGGGCCACTCCAGCGCAGAGAAAGCGAACAGGACAATGGCATTCGACGACTTCGAGGACTCCTTCAACTCCCGGGCACGGGACTCCTTCAACACCTCCACCACCAACAACGCCAACCTCAACGTCGGGCTCGACAACGTCGGGAACACGGACAACTCGCAGGTCGACAGCGGTAACGCCGTGTTCGACGTGGACAACTCGGCCACGTTCGACTCCCACGACGTCGTCACCGAGACCGAGACGCGCATCGAGGACTCCTACAACACGTACGAGGACAACTCGGTCGTGGATGCTTCGGACACCTGGGTGCGGGACTCCTACAACCAGTGGACCGACGCGTCGACGAACGATTCGAACAACTCGTTCAGCTGGACCTCCACCGACGACCACTCCATCCAGGTCGGCAACCGCGACTACAACACCGGCTTCGGCAACATCAACGTCGGTGGCGGAGCGGGCGGCGCCGGCGGCGCCGGCGGCGGCGACGTCTTCCTGGACGGCCGTGCGACGATCGTCGACCAGTCGGTGAACCAGAACATCGACGCCTTCGCTGTCGACCAGGCGAGCGCCAGCAACGCGATCGTGGCCTCCGGGGACGGGGCCATCGCCGCGGGCGACAACGTCAGCATCCGCCAGTCGCTCGACGACTCCACCACCATCATCGGCGGCGGGGACGTCAACATGGGGAACACCACGACCGTGGACATGGTGGTGGACTCCTACAACGTCGAGGAGGACTTCTCGCAGACGACGGATGCCTCGCAGGAGTGGGAGATCCGCGACTCGTTCAACGACTACTCCGACAACTACGAGGCGACGAACTCGTTCAACGACGAGATCGCGATCTCCAGCGAGAACGACTGGGACATCGACGCCAACGTGATCTGGGACAGCAGCGCGGCGATCATCGTCGACGGCTCGGATGTGGACCTCCCTCCAGCCTGATCCACATCCCCGGCAGGGGTCGTCCCGCGACTTCTGCGCCGATGACCCCGCCGGTTCGCCGTCGGGGTCATCGGCACCTGACACGAGAGGCACCGCTGGACGGTGCCGGAGGAGGCGATGGTGCCGAGCCGAGACGACGTGACGATCCAGAACCCGCCCGGTGCGGCAACAACGGGGACGCAGGATCCACCGGGCGGGTCGGCATCCGACCCGGGGGCGGAGCTGATCCCGATCATCACGCGCGTGCAGGCGATGTCCGGTGCCCTGGGCCGCGGGGATCTCGTGAACCGGCTCGAGCAGGCGCGTGCGCGCCTGCTCGATCCGCATGTCCGGGTGGTGATCGTCGGGCAGTTCAAGCAGGGCAAGAGCAAGCTGGTGAACGCGCTCGTGAACGCCCCCGCCTGCCTGGTGGACGACGACGTCGCCACCACGGTGCCCACTTCCGTGGGGTACGGCGAGGAACCGTCCGCGATCGTCATGGTGCGCCCGCACGGCGGCACGGACGCGGACATCACCCGGGTGTCGGTGCCGCTGGACCGGCTCGAGGACTACGTGTCCGCGGACGGCGCGGGCGAGATCGACGGGGATGTGGTGGGAGCCGAGGTGTTCCTGCCGCGCGAGATCCTCAAGGGCGGACTGCGTCTGGTCGATTCCCCCGGCGTCGGCGGACAGGAGTCGACGCGGTCGCTGACCACGTTGGCGGCCCTGTCGACGGCGCACGCGGTGCTGCTCGTCTCCGACGCATCCCAGGAGTACACCGAATCCGAGATGCAGTTCCTCGACCATGCCATGCGCATCTCGCCCAACGTGGCGGCGGTGCTCTCCAAGACCGACGTCTACCCGCAATGGCAGCAGATCGAGCGCATCGACCGATCGCACCTCGGCGAGGTGGGCAAGATCCCGCTGTTCGCCGTGTCGAGCGACCTGCGGTTGCTGGCGGCGAAGGAGCAGGACCGCGAACTCAACGACGAGTCCGGGTTCCCCGCGCTCGTCGCCCATCTGCGCCGCGAGGTGCTGGGGCACGCCGAGTCACTGCACCAGCGCAGCACCGTGCACGATCTCGGCTCGGTGCTCGACCAGCTGTCGATGACGATCGACTCGGAGCTGAACGCGCTCCTGCATCCGGAGCGCACACCCGCCATGATCCTGCGGCTCGAGGACGCCAAGGCCCGCGCCGACGAGTTCCGGGGACGGTCGGCACGCTGGCAGGTGACGCTGAGCGACGGCGTGGCCGACCTCATGTCGGACACCGAGCACGACCTCCGCGACCGGCTCCGGAAGGTGCAGCGGGAGGCCGAGGCGGCGATCGACGCCGGCGATCCCGGACCGATCTGGAGCCAGATCGCCCAGTGGCTGGACGAGCGGGTCGCGACGGTGGTCGCGGAGAACTTCGTGTGGACCTCCGAGCGCGCGCGGTGGCTGACCGAGCGCGTCGCGGATGAGTTCCTGCGCGACGACACGCTCATCCCCTACATCGAGGTGGGAGCCACGGACGGCGTGCTCGACCCGGTGGAGCCGCTGCAGCTCCTGGACGAGGGACGATTGTCGGCGGCGGAGAAGATCTACGTGGGGGTGCGCGGCTCGTACGGCGGCGTGCTCATGGTCGGACTCGCGACGAGCGTCGTCGGGCTCAGCCTGCTGAACCCGCTCTCGCTGCTCGCCGGCGTCGTCGTGGGCCGCAAGGCCTATCGCGAGGACATGGCCACGCGGCTCGCCCGTCGGCAGGCGGAGGCCAAGAACCTCGTGCGCCGGCACATCGACGATGTCGTCTTCCAGACCGGGAAGCAGCTCAAGGACCGGCTGCGTCTCGTTCAGCGCACGGCACGCGACCACTTCGGGTCCATCGCGGACGAGCTCCACCGGTCCCTGTCCGATTCCGTGCTCGCCGCCAAGCAAGCCGCGGCGAACTACTCGAGCGACCGGGAGGGCCGCGTGGCCCAGTTGCGTGCCCAGCATCAGCGCACACGTCAGCTGCGGGCGTCCCTGCCCCAGCTGGAGGAGTGGGACGGAGGGCAGGGGGCATGACGGTCACGGCCGAACTGCTCGCCGACGTGCGCACGGTCTATGCGGACGACCCGATCGCCGGCCGCATCCTGGACGAGATCGACACGCGCCTGCGCGAGCCGGTGCGCATCGCCGTGGCGGGGATGGTGAAAGCGGGGAAATCGACCCTCCTGAACGCCCTCATCGGCGAGGAGATCGCGCCGACGGATGCGGGGGAGTGCACGCGCACGGTCATCTGGTACCGGTTCGCCCACACCGCACGCATCACGGCGTTCCTGCGCGACGGGTCCACCCGCCGGCTGCCGGTCATCCGCCGGGAAGGGCGCATCGAGTTCGACCTCGGGACCCTGTCCGCGGCGGACATCGAGCACATCGAGGTCGGCTGGCCGGCGGAGGGACTCCGCTCGCACGTCCTGATCGACACTCCCGGCATCGGGTCCCTCTCCGTGGGGACCTCCGCGGTGTCGCGCCGGTTCCTCACCTCGGCGGACACCCCGTCCGAAGCGGATGCGGTGATATATCTGCTCCGCCACCTGCACGCGGTCGACCTGGCCTTCCTGGAGGCGCTCCGCGGCGCCGAACCGGGCGTCGCGCCCACCGTCAACGCCATCGCCGTGCTGTCGCGGTCGGACGAGATCGGGTCCGGGCGCATCGACGCGCTGCTGTCCGCCGCCCGCGTGGTCGAGAGGTATCGCCGGGAAGGTGTGCTCAAGGGGCTGGCGCTCGCCGTCGTCCCCGTGGCCGGTCTGCTCGCCGAAGCGGCGCGCACCCTCCGCGAGGAGGAGTTCGCGGTGTTCCGCGCTCTCGCGGGACTCGACCGCGCGGAGCGGGAGCGCCTGCTCATCTCCGCGGACCGGTTCGTCCAGCCCCGTCCCGCACCGGTCCCTCCGGTCGCGCAGCGCCGTGCCCTGCTCGAACGGTTCGGCGTGTTCGGCGTCCGGCTCGGGGCGACGCTCGTGCTCGCCGGAGCGTCGACGTCGTCGGAGCTCGCCTCCCGGATGGTCGCACAGAGCGGACTGCGTGAACTCGAACGGCTCATCGCCGACCAGTTCCGCTCGCGCGCCGCGGCGCTGAAGTCGCGCTGGGTCCTGCAAGCACTGGAATCCCTGCTCCGTGACCGTCCCCGTCCTGGCGTCGACCGCATCCGCCACGGCATCGAGCGCGCGGCGGCCAACGCCCACGAGCTGCGCGAGCTGAATCTCCTCGCGCGCCTGCGGACGAGGGATTCGCCCCTGGCCGAGGACGAATGGCAGGAGGCCGTGCGCATCATCGGCGGTGAGGGCGTGACGCGTGCGCGTCGGCTCGACATGAGCGAGAGCGCCTCGGAATCGGAGGTGCGGGCGCGGGTGGGGGAGATCGTCGGCCGGTGGCGCACGTACTCCGAGTCGCCCCTGGTCCCACGGGACGCTGCGGCGGTCTATCAGCTGGTCGTCCGCAGCGCCGAGGGGGTGCTGACCTCCGCCCCGTGAGCCGGGCGTCCTCGACGCCGGATGGATGAGGGGTGACCGGGAGCGGTTGTGACGCGGCCGCTCCGGGCATGTTCGGGCATATTCCCCGAGGGCCCGCGAGCGAGGACGGCGGGTTACGAGCGCCCGGTGATCTTCTCGCCCGTGATCCGGTGCGCGACGTCATGCCCGCGCGCCGTCCAGCGCAGCGCCGGCGGCAGGAGCGCGAAGAGGAAGCCCAGCACGAGCAGGCCGATCTGCGCCGCGAGGAGGTAGGCGATGGGCATGCCGCGGTCGCCGAAGGCCACGAGTTCGCGGGCGGCGAAGAACACGCCCACGAGCACCACGAGGGTGCCCAGCATCCACCATCGGATACCCGGTCGCCGGTTCGCGTACGAGACCAGTGCGGTGACCTGCACGAGCAGGACCGCCACCAATACGCCGAACAGCGACCAGGAGATGATGTCGGCGACGGTCGTGTAGGTCTCCTCGGCTCGGGCCGGATCCACCTCCTTCACGATCGCGACGATGTCCTCCAGATGGGGTTTGCGGATGATGAAGAGGTAGACCACGCCGACGGCGCCCGCGAGCAGGCTCAGGATCCAGAAGAACTGGCTGAAGCGGACCGTGACCGGCGGAGGCAGTGCGACCACGACGGGAGCGCCGGTCGGGTCCACCAGACCCGGCCGGGGCGGGGCCTCCCGGTTGGCATCGGCCTCGGCGGCCGCGCGCTCGGCCGCGATCCGCTGGGCCTCGGCCCGGCGGATCGCGCTGAGCGTGACCGGTTTGCCGACCAGGGCGACGGTCGGTGTGTTGCTCTTGTCGTTCTGGTCAGAATTGGTCATCGGCCGTGGTGTCGGCGATCAGGGTGTCCGTCGAGTCGTAGACGATCGTCGAGTCCATGTCGCTCGTGCTGTCCGTGTAGGTCGTCGTCGAGCTGTCGAACGAGTCGGTCGCCGTCGTGTCGGTGGACGAGTCGTTGCCCGAGCCCACCGCGATGGTCGTGTTCGAGGCGTCCGTCGTCGTCGACGCATCCGTGCTCTCGTTGTAGGAGCCGGTCGTCGTGTTCGACGTCGTCTCGTTGCCGACGTTGGCGTCCCCACCGGCGGTGATCGTGGTCGAGTCGTCGCGCGACTGGTCGATGTCGACGTCGTCACCCGCGGCGATCGCGTCGTCCCCGGAGGCGACGATGGCGGCCTGGTCGAAGTTCTGCGTCACGTCGCCCTCGGCCCAGATGTTCTGGTTGACCGACTGGTCGACGATCGTGTCGCGGTCATCGATCCAGGCGAAGTTGTTCACGATGCTGCGGATCTCGTTGATGACGGGGTCCGGGCTCGGCTGCGGTGCGGGGCCCGGGTCGGGACGCGGCACCACGGCGGCGCGGTCGACGACGACGGGGGCTACGGCGCACACATCGTCGTAGCGCACGTTCGTCAGGCCGCGGGACGACATCGCCCCGCCCGGATCGGCATCGAACTCGGCAGCGGCGTCGGGGTCGCGCAACAGGCTCAGGATGAATTCGATCAACGCATCGGCCATGGTTGCCAAAGTGACGCTCATGCCTGCCTCCTTCGGGTGGTGTTCTCATCTGACGTTAGGACTTCGCGGGGTCGCCCCGCGTCGGGGATAGCCCCCCGGTCCCCGGGAGGGGACTAGGGAGTGCCCCTGGGTATTACGGGGTTCGCCACGCGGATCCCCCATGCTCGTCGGGGCCGGCGCCGTCGGGGTCCTCCACGATCGCCCGCAGCCGGGCGATGAGATCGGACCGCGAGGTCGCGCCGAGACGCCGGCGGATGCGCGCGATGTGATGCTCCGCCGTCCTCGGCGAGATGAAGATCGTCTCGCCGATCTCGGCGTAGGTCTTCCCGCTGATCACGAGGGCGGCGACCTCCATCTCCCGGGGGCTCAGCATGCTCGGTCCCCGGCCGGCGCGGGCCGGCTGCGGGTGCTCCGCATCCGGCGTCTCGCGGTTGGGGTGCAGCTGGCGTGCGGTCGAGAGCAGCCGGGCGACGGTGCGGCGTTCCTCCGAGCGGCCGGCGCCGTGGGAGGCCAGGCGGGCGCCGTCCCAGGCCAGGCCCACCTTCGCGAGTTCGGCGGCGGCGTGCTCGATCGCGTCGACGTCCACGGTCCCCGTGAGCGCTTCGGTCCAGACCTTCCCCGCGCGGGACATCGCGGCCGCGACCGGGCTGGTCTGGGCGGCCGTGACCAGGGCGCGGGCATGCCGGGTCAGCTCATCGGGACGGCCGAGGAGCACCCCCTTCTGGAAGCCCGCCCAGTGCAGGTGGGCGGACCATGCCGGCGGGTGTCCGAGCCGGTCGATGAGATCGAGCGCTTCGGTGAACGCGCTCTCGAACCGCTCGGCGTCGCCCAGGAGCGCCGCCGTCGTGACGAACTCGGTCAACGGGAACAGGCTGAACAGGTCGGGCTGCACGTGCATCACGTCATCGCGC
>JADGMW010000613.1_pt1 | contig 13094 bp, 8 predicted proteins | sample 8641801 | NCBI WGS metagenome assembly JADGMW01 (sample SAMN16272018, study PRJNA661076) | feces metagenome | isolation source: fecal sample from diarrhoea affected cattle A | host: Bos taurus | place: South Africa: Lokaleng Village, Mahikeng | collected 2019-09
CCGAGATCTACGCCGACGCGGCGGGCGCCAACTACACCACCAACCGCGAGGCCATCGACATCTCCACCCGCGAGGTGACCTCGGCCGACACCCTGACCCTGCGCCTCGCCCCCGGCGGCGGCCAGGCCATCCGCTTCGTACCGCTCGGTCGGGCGCGACGGTAATGGCGATGGCGACGGGCGCGGCCGGCATCTCTTCTCCCTTCCCCCTCGATGGGGGAAGGGCCGGGGATGGGGGTGGAGGCAGACTGGGTCCAGGGGAGACGCGCGAGGCTCCGTCGAAACAGCCGGCCGCGCCTCACGCGCCTGATTGGTCAAACCCTGCGTTCACCCCCACCCAACCCTCCCCCGTCGAGGGGGAGGGCTTCACAAGCGGACAGGCTCGATGACAACGGCGGAGGCGCCAGAACCCATGGCCACCCGCCCCCGCCTCAGCGGGTGGTCGATCTGGAACATGTGCGTCGGCTTCTTCGGCATCCAGATCGGCTTCGGCCTGCAGAACGCCAACACCAGCCGCATCTTCCAGACCCTCGGAGCCGAGGTCGACAGCCTCGCCATCCTGTGGATCGCGGCGCCCCTGACCGGCCTGCTGGTCCAGCCCATCGTCGGCCATTTCAGCGACCGCACATGGACCCGGCTCGGCAGGCGGCGGCCCTACTTCCTCGTCGGCGCCATCCTCACGACGCTGGCACTGGTGGTCATGCCGCATTCGCCCTGGCTGTGGATGGCCGCCTCCATGCTCTGGATCATGGACGCCTCGATCAACATCACCATGGAGCCGTTCCGCGCCTTCGTCGGCGACAACCTGCCGGCGGAGCAGCGCACCACCGGCTATGCGATGCAGAGCTTCTTCATCGGCGCCGGCGCCGTGTTCGCCTCCTGCTTGCCATGGGTCCTGACCAACTGGTTCTCCATCGCCGCGACAGCCCCCGAGGGCGTGGTGCCGATGGCGGTGCGCATCTCCTTCTACGTCGGCGCCGCCGCCCTGCTGGCGGCGGTGCTGTGGACCGTCTTCACCACCCGAGAATACAGCCCCGAACAGATCGACGCCTTCGAGGCCGCGCGCGACGGCGACCACGCCCCCGCCGCCGCCCGCTCGCAGACCGCCTGGTACACGGGCGGCGTCGCCTGGGCCTTCGCGGGCGCCCTCGGCATCGGCCTCGTGGCCCTGCTGGACCTGCAGAAGGAGGTCTTCGTCCTCGCCGGATTCGTTCTCGCCTTCGGCCTGCTGCAGATGCTGGTCGGCGGCCTCGCCGCCGCGGGCCGGTCGAACGCCCTGACCGACATCATGGGCGACATCTTCGCCATGCCGAAGACGATGCAGGGCCTCGCCATCGTCCAGTTCTTCAGCTGGTTCGCCCTGTTCTCCATGTGGATCTACCTGACCCCGGCCGTCACCGCCGTGCACTACGCCTCGCCCGACCCGACCTCGGCCGGCTACGGCGAGGGGGCCAACTGGGTCGGCGTGCTGATGGGCGTCTACAACGGCGTCGCCGCCCTCGCCGCCTTCCTGATCCCGGTCATCGCCTGGCGCACCGGCCTGCGCGGCGCCCACGCCATCAACCTGACCCTCGGCGCCGCCGGGTTCCTCGGCGTCTTCCTGATCCGCGATCCGCAGTGGCTGTGGCTGCCGATGATCGGCGTCGGCTTCGCCTGGGCCAGCATCGTGTCGATGCCCTACGCCATCCTCGCCAACGCCGTGCCGGGCCGGAAGATGGGCGTCTACATGGGGGTCTTCAACATCTTCATCGTCGTGCCCCAGCTGGTCGCCGCCACCATCCTCGGCGCCGTGCTCAACGCCTTCTTCGGCGCCCAGCCGATCTGGGCCCTCGCCCTCGGCGCCGTCAGCTTCCTCATCGCCGCCGGTGGCAGTCTGCTGGTCCCCGTCGCCCCTTCCGTCGTCCGTCCGTGAGTTTCGCCATGCGTCTTTCCCTCCTGCTGTCCGGCGCCGCCGCCCTCGCCCTGTCCACCGCCCCCGCCGCGGCCCAGACCGCCCCCGGCGCGCCCGGCGACACCCCCACCTGGGTCAATGCCGCCAAGACCGGCGCTGGCGCGTCCTACGAAGCCTACGTCGACGGCCAGTACCGCGACGGCGGCCCGACCGGCGACGTCTCGCGCGTCTGGTTCTCCATCGCCGACGGCGTGCTGACCGAGACCATGTACGGCCTCATCCACGAGGCCCAGATCAAGCAGCTCCGCTTCGCCGTGGTCACCGAGGACGGCCTGTCGGTCGAGGGAACCGACACCACCCACCGCACCGAATATCTGCACACGGACGCGAACGGCCGTCCGCTGTCGCCGGCGTATCGGGTCCTCACCACCGACAAGACTGGCCGCTACGAGATCGAGAAGCGGATCTACACCGATCCGGACGGGCAGGCGCTGGTGGTGCGGACCGCCATTCGGGCGCTCAAGGGCGACGTCACCCCCTACCTGCTGCTCGAGCCGCACATGGCCAACACGGGCGTGGGCGATCGCGGCGACGTGTGGAACACCGAGGCCTCCGCGGAGGGCGACCTGATTGTCGAAGCAGGCGCCGCGCTGCATGCGTCGGAAGGCGACGTGCACCTCTCCCTTGAAACGGCCAAGGCCTTCTCGGCCGTCAGCGTCGGCTTTGTCGGCGTGTCGGACGGCCTGACCGATCTCGGCGACGGGAGGCTGGACAACCTTTATCGGACCACCGGCGACCAGACCGGCAACATCATGCTGACCGGTCAACTCCCGACGATCCGCGAGGGCGAGACCTACGAGCAGGACTTCGTCATCGGGTTCGGATCGAACCAGCGGCTCGCGCGGGTGGCTGCATGGCAGACCATGGAGACCGGCCTCGACGAAGTCCTCCGCCGCTTCAACGGCGAGGGCGAGCACGTCGGCTGGGAGGACTACATCGCCTCCCTCGACCAGCTCCCCCGCCTCTCCGAACAGTCCACCGACGGCGGGAAACTCGCCCACGTCTCCGCCCTGATGCTCAAGGTGCTGGAGGACCGCACCCATGCCGGCGCCCTGATCGCCTCGCTCAGCAATCCGTGGGGCGACACCGTCGACGCCACCAACCCGTCGACCGGCTACAAGGCCGTCTGGCCGCGCGACTTCTACCAGGTGGCCATGGCCCTGCTGGCGCTGGGAGACACGGAGACGCCGCTGGCCGCCTTCCGCTACCTGCCGCAGGTGCAGGTGCGCGCCGACACGCCGGGCAATACCGGCGCCACCGGCTGGTTCCTGCAGAAGACCTGGGTCGACGGCACCATCGAATGGGTGGGCGTGCAGCTGGACCAGACCGCCATGCCCATCATGCTGGGCTGGAAGCTGTGGAAGGCCGGCCTCGTCTCCGACGCCGAGATAGCGCGCATGTACGCCGACATGATCAAGCCCGCCGCCGACTTCCTCGTCGACGGCGGCACGGTGGGCATCCTGTGGAATGACCGGACGATCTCCCCGCCGTGGACCCAGCAGGAGCGCTGGGAGGAGCAGGAGGGCCACTCCCCCTCCACCACCGCCGCCGTCATCGCCGGCCTGGTCACCGCCGCCGACATCGCCCGCGCCACGGGCGACGCCGCCTCGGCCGCCCGCTACCAGGCCGCCGCCGACGACTATGAGTCGAAGATCGAGGCGCGGATGTTCACCACCTCCGGCGACTGGGGCGACGGCCGCTACTTCCTGCGCCTCAGCCGCAACGAGGACCCCAACGACAAGGCCCCGCTGGGCGACAACAACGGCCAGCACGGCGCGCCCGAGGACCGCGTCGTCGACGGCGGCTTCCTCGAACTGGTCCGCTACGGCGTCCGCGCCCCTGACGCGCCCTCCATCCTCGCAAGCCTGCCCGAATACGACGACCAGAGCCGCGAAGACCGCTTCCGCGTCCGCTACGATATCAACGGCGTCCCCGCCTTTCGCCGCTACGGCAACGACGGTTACGGCGAACAGACCGACACCGGCGGCAACTACGGCGTCGGCGGCGAGATGCACCCCGGCCAGCGCGGCCGCCTGTGGCCCTTCTTCACCGGCGAGCGCGGCCATTACGAACTGGCCGCGACGCTGCACACCCCCTCGGCCGACGCGCAGTGGACCGAGGCCCAGCTGAACGGCGTCCGCCACACCTGGGTGCGCGGCATGGAGAGCTTCGCCAACGGCGGCCTGCTGCTGCCCGAACAGGCCTGGGACGGCGTCGGGCACCCCACCGCCCACGACTACCAGCCGGGTCAGGGCACCAACTCCGCCACCCCGCTGGCCTGGACCCACGCCGAATATATCAAGCTGCTCCGCTCGCTGGCCGACCGTCGGGTGTGGGACCGCTACCAGCCGGTGGAGGCGAGGTACGCCCGTTAGCCCCACCTGCCGCCGTCGGGCGTCTGGAGCGGCCCACGAACAGGGCCGTCCTGCCTCCGATCCCCGGGTCAGGCCCGAGGATGACGACTCGGGAGTGGCGGTCCGGTCGCAGCGGCGGTAACGAGGACGAATGAGCAACGGCCCCGTCCTCGTCACCGGCTCGGCCGGCTTCATCGGCTTCCACACCGCGCAGCGCCTGCTGGCGCGCGGCGAGACGGTGATCGGCGTCGACAACCTGAACAGCTATTACGACCCGGCGCTCAAACACGCCCGGCTGGAGCGGCTGCGGGCCCAGCCGAACTACATCCACCACACCCTCGACCTCGCCGACCGCGAGGCCATGCGCGCCCTGTTCGCCGAACACGCGCCGCGCCGCATCGTCCACCTCGGAGCCCAGGCCGGCATCCGCTATAGCGTCGAGAATCCCGAGACCTACGTCGACTCCAACGTGGTCGGCTTCCTGACCGTGCTGGAGGGCGCCCGCGCGGTTCAGGCGGAGCACCTCGTCTTCGCCTCGACCAGTTCGGTCTATGGCGCCTCGGCCGCCCTGCCCTTCTCGGTCGAACAGGGCGTCGCCCACCCGCTCAACGTCTACGCCGCCACCAAGATCGCCAACGAGGCGATGGCCCACTCCTACGCCTACGTTTTCGGCATCCCCTCGACCGGCCTGCGCTTCTTCACCGTCTACGGCCCGTGGGGCCGGCCGGACATGGCGCTGTTCAAATTCACCCGCGCCATCCTCGAGGGCCGGCCGATCGACGTCTATGGCGAGGGCGCCATGGAGCGCGACTTCACCTTCATCGACGACATCGTCGACGGGGTGGTCGCCGCGCTGGATGACGTCCCGGGCAAGGACCCGGCCTGGCGCGCCGACGCCCCCGGCCAGGCCACCAGCGGCGTCGCCCCCTGGCGACTGCTCAACCTCGGCGCTGGCCGCCGCGAGAAGCTGTCGCGCTACATCAAGGTGCTGGAACAGGCGCTCGGGAAGAAGGCCGTGCTCAACGTCCTGCCCACCCAGGAGGGCGAGATGACCCGCACCGAAGCCGGCGTGGCCGAAACCCGGGCCGCCCTCGGCTACGACCCGAAGACCCCCATCGACGTCGGCGTGAAACGCTTCGTCGACTGGTACCGCGACTTCTACGGCGTCTGACGCAAGCGAAAGGGCGGAGCCGTCGCCGGCCCCGCCCTTGGCTGTCGTCTCCGCGATGATCAGGGGACGGGGTTGCCGTCCACGTCGACCACCGTCACCTCGCCGACGCCGAGGGCCCGGATCTTGTCCTCGATCGAGGCGCGGTCGCCGACGACCACCCAGGTGGTCGGTCCCGAGCCGACGATCTCGCGCGCCGCCTCGGTCGCCCGTCCCGCGTCCATGGCCGCGACCCGCTGGGCGTAGGTTTCATAGTAGTCGTGGGGCACGCCCCAGACGACCATGTTGTACAGCTCGCCGACGATGGCGCCGTTGGTCTCCCAGTTGCCCGCCATGCCCTGCACCATGTTGGCGCGGGCCGCCGCGATCTCGGCCTCGGTCAGCGGGCGCGAACCCACCACCTCGGTCAGCTCGCGGCGCAGCTCGACCAGACTCTCGGCCGTCTTGTCCGACTGCACCCCGGCGCTGACCATGTAGATCCGCTCGCCGCGACCGAAGGGCACGCCGCCGCCGGCGCCGTAGGACCAGCCCTTGTCCTCGCGCAGGTTCATGTTGATGCGGCTGGTGAAGGCCCCGCCCAGGGCGGTGTTCATGGTGTCGATGGCCGGCTCGGTGGCGGGATCGAAGGCGTCGACGACGCGGCCGGCGAGGATGGTCGACTGCGGACCGGCCCGGTCGACGATCAGGATGCGCGGCGGCCCCTCGACCTCGGGCGCGTCGGCCGGCCCCGGCTTGGCCGGCATCGGCCCGGCCGGCGCGCGCCACTCGGAGAAGGCCCGCTCCAGCTTGGGTGTCAGCTCGGCCAGGCTGGTGTCGCCGACCACCACCAGGGTGGCGTTGTCGGGACGGAACCACGTCTGATGCCAGGCCTCGGCGTCGGCCGGGGTGATGGCGCTCACCGTCTCCTCGGTCCCGGAGGCCAGGCGGCCGTAGGGGCTTTCGGGCCCGTAGAGTTCGCGGCTCAGCACCCGACGGGCGATGGCGCCGGGATTGCGCCGGGCCTGCTGGATGCCGGCGATCTGCTGCGACTGCACCCGCTGGAAGTCGGACTCCCGGAAGGCGGGGTTCAGGATCACATCGGCGAACAGGTCCAGCGAGGGCTCCAGCCGCGCCGTCAGGGCGGTCATCGACACATTGGTCGAATTGGTTCCCGAGCCGGCGCCGAGGGTGGCGCCGAGCAGTTGCAGCCGGTCGCTGATCTCGAGCGCGGTCAGCTCGTCGGTGCCGTTGGTCATCACCTGCGGCGCCAGCTGGCCGAGGCCGAGCTTGTCGTCCGGATCGACCACGGCGCCGGCGTCGAGGACCAGGTTCATGCTGACCGTCGGCACGCTGTCGCGGTGCACCAGCATCACCTTGAGGCCGTTCGACAGCTGGCCGCTCTCCACGTCGGGGAACATCGCCTGCGGGGCAGGGCCGGCGGGCGGCAGACCGGCGCTCCGATCCACGTCGGTGGCGGCGACCGTGTAGTCGGGGAAGGGCAGCACCTCGAGGCTGTAGCTGCCGTCGGTCAGCCAGCGCCGCCCGGCCTCGGTCAGGTTCGCCGGGCTTGCGGCGACGACCCGCTGATAGCTCTCGCGCCAGGCGCCGGGATCGCCCTGGAACACCTCGGACGCGGCCAGCCGGTCCGACTTGCCGCCGAAGCCGCCGATGCGCTCCAGCCCGCGGATGTAGCCGGCCGCGGTCTGGGTGCGCACCCGCTCCAGCTCGTCGGCGGTCGGGCCGTCGCGCAGCAGCCGGGCCATCTCCTCGTCGATGATGGCCTCGATCCGGCCGAGATCGCCGCCGGCCTTGGCCGTGGCGACCACGAAGAACTGGCCGGCGATCTCGCGGCCGCCGGCGCTGGCCTGCACCGAGGTGGCCAGCTGGTCGTCGATGACCAGCCGCTTGTAGAGACGGGACGAGCGGCCCGAGGACAACACGTCGGCCAGCATGCCGAGGTAGTCGGTGTCCGCCTCGCCGGTCGGCGTCATGTTCCACACCTTGTACAGGCGCGGCTGGCCGACGCGGTCGTACATGACCTCGCGCTGCTCGCCGACCATCCGGTGGATCATGCGCTGCGGCTGGGTCACGGGCGGGCCGGACGGAATGTCGCCGAAGTAGCGCTGGACCTTCTCGCGAGCCACCTCGGGGGTGATGTCGCCGGCCAGCACGATCACCGCATTGGCGGCGCCGTAGTAGTCGCGGAACCACTGCTGCACGGTCTCGAGGTCGGCGGCGTTGAGGTCGTCCATCGAGCCGATGACGGTGTGGCCATAGGGATGCTCGTCGGGCCAGGTCGCGGCCGTGATGGCGTTGAAGACGCGGCCGTAGGGCTGGTTCTCGCCCTGGCGCTTCTCGTTCTGGACCACGCCGCGCTGCTCATCCAGCCGGGCCTGGTCGATGGCCCCCAGCAGGTGACCCATCCGGTCGCTCTCCAGCCACAGGATGGAATCCAGCGCCGTCGTCGGCACGTTCTGGAAATAGTTGGTGCGGTCGCTGTTGGTGGTGCCGTTCTGGTCCGTGGCGCCCAGCAGCTCCGTGCCCTTGAAGAAGTCGGTATTGTAGTTCTCCGACCCGTTGAACATCAGGTGCTCGAACAGGTGAGCGAAGCCGGACCGGCCCTCCGGCTCGTTCTTGGAGCCGACATGGTACCAGATGTTCACCGCCACGATCGGGGCCTTGTGGTCCTCGTGGACGATGACGGTCAGGCCGTTGTCGAGGGTGAATTTGGTGAACGGGATGTCGACGTCCGGCAGGGGCGCCAGCTGCTGGCGCGACTGGGCGGCGGCCGCCGGCGCGGCGGCGATGTCGGTGGTCTGGGCCTGGGCGACGCCGGCCAGCAGCACGGCGGAGGCGACGCCGCCGAGCAGGGTGAGACGATTGATGCGCATGGGATAACCCCCCTTGGAGACACGAGCTGCGCGGTTGCGCCGGCCCATAGTGGCGGTGCCCGATGGGGGCTTGGCAAGCGGGAAATCCCCGACCGCCGCGCCGCATCGCCGGCCCCACCTTCGCTTCCGCGAAAGGAACGAGCACGATTCGTGCTCGTCGCCCAAGAATTGCCGCCGCATTCCGCAGCTTGGCAGTAACTTTCCGCTGAGAGCGCGAAATCTATTGTCTGTTGCACCGCAATATAGTCCAATCCCTATCCGCGGCTTCGAACGCGGATTCGGGCCGAGATGTTGAAGCTCCTCCGCCCGGACGCCTCATGAACCGACTTCTCGCCGCCCCGTTCGTCCTTCTCGGCTGGCTCATCGCCGGCCCCGCCCTCGCCGCTCCAGCCCTGCTGTCCCACCAGGTTCCGCTGGCCCTGAACGAGGCCTCCTCGGCATGGATCCTGATGTCGACGGCCCTGGTCCTGATGATGACCTTGCCGGGGCTGGCCCTGTTCTATGGCGGCATGGTCCGGCGCAAGAACGTCATCGCCACCGTGGCCCACTCCACCGCCGCCTTCGCCATCGTCACCGTCCTGTGGTTCGCCGTCGGCTACAGCCTGTCATTCGGGTCCAGCGGTCCGGCGACCAACGGCTTCATCGGCGGGCTGGAGGCGGCCTTCCTGAACGGCGTCACGCCCGCCACGGCGCATGGTCTCACGCCCGGCCTGCCTGAATTCCTGTGGATCGCCTATCAGCTGACCTTCGCGATCATCACCCCGGCCCTGATCGCCGGCGCCTTCGCCGAGCGGATCAAATTCTCCGCCTCGATCCTGTTCTTCTTCCTGTGGCACCTGCTGGTCTACGCCCCGATCTGCCACCAGGTCTGGGGCGGTGGCTGGATGGGGTCGCTGGGCGTGCTGGACTTCGCCGGCGGGGCGGTGGTCCACGTCAATGCCGGGGTCGCAGGATTGGTGGCGGCGCTGGTGCTGGGCCCGCGCCATGGCTTCGGCCGCGACAACATGGCCCCGCACAACCTGACCCTCACGGCCATCGGCGCCGGCCTGCTGCTGGTCGGCTGGATGGGCTTCAACGCCGGCTCGGCCTGGGCCGCGGATGGAATCGCCGCCGTGGCCGCCTTGAACACCCTGCTCGCCGCCGCCGCCGCCGCCATCGGCTGGACCGCCGTCGAGTGGATCGACCACAAACGCCCGACCCTGCTCGGCCTGCTTTCAGGCCTCGTCGCCGGTCTGGTCGGGATCACCCCCGCCGCAGGCCTGGTCGATCCGAAGGGGGCCTTCCTCATCGGCCTCATTTCCGGCCCCGCCTGCTACGCCGGCGCGGTCTGGATCAAGCGCGCCCTGAAATACGACGACAGCCTCGACGCCTTCGGGGTCCACGGGATCGGCGGCGTCGTCGGCGCCTTGCTGACCGGCGTCCTCGCGACCGCCGCGATCAATCCCGCGGGCGAGGGCGCCAATGTGCTGAACCAGCTGATCGGCCTCGCCGCCGTCGTCGCCTGGAGCGGCGTCGGGACTTTCGCCGTGCTGATGGTCTGCAAATTCACCACCGGCCTGCGCGTGGCGACGGACGAGGAGATCGAGGGCCTCGACTACACCCAGCACGGCGAGACCCTTCACCCATAGAAAAAGGGCGCCCGCACCGGCGGACGCCCCTTCCGTCAGTATTCGTCCGCTCGTCTCAGCGGGCGTTGGTCGTCTCGTCGGAGTCCGCGGCCGGCTGGCCGGGCATCGTCTCCTGGGTGGTCGGCTGGCCGGCGGCGCCGTCGACCGGGGCCGAGGCGCCAAGACCGTCCGTGGGGGCGCCGGCCTCTACGGCCGCGCCCTCCGGCGTCTCCATCTCGCCTTCAGCGAGCGCCGCGCCCGGCTGGCGGGCCGGATCAGGCGCCGGGATGGCGAAGCCCCCGGAACCCTGGCTGCGCAGCCAGGCGATCAGATTGACCCGGGTCTGGGTGTCGCGGATGCCGGCGAACGACATCTTGGTGCCCGGGACATGGCGGCCCGGCGCAGTCAGGAACTGGTCCAGCTCGTCATAGGTCCAGGTCGGGGCCTCGGCCTTGTGGGCGGCCATGGCGTCCGAATAGGCGAAGCCGGCCGCATGCATGACCGGCCCGCCGACTATGCCGAACAGGTTCGGTCCGGTGCCGTTGGCGCCGCCCGCGTTGATCGTGTGACAGGCCACGCAGCGCGCGAAGGCGGCCTCGCCGGCGCCCAGATCGGCGGTCGGAAGCACCGTGCCCCAGTCGGGCGGCAGCACGGCCTCGGCCGCGCCGCCCGCGGCCTCTTCCGGCGCGTCGACGAAATAGCCCATCTTATCAGGGGCCTCGGTGTGGTAGATCGCCCCCGTGACCTGCTGCACGCCGACGATGACGAAGGCGGTCGCCAGAGCGGCGCCCATAATCTTGTTCCACTTCAGATCGCCGCTCATCCGCGTCGTCTCATCCCGTTCCTGAGGCCCGGCCGAAGCAGCGGTCGGGCGAATTCTTGCGTGCGCGTCTCTTACACGCTAGCGCGGCCTTCGCAACCGGCCCCGGCGTCTCAGGCGACGTCCCGGGGTCGCAGGCAGGAAGCCGAACATGAACCCCCTCGTCCTGATCCCCGCCCGCATGGCCGCGACCCGCCTCCCCGGCAAGCCGCTGGCCGATATCGGCGGCCAGCCGATGATCGTCCGCGCCTGGCGTCAGGCGGCGGCCTCGGGCCTGCCGGTCGCCGTCGCCGCCGGCGACCTCGAGATCGTCGAGGCGGTCGAGGCGGCGGGCGGCCGCGCCGTCCTCACCGACCCCGACCTGCCCTCCGGCTCCGACCGGATCCGCGCCGCCCTCGACGCCCTCGATCCCGACGGCGGCCATGACGCCGTCATCAACCTGCAGGGCGACATGCCCTTCGCCGATCCCGGCCTCGCCCGCGCCTGCGCCGACCTGCTCGCCGCCGAGCCGGCCTGCGACATCGCCACCCTGGTCGCGCCCGAGGCCGACGCCTCCGACCGCGCGAACCCCGACGTGGTCAAGGCCGTCCTCGCCCTGCCCGAGGGCGCCCGCCACGGTCGCGCCCTCTATTTCACCCGCTCGACCCTGTACGGCGACGCCCCCGTCTGGCGCCACGTCGGCCTCTACGGCTACCGCCGCGCCGCGCTCGAACGCTTCTGCGCCGCCCCGCCCTCGCCGCTGGAGAAGCGCGAGAAGCTGGAGCAGCTGCGGGCGCTGGAAATGGGCCTGCAGCTCTGGGCCGCCGTCATCGACGAAGCGCCGCTGTCAGTGGACAGCCCGGCGGACCTGGAGGCGGCGCGAGCGCTGGCGGATTAGCGCCCTTCTCCCCTTGCGGGAGAGGGCGTCAGATCTCGAACCCATCCACCCACGCCTGCATCAGCGTCCGCGCGATGGCGATCTTCGCCGGCGCCCTGATCGTCGGATGCGTCCCCGCCAGCACCGCCCGCGCCTCCGCCCGCGTCAGCCAGGCCACCGCCTCCAGCTCCGTCTGGTCCGGCGCGGCGTCCTCCGAATCGACCTCGCAGAACAGGCCGATCATCAGCTGCGACGGGAACGGCCACGGCTGGCTGGAGTGGTAGCGCACCGCCGTCACCGTCAGCCCCGCCTCCTCCTCGACCTCGCGGGCGCAGGCCTCCTCGATGGTCTCGCCGGGCTCGAGGAAGCCGGCCAGCGCCGACATCCGCCCCTCGGGCCAGCTGGCCTGCCGGCCCAGCAGGCAGCGCGGCTCATCCCCTCCGAGATACACCGGCAGCATGATGGTCACCGGGTCGACGCGCGGGAAATGCTCGGTCCGGCAGGCCGGGCAGATGCGCTTCCAGCCGCCGCAGGCGTCCTCGCTCCGCGTCCCGCAGGCGGCGCAGAAGCCGTGCCGCCGCCGCCAGTCGAACAGCGATTTGGCCCCGCCCGCCATGGCCGCGTCCGGCCCCGGCAGCAGGGCCGCCGCCTCGCGCATCTCGTGAAACTCGCCCACGCCCCTGAGCGGCCCCGCCGTCGGATCGATCGAACCCTCGACCTCGACCGCGAACACCGGCGCCCCTTTCCACATCCCCAGGAACAGTTCGCGGTCCTGCGCCACCGCCCGCGCCTGCATCATCGGCAGCCAGACCAGCCGGGGCTCCCCCGCCGCCTCCAGCAGCGGCCGCCCCTCCCACAGCACCAGCGCCAGCGCCGTCGGATCGAGCGCCCGCTCCTCGACCCAGTCCGGATCGTTCCGCAGGTCGCCCGCCCGATCGAGCGGGTTGCCGGCGAAGGTGTTCAGGGCGGGGAGAGGCATGGCCGCTGTCTAGCAAGCTCCCGCTTGCATCGGCGAGCCGGAATCGTCATATCGGCCTTGGAGATCGCGGGCGAAGGCTTCGCCAACCTGGTCAGGGCCGGAAGGCAGCAGCCACAACGAAATCCCCTTCGGGTCGCGGTCTCCACCTTCTCTCCTGTTAGTGCGCTAACGCTCGCGACGCGGTCGCTCGCCGCTTGAGCGCGTGTCCTCCCCACGCAGTGGGGAGAGGGACCGCGACCCGAAGGGCGGCGCGTAGCCGTCAAGCGGTGGAGGGGCGGGCAAGGCCATACACAACTCCCTTCCCGCACCCCCTTCGCCCTCGCCTCCCCCCGCGCTAAGACGGTGCCATGAGCGACGTGGACCCGAGTCTCGAAGGCCCTCCGTGGGAGGAGGACGCGCCCGAAGCCGAGGAGCGCGATCCCAACACCGACGACATGTTCGGCGCGCCCGAGCCCGCGGGCATGCGCGAGGCCGAGGCCGCGGCCGCCCC